>Ga0315539_1001222_pt1 | contig 19086 bp, 18 predicted proteins | sample SalMarSW160150MG_FD_203097 | JGI IMG/M metagenome (GOLD analysis project Ga0315539, IMG submission 203097) | Salt marsh sediment microbial communities from the Plum Island Ecosystem LTER, Massachusetts, United States - Salt Marsh Sediment SW1601-150 ... | reverse complement strand
GCAATAATGGTTACGCTCGAGAGGCCTTGGGGACTTGCTCCTGTTTTGCGGTCTATGATATGGCTGTAGCGTCTGCCTTCGATTAAAACAAACTGCTGATAATCACCGCTGGTTGCGCTTGCTCCATCGGTCAATTTCAGTTTCAACACAAGGTTGAGCTCGGCAATATCCTCATCTAAATTTGGATTTTGCACGCCGATTACCCAATGGTTTCTACCTTTTGGTGGTGCACCGAAGCATCGAATGTCACCGCCGATGTCAACCATACCGCCGATTGCGCCAGAGCGTTGCATTGCCTCCACAGCCTTGTCAATAGCATAGCCTTTAGCAATCCCGCCGAGGTCCAGCCGCATGCCCTCAACGGCGAACTGCACAGTTTTGCTTTTGTCGTCAAGTTTTAGCTTTTCAAAACCCACTTTTGATTTGGCCTGGTCGATTTGCTCTTTGGTTGGGGCAACTTGTTTTTTTTCTGCGGTATGGAACAAATCTACCAAAGGGCCGACGGTGACATCAAACGCTCCATCGGTAAGTTTGCTGAACTCGATGCTTCTTTGCAAGACTTCGTAAGTTGCTTTGCTGAGGTGGAATGCTGTTTTGGCGGCGTCTTTATTAATCCGGCTTATTTCCGAATCGCTCTTGTAGTCGCTCATCAGGTCGTCAACTTTGTAGATTTCTTCAAAAGCAGTTTCGATACATTTCTTAGCTGTATTTAAATCTTTTGCGATGACAACGATGCGGGCGAATGTCCCCATAACCAGCCGATGGCCGCTGTCAAGCTCGATTTGTCTGTTGGAACGAACAGAAAAATAAATCGCCACAATTAAACAAGCGGCGAGGACTGCAATCACAATGCGACGGATTTTCGTTTTCATAAGACACCCTTCTATTGGTCTTTGCAAAACAAATGAAACCAAAAATTTACATAAGAGGCAGGCTTTGCCGGCAAGGACACCCCCAAACAGCCACTCGGCTGTTAGAAAAAGGTTTGAGGGTGCCACCCTGTATTCCATTAATAACGCAAAGCACAATAAATGCAAGATTTGATAATTGATAATCGAACGATAATCAATAGAAAATAATAGATCATCAACATATAATGCAGGTATGGGCAAAAAAGAAGTAACAATGTTGGCTGAGCGGGTCGAGCGGGAGTTTCTGCCTTTTGTACGCAGGCCGGGCAGATATATCGGCGGGGAAATAAATCAAATCAAAAAGGACCTCTCGCAATGTGAGCTGACCGTTGCATTGTGCTTTCCGGATATTTACGAAGTTGGGATGAGTAACAGCGGGATAGCTATTATATATGATGTTCTTAACTGCATTGATGGTGTTGCTGCTGAGCGGGTCTTTACGCCGTGGGTTGACGCTGAAAAGGTGCTGCGCGAGAAAAATATCCCCCTGTTTAGTCTGGAATCCAAAGTGTCGCTCAAAAGTTTTGACGTCGTGGGCTTTAGCTTGAGCAGCGAGCTTTGCTATACCAATGTGCTTAATATGCTTGAGCTGGGCGGGATCGATGTCCGAAGCTGCCGGAGGAGCGAAGATGAGCCGTTGATAATTGCGGGCGGGAGTATGGCGAACTGCTGCGAGCCTATGGCTGAGTTCGTTGACCTGTTTTTGTTAGGCGAGGGCGAAGGAGCTGTGGTTGAGCTTGCGGGATTGGTTAGAGAGAAAAAAAAGGCTGGTGCGAGAAAAAAAGAAATCCTACTTAGTGCTGCCAAGAAATTTGAATGGGTTTATGTCCCATCTTTGTATGAGTTTGAGTATGAAGGGGCAAAGATAAAGTCGTTTCAACCGGGTTCGCCCGGCTTGCCGGTGGAATTTAAGAATGCTGTCGTGGAAGATTTTGAAAATGCCTCTGTGCCGCTTGAGCCTATAGTTCCGTTTGTGCAGGCGGTGCATGAGCGGGTGAGTGTAGAGATTATGCGCGGCTGTCCGGGGCGGTGCAGATTCTGCCAGGCGAGCTTTTGCAGAAGGCCTGTTCGCTATCGAAGTGTTCAAAGAATAATCGATATCGCTAAGGCGTGCTATCACTCTACGGGATATGATACTGTAAGCCTATTGAGCTTATCGAGCGCCGATTATCCGGAACTCGAAGGATTGGCTGCCGGTCTTCGCGCGTATTTTCAGGATAAGCACGTGGGCTTATCACTGCCGAGTCTGCGGGTTGACGGGCAGTTGAAGCTGCTTCCGAAATTATTGACTTCGGTGAGGAAGGGGGGGCTTACGATTGCTGTTGAAGCGGCAAGTGAAAAATTACGGCAAGTCATTAACAAGCCTCTGAAGGATGAGGACCTGTTCGCTGCGGTGGAGGCGGCGTATCGGGCCGGCTGGCAGAAATTGAAGCTGTATTTTATGGTCGGCCTGCCGGGTGAGACTCTGGAAGATGTGAAACGGATTGTGCAATTGTCGTTTGAATTAGCCAAACTGCGAAAAGGGATAGACGGCAAGACGGGCCAGATTAATATTACTGTTAGCTGGTTTGTGCCGAAGGCTCATACGCCTTTCGGCTGGTTAGGACAAAAACCAAAATTGTATTTCGAGCAGGCCAAACAGTTAATACTCGATGAGAAAAGAAAACTTCGTGCGAAATTTCTGCAGTTTAAGTTTCACGATATAAAACGCAGCGTGCTGGAGTCGGTGATTGGACGGGGAGACAGGCGTTTATGCGATGTTTTTGAAGCGGCCTGGCGGGAAGGGGCGAGGTTCGATTTGTGGGACGAATGTTTTGATTATACGCACTGGCAAAAGGCATTTGAGAAATTTGGATTCGACATAGAAGGCCTCGCAGAGAGAGAATTTGAGCGGGATGAGATTTTGCCGTGGGAGCATTTGGGCGGGCCGGGGAGGAAGTATCTGCTGGGACATCTTGAGAAAGCGATGAGTTGGTGAGTAGCAAATTAGTGAATTAGCGAATTGGTTAATTGGTTAACTGGTTTTTGCTTGAAAATTTGCTTTCTGCGGCGTATAGTTTTTGGAGCGGATTAAACTATGACTTATCGCTTACTTCGACAAGCTCAGGATAGGCTGCTCGTGAAGTACAGGAGTCTAATATTTGTGTAATGAGCGTTGTTTGAGTACTTATATAGAATAGAACTAAATAATTAACAGTTTGGGAGAGATTTCTATGCAGTACACTCATCGTATATTATTGATTATCTCCTTTTGGGTCATTCTTGTATACAGTTCTTGTGATCGGAATGCTGGGGAAGGTAGGAGATCGTTTAAGTCACTGGTAAAGGAATACAAAGATGCACATGCCAGAAAGGATGTAGATGCTTTTCTGCAACTTGTTTATTTTGGAAATGGGTATGTATCAGAAATGAATTTGAGAGAAACTAAGGTATCTTTCGAGCGTGATCTCGAGCAAGATATCAAACGTATCACTCGGGCTCGTATTGAGCGAGAGGACAGGGATCGTGTGAAATATTACACACTCAAAGCCCTCGGGTCGATGAAAGTCGAATGGGTCACTAACGACAAGAACACACAGTTTTACTCATACTACTTTTTTGGGAAGTTTGAGGGCATCTACTACTTCTTGGTCCCCGGGCCCCGTTTTATTGAAGAGGAACTGAAGTCGTTGAGTGAAGGAGGGGGGATCGGTGGGAAATTTCCTGGTGTGGGGCAACGTGCCAAGCTGGCATTGTCAAAGTGGCGAAGCAAGAATGTAGACCCGGAGCCAATTCTATTTTGGGCTGTACTGGGGCAACCGGTGGAACGCCCAGCAGTGCTCTGGCTGAGTTTCTTTGATGAAGACAGGGACGTTATTGGATTCGGCGTCGAAGAGCATTATGTCGATGCTAATGGGACCAGTCAGGTACGTCTGGAGGAATACCCGGTTTTTGCTTACCGAAATTTGTTTGATGTTGATGCTGCTCGGATTGTACCTGTAGATATCCGTGACGCCGACCAGCAGGCTGACAAGGAAAGATGGCATAGCTATATGAAAGGTGAGGGGATTGATGTGAATATACCAATGTCCAGAGAGTATTGGGAAGAAACCTTGCCATCAGTGTTGGTTTCCGTTCCGAAACCTAACACTATAGAGGTTAATGTGTATCTTTACGATCGGGCCGGGCACAAATCAGAACCAGTTAAACTGCTTAGTGGTATTCGAGAGGATTAGTTGATAGCTGAGGCTAAGGCTCCAGCACCCTGTTTAGCTGGATCTTTCTTCGCCGTTGGCTTCTGAGGTCTCGTGAGCTTTTCGTTATGTGCTTTTGGTTTCAAGGGCTGTTTGTGATGGAAGAATTTATCGGGGAAAGTATTGAGGTTGAACAGGCGGAGACGTCGCCGCGGCCGGTGCGTTTCAAGTGGCGGGGAGCGGTCCATGATGTCGTGGAAGTGCTGGACGAACGCGTTGATACCGGGTATGGCGGGCTGCCGCCTCGCAGCCAGAAATGGCGTACGCGAAGGCACCGCCGCTATTATGTTGTGAGAGATTCACAAGGCGATGTTTTTAAGATATATCTGGATTACGCTAATCGCAAGAAACCGACGTGGTGGCTGGCCGAAAAGTGGGAAGAGAAAAAGAGTGACACTGGTGGATGAGAAAATGAGTAGATGCACGGATGCGTGGTTAAGGGAGGTTATAGAATTATGAGAAAAACGATAATGAGTATTCTGATGTTGTTTGTACCGGCGGGATGCAGCAGTATTCCCTCCGGCGTAGAGGCGGTTAGGGACTTTGATGCCGGTCGATACCAGGGTAAGTGGTATGAAATTGCGAGGTTGGACCATAGTTTTGAACGCGGGCTGAGCAACGTGTCCGCGACTTATACTTTGAGGAAAGACGGAGGGATAGATGTTTTGAACAGGGGCCTTGATAAAGACAGCGGCAAATGGAAAGAAGTTCGGGGTCGAGCATATTTTGTAAAGGGAAAGATTGTCGGCCGTTTGAAAGTGACGTTTTTTTGGCCGTTCTACGGCGGCTATAATGTTATTTCCCTTGACCACGAGGGCTATTCTTATGCGATGGTCTGCGGCCCGACAAGGTCGTATCTATGGATATTGGCGAGAGAGAAGACGCTTAGTAAATCCATAATAGATAAACTGGTTAAGGCCGCCGAAGATTCAGGTTTCAAAGTTGAGGAACTGATTTTCGTGGAACAGGATCGTTCGGACTCTTAATATGCTTATAGGATTTAGCTGCCGCCGCTACGTGTCTGCACTACGTTCGCTTCGCCCTTCGGCGCTGCTCAGGACTAAAAGCTCACTGGGGTCGGGATGACAGGTTTTTACGAAGAACAAAAAGAGTTATAATTGCAAGAGCCTATGAGTATTGGCTATAGAAATTCTATTGCGAGATGGTACTTTTATATTACTCCCTTGTTTATATTTGTTGATTATTTCTGGGGGGTAAGTGTGCGGGTTAGTGCCCTTGATTCGTGGCCGTTGTATAAGAACCTCTATTATGGGTTCTGTATTCTCTGCGGGGTCTGCATGTATTTTGTCCCCCGGTACTCGGCGGTAGTGACACTTTTTGAAAGTATAATCAACTTTGGAATGATAGTATTTAGCATTTTCATGCCCTATATACGGAATATGATTTATGCGGAAGATATTCTCAATGCAGATTTTAAGGCTATGGAAGAGGCGATAAATGCTCAATCAATAGCGAACCTTGTGATTGTGGGCTCTTTTGTGGTGTTGACTTTTCACAAAAGTATTCAGACAATACAAGAATCATTCGGTCTTTCAGGACCAAATTCCGAACAGTAGCAGGAGATAGAAGCGGGCTAATGCCTAAGCCGGTTAGCCAAAGCGTTAGACATAAAAATGAGTTGGTTATCAAGAATACTCGGATATGTTTCGGCGGAAGAACGAAGAGGAATCTCATTGAAACCTCCTTTTTGGAAGGCAGGCCCCGTACGAGATTTGACAATTTTTCTACGCGCTTTAATTCATTTTGTTCCTTCTGGTTCGATTCTCTACTTAGAGGGGGGAACGCCTACAAAAGAGATTTTAGCTTTTTTGGAGAATCATACCGCCGAAAAGACACAAAAGTTGGCTTTAGGGACTATTTGGCCTATCCCCAAGATCTTTCATGTGCCGATCACGCAAGAGAATTTAGAATCTCTTGCGAAATTGACAGAAAAGCGTGCTACACCTGAAGCGGCAATACATCTCCATGTATATAAAGGCGATAAAATTCTATTAGAATGGTATGACGCTTTCTTTGATTACCCTTTTTATATTACGAAAGAAATTCCTGAAGAGAAAGTGAAAGATTTTTGCGATAAGCTGAATACCAAGTATGAGGATGCAACCGAAAATGTTTAACTATCGGTGTTCCTGAACGAATGAAATGTATCTGGTAATCTCGGTCGGTATAACTGAAATGTTCGAAAAAGATTACATAATGCGTATGATTCAACAGTTTGCCCGGTTCCTCGCGGCGGTGCTTTTTAAAATAAAGAGTGGGAATGTAGAACAAGCACAATTGGATATTCAATCCGCTTCACAGCGATACCTCGGATTACGTTTCGACTTTCTTCTTGGCATCCCTAATCAGGAATTAGTCAACATATTCAGCATAAGCGGGCAACTCGATGTAGAGAGATGCTATATTGCCGCTCAACTATTCATTTTAGAAGCAAAAGCAAGACAAGCAGATCATCCCGCAGGCTCATATGGGTGCTATCTCAGGGCCCTGGATTTGCTTTTGCTCTGCGTTCGGCAGCTGGATGAAGCTCTGAAGAATGAAGCAATATCTGCCATTGATGAAATCCTTCAAACAGTACGGGACAATAATCTTCCAATGGACATCTACGAAAAGCTCCTTTTCTTTTATGAATATAGAAATGAATATGCAAAGGCGGAAGACTGCCTTTTCAAAATCGCTGAAAACGGAATAGACAGCGCGTTGAAAACAGGAGAATCCTTTTACGAGCGCTTGATGGAAAAAACAGATCAGGAGCTTGAAGATGGAAACTTGCCTCGCAGTGAGCTCGAAGAAGGGTTGTTAGAGCTAAGAAGCAAATTAAATACCTGAGACCTTGCTGCAACCGGAACGGGTGTAAAAGCGGCGTCAGGTGAGCTTTTGGTTAGGTGGATTTTGAAGCAGTGAAGATTTAATGTTATAACAATGAATTGAGGTAAAGATGGGAATTCTGTGGGAAGTAGTACAAACCGGGCTGATGTATGGCCAGAAGCGGAAATCCGATTCGGTTGAGGACAGAGTCCAGTTTCTTGAGAATCAGGTTTCAAGGGTACAGAACACATTGCGCGAGCTGGTGAAGAAGATTGAGGAGATTCACGGACTCGATATCGACGGAGACGGCAAGGTCGGTTAGATATTGTACTAATCGAAAATATGAGTTTTGCTGACTCTCACTTCGCAGTATAATTGGTGGGATAAGCTCCATCCTACGACTATGTAGCAATGGGCGTCAATTATTGATATTTTCTAAAGTAATTGCATTAGCTGGTCGTACTATAAAGGTAGGTACGCCGGGACCGGTGAGCTTTTAATATGTATCTATGAAAGAGGTGGCAATATGCGAAAGATAGTAATATTGATTCTCTGCGGGCTTACGCTCATAGGCTCAGGATGCGGTGTACAGTCGGGGCGTGTGCAGACCGGGAATTTAGAGGACAACCTCCCAGTGATAGTATCTCTTGGGACGAGGAACGAGGTCGTTAGCATTATGTCCGGATACCAGGGACCCATCTATACTGTGACGACAAAAGACGGAAGGATACTTGGAAAACAGCTCACCGAGCAAGAGCTGCAAGTAAAGCTGCCGAATATCTATAATTTTCTGAAGACATCGTATGCAGACGATGAAAAGTGCAATGCAATCTGGGCTGGCGGATAATGAAGCGTTATAATTAGTGAGATTGGACTCACCCTACAAGATTAGGTTCTTATGCAAAATGAAGTGGGCATTGAAGAAACGATTGATTTTCTATCCGTGTTTATTCATTGCAATAGGAGTGTCGACGTATTGGTGGCCGGGTCCTGTCCAATGGAGAAATATGAGGCAGGCAAAGCGAGAGATTAGTTCGATAGAAAATTATTTAGAGAGTGACACAAGATATTCTCAATTAAAAATTGGTGTAAGTACAAGCAACCATGGTAAAGATATATTGGTTTTTGGAAGTGTTCCTGATCGATCAAGCTTGGAATATCTCAAGTCATTAATGGAGCAGAAAATCTCCCCGAAATTCAGGGTCAGGTATAGAGTAGATATACAGAAAGAAAATGCTCCCAATAAAATTGGGGGATGAAAAGAAAAACCCCTCAACGAAATTGAGTGGCTAAATATTAGATTCCTGCTTTCGCAGGAATGACAACCTTTCGCAGGAATGATAATTGGACGTGCAGTAATTAGCTTTTTTTCATTCCAGCGGGCAGTTCGATTCCGACGCGGCCCTGTGCATCTCTAAATTCCACGATAATTTCGGCTGCTGCACTCGGCTCATCCACTACCGTGAAGACATTCAAATCTTCCGGTGCGATAAACTTGTGCTCTTTCAGCATCTTTTCCATCATCCACTCGGTTAATCCTTCCCAGTATTCACTACCCATGAGAATTACGGGGAAAGATGCCTGCTTTAATGTTTGAATCAAAACGAGCGATTCGAAGAACTCATCCATAGTCCCGAAGCCGCCGGGGAAGACTATAAAACCGTGGGCGTATTTCAGGAACATTACTTTGCGGACGAAAAAATATCGAAAATGCAGTGACAGGTTCTGGTAGTCGTTTGGAATTTGCTCCAACGGCAGCTCGATGTTCAGGCCGATGCTTTGACCTCCTGCTTTTGCAGCTCCTTTATTTGCTGCTTCCATAATTCCACCGCCTCCTCCGGTTATTATGGCGAATCCGGCCTTTGCAATTTCCGCAGCGGTCTGCTCGGCAAGCTTATAATATTTGTCGTGTGGCTTTGCTCGTGCAGAGCCAAAAAACGACACGGCAGGCCCAACGGGAGCAAGCTCTTCGAAGCCTTCGGTAAACTCAGCCATTACTCTGAATATCCGCCAGAGGTCTTTCACTGGATTTTCGATAGAATCAATCATATTTCGTATCTCGATTCTCGTTGCTCGTACTACGAGTATCAAACATTGCATTTTCTATTTTACGTTTTTCACTACCATAAAGCCGGTTTGTAAGCGGCGGGGCAGAATTTTTCAATGGGGCAATTTCCACAATCCGGCTTACGAGCCTTACAAATATTTCGTCCATGAAAAATCAACAAATCACTGAATAACATCCAGTTCTTCTTCGGTACTATTTCGGCTAAATCGAATTCCAACTTAACCGCATCTTTTTTATCGGAAAGTCCCAATCGGCGTGACAGGCGAATAACATGCGTATCGCAGACTACTCCCGGTATGCCGAAGGCGTTGCCTAATACGACATTTGCGGTCTTTCTGCCGACGCCGGACAGCGTCAAAAGCTCTTCCATTGTACCGGGGATTTTGCCGTCGAATTGCTCTGTTATCTTTTTGCAGGCCCCCTTGATATTGACCGCCTTGTTGTGATAAAAGCCTGTGCTTTTTATGTCCGACTCGATTTGTTTTATGTCAGCTTTTGCCCAATCTTTGGCCGAGGTGTATTTTTTGAACAAGTCCCTGGTAACTTTATTGACCTGTACGTCCGTGCACTGGGCCGAGAGGATTGTCGAAATTAACAGCTCAAGAGGATTTACAAACTTAAGTGCGATCTTGGCCTGAGGATATGTCTTTCTCAATATCGGGAAGATTTTCCGGACCCTTTCGGCGGCTTCGGCCTTGTTGACCCTTCGACTTCGCTCAGGGCAGGTTTTACTTTTTTTTACTGTTGTCTTTTTTGGCATAGGTACTATTAGTCTGTCACGTTTGAATTTGTTTATAATGTAGGATTACATTATATCACCGACGTTTCTGGATTCCTGCTTCCGCAGGAATGACAAGTTACTTATTCGAGTTTAACACAATATTATTTTTAAGGGAGCTCCTGCAAAAGCTCTTTCAGCTTTCCGGCAAAAAATATCTCATGGAATTTCACAGGCTCTTCGGCCCCGGGTATAAACAATATGGTTACCGGCACACCGGGTTCATTATACTTGTTTTTCAATGCAAGTGTTGCAGGATAATCCTTTGCTGTTGTATCAGCTTTAACTGCCAAGACTCCTTTTTCCTCAATTAGTTTCGCGATATCTTTACGATGGTAAACTACTTTGTCCACCGCCTGACAACTCAGGCACCAATCGGCAGTAAACTTAATTAAAACAGGTCTTCCTTCTGCTAAGGCACTGTCTATAACAGTGGCGTCGTAGTCCTGCCAGGAGATTTGCTCCACGGCTGGTGTTGGTAAAAACACCCACCCTGCTGCAAACAACAGGACAATAGCAACCATTCTGGTGAGCCATTTGCGTGCTGCTTTCGTGTTGTAGCTGACCCAGCCGCTCCACATCCAGACACAAAAACCGAGAACCACCGCAAAATATAATACATTCGTTCTGTAAATTTGGGGCAAAGCACCAATAAGCTTCACGGCTATAATCAACAGGACAAATCCGATGCCCTGCTTGAATAATTCCATCCATCGTCCGGCCTTAGGCAGGCGATTTAGTAAGCCGGGCATTGAAGTTAGTATTGCATACGGTGCAGCCATTCCCACACCTATTGCCATTATAACGACAGTGGCCAGCGACCAATGCTGGGCCTGAGCCCATCCGAAAGCAACCGCCAATATTCCGAAGCCGCAGGGCGTGCTTAAGATGGCTGCCAGGAAGCCCGTTCCAACAGCGCCGGAATAGCCTTTGCCTGAACCTGATTTAGACGCTATTGAAGAGGGCACAGTAATATTAACAACCCCGAACATCAGCAATGCCAGCACAACCAGCAAGAGCACCATCGCGGTAACGAAGGCAGGATTGCGGAACTGGTCACCCCATTGTAACACCGTTCCATAGAAGATTTGCAGGATAATATTTGCACCTGCAAGAGATGCGAAAAACAACAATATCCCGAGACAAAAAGCAAGGCCCATCATTATTGATTGCTTTTTGCCTGTCTTTGCCTGCTGAACGATTCGCATTACGATAAGAGGCAGCACCGGCCAGACACAAGGCATAATATTCAGAGACAGGCCCGCCACAAAAGCCAAAGCCAGGGCAAAGGGGATTGAATACCCCGGCTCTTTGATTGTCTTTGGTTTATCAATACCTGTTTCAGTGCTGCTTATGTTTTTCCAGGAGCTGCGCCCAGACCAATCAATCTTCGTCTGTAGGATTTTCTCGAATGGCGGCAGGCATATCTTGCTCGTACAAGCGATACCGGCAATCTTGACCTCAATATCGCCCTTATCAATTACAGCAGTTTTTGTCGGAGTTTTGACGGTTGTGATTGGTATAAAGATAGTGAAATTACCTTCGTAAACCTCGATTTTGTTGTTCAGCGGGTCTGTGAAGAGATGCCATTTCGGGAAGATAATTTCGCCGAAGGTAAAATCATCGGATTCGGCTTGGACCTTCAGCTCGAGTCCGGGGGCAGGCGCGGTTTTGGCCTTTGCGTAATAGTGAAGGTCATCGGTCCCTTCGAATATGACCGCTATACCGGTTTTTGAGTCCATGTGAGCAGGTTCGAGGCGTGCAGACGAAAACTCCTTTTCGAATCTTACCAGCTCGATACTTGTGGTAACATCGGGGTTGATTGTTGAACCTGGCTCGGTTGAGTTTTGGCTTGAGGCGCAACAAGTAGCCGTAAAAATACAAACCGTCCACAGTACGACTGTAAGAAGTCTATATTTCGATATCACAGCAGTTCTTTCCCCCAAAAAAGCTCAGAGGTAATTGAAGTAAAAACAATATTAGTCAGCCGACTGGTCTTGCTGTTCTTTTTGTTCGGGTTTTGGCTGCTTGTTCTTATTGTTCCTGGCTTGCTCGGCGGCTAACAAATCGGCAACTGTTGGCTTGTCCAACCGGCCGCCTTCCAAAATCAATGTTACATCATCAGCGTCGAGGGTTTCGTATTTCAGCAGGGCCTTTGCTATTTGCTCGAGGTTATTTTTGTTTGCTTCTATTAGCTCTTTTGCTTTTTCATAGCCCTCGCTGGTAATCTTTTTTACCTCGGTATCAATTATTTCGGCTGTTTTCTCGGAGTACTCTTTCTCGCCCGGCATGAGGTATATCTGGTCCCTAACCCCCATATCGGGCCCATAACTTATGAGACCAAGCTCACTGCTCATACCCCAGGTCAAAACCATCTGTTTTGCGATATTGGTGGCCTGTTGAATGTCGTTCTGTGCGCCGCTGGATATGTCATCACAGAACATTTCTTCAGCAATTCGGCCACCGAAGCACACCTGCAAAAGAGCCATGCAATATCTTCTTGTGAATATCGTTCTGTCTTTTTCCGGAAGGGCAAAAGTGGCCCCGCCCATCGGCCCACGAGGTATGATACTTACCTTGTGAAGGGGGTCGGCATCTTCCAAGAGTGATTGCACGAGAGTATGGCCGGCTTCGTGATAAGCGGTGATTTCTCTTTCCTTTTTGTCGATGACCCTGCTCTTTTTTGCTCTTCCCCAGCGGACCTTGTCGCGTGCTTCTTCGAGGTCAGCCATTTCGACATTGTTTTTATTGGCCATAGTTGCGGCCAGGGCAGCTTCGTTGATAATTGCCGCCAGGTCGGCTCCGCTGAACATAGGCGTGCCGCGAGCGAGTCTTTCCAGGCTGATATCGGGTCCCAATTTCACTTTTTTAGCGTGAACTTTCAGGATATCGACTCGTCCTTTTAAGTCCGGCAGTGGAACAAAGATTTGCCTGTCGAATCTTCCCGGTCGGGTCAGGGCGTGGTCTAAGATGTCCTGGCGGTTTGTCGCGGCAATGACAATCACCTGGTCGTTGGTATCAAAGCCGTCCATCTCAACGAGTATTGCATTTAGTGTTTGCTCTCGTTCATCGTGTCCGCCGCCGGCAAAGCCTGCACCGCGTTTTCGCCCGATTGCGTCAACCTCGTCAAGGAAGATGATGCAGGGCGAATTTTCTTTGGCCTGCTTGAAGAGGTCGCGTACTCGTGATGCCCCAACGCCAACGAACATCTCTACGAAATCGCTTCCGGATATGCTAAAGAACGGCACATCAGCCTGGCCTGCTATGGCCTTTGCAAGTAAGGTTTTTCCGCAGCCCGGCGGGCCTACAAGTAGAACTCCGCGCGGGATACGGCCTCCCAGGCGTTGGAATTTTTTCGGATTTTTCAAGAACGCGATTATCTCGGCTACTTCTTCTTTTGCTTCCTCTACGCCGGCCACATCCTCAAAGGTTACTTTGGCGCGGTCTTTTCCCTGCAGCCGATGTTTGCTTCGACCAAAAGACATGAGCATTCCGCCGGCCCCGCTGCGAAGGTTGCGTACAAACAGAAAGTAGAAAAGACCCACTAAAATAATTATTGGCAGGAACATGCTTATCAAATTAAAAATCCAGGTATTAGGCGGGGCAATGTCATTTTTTACTTTGTTTTCAGCCAACAAGCTCTCAAGCCGCTTGCCTTGTACTTCCGGGATATAATAAACCACAAAGGAATCCTTACCCTTGCCTTGGCGACTGGCAAGGCCTGCCTCATTGAATTTACCTATTATCTCCATATCCTTTATAGTAACACTATCGACGTGCTTGTTCTGGACATGCTCGACAAATTCATCCCACCTAATTTCATCAACCTTCTGCCACTGGTTGAGCATCATTATCATTGTGAATATCGCAATTGCGATTATAAGGTAGCTAAACGGTCCTCTCTTATAACGAGGCAGCGGCGGTTTTTTGCCCGGTCTGTTTTGTGGCCCGCGATGACTTGGCGGATTTGGCTTTTTGTCTTGGTTGTTGCTCATAATTCTTACTTACTATCCTCGTTTTCACGGGCTGGAAGCCCGTGCCACGTTAGGAAACTGTTGATTTAGTTGTCTGGCTAAACACATATCCTGCAAAAGCAGGGGTCCATAGCGAAAAAGCTGGATTCCCGCTTCCGCGGGAATGACAATTACTGCTTCCGCAACAGGAACTATTTAGTGATTCGATTCTTAATTCTACCATTTTTTTTCCATTAGTTCTACGATTTTCCTGGCCAGATTGTTTGCCGCAAGGCTTGAAGCGTATGTAAAATCCTGCTGTTGGTATTCAGAATAGCTTGCTGAGGCGGTGACCGATTGGTTATCAATGAGGAGCTCTCCTGTCATTAGATTTTTCCAGTTTACGAGGGCTTTGAGCTCCACTTCTTTTTCGAGAACCCGGCCTGTTTCGCGTTCGGTGCTTAGGGCAAATTCGGCGATTGAAACTATTTGGCCGCTTATTACGGTGTCGGCTCGGTCCCGGCTGGAGACTATCTTATAGGGCGTCTCTACCTCGATGCGCTTGGACAGGGCGTCGGAAAGCTCGTATTCGGTTCCTCGCCGAAAGGTCTGGTTGTCAAACATTTCCAGGCAGATGCTGTCCACGTCTTGTGGAAACAGCGATTCGTTGGAATAGCCGCTCAGTTCGGCGCATCCAGAAATAGCTAAAATAGGGAGCACAAGAGCACAAGAGCATAAAAGCAGAAGTGTCGCGGAGCTTTTGTATTTAGTGCTTTTATTAAGGTTTTGCTTCTTCATTTTTTGTCTCTTTGTCGCCCAAATTCGTGGTAAGCATTTCCTTTGCCATTTCAGCGGCTTTAGTGCCCGGCCAATCACCTATTACCATGTCAAAATAGAGATTGGCGGCCTGGCTCTTGTCGGTTCTTTGGTAGTATTGGCCGATACTAAATTGTTTGTAAGCTAATTGCTCGTCTATCTCTTTTATTATTTCATCAACATCTATTTCTTCGGCATCTTTGGGATATAATAAATTGAATTTTTCGTAGCAGCTTTTCGCGGTGTTCAGGTTGGAGGCGTCATAAAATGGTCTTTTATGCTCAGGGTGATTGTTGTAGGCAGCGTGTGAGCATCGAGCCATACCAAGCAGGGCATCGGCGCCGGTTTTTCCTGTTTGCCATTGCAGTGATATTTCCCACCATTTGAGGTATGCTTCGTTGAACAGCTCCCTTTTTTCGTAATGTTCAGCCACTGCTACAGCAGCCTTTAAACCGGTCGGGTTGTCGAGGCCCGCCCGGTCAGTAATCTTTTCCATAATTTTGACACCCTCGGCGTATCCTTTCATCTTGAAGACACGAAGCACCTTCATTTTGCGGCCGCCTAAATAAGCGGTTGCTATTGCGTACTGCCTGTCCAAAACCAGCTCACGAGATTCGCTCTCGGGCTGTTCGTTAAGGAGCTTATCATAAGTCCTGATTGCCTTCGTGAGCCGGCCTTTTTCTTCGTATTTTTGAGCTACGGCTACGGCGGCCTCGGCGCCAATTGGCGTGTTACCTGCACGGTCTCTTACCCTTTCCATAATTTCAAGGCCTTCGGAGAATGCTTTAACTTGGAAGATGCCCAGGAAAGTTTTTTTCTGACCGCCTAAAAAAGCCGTTGCAATTGCAAACTGCCTGTCTAAAGCCGCATCACGGAGCTTACTTTCCGGGTATTTAGTGAGCAGCTTGTCGTAGGTGTCGGCTGCTTTGAGGAAGTCGCCTTTGCAAAAGAGCATTTCAGCCTTGATAAAGGCGTCCAAATCAGGCCCTGCAATTTCGGGAAAGTCTTTTTTGAGTTTATCGAATGCCTCGCGAGCAGCCTTAGTTTGGCCGGTGTTGACCAGTTTTTTGGTTTCGGCAACCGCCAGCAGGAATTTGTCCTTACCCTCAGCGGAGACAGGCTTCCAATCCTGTCCTTTTTCCAAACGCCAGATATCCGCAGAGACCGTTGATAAAGCCGGCAGCACGGCCGCTATTGCCAGCGCTATAAATCGTATCCTGTGTTTTGGCATATCCCAAACCCACCACTGCTTTCGTAGTTCGATAGTTTCGCTACAGCCCGGTATTATACCTGTTCCTGAGGCCATTGCAAACCTACACTTTAAAATATAGTATCTTCCGATTTTTTCATTAAAATTGCAAGAAAACTTGTTTTTTGTGTTTTTGGGGGTTATAAAACGACAAACTAATGAAACGTATTTTGGGAAAGCTAATGGAGGTGTAACATGGCAAAGGATTTAGTGGTAATGCTGGTGGCAATTGCGGTCGTCCTGAGTGTGGCATTTATTGTCGGCTGCCAGTATGATGAACAGTGCGGTTTCAGGCTTGGCCTGGGAGAGGTTCGCTGCATAACGGTCGAGGATTATGTTGACAGGATGAAGGCCGGCTGGGTCGGGCAAATGGCCGGCGTGGGCTGGGGCGGGCCCACCGAGTTCAAGTTTAAGGGCCAAATCATACCTGAGGACAAGATGCCGCAGTGGGAGCCGAAATTGATTAACCAGTTCCGGCAGGATGACATCTATGTCGAGATGACTTTTCTGCGGACGCTTGAACTGCACGGCTTTGACTGTTCTATCCGCCAGGCGGGTATTGATTTTGCCAACAGCGGCTACCGGCTCTGGCATGCCAACAGGAATGGTCGTGATAATTTGCGGAAAGGCATTGCGCCGCCCGACTCGGGGCATCCGGAGTTTAACACACACGCCGACGATATAGATTATCAGATTGAGGCGGATTACGCTGGCCTGATTGCGCCGGGTCTGCCGAACGTGGCTATCAAGCTTGGAGAGAAGTTCGGGCGGCTGATGAACTACGGAGACGGCCTCTACGGAGGCCAGTTTGTCGGTGGGATGTATGCCGAGGCATTCTTTGAAAATGATATGGAAAAGATTGTCGAGGCGGGTCTGAAATGTATTGCGAAAGACAGTCAATATGCCGAATGTATCCGCGATGTGCTGGCGTGGTACAGGCAGAATCCCGATGACTGGGAAAAGACCTGGCAGCTTATCAACGACAAGTATCATCTCAACACTGCATATCGGCGTTTCTCCTGCAGCGGACCGAAAGGCGAATTCAATATCGACGCCAAGATTAACGGGGCATATATTGTGATGGGGCTGCTGTACGGTGAAGGGGACCCGGATGAGACGATAATTATATCGACACGGTGCGGTCAGGACTCGGACTGTAATCCATCGAATGCAGGCGGCATACTGTTTACTACCATCGGGTTTAAGAATCTGCCGGACAAATTCAAATCAGCCTTGAATCCGGAGGGCAAATTCAGCCATACGCCATACAATTTCCCGACGTTAGTGGAGGTGAGCAAGAAGCTTGTTCGCCAGGCGGTCAAGCGGGCCGGCGGGCAAATGGGCAAGAACGCCGAGGACAAGGAGGTCTTTGTCATACCAGTCCGAAAGCCTAAGCCGACCAAGTTAGAACAGTGCTGGGAGGCCGGGCCGATTGCGAACAGTAAATTCACAGAAGAAGAGATGTCGCAGATAAAGGTTCCGGAAGAATAGAACCAATTTTGATAGAGCAGTCTGTGACATTAAATATTTGGTAGTGGCTGACACTCGTGATAAGCCATCCCCAAGCGCGTCCAGTATTTTCGGGACTCGCTTGAGACTGCCACCCTTCGCTTGAAAAATACAGATTATTTTCTTGAATTCCAGCCTTGTGTGTGTTATAAAGAGAATTGGAAGATTACATGTTGGGTATTTGATGTTTTGTGCGTTGCCCGGTAACTGTCGAAATACCCTCGAACGGTTACGCGGAATCTTTGTAGTTTTTCGATAGAGGCCGAGGCATTATTCGAGGCGCGGAGCTGTACAGGGACTTTGTGCCACAGAGTGAAGATTTCTGCATTTCAATTAACCGCTCAAATTGGGCTTTTGTAGGGATGGAGGCAGGGTCAAATTGAAAAAATTGTCCCGGGCAGGCACCGAATTTAGTGAAGGTGCGAATTTTGGTTGTTTTTTTGAAAACAACGAGCGCTTTGGTGGGCAAAGCATTGTCGTCGTTATTGTAACCTTTTATGAAGGAGCATTATTATGAGTAGAAGATTGATTTACCTGATTTTCTTTGTTTTGGCTATATGTCTGGTGGGTAATGTTCAGGCCAAAGACACGCAATTCAGAAATGTCGATCCCGGCAACAGCCTCTGGAGCACACCAGGAAACTGGGATAACGGTCTGCCGACTGTCGGCGACTGGGCCAAAATCAGAGGAGGAGCTCCCGGCGCGACAATTTCGAACGATGTCGGTGAGGTGCTGAAGATTGCCATTGGATATGACGAAGGGTCAGCCCTGACAGTGGTAGACGGTGGAAGCCTTACAACGGATCAGGATGTTGTTTTGGGCCGGAACAGTGACGGCACACTTAATATGATGGGTGGCATCATAGATTGCCACCGTGATTTGGAATTGGGATACAATAATCCGGCCGTCCTCAATATGACCGGTGGTACGATTATCGTTGGGCGTGACGTGGAGCTTCCTAAAGAGGGGAATGGGCAGACAACGCACGTGGATCTGCATGGGGGAACGCTCATCGTTAATGACGACTTACTGATGGGAGAGGGCGGCACCATGGACATCATAGCCGGGACGCTGATAATTGACGCCAACGCGGTCTCGACCGTTCAGGGATACATTGACAACGGTTGGATTACCGCCTATGACGGGAACGGCACGGTGCAGCTGGATTATGACGTTACGAATCCAAGCCAAACCACGGTAAAGGGTGTTCACAAGCTTAAACCAAATCCGATTGACGGTGGTAACGTAATCCCCGGCGAGGTGGAGCTAAGCTGGACATTGCCCGATCCGTGTGTGCCTGGTCAGCCTGTACTGGTTGACGTTTACTTCACCGACGACTGGGCAGCCCTGTATTCGTTTACCAACCCGGATGCCTTCCGGATTGCAAGCATGCAGAATGTGAGTTCCCTTGCCGTGCAAATCCAACCAAAGACGCGGTACTATTGGGCGGTCGATACCTATGTAGGCGATCCCAATGATCCGATTTTCGGGCCAATTTTTAGTTTTGTTGCAGATAATTCGCCTCCCAAAGTGGACGCCAGTGCCGATATAGTTACATGGCTGGTCGACGGTGTTGTCAGGACGGGGAATCTGGATGCGACCGTCACCGATGAGGACGCTTGTTCTGTGCAGTGGACGGTGATTAGTGAACCAAGTGAAGGGGCCGCTGTTATAGAGACAGCAACCGCCGAGGATACGGGCATTACCCTAACAATCCCGGGTGAGTATGTCCTGCAGCTG
>Ga0315539_1001220_pt1 | contig 19091 bp, 18 predicted proteins | sample SalMarSW160150MG_FD_203097 | JGI IMG/M metagenome (GOLD analysis project Ga0315539, IMG submission 203097) | Salt marsh sediment microbial communities from the Plum Island Ecosystem LTER, Massachusetts, United States - Salt Marsh Sediment SW1601-150 ... | reverse complement strand
CGATCCTCCTTGGACATTGGCTGCTATTTCTTGGACGCGGCGATGAGTTGCTCCCAGTTGGGCGGGAGTTTGATCTCTTTGCTGATAGCTTTGGAGCCGCCCCACCCAGGAATGAGCATGCTCTTCTCCCCAGGTCCGCCCGAGACAAGGATGATGAAGTCATCAATAGAAGGTACGGGGATCATTGCGTTCGGATCTGTAGTTTGAAGAATCCAAGCGGGTGCTCCTCCGGCTTTATTCGTGTCTATGAATCGTTCCTTGTACCTGGAGAAGGGAACGCAAGCGTTTTCGTAGATGAATTCCCGCATTCTTGCCTTCGTCCAGCCGTCCCGCGCTAGCATAGCCGCTGTGTCCTGAGCGATGATCAATACCATCACGGATCTGTGGGTCCGGTCTGATCCGACCAGATAGTCAGCCACGAACTTTAGATACTGCTCCGAGTTCAAGCCACTCCCCACGAGATTCCGGGTACCCTCTGCGCCCACTACGGTGACGACATTGGCTTCTTTAGCATATCCCCGCTCGACATGCAGAGGCTGCCAAGGATTCTTGTCCTCGTTTTCGGCCAGCATCATGGTGAAATCTCCCGGTGTTCCGAGACAAGACATATCGCTCAATCCCGGCCAGCTTCCTCCGATATTGTTGACGATCAGGTGAAGAGCCCTGCCAATCGTGGCATTGGCTGTCCAGCCGCGACCAAGCGCGTTGGTCCCAGAATTGATGTCCAACTGCTTGGCGATGGGTCCATTGATGATGAGCATCGGGGTGTCTGGATTCGTGGTCGCGGAAAGCCCGTAGAGGCCAAAATCAGGCTCCGCAATGGCCTGTACAGCCGCGATCAGGACCGGCATATACTCGGGGCGGCAGCCCGCCATGACCGCGTTGACGGCGATCTTTTCCACGGTCGCCTGTCCCTTCATCAGTTCGATGGTGCCGACCACCTGATCCGGCGGGAGATCCGTCCCCTTCAGCATCTCCTGGACGCGCTCCTTGGTCGGCGGCACGATCGGCAAACCGTCCGTCCAGCCTCGTTTGTAGAACAAGTCGTTGATCTCGGAAAAGGCCTCCCGCGTGATCGAGACCTTTTCTATCTTGACCTTGGGAAACTGCGCGGCTAACGGAGGCCTCGTCTTTTGGGTCTCGGTCATTGTCTTTTTGAGCAGTTCGTCCACATAGACCCCATCTTGTCGGATACCTGCCGGGTTGTATACCTCGATCGTTTGAGAGGAACCAGTGCAGGCAGAGAGAATCACTGTAGCTAATGAGACGACCACAACTGTGAACAGCAACTTCTTGGTCATTTGCTTGATTCTCCTGTGGTCTTGGACACCAGTTCTTGCCACCGTGCCGGCAGTTTGATCTCCTTGGTTATCCGCAAAGGACTGCCCCAGGTAGGAAAGTAAACGTGCTGGGGAATAGAGAGGTCGCCGCCAGCGACAAGGACGGTGATATCCTCTGGGGATCGGACGGCAGGAATTGCTCCCTCTTTTTCGAATTCTCCCACCCATTCCGGCGCGCCTGATTTTGCGAACCCCCACGATTTCTCAAGCTGACTGATGGGGATGCGTCCGTTTTCGTAGAGATAGCGCTTGACGTCTTCTTTGGTCCAACCCTTTGCGGCTAGGTCTTGAGCCACATAGGGCGCCACGATCACAGCGACCTTGCCGCCGCGCCTGACGCTAAAGGCGGAACTCAAAGAACCCATCACACTCGCCAATTCCTCCAATCCCCCCGTGACGTTGACAATACTTTCGGCGCGCATCACGGTGACGGTATTGGTGTCCTTACGATAACCAAGCTCGACGTGCAGCGGCTCCCAGGGGTTCTCGTCCTCGTTCTCGGCAAAGCACAGCGTATACCTCCCTGGATGCCCCGTCGCGGCCTGGGAAATGAGACCCGGCCATCCACCTCCGATATTGTTCATGATGAGCCGGATGGCGCGTCCAATGCTGGCATTGGCTTGCCGCCCTGGGCCCAGGAGCCCAAAACTGGAGTTGATACTCAGTTGCTTGGCAATTGGACCGTTAATGATGACGAGAGGAGCGACGCTCTCATCCGTTGTTTGAACTCCAATCATGTCGAATGCGGGATCGGTGATCGCCTCGACCACGGTGAGAATGATCGGGAGATATTCAGGGCGACATCCTGCCATCACTGCATTCACGGCGATCTTTTCCACCGTGGCTTGCCCTCGCAAGGTCTCCACGATACCGATCACCTGATCGGGAGGGAGGTCGGTGCCTTTCAACATCTCTTTGACGCGCTCTCTGGTTGGCGGCACAATCGGCAAGCCATCCGTCCAACCCCGCTTGTAGAACAACTCGTTGACTTCGTCGTAGGCGTCCCGGCTGACCGGAATCTTCTCTATCCTGACTTCAGGGAATTGCCCGGCAAGCGGCGGCTTGTAGCGTTTGACGTCCCCCATGGTCTTCATAATCAACTTGTCCACATAGACGTCGTCTTCCCGGATACCCGCCGGGTTATAGACCTCGATGGTGTCTGGAGATGCCGCGCAAGCCGTGACAGCGAACAAAGTCAAGATCAGCAGCGCAGGCGCAATCCATCGCTTCATGCTTTTGCCTCTTGCAGCAGTTTGTCCCAATTCGCCGGCAGTTTGACTTCTTTGCTCAGCAGTTTCTTGTACGAGCCCCACACTGGAATCAACATCGTCTTCTCACCCGGTCCGCCGGAGACGATGATCGTCAAATGATCTATAAAGGGCGTAGGGATCATGGCATTCGGATCCGTAGTGTTGAGGACCCATTCCGGGACTCCCCCAGCTTTCTTATTATCAATGAATTTCTTTTTGTATTTGGAAAATGGAAGGCGCGCGTTTTCGTAGATGAACTGCCTGATCTTTTCCTTGGTCCAGCCCTCTTTTGCCAGCATCCAAGCGGTATCCTGAGCGATGAACAGCAGCATTACTGCTCGCTTGGTCCGTTCGAGTCCAGCCAGATAATCGGAGATGAGACCCAGGAAGCCTTCCGAGTTCCAGCCGATGCCGACGATATTCTGCATCCCCTCTGCCGGAACAACCGTCACGACGTTTGCCTCTTTGGGATATCCCAGCTCAACGTGCAACGGACCCCACGGATTTTTCTCCTCGTTCTCCGCAAGACACATGGCGAATTCGCCAGGCTGCCCAAGGCAGGACATATCCGTGAGTCCGGGCCAACTCCCTCCGATGTTGTTGATGATTAAATGTAAAGCGCGGCCAATGGTGGCATTGGCCTGCCAACCTCTTCCAAGGGCATTCGTCCCCGAGTTGATATCCAACTGCTTGGCGATCGGTCCATTCACGATGATCATCGGAGTGTCCGGGCTCGTTGTTGTGGCGACACCCAGAAGTTCAAACGCCGAATCGGCGATGATCTGTACGGCTGCAATGAGTACCGGCATGTACTCTGGGCGGCAGCCGGCCATCACCGCATTGGTCGCGATCTTGACCACGGTAGCCTGGCCTTTCATAGGATCGATTATCCCAACGACATTCTCTGGACCCAGGTCCGTTCCCCGAAGCATCGCATGGACCCGCTCCTCGGTAGGAGGGACGATGGGCAGGCCATCCGTCCAGCCTCGCCTATAGAACAGCTCATTGATCGTAGTGAAAGGATCTTCGGCGACGATCATCCTTTCCACCTTGAGGTGAGGAAACCGGGCGGCTAGTGGGGGCTTGGTGATCTTTTGCTCATCCATGGTCCCTCGGAGGAGTTCATCCACGAACGCCCCATCCAGCCGGACACCCGCAGGATTATAGACCCATACTGAGTTTCCGCTCGCGGCTGACGTTGCCCAAGGCACCCCAGCGAGGGAGCCCGCCGCGAATCCTGCTGCCGCGCCCTTTAAAAGATCCCTTCGGCTCAAGCGTCTGTCGTGACTATCCGGTGGCATGGTTGATCTCCTTGTCGCGCGTCTGACGCTGTCATGCTATCTGATTTGCCACAGAATCACACAAAAGAAGCACAAGTCACTGTTCTTCGGTGTGGCTGTGTGGCTCATTTTCAGTACATAGTCCCGGGGGCGGGCATAGAGCCAGCCGCCCCCGGGAGTCTTGCTTGCCGATTAAGTTGTACTAGAGTCTATTCCCATTCGCTGAGCGGAATGTGGATCAGTTTTCCGCCAGAGGGTCCTGTGCCGATGTACTGCGAGTGCTTGCCGGGGCCGCCGGCGACGATAAGCTGGATATTCTCCGGCCCTTTTGCGATAGGCACTAGCGTGTCCGGCGTTGCGGGTTCTCCGAGTACGTCACTGCCAACCCGACTCACGCCGCCACCAGGCTGCCAACTGAGCGGGTTCCGAGCGAGCTCCCACAACCGCTTTCTGATGTCATCCTTGTTCGTCCATCCATCCTCGTAGAGGGTGGTAGCGTGCTCGTAGGATAGGAGGACTAGCAGGTCCGAGCTGGTCATGTAGCGGCTGTTCTGTCCGCCGCGTTTCATTTCGCTCGCAATCACCGTGAGAAGATCCTCGCCTGTGACGCTATTGTGGTCATTGATGTTCCCCGGGATGTCTGCTCCTAGTTGCACCGTAACGACGCTCTCGTCCTTCTTGAAGCCCTTTTCCACGGACAGTGGGCCCCAAGGATTGTTTTCCTCGTTCTCACCGATGACGGTAGCGATAATGTTCCCGGACCACCCCAGTGTCGTCTTGTCTCCGTCAGGCGGCTTGGACCCACCGATGATATCGCCGATCGAGTTGATCGCCAAGCCGAGGCATATGTTGGTCCGATATTCAGGCCCTGCTGCGCCAATTCCGTACGCAATGCCCGCTTTGTCTCTGATCGGGCCATTCACGATGACGAAAGGCGCGGTCGGGTGTGTGGTCGTCGTCCCACTACGGTAATTTTCATTCGCCAGGGTTGAGGCAACAGCAAGGAGCACGGGCATGACCTCCGGCTTGTCGCAGCCGGCCATCACCGCATGGACAGCTACCAACTCGACAGTAACGGCTGCCACCCTGGGCGGGATGAGACCGATCACCTCGTCTGGCTTGTGGCTGGTGCCGGTGAGCATCTTTTGTACCCGTTCGGGAGTTGGGGGAATGATCGGGACACCGAGCGACCATCCGTTCTTGAAGAACAGATCGTTTACATCTGCTTCGGTCCCTTCGAAATCGATGACCTCAGCGGGGTATGTTGGCTTGCCCGCCGCCAGCTTTGCACCGGTGGGCTTCCACTCTGTCGCCGCCTTGAGCATATCCGGGAAGGCAGCATCTGCCTTGGCGCGGATTTCCTCGAGCTTGAGCATACCCATGGGGTGAGGGACCACCACCCAAGCCTGTTCTGCCGCGCCAAAGCTCTGTCCCGAGTTCTTTGCGAGAGTCCAGAACTCGCTGGTCGCAAACGTGACCGAGGGAATACCCTGCTTCTCGAACTCAATTGAATCGTGGACAATCCACGAGGTGCAGGATCCTCAGTCGGCCTGCGAGGCGATGAGAATGTCCGGTTTGAGCTCGAGGGCAGCTTGAAAGTCTGCATCCTTCATGGGATAACCGTTGCTGCCGGGGATCGCTTCCCACATCTTAATGATCTTTGCGGTGGGCACTTGCTCAGCCAGCAGCTCTGCGATCCTGTCAAGGAAGTTGTTCCCGTTGTGCTTCCCATTCCATCGGAGCAGAACCGTCTTGCCTTCCAGGCTGGCGAGGCGCGGCGCGATCTCGATTGGCTCGACCACAACCACGCCCTCGGGGTTCACCAGCTTCCACTCCCGGACCTCGGAGACAGGTGCTGTCACTTCCTTCTCGACCACCCTGGTGACCTCGACCGGCACCTCCTTGACGACCTCCTTCTCGACAGCCACCTCCTTCTCGACGACGACAGTGACCGGAACCTCTTTCTCGACCACTACCTCCTTCTCGATTACCTGAGGGGTGGGCGTGGCGCACCCGGCCAGGAAACTCGCCAGGAGCACCCCTACCAGCAACCAATTCATTGGCCTTTTCATGTTTATCCTCCTTCTTTTGTTGGTTAGTTTACTTTCGAGCAGCCATCTCGTTCGCTCTTTCATGGCTTCCTCCTTTTCTTTCCTCTCAACTTATTTGCGTCTACAACTGCCTGGTCTTCCTCGCATCACCTCCTTTCCGTCAATAAGGACTTCTCAGCAGAACATGGCTTCCACCAGGTCCTCGATACGCTTGACCACCCTCTGCTCACCCCGATAGATACACATGGTGTTGTCCTGAAGATTCAATCCGATGACCTTGGTTCCCAATCCTTCCCTCAGAATGCCCACCACTTCCGGCGCCGGATCACCACTGTCCAGAATGACTACATCAGGCTGAAGCTCCCTGATGCGCTCGACAGCCTTGTCTACCTCCGTCTCCCAGCCCACGATCTCCAGCCCCGTTTCCTGACAGAGCAGGCTTTCGACGCCCCGGCCAAACAGTGGATGAGTGGAAAACATGAAGATACGTTTCATAGCCCTCGCTTCTTTCTGGATGATTCCACCCTTCCACATAAATAACAATCATACGCCTGGGCGATTTTGGGCCGCAGGCCATCTCCACACCACTATTGTAACACACTTCTTCCCCCTCGTATATCCCTCAATAGAGCTATTTTGAGACTAAAAAAGAGCTATCTCAAGATAGCTCTAATGTACTAGGAATAGGGCTGTGTCTATAGTTCGAAAGGACTAGCCCTCCGAAGAGAGGTCGTCAATCAGCCCTTCGCGCAGAGCATAGGCAGCCGCCTGAACGCGGTTACCCAGATGCAGCTTGGCCAGGATGTTGCGCAGATGGTTCTTCACTGTGTTCTCGGCGATGAACAACTGAGAGGCAATCTCCTTGTTCGTGGCACCCTGGGCCACAAGCTGCAGTACCTCCCTTTCCCTCGGGGTAAGGCTCTCTCCAGAGCTGGAAACCGATCTCTTTCTCTGAGCCAGGCGGGCGAACTCGTCGAGGATCCTGGCGGCTGTCAGGCCCGAGATGGACGCTTCCCCTCTATAGACACCCCTGAGCATCTCGAACAGGTCCTCGGGCTCGAGGTTCTTCAAGAGATACCCCTGAGCTCCACTTTTGATGGCCTCGAAGATGTCTTCATCGTCATCGGAGATGGTGAGCATGACGATCTTGACGTAGGGCATCTCCTCTTTGATCAACTGCGTCGCCTTCAATCCATCCCAGCCCGGCATGTGGATGTCCATGAGGATCAGGTCTGGCATCAGTTCTCTGGCCCTCTCCAGCGCCTCTCGCCCATCACCCGCTTCCCCCACTACCTCCATGTCCTCCAAAGGGTCTATCAGGCTGGCCAACCCCTTCCGAAATAAGACGTGGTCGTCTACCAAAAGCACTCGGATCGGTTCCACCTTTATTTCCCTCCTTGGCGGCTGAGGGGGAGTTGAACGGTCAACCTCGTCCCCTGCCCATGCTGCGTCGAAACCTGAAGAACACCCCCCACGCTCTCCACCCTTTCCCTCATCGTCTGCAGGCCGAAGTGCTCCTGGCGGTCTTGCCAGATGCGCGATGGATCGAACCCCCGGCCATCGTCTTCGATGGTGATCACAGCCCCCGCCTCGTCGGCCTCGAACCTGACCCAGGCCCTGCTTGCCCCAGAGTGCTTCCTGATGTTGGCCAATGCCTCTTGAATAATACGCAGGAGCTGGATCTCCACTACAGGCGTGAATTTCATCTCGGCGTCATCGCCCATCACCAGCCTCATGCTGATCCCGCTTTGTTGACTGAACTTATGAAGGTATTCGGTTAGAGCAGGGATGAAGCCCGCGCCCGGCGTTATGGTGGTTCGGAGGCCGAGGATGGATTCTCGCATGTCACCATAGGCTTCTTGGGCCACCTCTTGCATCCCCTGTAGCTCAGCCTGAGCCTGAGCTATCTGGCCTGAAGAGAGCAACCCCTCCGCTGCCTTGCTTTGCAGGTGCAGGTAGCCCAGCACCTGGGCCAGTCCATCGTGCAGCTCCCGGCCTAGCCGGCCCCGCTCCTCCAGGGCAGCGATACTTTGCACCTGCTCATATAGCCTGGCATTCTCAATAGCCACACCAATCTGCTGGCCGATAGCGGTGAGTATGGTCACTTCTTGGGGACTGAACGGGCGGCGGCCTTTGCTAGCCACGCTCATGATCCCTAGTAGCCTGCCCCTGGACTTCAGCGGCACGCTAGCGCTAAACCGAAACCCCTCCTCCTTGGCCGCCATACTGATCAGCCTGGGATCCTCGGAGAGGTTCTCGACGACGATAGGCTCCCCCGAGTTGGCCGCCTGTCCTGCTAGTCCTTCGCTAAACTTCATCCTCGCTATATCCTGGGTGATCCTCTGAGACACCCCGTGGTGCGTGACAAGCGCTAGCTCTTTTGTTTGGTCGTCTACAAGAAATACCACACCCACCTCGAGCCCTGTCAACTCCATCGCCTTGCGGAGGGCAATGTCCAACATCTCTTTCACCTCAAGGGGTTGGCTGATGGCAACGGCAATCGCACTGACCACACCTTCCAACCGTTTGCTCCACCGCTCTATCTCTTCGCGCGCCTGGCGCTGGGCTTCCAGAGCTTCCTGCTGCGCTTGAAAACGTTGCCGGGTCGCTACCTCGAGCTGCCGGGCCCGCTCGATGTCGAAGACTTCCAGGACACGGACGACGAAGTAGGCGATAGCCAAGGCCGTTATCGTCCGGAAGACCTGAACCGGCACGCCCACCACGGCCAGGAAGGAACTTTCATTCAAAAAGGAGGCTGGAAAGTAGGGGGCGGGGGAGACAACCAGGCCAGCGAGGATCGCTTTGAGCCCCAAGGCCACCGCCGCCCCGAGGCAATCCCTGGCAATGTGGCGCAGCTTCATTTCCCAGAGGACACGACAGTGGAAGAAAATAGCCAAGCCCGCCAACACCGCGCTCGGCAGGTAGAGGAAGTAGCGGGCCAGAACCTCGGCGGCCAGCAGCCAGTCGGTGCTGGCCATAGACAGGGAATGTGTTGCAATAAGCGCCAACATCCAAAGAGAAATCAAGACCAGGTGGATCCATCGCAGCCAGCGATACCTCTGAGTAGCAGCGCTGATCGTTTTTGTCCCGAATTGGAGCAGGAATATGCAGGAGAGGGGAAGTAACAGCACTTTCGCTGTTTGGAGAGGGAGGTTGTCGCTGGCCGGTGTAGCTTGTCTCTGGATGAGCAAGAACATCTCCGCCCAGTTCGCCAGGCTCCGCAGGAACGCGAAGACAGCCAGAAGCCACAGGCTCTCCACCAGCTTCAGCTTACTAGGCCTGCGCGTTTCGAGCGTTATGGCCAGGCCCATAACGAAGAAAGCGAGGCCATTGATGAAAAAGACGAGGATCATATTGGCAGTGAAAAAGCTGGAGATGAGATTCAATACCTTTTACCTCTTGATCTGATTATACGTGTTTTTACTCATCCTGACAAATCTGACGAAGGCTCTTGCTGGGCTGTCCTTCAGGATTTGAAATGGCCCTTTTCCCCAGTGTCCTGTACGCTGATGTGAAGGGCAGCAGGCGTGTGCAGCCCCACGCGGCACATGATACCATACTTCTCGCACCTTGCCCGGGGCTGAGCTGCAACCCATTCAAACAAATGGGATCTGCCAGTTGACTAAATCAGAAATCAGAGGTATGATTGAATACAGCCTGTTGCCCAGGAGACACGCACCTCAGGGAGGACTCGGGGAGTTGGTGAGGAAAGAAGCACTGAAAGTAGCTCAGAGGATACTGATAGCGGTGATGGTTGCCATCGCTTTGGCCATCGCCTATCTGACCCTGCAGGCACTGTGGGTGCCTGAGAGCAGGTTCGCCAGGTCTACCCCTGTCGCTGCTACACTCACCCCGGCGGTAACTCCTACCGCCACCAGGATACCTCCCTCCCCGACTCCCACCAAGCCTCCCAAAAAGGTCGGATTAGTCGCCGGACACTGGAGCACCGACCCCCGGAAATACGATCCGGGAGCTGTCTGTCCCGATGGCCTGACGGAGGTGGAAATCAACCTGGCCATTGCCCAGTTGGTGAAAGAACAGTTGGAAAAGCAGGGCTATGAAGTAGACCTTCTGGAGGAGTTCGATGCGGCACTGGAGGGCTATATGGCTGATGCCCTGGTCTCCATGCACGCAGATTCCTGCAATATACCCGAGGCCAGTGGGTTCAAAGTAGCCAGGGTACTCCACAGTACTTTGCCCGAGAAGGAGGACCAACTGGTGAAATGCCTGCGAGAGGAGTATCAAGCAGCCACAGGTCTCTCGTTCCATGAGCACAGCATAACCTACGACATGACTGAGTACCATGCCTTCTACGAGATAGACTCTCAGACCCCGGCGGCGATTATCGAGACCGGCTTCATGGCTGCTGATCGGCAGATCCTCCTGGAACAACAAGACAAGGTGTCCCAAGGCATCGCCAATGGCATCACCCGTTTTTTGGAAACCGAATCGGACTGAGCTGCAGCCCCCCGCTATGGTTCCCCTAGCTCCTCCACTGGCACATCTCGATACTTATCCCCTTCATCAATGAGCATCACCGGGATGTCATCGCGGACAGGGTACTTGCGGCCGCAATCCCGACAAACGAGCCATTGCCCACTGAGAAAGTCCAAGAGGCCAGCGTCGGGGCCATTCCGCACGCAGGCGGGGCAACGCAGGATGTCCAACAGGTCTTGACTCACCATCTCGTGTTCCTCCTCGATTCAAAATCGCAAATTCATACCTCGCAAATAGTATAGCACAAATAGGTTGAAATCTCAAACCGCTGACTTGCCCGATAGACAAGTATGTGCTATACTCTTACCCGAGGTTTCCAATCAAACACGCCCTTCGACTGACGAAGACGTGCCCATCTGGCATATAGCCAGATGGGCCCCTCGCCAGGATGAAAAGGGCGGAAGACAAAAAACGTAAGGAGGAAAAGAGAGTGGCAGTAGTTTCTATGAAGGCACTATTGGAGACGGGGGTGCATTTCGGCCATCGCACCAAGCGTTGGAACCCGAAGATGAAATCCTTCATCTACACCGAGCGCAACGGCATCCACATCATTGACCTGCAGCAGACCATGACCGCCTTGGACAAGGCCTACAATGTGGTCAGGGACACCGTCAGTGAAGACGGCATCGTCCTCTTCATAGGTACCAAAAGGCAGGCTCAAGAGAGCATCGCCGAACAGGCACAGCGGTGTGGCATGCCCCACGTCAACCAACGCTGGCTAGGGGGAACCCTGACCAATTGGCGCACCATACGCCAACGAATAGATTACCTGTTGAACCTGGAAGAGCGCCAGGAGCGAGGGGACTTCGAGCGGCTGCCCAAGAAAGAGGCCCTGCAACTGGAGCGGGAGATAGCTAAGCTAAATCAGCGCTTAAGTGGCATTAAGGACATGCGACGCCTGCCTGACATGCTCTTCATCACCGATGTGCGGCGCGAAACCACCGCGGTGAAGGAGGCCAACAAGCTCGACATACCGATTGTAGCCATGGTGGACACTAACTGCGACCCGGATCCTATTGACTACATCATCCCCGCCAACGACGATGCCATCAGAGCCAATAAACTCATCATCACCAAGATCGCTGATGCTGTCATTGAGGGGCAAAATATGCGAGCCGCCCTCGCGCCTGAGGAAGAAGAGCTAGAGGTAGAGGCAGCAGAGGAGAAATACCTGGGTGCTGCTACCTTGGCCAAGCTCAAGTCGGGCGAACTTGAGTTCGAGGAGAGGGAAGCCAGGGAAGCTCTCGAAGAAGAGGAGACGGGTGACGAAGAAGAGTAGTTCAATGTCAGGTTTTACCCCAAGTGTCATTGCGAGGCGCGCTCCCGTTCGCTGCGCTCAGGGCATGGTTTGCGCCGAAGCAATCCCCTAGCACGCTTGGAGATTGCTTCGCCGCGCTCGCAATGACCACAACCTATCGAGGAGGTAAAGATTCAATTGGAGATCACAACGTCAATGATAAAAGAGTTGCGCGAGGCGACAGCGGCCGGGGTGCTGGACTGCAAGAAGGCCCTGGACGCCAGCGGTGGAGACTTTGAGAAGGCCAAAGCATATCTGCGAGAGAAGGGGTTGGCTGCTGCTGCCAAGAAAGCTGACCGGGCGGTCGAGGAGGGCCTGATCGAGGCCTACGTCCACGCTGGCAACCGCGTCGGGGCCCTCATTGAGTTGGACTGCGAGACCGATTTCGTGGCCAGGACCGAAGCGTTCAAGGAACTGGCCCACGATTTGGCCATGCAAGTAGTGGCTACCAGCCCCCTTTGCCTGACCCCTGAGGACATACCCGCTGATGTACTGGAGGAAGAAAAGAACGAATACCGAACTCAGGCGAAGGATATGGGCAAGTCTGAGCGTGTAATAGAGAGAATTGTGGAGGGCAAGCTACAGAAGTACTACCAAGAAGTCTGTCTCATGAAACAACCCTTCATCAAAGATGATGAGCTGACTGTTCAAGATGTGCTCACCCAGGCAATCGCTAAAACGGGCGAGAACATCGTGGTGCGGCGGTTTGCTAGATTTGAGTTGGGGGATTAGGTATTGGCTAGCAACCCAGCCAACTGATCTGGGGAGGCCGGAATGTCGGTTAAGTACAGGCGGGTCATGCTGAAGCTGGGCGGCGAATCTTTGGCTGGGCCTGAAGGATACGGCATTGATCCCGAAAGAGCCAAGGAGGTAGCAGCCAAGATCCGCCGGGTCAAAGACCACGACATGGAGATCGCCATCGTCATGGGAGCCGGCAACCTCTGGCGGGGCAAGGACGGCCTGGCCCATGGAATGGATCAGGCTACCGCCGACCACATGGGGATGCTGGCCACGGTGATGAACTCCCTGGCCCTCCACGACGCTCTGGAGAGGATCGGGGTAACGACCCGGGTGCAGACAGCTATTGAGATGAGGGCCATAGCGGAGCCCTATATCCGGCTACGGACAATCCGTCACTTGGATAAAGGGCGAGTAGTCATCCTTGGGGCAGGGACAGGGAACCCTTATTTCACCACTGACACGGCTGCTGCCCTAAGGGCTGTGGAGATTAACGCCGAGGTTCTGATCAAAGCTACCAAGGTTGACGCCGTCTACGAGAGCGACCCCCACCTCGATCCCCAAGCCAGGAAACTGGAGCACCTGACCTACATTGACGCCCTGAACATGGGAGTGAGAATTATGGACAGCACGGCTATTTCCCTGTGTATGGACAATGGCCTTCCCATCATCGTCGTCAACCTCTGGGAACCCCGCAGCATCGAGCGAGCTATCCTCGGTGAGCCAGTGGGCACGATCATCAGCAGATAGCTTTTATACCCGTTAGGCCAATGAGAGGTGCTTAATCATGATCAAAGACCTTCTTAAGGAGACCGAAGAGAGGATGGACAAGGCGGTGAACGTCCTCCGAGATACCCTGGTGACCATCAGGACTGGGCGGGCTTCCCCGGCCCTGGTGGAGCGGCTGCCTGTGGAGTACTACGGCACGCTCACCCCCCTCAACCAATTGGCAACCATCTCCGTCCCTGAGCCACGGCTGCTGGCAATCCGCCCCTGGGACCCCAATGCCCTGGCCGACATCGAGAAGGCCATCCTGAAATCGGAGCTGGGGCTAACTCCCTCCAACGATGGCAAGATGATCCGCCTGAACATCCCCCGGCTGACTGAGGAGCGACGCCAGGAACTGGTCAAGGTTGTGGGCAAGCGGGTCGAAGAGGGGAAGGTAGCCATCCGCAACATTCGCCGTGATGCCATAGAGGACTTACGCGAACTGGAGAGCGAGAAGCTAATCTCCGAAGACGAGTTCTTTCGGGCCAAGGACGATGCACAGGAAGTAACCGACAAATTCGTCACCAGGATGGACGAAATCGGCCGCGATAAGGAACGGGAGATCAGAGAAATCTGAGTTGCCCCCCTGCGGCAGTGGTGATGAGAGACTCAGCAGGCAGAGAACAGGGGTTGAGGTGTCGTCTTCAGTAACGTCTCAGCCCCTTTTTGGCAACTGAAATCAGCTCAGCTATGGGAACGATAAAGCAGTTGACTAAAGTCCCATATCACTTGGCCATCATAATGGACGGCAACGGCCGCTGGGCGCGGTCCCGTGGCCTGCCACGGCTGGCCGGCCACCGAGCCGGCACGGAGAACATCCGCCGGATTCTGGAAGGTTGTGTCGAGTACGGCATCAAGATCCTGACCCTCTACGCCTTCTCAACGGAGAATTGGGGACGGCCCACCGCAGAGGTGCGGGGCCTGATGCGTATCCTTGAACAAACCATTGATCGCGAGCTGCCGGAGTTACACCAAAACGGCGTGCAACTGCGCCACATCGGTCGTTTAGAGGGCGTCACCGAGAGGCTACAGCAAAGGATAGGCGAAGCTATCGAGCTTACCAAGCACAATGACCGCATAATCTTGAACGTGGCCTTCAACTACGGCGGCCGAACCGAAATCGTGGACGCTGTACGGCGCATCGTCGAGGCCAGAGTGGAGCCCGAACAACTGGATGATACCCTATTCAGCCAATACTTGTACACGGCTGGGCTGCCGGACCCGGATTTGATCATCCGCACCGGTGGTGAACTACGAATCAGCAACTTCCTCATCTGGCAGAGCGCGTACGCCGAGTATTACGCCACACCCACATATTGGCCTGACTTCAACGAGGAGGAGCTGCATAGCGCGCTCCTCGAGTACAGCAGGCGGGAGCGCAGGTTTGGGCTTATAAAGCCCGAAGCGGGCTCTTCGATGACAACCCCGAGCTAATCCGTACCATCAGTACTTGAGAATTTGGGATCCGGAGTGCAGGCGTAAGTCTGCTTCCGGCCTTGTAAAGGCGGACTTGCGTCCGCACTCCAGTAGATTTTGCTATCTACTGGACATCAGGAAGAAACAGGTGTTCATTCAGCGATTTCTAAGTGCCGTCATCCTAATACCCATCGTAGTGTGGGCCACTTACACAGGTGGGCTTTGGTTCTTCGCTATCATAGCCCTCGTCGCCAGCGTGGCGGGTTACGAGTTCTTTCAAATGATGAGGTTGGGAGGTTACAAGCCCTCCTGTTGTTGGGGCCTGGTTCTAATCTGGCTGCTGCTGGCAGACGCCCGTTATCCTGCCTGGCAACTGGCTAAACCAGCCCTGACGGGAGTGATGGTTCTATCCCTGTCCTGGCAGTTGTTCAAGAAAGACACCTCTACCCCGACCGTTGATTGGGCTCTAACCATCGTCGGCGGGCTGTACCTCGGCTGGATGCCTGGCCACTTCATCTCCTTGCGAGACGCCCCTCAGGGGCTCGAATGGATGGTCTTGGCGCTGCTCACCACCTGGGGAGCTGACACAGGCGCTTACTTCATCGGCCTATCCCTGGGACGTCACAAGTCTTTCCCCCGGTTGAGCCCCAAGAAGACCTGGGAAGGAACCATAGGAGGCTGGTTTTGCGGAGTAGCGGTCACCCTATTGGTCGGCCTCTACATAGGACTGGGCTTTGTTCACAGCCTGGTACTGGGTGCTCTCGTCTCCACCTTCCTCCCCCTTGGCGATCTGGCTGTATCCATGATGAAGCGCCAGGTAGGTGTTAAGGACACCAGCAACCTCATCCCCGGTCACGGCGGCATGCTGGACCGCATTGACAGCCTGCTCTTCGCTGTGGTAGTGGTTTACTACTATGCCCGCTGGGTGGTCGGCTTCACGATTTGACTAGGTAAGCAAAAGATGCTATAATGACCCTGCGTTGCGACAATTACTTAACCCACCGGGAAAGAGAAGCGGGAGATAGGTATAGGCCCGCCCCAAAGCTCTGCTTCTTACCTCACTAACGTTCACTCGAATCCCCGCAATTTCGTCACCAAAAACCACAGGCATAACATCATGATTTCCCTTGCCCAAGTGATTTTAAGCGACACTGCTTGCAGAGTCAATACCCTTTGACCCTCGCGGGGCATCATAGCGTCGCCGTGAATTTCAGAAACCGGGCTTCGTCCTGAGGACTTCGGCGAGCCATCGGCGCGAGCTCGGTCGAGTCGCTCGGCCCGAAGGGTTTTTAGTTGGTAAGACGCCCTCCCGCGCCTCAGAAGACTCAAGAAGAACAGTCTGCTTGCTCAGACGGGTGAAAAACCTGGGTTTCCCCCCAAGTTGCCGATAGTAATCAAGTGGAGAGAACAATGAATATGAATATCGTCGAATTGGAAACCAGAAACGTGGACGATCTGCGGGACATGGCCCGAGAGCTGGACATCTCTGGCTATACCCGCCTCAAAAAGCACGATCTGATCATGCGCCTACTTAAAGCCAAGGCCGAGGGACAGGGCTATATCTTCGGCGGAGGTGTGCTGGAAATCGTGCAGGAAGGCATCGGCTTCCTTCGTTCGGACCATCTCTTGCCCAGACCCGAAGACATCTACGTCTCCCAATCGCAGATCCGTCGTTTCGGCCTGCGCACCGGCGACATGGTCATCGGCCAGGTGCGTCCTCCCAAGGAGACGGAGAGATACTTCGGCTTGCTGCGGGTAGAAGCAGTTAACGGCCTTGATCCTGAGGCCGCCAAGCTGCGCCCCAATTTTGACAGACTGACCCCGATCTTTCCCAATCAAATGCTATCCCTGGAGACGACACCCAACATGCTAGCCCCCCGGCTGCTTGATCTGATCGCTCCTATCGGCAGGGGACAGCGAGGTTTGATCGTCTCTCCCCCCAAGGCAGGCAAAACCACCGTTCTGAAGCAAATAGCCAACGGCATCACCGCCAACTACAACGACGTTCATCTCATGGTCGCCCTCATCGGCGAGCGGCCCGAGGAAGTGACCGACATGGACCGCTCAGTAGAAGCCGAGGTGATGGCCGCCACCTTTGATGATCCCGTCCAGAATCAGGTCCGCGTAGCCGAGATGGCTCTGGAGCGGGCCAAGCGGCTGGTCGAGAGCGACAAAGACGTGGTTATCCTTTTGGACGGCATCACCCGCCTGACCAGAGCCTACAACCTCACCGTCCCTCCCAGTGGCCGCACCCTCTCCGGCGGCATAGACCCGGCGGCTCTCTATCCACCCAAGCGTTTCTTCGGTGCAGCTCGCAACATCGAGGAAGGGGGAAGTCTGACTATCATCGCCACCTGCCTGATAGACACGGGCAGCCGTATGGACGCTGTCATCTACGAAGAGTTCAAAGGCACAGGCAACATGGAACTGCATCTCAATCGCAAGCTGGCGGAACGGTATATCTTCCCCGCCTTCGACATCGAACGTTCCAGCACGCGCCGAGAGGAACTGCTGCTGGATAAGGAGACCCTGGAAAAAGTCTGGATCATGCGGAAGATGATATCTTACATGATGGCTCCACCCCCATCGGGTGCGGGGATGGATATCACTGGTGCTCTCCAGGCCCTGTTGGACCGGCTGGCCAAAGCCAGGAACAACAGAGAGTTCCTGGCGACGTTGAGCAAGGATGTCCTATAAATCGGCTTACCTCCCCTCTTTCCCCCCAACTTTGGGAGGAAGTAAGGGGGGGCAGCCGATTTGACAATTTTGGGTCTTGTGTTATAATCTGGACCGAAAGCGCAACTCATCCTACGGCGTATCCGCCGGAGAAGAGGGGAGCGAATGGAAATCCCAGCTAATTTCCCCCCAGCAGGGGAGACAGGGGACGGGCCATTGATCGAGCGTTGGCCCACCCTCTGGTCAAGAGCAAAAGACTGGGTTTCTGAAACAAAAATAAAAAACTCGATAGCCAAGATGGGCGACAAGCCCTTCTTCTCTCGTTTCACCTCCCACCTGATCGTCATCCTGTTAGCGGTTGCGGCCACCCTGCCAGGCAAGGTGAATATCCCAAGCGCAGCCCTGCCGGGTTCCCGGCCCACTCCCACACCAGCCCCTAGCCTGGGCTTCCGCCTGCACGCCGATCTCTCAGACCGGGGCAGAATCCGTTTTCAAGACGAAAACACTGTCGTCCGAGCGCCTGTACCCCACACAGATTTTGCCCTAACCCCCACTCCTACCCCTACCTCCACCCCTGTTCCCACTCCTACTCCCCCCCCTACCCCCACACTCATTCCTACACCTACCCCCACTCCTACTATCGTGCCCACCGAAGAGCCTGAAGACTTGCCACGACGAGAGATCATCCCCTACACCGTGCAGACCGGTGACACTCTCTACGGCATTGCTGAGAAGTTCGACATCAGCGCTGACACCATCATGTGGGCCAGCGGCCGGCTGGAGGATCATCCCGACCTCCTGAAGATAGGCCAGGTGCTAACCATCTTGCCCATAGATGGGGTCTACCATACGGTGGTCGCGGGCGATACCCTGGACAGCATAGCTCAGCAATACAAAGCCGAAGTTCCAGCCATCATAGAATGTGAATACAATGACTTAGAGAGCCCTTACAATCTGACCTTAGGTCAGAAGCTTATCGTCCCTGGTGGCAAGAAGCCCTACAATCCCCGCGTCGTCCATGTCTACTCCGGTCCCGTCCCTGAAGGAGCAGCTAAAGGCACAGGAGGCTTCGCCTGGCCAACCAGTGGGAGCATCACCCAGGGATTTAAGCCCATGCATCAGGCTATTGACATCGGTGCCCCCACGGGTACCCCCATTGTCGCTGCAGATTCTGGCTATGTGGTCACCGCCGGTTGGAGTGAGTACGGCTATGGCAAGTACGTGGTTATTGACCACGGCAACGGCTTCCAGACCCTTTACGCCCATCTCCACACCATCTTGGTTGAGGTTGGCCAATCCGTCGCCAAAGGTGAAAGGATCGGATCAGTGGGCGAAACTGGCAGAGCAACGGGACCTCATCTCCACTTCGAGATTCGATACAACGGTGTCCAACGCAACCCCTTCGGGTATCTGCCATAATAGGGAATCTCAATACCAAATTGATAGAAACACAGGGCAGAGGCCTTCAACCTCTGCCCTCGTTTTTTGGTTTGATTTAGATAACAATCTGTTGTATAATTGAGCCACTGTAACGGGTGCGACTTCAAGGTTTCGATAAACTCAACCTAAAGGTAAATCACCAAGGAGGTAATCATGTCTCCACCAGACGAATCCCATTTTCCAAAATACATCTTCGGCCTGCACGACCCTGGCGGCCAACACGTGATGGTTGAGAAGAACAAGCAGGGCTGGGTGCTGGTTACTGAGGAGTTGGGGGCCGACCCCCACGGCCCAGGCGGCCCGGACTACAGACACTTGTCCAATCAGGGCCTGGGGGT
>Ga0315539_1001211_pt1 | contig 19171 bp, 20 predicted proteins | sample SalMarSW160150MG_FD_203097 | JGI IMG/M metagenome (GOLD analysis project Ga0315539, IMG submission 203097) | Salt marsh sediment microbial communities from the Plum Island Ecosystem LTER, Massachusetts, United States - Salt Marsh Sediment SW1601-150 ... | reverse complement strand
CCCGGCGCACCACCGCCGCCCGCAGCCTGGTCATCTCCCCCTCGGTGATGCCGGGGAAGGCCCGGTACAGCTTATCCGCAACGATGAAGCCCAGCACGGCATCCCCCAGGAACTCCAACCTCTCGTTGTGGCCGGAAACGTGTGCCGGATTCTCATTAACGTATGAGCTGTGCACCAGCGCCTGCTCCAGCAGGGAAAGTCTTTTAAAAGTGACGCCCAGCGTCTTCTGCAATTCGGCTATATCAGACACGGCATAACTCCCTTACGTAATAAAAATAGCCTGTTGCAGCTGTGGTGTCAAATCAGTATAATCATTGTCTCACGTACGGCTTCATGCTATAATTTATGCGTCGCTGGGGAGTCGTCTAGTGGTAGGACAGCGGACTCTGGATCCGTAAGCGAAGGTTCGAATCCTTCCTCCCCAGCCAAAAACGACCGGGGCGCATTCGTCTAGCGGTTAGGACACCTCCCTCTCAAGGAGGAGATCGCGGGTTCGAATCCCGCATGCGCTACCAATCTCTCCCTGAAATAAACCTCGCTTACTGTTTCTCTACTTTATCCTATATAAGCAGCTCCGCACAGCGCCGACCGGATACTCTATAACATCATATTTACCCCGTTTTGATAAAGCCGCGCCAGATTCGGAGGTACGGGTTTTTCATGTACTGCGTAAAAATTCCCTAAATTTATAGCTACGCTACTTGACAACCATTGCTAAGTTATTATAAAGTTGTGCAAAATTGATTATAATGATGGCGTTGCATTTCGGTTTGTCACGCTGGTTATTATTAATTGAGATGTAGCGCGAGAGCATATTACAGGCATGTAACCTGGACTATTTTAACTGCATTTAACAAATTCTTTTATATAAAGCTGATAATCAGGGAGGTGATTGTATGGAAGACACGTGAGGCAGACCCTAAAAGGTCTACTACGTATTAACAGGAGGTTTAAAATGTGGAAAAGGGTAGGTAAATTCGCGATACCCGTTGTAATCTGTTTCATTATTATTTTAACCGTGATTCCCGGCTGCACCGAAGAAGTCGAAAAGACCAGTATTGTCGTCGGGATGTCCCGGCCGCTCTCCGGCTGGAACGCGGTAATCGGGGACTCGGCTTTCAAGCCGATTTATGATAAATTCGTCGCCAAGGTCAATGCCGAAGGCGGCGTGTACATCCCCGAGTTCGACAAGAAACTGCCCATCGAGCTGAAGATTTACGATGATAAAAGTGATATGCAGCTCATGGTAAGGAATACCGAAAAGCTGATCCTCGAAGATAAGGTAGATTTCCTCTGGCCGGCTTCAGGCACCGCTTTCCTCTTCGCCCAGGCGCCTATAGCCAACAAGCACAACTACGTGCTGATAACGGCCGAGGGCGGCGCCACCTCACTAAGGGACATGCTGCCCAGCATGCCCTATGTTTTCATCAGCTTGAGCTTCGCGGACTGGTATGAAGTGCCCGTGCTGGCCGACCTGCTGGCAGCCAATGGCGCAACGTCAGCCTATATCATGTATATTGCTGACCTGCATGGCATTGAGTATAACGGTGTCGCCGGTATCGAACTGGGCAAGAAAAACATCGATATCATTGGTGTTAAGAGCGTGCCGCCGGATATCAAAGACCTGTCCTCTATAATCAAAGAGGCCAAGGCATCCAACGCCGATGCTTTCCTCGCGTTCTGCTATCCGGACCAGGTTATGCCGGCCATCGGCACGTCGATGGAACTCGGCTATAACCCCAAGCTCTGGCTGGGCGGCCCCGGCGTGAACTTCGGTTTCTTCCATACCGCTTTCGGGCCATGTGTCGAGGGTGTTGTCGGCTGGACCACCTTCGCTCGCGGGTCTTCCCCCGAACTGGCTGCGTTTGCCGATATGCTTTATGAAGGCCTACCGGAAGATGCGAACGACTGGTGGGGCCATCCCCTGTACTGGGGCGCCTACGAGTTCTGGAAACAGGCTGTTGAGATAGCCGGCCTTGACCAGACAAAATTGAAGGATGTCATCACAGATTCGCACTTCGATACTATCCTTGGCGATACTTACTTCACCAAGGGTCTCATGGCCAAGGAATCCCATCCCGGTGAAGTCGGCCAGTGGCAAAACGGCATATTTGAGGTAGTCGGACCTGCGGATAAAGCGACCTCTCCGCTGGTCTACCCCAAACCGGCCTGGCCCGCTCCCTAAACCCTAGACCGGACAAGGTAAAAAATAGTAGAATATAGAGTTTGAGTTGAACCGAATAGGCAGGCTGTCTGAAGGGTATATAAATTACTGTTAGACGTGACCTATGCCTTCAGGCAGCCTCCTATTGTGATTAGTACTAGCAGAAAGTAAACATGTTTGTAACCACTCTTGATGTTTTAATCGCCGGTTTGTTGCTCGGAGGCCTTTACGCCCTGATTGCTATGGGATTGAGCCTCCAATACGGTGTCGCCAAGGTACTAAACGTAGCCCACGGCGAGTTTATTATGCTCGGCGGATTGACCACCTGGACGCTGTACATAGTGTTCGGCGTCAACCCGCTTATCGGTATTGTTGTCTGCGGGCCTATCACCCTGATTATAGGTTTTATCATTCACAGCACTTTCTTCAGACATTTGAGAGAATCAATACCGGTATTCGGGGAAATATCCCTGCTCGGAATCTTCATAGCCGTCCTGCCCTTCGGATTAAACCAGCCCATTGTTGCCTCGGTTATTATTATCCTGGGCATAGTATTAGACATAGTTCTTTATAAAACCGTATTTAAACGTCTTAGTCCTTCAACAATATTTAACCAGGGCGCCTTTGAAGGTAAATCGATGCTCTTTTCCTTTGGGCTGGTCTTTATAATTCAAAACATTGCTTTTATAAGCTGGGGGCCGGATTACAGGAGCTATTCTTACATGAGATTCCCCGTCGATATCGCCGGGGCGCTCTTCGGCGCCAACCGCCTGGTCACCCTCGGTTTTGCATTAGCTATAGGTCTGGCTTTTTATATCTTTTTAGCCCGCACCCGGATGGGCAAGGCTATCAGGGCAGCGGCTTCAGACGCAACGACCGCCGGGCTGATGGGTGTCAATATCAACATGGTCCTGGCGATATGCTTCGGTTTCGGCGCCGCCATGGCCGGCGTGGCGGGTGTTCTCGTCAGCATGTGCTACCCGGTTAATGCCGCCATGGGAATGGAATACACTATTATTGCCATCATCGTCGTGGCTCTGGGCGGGATGGGCAGTATCCTCGGCAGCTTTATCGGCGGATTTATACTGGGCATTATCGGCAGCATCGTCACCTATTTCGAACCGGGGCTGGCGCTCGTTGCTTACTATGTCATTTTTATCATCCTGTTACTGGTAAGACCGAAAGGCATCATGGGTAAATAAGATAATGGACGTTTCAGGAATAAATAGTAAAAAGCTTATTACCCCCGGGATTTTTATCGTGGTATTGGCTTTGCTGGCCGCGCTGCCTTTTTACGCTAGTCTCTATGGCGTCGTCCTGATAACCAGTATCCTCATGTATATCATCCTTACAGTCAGCTGGACGATATTTTCCGGCACAACGGGCTATTTATCCCTGGCGACAGCGGCATTCTTCGGCGTCGGCATATATACCTCTGCGATTCTGGCCGGCCAGATACCGATAGTTATAGTAGTGATTCTGGGTGGCCTTGTCAGTTTTGGCGTGGCGGCTCTCGTCGGCGCGCTTACCCTCCGACTAAAAGGTGTCTATTTCGCCATGTTCACCCTGGGACTCGTCGAATTGATAAAGCATTCCCTTATCTGGTATGAAATTAAGTTCACCGGCACGCGAGGGAGATTCGTTATCGTCGTCGATAATGAGACAATCTTCTGGATAATGCTGGGCATATTCGCGGTACTGTTAATTACCACATATATCATCAGGAATTCCAAATACGGTTTAGCCCTGCAGGCCATCGGCGAGCAGGAGGAAGCCGCGGCGCATTCCGGCGTTAATGTCACCATGTTAAAGGTAGTCACCTTTGCCATCAGCGCACTTTTTATGGGGGCCGCCGGGGCCATCATGGCAACCCGGTGGACATATATAGACCCGGGTATTGCCTTTAACATTAATTTATCTTTTCTGCCAGTCCTGATGGCCATCTTCGGCGGGATGACGCAATTATTCGGCCCATTTCTGGGTGCCACTATTATCGCCTACCTGGAAGAAATCCTCCTGACCAAATTCCCGTACTACTACATGCTTATTTTTGGTGTAATACTGTCAATAGTTATTTTATACCTGCCTCAGGGGATTTCGGGTCTGGTACAAAAATTCTGGAGACGATTTCCGGGAGGAAAAAGTGCGAATACTTGAGGGTGAGGGCGTTACCAAGTATTTCGGCGGTTTATCCGCCGTGTCCGATGTCGACTTCTATGTCGACCAGGGTGAGGTAGTCGGTCTCATCGGCCCTAACGGTGCCGGCAAGACCACCCTCTTCAATTTAATATCGGCGGCTCTCGTGCCCAAACCCGGCATTATTAAGTTCAAAGGACGTGATATCACCGGGATGAAACCACACGCAATCTGCCGGCTGGGAATCGCCAGGACTTTCCAAACGGTAAAAATATTCGCCAATCTGCCGGTCTTCAGCAATGTTCGCGTTGGTTCGCTATTCGGGGCTTCCAAGAAAACATCACCCGCAGAAACTGGTAAAACAACTGCGGAGCTACTGGAATTCGTGGGGCTGTCAAACGTGAGTAATATCCCCGCCAAAGACCTGACGCTGGCCAACCAGAAACGCCTTGAAGTTGCCCGGGCCCTGGCCACCAAACCGGAATTATTGTTGCTCGATGAGCTGATGGCCGGCCTGAACCAGACCGAGGTCACCCAGGCTATGGATCTCTTAAAACAGATACGCGGCGAAGGAATTACCGTTATCATGATTGAGCACGTTATGAAAGCAATCATGAACGTATGCGACCGTATTATCGTACTGCATCACGGCCAGAAGATAGCCGAAGGAACTCCGCAGGAAATCGCTACGAGTAAAAAAGTAATTGAGGTTTACCTAGGAGAGCAAACCAATGCTGGAAGTTAATAATATCAATACCTTTTACGGCCAGATACAGGCACTCTGGGATGTCTGTCTGAAAATCGATGAGGGAGAAATAGTAGCCCTGGTCGGCGCCAACGGCGCCGGTAAATCAACCCTCCTGCACACCATATCCGGGATAATACGCCCTGCAACGGGCACCATAAACTTCCTCGGCAAGAGAATCGACGGCCTCTCACCTCACCTGATCGTGGAACTCGGTATTTCTCACATACCCGAGGGCAGGAAACTCTTTACGGACATGTCGGTACGGGAGAACCTGGAAATGGGCGCGTATTCCAGCCGCGCCTGGAAAGATAAACAGAAAACTCTGGAGCAGGTCTACGAGCTCTTCCCGGTATTAAAAGAAAGAGCCGGGCAGCTGGCCAGCACGCTAAGCGGCGGCGAACAGCAGATGGTAGCCATGGGACGTGGCTTGATGTCAAGACCCAGACTCTGCATTATTGACGAACCGTCGAACGGTCTGGCGCCCAGGCTGGTTCAGGAAGTATTTGAGAAAATTACCTCCCTCCGCGACCAGGGAATCACCGTGTTGCTCGTCGAGCAAAACGTCCACCAGACGCTGCAGATAGCCGACCATGCCTGCGTGCTGGAAAACGGCCGCATCGCCCTGCAGGGGCAATGCGAAGACCTCCTCAAGAGCGACCATATCAGAAAAGCCTACCTGGGACTTTAGCCGGGTCTACCAAACGGTTATCTATATCTGTCTGAAAAACTGATTGTGTCTTTTCGTTTTCTGTTTTTACCCTGCTTCTCTGTTATCCGGCGCCAAGCTTACCCCATTTTATTCTCACCCCGTGATGTTATATAATTATACCTGCGAATCACACGAGAAAATTAATAGGAGGAACCATGGATTTAGGTTTTAAAGGAAAAGTAGCACTATTAACCGGGGCCGGCAGCCAGATTGGCTTTGGTAAGGAAATCGCGCTCCTTTTGGCAAAGGAGGGATGCGATGCCGCCGCCGTCACCGATATCAATCTCGATGACGCCAAACTAACGGCGGAAGATGTTAAGAAACTGGGCTGTAAGTCCATAGCCCTAAAAGCCGACGTTACGAACAAAGCGGAAGTCCAGGAGATGGTCAAGAAGGTCATCGCGGAATACGGTAAAATCGATATTCTTTTCAATGTCGCCGGCGCTATCCTCGGCGGAGGCCCCCTGGAAGAGCAGGAGCAAGAACTCTGGGACAGGGAAATCAGTCTTAATCTTTACGGCGCCATGCTTGTCAGCCAGGCGGTTCTCCCCTATATGAAAAAACAGCACTACGGCTCCATCGTTAATATCGGCTCCGGCAGCTCTCACATGTACAGTCACGGCGTATCCACGTACGCCATGTCCAAGGGCGCCATTGATATCTTCACCAAGCAGCTGGCTACCGTGGAAGCCCAGACCGGCATCAGGGTTAATTGTGTTGCCCCCGGCCCTTCACCCACTAATTTCATCAAGGCCACGGATAAGCAGGCAGTGATAGATATGCTGGCCAAGGGGATACCGATGGGCAAGGGGACCACGCCGGCGGATATCGCTTACGCCGCGGCGTTCTTCGCCTCCGATATCTCCGGTGATATTACCGGGCAGGTACTGCATGTCTCCGGCGGCTCGGTCCTGTAGTCATACTGGTCAGGTTAAGGAGGTAATCATGGATTTGGGACTTGCAGGCAAGAAGGCGCTGGTAACCGGCGCCGGCAGCCAGATTGGATTCGGTAAGGAAATCGCGCTCCTTTTGGCAAAGGAGGGATGCGATGCCGTCGCCGTCACCGATATCAATCTCAATGACGCCAGATTAACGGCGGACGAGGTTAAAGCCCTGGGACATAATACCATGGCCGTCGAGGGCGATGTCACCAAAAAAGCCGAAGTGGACGCAATGGTCAACAAAGTGCTGGCGGAGTTCGGCAGGATAGATATCCTCTGCAATGTCGCCGGCGGTATTATCCACAAGGACAACGTCCCCATCGACGAGCAGGACCCTGCCGTCTGGGAAAAGCAGTTGAGACTCAACCTCATCGGAACTATGAATGTTACCCAGGCCGTCATTCCACAGATGAGAAAGCAGAAGTATGGCGTTATCGTCAACATCGGTTCTGGCAGCACCCACCAGTACCAAATGGGCGTCGGCACATATGCCATGTCCAAGTACGCTATCGACCTGTTCACCAAGCAGCTGGCCTTTGTAGAAGGAAAAAACGGTATCCGTGTGAACTGTGTCGCTCCAGGCCCAGCCCCAACCAATTTCGGAGCCATTCTCAAGGAAGACACGCCCAATCTCCCGCCTGAAGAAATGGAGAAGATGCGGGCGGCTATGCTTGGTACATTCCCCCTCGGACGCATGGGCACAGCAACGGATATGGCCAACGCCACCGTTGTTCTGGCATCGGACGCCACGAGTTATATCACCGGGCAGGTTCTCCATGTCTCTGGCGGCTCGGTCATGTAGTAATCACAAAAATATAAATATTTTATCAATAAAACATCGGCCAAGCTAAGCCGTTCTTGACAACTGGCACGTATTGTACTAAAATAGGCCAGAAGCTAAAGGCACAACCTGAGTCTGCTTCGGGAGGTGTACGATGAGGCTTCATAAGTTGCTGGGAGTTTGGCAGGTGGACCGTTGATGCCCTGCCGATGGCGGGGCAAGTAGAAAACGAACTCGGCTCGATAAATTAAGCTGGAAGTCCGTCTGTAGAACAGCGGCACAGTATATCGGTGATTATCACCAGTGGTGAGTTGGGTTCGGTACCAGGAAGTCTTGTGAGTGGAGGTTGCTTGAAAGAGTGGCCTCCACTACTTTTTATGGAAAAAACCGGGCTAATTCTCTCCTTCGCCCGGGGTTGACCTCAATCCGGTGCTGTCCAGGAGTTCACGATAGAACTCGGCAATATCTTCGTCGTAAATTTTACTTTCAGCCTTCTCGAATGGCATAATCAAAGACTCCCGGTATATCTTCTCGATATCCGGCAGCAGGTCCGTAAAGCTTTGAGTAACATTCTCTGCTGTATCGCCTAAATCATCAGTTTCAGCAAGCGTGGGAATAACCGTCTTTGCCCCTATTAACAGCAGGCCGCAGGCAATCGCCCCGCAGATGAAACTGATAGCCACCTTCACCTTAGTCGTCCCCCAATCTTAGCCCAATAAGTACTATGACTATAGTTTCATTCTGACACATTTACGTAAATGACCATATAAAATCTATAAATAATACATAAAGGACTGATTAATTTTCCATAAAGAATCAGCCCCCGCCCGTCCTTGACATCATCCCCGCATCACGCCTAAAATATCGGCAGCAACACCGGCGTTCCCGGCCATTCCAAACACTCTCCTACAGGAGGCAGCATGAGCGATAACATCCGTACGGTACCGGCCATTCTCACCGACGACCCCATCACACTGGGGAAAATGGTGCTCCAGACCGAGACTTTTACCGACTACGTCCAGTTCGACATCATGGACGGACGTTTCGTGCCTTCCCGGAGCATATTATGCGAACAGATAGCCTCGCTGGGAACCAAGCTCCTCTGGGAGGCGCATCTCATGGTGCTGCATCCGGAGAGCTACCTGGATGAGTTCAAACAGGCGGGGGCGCAGAAAATCGTCTTTCACTACGAGGCCACCCCCTCCCCGGACCAGGTTATCCGGCAGATTAAAAATTCAGGCATACAGGTGGGACTGGCCCTCAACCCGGAAACCCCCGTAGAAGTCATCAGGCCCCTTCTCGGTGAGCTGGACAGCGTGCTTTTCCTCTCGGTCAACCCCGGATTCTACGGCGCCGAGTTCATTCCGGAAGTCCTGGATAAAATAGCGGCCTTCCGCAAGGCGCACCCGCGCCTGGAGATAGGCATCGACGGCGGCGTCAAGGAAAACAACATCGTCCAGATTGCCGAGACCGGCGTCAACGTTATCTATATCGGCAGCGCCGTCTACAGGCAGCCGGACCCCGCCGATGCCTACCGCCGCCTCACCCGACTCGCCGAGGCATACGCCCCGTAACTATGACCCGCCCGGTAGCGAAAACAATAGTATATCAATAAAGGAGCCATTATGTTTAAAGTTAAGGCTACGGTAACCGGTTTTGGCAAGGATGAAAGCAAGAATCCCTGTCACTTTCGTTATAAGGTAGGCGATGAAATTATCTTCGACGGCGAGATAATCTCCGGGAGAGTCTGCCCCAATATGCTGCCGCAGCTAAGCCAGGCCTTTCTGGCGCTTTTCGCCTCCGGCGGCAGGCACCAAGAAGGAGAAGCTGCCGGCAGCTACTACCCCTTCTGGCACTCTCCGCAGAGCCACTACGACCCCGCTTATAAAAAATACGATGGTGTCGGGTTCAGGCCGACCCTGGAAAGGCCGGAGGAAGGCTACAAGTTCATCGCCGATGAAACCCTGTTCGATAATCCGCCCGGCGGCAAATACATCATCGGCAAAGGCACGGAGAAAGAGATCATAAGCCTGCAATGCGGGGACAGTCATACCTTCGCGCAGTTCAGGGTGGAATCCTTTGATTTAGCCGATAAGGGCGATGCCCTCCCCTATTTCCGGAGGTCGATGACGATATTGAGCATGGTCAAGGCTAAACCGGGCATTGCCATGGATAAGATAATAAACGAGTTCTCCGCAAACGACAGGGACAATATCTACCCGTCGCTGGGCCAGAAAATAGTAGCCATACTCGTGGGGGAACTTGAGCTGATGCGCTACGTCGACGTTAAAGATGATAAGGTAACCATCACCGATAAAGGTAAAAAGAAACTGGAAAGCTTTATTAAGAGTTTGACCGCGGAAGAGAGAGAAGCCCTGAAACTTTAAGCTAACGAGCCTGAATGGTCGTTTTTATCCGCCGGTTACTTTTCCTCGCTTGCCCAGTTCTGCATTATTTCCTTGATGCGCTGGGCCAGCTTCGGACTGGAGCGTAGTCGTTCGATGAGGACGGGGCATCCTTCCAGCAGCGAGTTCTGCGCCGCCGTCGCCATACTGGAGAGCAGGTTCTCCATGCCCAGGTCCATCTGCTGGGGGATATCCGTCCCCGGCGCCGTTTGCTCCAGCTGGCGGCGGATATCCTCGGTGGTGAATTTCATCGGCACAATGCAGCTTTTATACCAGGGACATTCCTTGCACTGGACAATCCCGTAGGCTTCATTAAGGATATCATCCATGTATAACTCCCTTACGACCCGGCTTTCATTATCGCGTTCAACAGGAACTGGTCTATATGCGGCCTCTCGATGAAAGCCCCTCTCTGCATATCCCTTATTATACCACCATTATCAATAAAAAAAGTGGTCGGAATGGCCGCCGTGTTATACAGCGTCCCCACCCTGCCTTCGGTATCGAGGAGGACCGTAAAAGAAAGGCGGTTAGCCTCCATGAATTTCCGTACCGCCGGGGCGGTCTCCCCCAGATTGACCGCCAGTATCACCAGCCCCCGCTTCGTCCATTCCTCGTCCTCGAAGACCTCCTGCAAAAAGGGCATTTCGTGGCGGCACGGGCCGCACCAAGTAGCCCAGAAGTTCAGCAGCACCGGCTTCCCCCGCAGTCCATCGAGTGATATCGACTCTCCATCCAGACTCTCAAGCTGGAAATCCGGCGCGGTCTTTCCCGGCACGGGGGCCTGCCCGGGGGCCTGCCCGTCGCCGGACTCTCCCGAGCAGCCGGCCGCCGCCAGCATAACAATCAGCAGAAATAAAACCGGAAATACTCTTTTTACTCTTTCCATAAGACTCCTATAACATATCATGATACGAGCGAAGAAATCCACGTCAAATTGCCTGTCAGGATAAGAATACCGATAATTATCAGCAGCAGACCGCTGATAATATGGATTAAGCCCGTATACCGGCTGATACGCTTCAACACGGGCAGGAAGAAATCAAACGCCGCCCCTACAATCAGGAAAGGCAGGCCCAGTCCCAGCGAATACACCGCCAGCAGGTAAGCCCCCTGCCAGGCCGTTGCATTTACCGAGGCTATCGCCAGGATACTGCCCAATATCGGCCCCACGCAGGCCGTCCAGCTTACCGAAAAGACGGCCCCGATAATTAAAGACCGCAGGTAGCCGGTAGTGCTCCCAATTGAGGGAGATAGGCGTTTTTCGTAGTTAAGCCAGGGCACTTTTGTGGCCAGCAGTATAAACAGCCCGAAGGCTATCAGCAGGCTGCCGGCAATCTTCCGCAGCAGCGCGTAGTCCGGATTTATAGCGTAGCCGGTCAGCCCGACGATTACCCCCAGGAAAATAAAAACGAGCGAAAATCCGAGCACGAAGCTCAACGAATGCAGGAACACCGGCAGGCGGCTGCTTTTAGTTTCGAATATCCCCGGTCCGTACAGACTGGCCAGGTACACCGGCACCATCGGCAGCACGCACGGCGAAAGGAAGGAGAGCAGCCCCCCGCCGAAGGCGACTATTAACGTTACGTTTTCACCCATCAGTGACATTGTATAACTTATCCAGCAGCGGTTGCCAGTAGTTGCAGGTCTAACTCATCCTATCATGGTACCCGGCGGGGAATTTAAGAGGGGCGCCAGGCCCTCTTCTTATTACTTCCCCCTCTCCTGCTGAAAGCCTTGTCAGGAGAGGGGGACACAGGGGGTAAGGTTATAAAAATCTCCCTATGGACAAAACACGTTTTACACCTTATAATTTCAGGTACGTATATATCACTAGTACAATAATCTCTCGTTATTGTAACACCGGAGAGGGCCGCAAAGGACACCGGATAATATTAGCATAAGAGGAGGAATTATGCCGCTGTACATTATGATGACCAACCTTACCGATGAAGGCAGGAAAACGGTAAAAACAAATCCCCAGAGAATCAAAGAGGTCAATAAAGAAGTAGAGGCAATGGGCGTAAAAATCTTAGCCCAGTATGTTACCCTGGGCCAGTGCGATTTTATCAACGTCCTGGACGCCCCCAATAACGAGACCATCGCCAAGGTGGCCACCGAACTCGGTTCCCGCGGGACCCTGCAGACCAACACCCTGGCCGCTTTGACACTGGATGATTTTATTGATAGTCTTAAAAAGTAAAATATTAAATAATCCCGGCACCCTCTGGCTGCTTCCGGGCTGACACTCACCCGTAATAATGGGAGGCTCGCTATTAAACCCCTAAGTTTTACCCAGATTTCTCTCTACCGGTCATGCCCCCTGCACTACAAACTACAGTACATCGACGGTTTAAAGTCGAAAGACCGGTGGTACTTCAGCTTCGGGACCACCATGCACTCTTGTGTCGAGCGCTTTTTCAAGGTCAATACCCCCCCGCCCCCGTCGCTGGAAGAGCTGCTGGAATATTACGAACAGAACTGGATTTCCCGTGCTTACGAATCAGCCGAGGAAGAAGCCGGATATAAAGAATACGGCAAAGAGATACTGACCCGTTTCTGGGAAATCCACAGCCCGGATTTCCATATGCCGGTAGCCTTGGAGCGCGGTTTTTCCCTGGATATAGACGGCATTAAGCTAAGGGGCTTTATCGACCGCGTTGACAAGCTGGACAGCGGCGGCCTATCTATCATCGATTACAAGACGAACAAGGAGCTTTTCACCGCCGACTATTTGGCGGATGACCTGCAGCTGACGATATACCAGATGGCCGCCGAGCATACCTGGCAGCTGCCCGTGGAGATACTCACCCTCTACCATCTCCGTTCGAATACCGCCTGCAGCTGCCCGCCGCGGAGCGAGGCACAGCTCGACCAGGCCCGGCGACTGGTGCTTGAAGTGGCGGAAAATATCGTTCAGGGGAAATTCCCCGCTACCGAAAACCAGTTCTGCCCCTGTGATTTCGCCGAGCACTGCCCCTACTACCGCCACCAGTACTTAACCGTCGCGACCGAGCCGGACCGCCAGGAGGTCCTGCCCGGCATTGCCGCCGTCGATGCCGTGGAACGCTACGCCGACCTTCAAGCCCGGATTAAAGAACTGCAAACGCAGCTTGAAGAAGCCAAGCAGACGATTATAGAATACTGCCAGGCCGAAGACATCAACCGGGTTTTCGGCAGCGAACATGATATAACCTGTAAACTCGTGGAGAGGACGGGATTCAGCGAAGAAGAGGTCAAAGCCATACTGGAACCGGAAGGACTGTGGGAAAACGTGCTGGGACTCGACCAGGCGCGACTGAAACAGCTTCTCGCCGACGAGTCCGTCTCCAGGGATTTAAAAAAACAGATAGAAGACCTGCGGCACGTTACGTCCACCTATCCCCAGTTGTGGCTGAAAAAGCGGAACACGGAAGAGGAGTAAGAATTTTATAAACGTCATTGCGAGGAGTCCTGATGTAATCGGGAAAACGAATCAATCCCTGAATGCGGTATAATGAGATTGCATCGCTTCACTCGCAATGACAGGGTAATATTTAAGAGGAGTCGCCATTGTCGAGATTGTTACTGGTAAGACACGGCATTACCAAGCTGCACCGGGACGACAGGTTCTGGGGCAGTACCGATATTGAATTGAGCGATACCGGCATCAGACAGGCGGAAAAGCTGCGCGACCATCTGGCCAAAGAAAAAATAAAGGCTGTTTACACCAGTACTTTAAGCCGCGCCCGTTCCACCGCGGATACAATCTCCTCGAAGCATAAGGTTAAAATAACCGCCTGCCCGGAACTCAACGAGTGTAATTTCGGCTACGTGGAAGGGCTTACCTTCGAGGAGATACAGAGACTTCACCCGGAGATGGCCGAAGAACTACTCAACTGGAAAACGGTGGCGTTTCCCGGCGGCGAAAATATCGAGCAGCTCAACAGCCGCGTGCAGGTTTTTATGGAAAACCTGGTAACATATAAGGAGCAGGATACAGTGCTTATCGTGGCCCACGGAGGCCCCCTGCGACTTATCATCTGCAACCTGCTGGGCCTGGGACTGGAGCACTGGCTTCAGTTGCGGGTAGAACTGGCCTCGCTAAGTATCGTGGAAACGTATTCGCGGGGCGCCATCCTGCAGCTTCTCAATGATACTTCCCATCTCAAATGATAAATAACATGATAAAGATTTTCGCTTCATGGAGCGGCGGTAAGGACTGCTGCCTCGCCCTTCACCGGGCGGTCGCCGGCGGCCTGGATGTCCGCTATCTTGCCAATATGGTCACCGGAGACGGAGAGCGCTCGCGCAGTCACGGCATATCCGCCGCCGTTATCAAAAAGCAGGCGGAGGCTATGGCTATTCCCATCGTTCAGCAGCGTACCGCCGATGACGACTACGAAGCCCAATTTAATAAGGTGCTCAAGGTCTTCAAGCGGGAAGGAATCGAAGGCGGCGTCTTCGGTGATATTGACTTTAATGCCCACCGCGAATGGATTGAAAAGATCTGTAAAGAAGCCGGTATGACCCCACATCTGCCCCTGTGGGAGGAAGACCAGAATAAACTCGTGAAGGAGTTCATCGACGCCGGTTTCGTCGCCGTGGTCGTCGCCGCGAAAGCCGAGTTTTTCGGGGAGGAAGTACTGGGGCAGACCATAAACAGAGACTTTCTCAAGCGTCTGGAGGAAATGTCCAAGACTAAAGATATCACACCCTGCGGCGAAGCCGGCGAGTACCATACCCTGGTTATCGACGGGCCCCTGTTTAAAAAACGGCTGGAAATCACGGAGAGCCGGAAAGTGACCAGGGGCGCTCATCATTTCCTGGACATTCTCGGCACGGAGTTGATAGATATTGGAGCGTAAGCATGATAAAAATAATCGCTAAAGTAATATCGCAGGAAGGCACCTGCGAGGCCGGCCATAAAGTTGGGGACGAGTTCATCATCGGCCAGACGACGCCTCCGGGGATGTGCTCCTGGGCGTTTTATACGCTGTTTCCCTTCGCGGAAACCCTGGAGTTCGGCGGTTCCTTCCCCTGGGAGAGCGGCCCGGATAAGGCCCGCGTGGCCTGCCCGGACCCGGATAATCCGGTGGTCTTTGAGCTAAGGCGGGTGGAAACCGGATAAGAAAATCAGCTTGCCCCTTCCCCACCCCATATTTGATATCTTTTCCCACCCATGCCGCTCTCGTATCATTCTCCGCTTATCCCATAATTTTCGCTACCCTATCAGGGGCGTTTAAGAGGGGTGAAACCCCTCTTTCTTTTTCCTCCCCCTCTCCTGCTGAAAGCCTTGCCAGGAGAGGGGGACACAGGGGGTGAGGTAGATAAAATTTTTACCACCTTTATCCTTCACCTTTGAAGGACGCGCCACCCCGCACCATTCTCTACTTAGCCCCTGGAACTACAGCCTTTTCCCCTCTAATCCCCTGTGCTATACTTGCTATGAAGAATGAAAGACGAGGGAATTCCGTGACCGGCCCCGAAGAAGCAAAAGGAAAAATCGAACAGTTAAAGGCCGAAATTAACCGCCACAACTACCGTTACTACGTGTTGGACAGCCCGGAAATCAGCGACGCCGAGTACGACGGACTGATGCGGGAGTTGAAGCGTCTGGAAGAGGAGCACCCCGAACTCTTAACCCCCGATTCCCCCACCCGGAGGGTCGGCGCCGCCCCGGTGGAAGCCTTCGGCGTGGTGGAGCACCCCCGTCCCCTGCTCTCGCTCGGCAATGTCTTCTCCAAGGAAGAACTACTGGCCTGGTACACGCGCACGTCTCGCCTGGCCAGTAACACGCCCTTCGATTTCGTCGGCGAGCATAAGATTGACGGACTGGCCGTCGCCCTCACCTATATTGACGGTCAGCTGGTTACCGGCGCCACACGCGGCGATGGCCTACGCGGGGAGAATATTACCCGGAACCTGCGGACCATCCGCAGCATCCCCCTCTCCGTCCCCAGAGAAGCCCCGCCCCGGTTCGAAGTACGTGGAGAGGTATACCTGTCTAAAAAAGGCTTCCGCAAGTTGAATAAGGAGAGAGAGGCGGAGGGAATGCCCCTCTTCGCCAATCCCCGCAACGCCGCCGCCGGCTCGGTGCGCCAGTTGGACTCCCGCATTACGGCTAAAAGGCCGCTGGATATTATCATCTACATGCTGGGCTGGGCCGAGGGTAAGGCTACCCCAGACACGCACTGGGAGACCATGGAATGGCTGAAAACGCTGGGCTTTAAGGTAAACCCCAACAACCGCCGGCTTAAAAACATAGAGGAAGTGCAAAATTACTACACGCACTGGGAAGCGCAGCGTGAAGGCCTCCGGTACGAAGCCGATGGCATCGTTATCAAGATAAACCAGCTCAACCTGCACGAAGAGCTTGGAGACATCGGCCGCGAGCCGCGCTGGGCTATCGCCTACAAGTTCCCCGCCGTCCAGGGCACTACCGTCCTCAAAGATATCGGCATCAGCGTCGGGCGCACCGGCACCCTCAACCCCTACGCCATCCTGGAGCCGGTCTCGGTGGGGGGCGTTACCATCCGGCAGGCCGCCCTGCACAACGAGGACGATATCCGCCGCAAGGATATACGCATCGGCGATACGGTTATCATCCAGCGCGCCGGCGAGGTCATCCCGGAGGTCGTCGGGCCGATTACCAGTAAGCGCACCGGCCAGGAAAAGGAGTTTTCCCTGCTTGATAAATTAAAGGACAAAGATGGCAACCCGGTATGTCCAGAGTGCGGCGGAGAGGTTATCAGGCCGGAGGGCGAGGTCATGTACTACTGCTCCAACGCCGCCTGTCCCGCCCAGGCGCAGCAACGCATCGAGCACTTCGCCTCGCGGGGCGCTATGGATATCCGCGGCATAGGAGAAAATCTATCTAAAACAATAGCTCCAAATTATAGGAATCTAGCACAACAAATGGGGGAAATAGCCGCAATTTTTACCACCAATGTTCAACCGCTGGCGAAACAAATAGAGGAAATTACCTCTGCTCTCACCACCAACGCTCAACCACTGGCGAAACAAATGGGTGAAATTACCTCTGCTCTCACCACCAATGTTCAACCGCTGGCGAAACAAATAGAAGAAATTACCTCTGCTCTCACCACCAACGCTCAACCACTGGCGAAACAAATGGGTGAAATTACCTCTGCTCTTACCACCAATGTTCAACCGCTGGCGAAACAAATAGAAGAAATTACCTCTGCTCTTATTACAAATAAAAAGCTATTATCTAAGAGTTCAAAGAAACATAAAGTAAATATTACTCCTTATTCAATTAAGTTATTAGATCAGATAAACGAAGCCCTATCTAGTACAAAAAATGAAAAGAAGTTAATAGAGCAAATAAACAATATTATCACTAGCATGGAATTTTCCATCAACAATTTTGCTGATTTATACGAACTATGGAAAAAGAAAGATCAGCTTCTTAAATTAGATAAAATGGCAGAAAAGAACGTTAATAACATCATACAAGCTATTTATAAAAGTAAAAAAAGACCGCTATCCCGAATTATATATGGCCTAGGTATAAGGCACGTTGGGGAAGAAACAGCAGATATATTGGTTGAAAGATTCAAGAATATAGATAAATTAGCTAACGCATCAAAGGAAGAACTCATTGCCATTGAATCAATCGGCCCCAAGATTGCCGATAGCGTTACCGCCTTCTTCCGGCAAGAAGAAAATAAGAAAATTATTCAGAAGCTTAAAGAAGCTGGAGTCTTCCCAAATGAAGAAGCCGCCGCCGTTCAAAAAGAGCTTCCCCTCTCCGGTAAAGAGTTCGTCCTGACCGGCCGGCTGGAATCCCTCTCCCGGCAGGAAGCGGAGGCCCGGATAAAAGCGCTCGGTGGCGCGGCCAAGGACAACGTCACCCGCAAGACCGACTACGTGGTGGCCGGCGCCGACCCCGGTTCCAAGCTGGCCCGCGCCCGGGAACTGGGCATTACCGTACTCGACGAAAAGGAATTTCTTACATTGTTGGGATAGATACGCATGATGAAACTAATCGTAGGACTGGGTAACCCCGGGTTTTTATACAATCGCAACCGCCATAACGTGGGGTTTATGTGTGTCCGCCACCTGGCCCGGATGCACAGCATCCACTTTGATAGAAAGCAGGGGCACGCCCGCACCGGCATCGGCAATATCGGCGGTAAACGGGTCGTGCTGGCCCGTCCCCAGACCTACATGAACGCCAGCGGGGAATCGGTCAGCGCCCTCTTGAGAAGGCTCAATATCGCCCCGGCCGACCTTATCGTTATCCACGACGACCTCGACCTGCCCGCCGGCAAGATACGCCTGCGACTTGGCGGCGGGTCCGGCGGGCATAAAGGAATCGACTCTATAATCGCTCGCCTCGGCACTAAAGACTTTTATCGCGTCAGGGTGGGCATCGGGCGACCCGACCCCGCCGAGGGCTCCGATGCCGAGAAGGAAGAGGCGGTTATCACCTATGTCCTCTCGGACTTTGCCCGCGATGAGAGAAGGACTATAGATAATATTATGCCTGATATCGGCCGGGCCATAGCCTGCCTCCTCACCGAAGGCCTGTCCGCCGCCATGAACAAGTTCAACTGACCAGATTGACAGCCCCCCCAAACCCCGTTTGATATCTTTTCCCACCCAGACCACCCTGTATCATCTGCGGCTTAACTCATAGTTATACCCCACCACCCTGCTCTACAGGGAAGTTTAAGAGGGGCTACGCCCCTCTTTCTCTACCTCCCCCTCTCCTGTGAAACCTCGTCAGGAGAGGGGGACTAAGGGGGTAAGGTAGAAATTAATCGCCCCTTCTTTGCTAGAGTTCAGTCACAGGTGTTATAATTTTCATATCTGAAGGAAATTAACATTGAAAGACAAACTCATATTCATCGGGGTTATCGGCGGCGGGGAGGTCTCGCCGCAGGTTGCCGCCATCGCTGAAGAAGTGGGCCATGAGATTGCCCGGCGCGGCGCTGTCCTGGTCTGCGGGGGCTTGGGGGGCGTTATGGAAGCCGCCTGCCGGGGCGCCGCTGTAGAAGGCGGCCTGACCATCGGCATCCTCCCCGGCGATAACCGCCGGGCCGCCAATCCCCACGTAAAAATCCCCATCGTTACCGGCCTCGGCCACGCCCGCAACGTGGCGGTGGTAAAAACAGCGCAGGCAGTCATCGCCATCGACGGCAGCTACGGTACACTCTCGGAAATCGGGCACGCCCTCCAGAGCGGCATTCCCGTCATCGGCCTCGATACCTGGTCGCTCTCCATTAACGGAAAGGCCAACGATAGCATTATCACGGCAGATAACCCAACAGACGCCGTAA
>Ga0315539_1001202_pt1 | contig 19235 bp, 15 predicted proteins | sample SalMarSW160150MG_FD_203097 | JGI IMG/M metagenome (GOLD analysis project Ga0315539, IMG submission 203097) | Salt marsh sediment microbial communities from the Plum Island Ecosystem LTER, Massachusetts, United States - Salt Marsh Sediment SW1601-150 ... | reverse complement strand
CGACCGCCGACCGCCGCAAAAAACGGTCAACGGATTAAGCGGATGAAAGCAAAAAGAGGAGTGCATCAGCTTGCTGATGGGGTTTCAAGGATCGCAAAAGCAAGCCTTTGCACTCCTTTAAATCATCTTCCTCTGATTTTTTAAGATTGACAGACATCAGGAAATGAGGTATAATTTGGTCAACGGATTAAGCGGATGGAAGTCCAAGAATGGGTGGTAAAGGGAAATCTCAAAAGAGAAAACTGACCCCGGGGAAAAAGAGTCTGCCCCAAAAGTTGAACCTGAAGAGAATACCCTGGGCGCTGGTGAAAATTTATCTTTTCTTTGGGCTGGCGCTGATTTTCTTTTTCCTTCTGTTAGACAATGGTTTCATCTTCAAAAGGGTCATGGAACCTTTTCTTAGCTTTGTGGCTTTTTGCTCCTCCAAGATCTTGAACATCTTCGGATCGTGGACTTCCGCTTCGGGACCATACCTTCGCTCCGGCGACTTCGTGGTCAGGGTTATATATGGATGCGACGGATCTTTTGAGATGGCCATCTTGCTTTCCGCCATCATCGCTTATCCATCTCGAATCAGAGAAAAGTTGTTGGGCATGCTTATTGGAATCCCGGCGCTGTTTGCTCTCAACCAATTCAGAGTGATTTCCCTTTTTCTTCTGGGAATAAAATACCCCGCAGTTTTCGAAGAGGTGCATGTTTATGTCTGGCAACCGATCGTCATCGTTTTCGCTATCTTGGTCTGGGATTTTTGGGCAAGGAATTTTGTCAAAAAGGATAAAATCCAAAAAAGTCTTGTTTCTGCTTAGACTGGTTTGCTTCTTTTTGTTCTTTTACGCCCTCTGGTATTTTCTTTCCCCCCTTTATAACCACGTTTTAGCTCCGCCTTCTGAACTCTTGCTGAAGCTGAGCGAAATCAAAGGAGAACATATAACCGAAGCCATTCAAGCCAAGGGGCAATACATGCTTGTTCATTATGTGGTGCCAGAGAAAAACCAAGATCTCGCGGTTCAGCCCAGAAGGAAAGTACTTCAATTTGCAAGCAGAGAGCTTCATTTTTGGATGGTTTTTCTGTTCGCCTTGATCTGGGCCGTTCCGGGTATAAGCTGGAGAAAAAGACTTAAGATTTTTCTTTTGGGATTTGTGATAATTTTTGGCTTACATGTATTTGAGATATTCGTTTTAGTCAAACGCGAGTATTCTGTTCATATCAGTGTCGATGGCGTGCCTTATTGGTCGCCCGCTCAGCAGAAGATCTACTATTATCTTGGTGATTTCATTGTACTGGTGTTGAACCAGATCTCCCCAGTTGTAATCTGGAGTTTGCTTTATTGGAAATATTGGTGGACTCGACCAGCTCACTCCCAGGTGGAAAGGCAGTCCGCCAACCGAATGAATGCATCGTGATCCCACCTTTGGCGGGTGAGCTACCCGACAATTCGAAATTCTCACTTGGGCAAATTGACAATAAGAGTGTCCGTATCTGCTCCTTTGTCGTGATATAAGAAATATTTCAGTGTGTAAGGGGACTTTACATTTGGGAGGATTTTTATGGCAAATTTCATCTTGGGATATTACTTTTGATCTGTGAAGTCAATTTTCTTATCGTTTTCGAAGCCATCCAAAAACAAGGCCTTATTTGGTTCGCCTGAAGGCGAACACTCCAAAGACCACACCTTGTTAAAAAATTCACAAAATCTTGTTGCATTTTTCGCGCGGTGACAATATATTTCAGTTCACGGCAAAACGAGGTTCGCTGCCTAAACCGTGCCCAATAGATGGGAAAGGACGCATAATGAAGATCGATCTGAAATATGGCAAGTCGCACAAGACTTTGCAGCTAGATGACAAAAACGTGATGGCAACTCTGGAGTTGACCAAGGTTCCGGGACTTCCCGATGTCACCAAGGCGGAGATCGAGGCATTGGAGAACCCCATTGGAACGCCCAGACTTTCGGAAATCGCCAAAGGAAAAAACACGGCTTGTGTGGTGGTTTCGGATTATACCAGAGGAGTACCTTACAAAAGACCGAATTTCAGTCTGTTATCGCCCATCATCGATGAGCTACATGACGGTGGAATCAAAGACGAGAATATCACATTCCTGGTGGGCACCGGAGCTCATCGCGCTCATACGGACAAAGAAAACCTGGATGATTTCGGCGAGGAGATTGTAGGTAAGTATGAAGTCATAAGCCACGACTGCGACAGAAACAATGTCTCCTTAGGGAAGCTCTCCACCGGCAACGAACTTCTGGTGGACAAAGTCTGGGTCGATTCAGACGTGAAGGTCATGACCGGATTGATCAGCACCCATTATTTTGGCGGGTTCTCGGGAGGAAGAAAAGGCATACTTCCCGGCATAGTTGCCAGGGAGACGGTCCGAAAAAACCATGCTATGATAATCGATCCGCAGGTGGACATTGCCAAAACCAAAGGCAATCCGATCTCCGACGAAATGGACGAAGCCGCCGGAAAGGCAGGAGTCGATTTTCTTTTGAACGTGGTGATCAACGACAAAAAGGAGATCGTGAGAATCGTAGCGGGCGATCTGGAGCAGGCCTTCGAGGCGGGATGGAAGGCATGCAGAGATTTGTATCGGGTGCCGTTCCACCAGAAAGCGGACGTGGTTTTCGCCTGTGCCGGAGGCTATCCCAAGGACGTAAGCCTGTACCAGTCGCAGAAGACCATCAACAATGCCAAGCTGGTGCTAAAAGAGGGCGGAACCATCGTCTTGATCTCCGAATGCAGAGAGGGAATCGGCTCGGATACATTTGCCCAATGGCTTCTTGAAGCTTCCTCTCTGGACGAATTATTGAACACCAAGCAGGAGAAGATAATCGTGGGCGGTCATACCGCTGTGGGGAATGCGAGGGTTTTGAAGAAGTTTGATGTTCTCGTGGTCTCGAACATCGAAAAAGAAGAACTGGAAAAGAGATTTTATAAGCACGCCAAAAGCATCGAGGATGCGATAGATTGGATTAAGAATAACCATGGCGTTGACTTCAAATCTTATGTCATGCCGCAGGCGGGGTTGATTTATCCGGTCCTAGAAAAAGTGTAGGTCAAGATTCTATCTCGACTAATAAGGATCGACCTACAAGGGGCACTCACACAGAATAGGAGGATGCTAATGGCCACGATTCCCAAGAAAGTTGTGGAGCGGTATATGAAGACCGTGTCAAAGTTCCAGCGTGCTCTTAAAAGCGCACGAGACCGTGATATAAATGAAGCGGACACAGTATCAATCACTCAGGACATATTGGCTGAAGTCTTTGGGTTTAAAAAGTACCTAGAGATTACTAGCGAATACGCAATTCGCGGTACGTATTGCGATCTTGCCATTAAAATCGACGAGAAGATTCAATACCTTGTTGAAGTAAAGGCTATAGGTCATACTCTTAAGGAACATCATTTGCGACAGGCCGTAGATTATGGTGCGAATAAAGGCGTGCAATGGGTCGTTCTCACAAATGGAATCACGTGGGAACTTCACAGAATTCGACTCGAGAGAACAGTTGAGCACGAACTTGTCTCTTCCTTCAATTTCTTGGAGTTGAATCCAAGAAAAAAAGAGGACCAAGAGGAATTATTTCTTCTTTCCAAAAAAGGGCTATTGTCCGCACGAGAAGATTATTATGAACGCGTCCAAAGCGTTAATCGTTTCGTTATTGGAGCAATAGTTCTTAGTAAACCCATAATGAGTGCGATCAGGAGAGATATAAAGAGACTGTCTTCTGGTCTTAGGGTTGAGATTACAGAAATCGAGAAGATACTTCAAAATGAAGTGTTGAAACGAGATGTGATTGAGGGTGATGAGGCATTCAAGGCGATCAGTCGAGTGCATCGACTCTCACGCAAAGCTACCAAACGTCCCAGAATATCAAGGCGCAAAGAGGCGGCAGCATCAAAGAACTCGAAGATATCCCTATCTGATCAGTTACTGAAAGAGGAGGAGAAACAAGCCTAATCAGTTCTTGCAGTTGTGTCTTCGCTGATTAAGAAGATAATATAATCAAACCATTAACCTACCTTTAAAAAAGGAGAAGCAGAGATGGCAGACGTAATTGCGGATGAGGGAAGACTGGCGAAATTCTGCACCCAGGTCTTCACCAAATTGGGCGTTCGGGAAAAGGACGCGGAGATCACCTCGGATGTCCTGCTAGCCTCGGACCTGAGGGGAATTCCGTCGCATGGGGTTGCCCGGCTGATGAGATATGTGGATGGAATCAGAAGTAAGACCATAATTCCTGATGCCAAGGTCACTGTGGAGAAGGAGACCCCCTCCACTGGAGTAGTAAATGGAGGTAATGGATTAGGACAACCTGCCGGCTATTTCGGAATGAACCTAGCCATAAAAAAAGCCAAAGACTCAGGCTTGGGCTTCGTTACCGTGCATAACAGCAATCACTACGGGATCGCGGGATATTACTCTTTGATGGCTTTGAAGGATGATCTGATCGGTATCTCCATGACCAATTCCGCACCTCTGGTCGTGCCCACGTTCAGCCGCGACATGTTGATCGGAACGAATCCGATAAGCTTGGCAGCTCCTGCTGGCAAAGAAAGACCATACGTCCTGGACATGGCCACCAGCGTGGTGCCCCGGGGCAAATTCGAAGTCTATGAAAGGTTGGACAAACCGGTTCCTTTGGGCTGGGCCGTGGACGAGAAGGGTGCGCCCAGCACCGATACCAAGAGGATAGTCGATAACATGGCCAAGACCGCAGGCGGCGGAATCCTGCCCCTGGGAGGTGCGGGCGAGCTTTTGAGCGGTCACAAAGGATACGGGATGTCACTTTTGGTGGACATACTTTCCGGTGTCCTTTCAGGCTCAGATTACGGCCCGTGGGTCAAGACCCTGAAAAAGGATGGTAAGAAGAGCCACATCAACGTGGGACATTTCTTCGGAGCAATCAAGATAGAGAACTTCATCGATCTGAATAAATTCAAGTCTACAATGGATGAGATGATAGGGGGCTTGAAGGAGTCTAATAAGGCCGAGGGAGAAAAGAGACTCTATATCCACGGAGAAAAGGAATTCGAAAAGCACGACGAGTACAAGAAAAACGGAGTCCCGCTCCAGGAAAAGGTGGTAACCGCCTTAAAAAAGCTCTCCGAAGAAATGAAAATAGAATACGACATAGAGAAGTAGAATCCAAAGCCCCGCCTAATCTGGGCGGGGCTTCTTGTTTTCTTTCTTAGTGGCTGAGACTTTGGATAAGGACAAGACTTTTGACAGTGATCTCACGCCATTTGCCCCGCCTCGGCAGGGAGACTCTTTCGATGATACTATTCGGGTAACGGACAAGGTGTCCGTTACCAACGAGGTCGGGAGCCCGTCCCCTTGTCTCCTTACATTTCTTCGAGAGGTACTCGTCCCCAAAAGGGCAAGGTCACTTACGTATCCAAAAAGTCAACTTTGGATCGTCTGACTAGCGTATCAAAAAGAGAAATTCACAATTTCCCGTTGGAGGCAGGTTGGCTCTGAAAGGAATTGAAATGAAGATCAATCTGGAAGGCGATTTAAAAAAGTTGTTGGGTAAGGAACAGGTTCTCACTTCTGTCGAAGAGAAGCTCTGCTATTCCTACGATGCCACCAACAAGAACTTCAGGCCAGACGCGGTGGTTCTGCCCCACTCTACCGAGGATGTGGTCCAATTGATGAGATATGCTCATCAGCATAAGATCATAGTAATCCCCAGGGGAGCAGGCACGGGTTATACCGGAGGAAGCCTTCCCATCAAAGGTGGAATCGTGGTTACATTCGAGCAGATGACCAAAGTGTTGCTTCTGGATGAGGAGAAAAAATATGCCGTAGTGGAACCGGGCTTAGTCACTCAGAAGTTCGCTGATTACGTGGCTAAATTTGGGCTTCTTTACCCCCCTGATCCGGCCAGCTTAAAATCCTCCACTTTAGGCGGAAATGTGGTAGAGTGTTCCGGAGGATTAAAGGGCAGAAAATATGGAGTGACTAAAAACTATGTGATTGGATTAGAAATAGTTATCTCAGATGGACAGATTATGAAAACCGGCGTCTTAGATGGGCAAAATGAGAACTCCTATGATTTGGAAGCGCTTTTGATTGGTTCTGAAGGGACTTTGGGGTTGGTCACCAAGATAGCCTTCAGACTTTTGGACAAGGTCGAATATGAAGAGACCGTGCTGGCAACCTTTGATAAAATGGAAGATGCGGCTGAGGTGGTAGCGGCTATAACTGTATCCGGTATTATCCCCTCTGTTCTGGAATTCATAGATGAAGATTCCCTAACTTGTGTTCTGGAATATATACATTTGGACAATATAGAAAAATCTGAAGCGGTGCTTTTGATCGAGGTGGACGGAAATGATAGAGATGAAGTGCATCAGGAGTTTGAAAAAGTTCTGAAAATCTGCAAAGAGAAAAGAGCAAAGAATCTGCAATATGCTGAAACTAAAGAGGAGAGAGATAAACTCTGGACAATACGGAGATCAATTTCCGCTTCACTTTTGAGGATAGCTCCCACCAAAGTGAATGAAGATGTATGCGTTCCCCCGAGCAAATTACCTGCTATGATCGAAAACATACAAGAACTTTCCAAAAAGCATCAAGTTCGGATAAACACCTTTGGACATGCGGGGGACGGGAATCTTCACGTAACCTTTATGTGTGATTTTCGCAACGAAGAACAAATGAAAAATGTCGAAGCGGCGGTAGACGATCTTTTCGACCTGACCCTAAAATTGGGTGGGACCCTTTCTGGTGAGCATGGAATTGGAATAACCAAAATAAAATATTTGCAAAACGAGGTCGGAAAATCCGGCATCGAACTGATGAGGAAGATCAAATCCGCTTTCGACCCGGACCATATCATAAATCCGGGAAAGATCTTTGAGTGAACCGTCTCCTATCTGAGGTAAACCGTCTTCACCTGCCGCTCTTTCCCACTGATTTGCAGCCCCACTAGGAGAACATGAGATTCCCCTCTATAAGTTGTCGATTTTAGAAAGCGAATTCAGAATGACCCACTCAGCCACTGGGTGGGTCACCTTTTTTGAGAGTAAGGAGAACTTGACAACGTGGAAAGAAATGACGATATAATGAGTGAATTCGAATCACAGAAGATACAAACTAGAACATTCTTGTTTGGCGTGAGTTTGATCCAGTTTTGGTCACTTGCAGATAGTGAAATGCACTAACCGGAAACAAGAAGATTAACCCTTTCAATCTTTATAGTCTATGGCACAAAGGATCAAGATCGGCTTGGCGTTAGGAGGCGGCGGAGCACGCGGTTTGGCTCACATCGGGGTCTTGAAGGCTTTGGAGGAGGAGGAAATTCCTATACACGCTATAGCGGGAACCAGCATGGGGGCCATAATAGGCGCAACATATGCCCAGTACCCTAACAGCAAGAGGCTCACCTCTATGGTGCACGACCTCATAGACAAGTTTGACCTGCAAGGCGGCTGGATGGAATTTCTGAGCCGCGATTCTGAAAAAAACGAAAACAAGAAAGAGAATCTGCTGAAGGAGATAGGCTATTTTGTCCGAAAAAGGTTCATGTATCTGGTGGGAGTTAGCAGGATTTCTTTGGAGCCCAAGGAGAAATTGATGGATCCTTTGAGAGTTGTCCTGAATGACGAACCCATAGAACAGGCCAAGATTCCCTTCGCCGCGGTGGCAGTCGACCTTGTTTCGGGCAATGAGGTTGCCCTCAATGAGGGACCCATGATAGACGCAGTCTATGCCAGCTCTTCCATCGAAGGAATCTTTCCGCCTTTGCGCCTCGATAATCAGCTTCTATCTGACGGAGGCGCGACCTCCCTGGTGCCGGTGGATGCGGCTCGTAAACTGCAGGCGAATTTCATCATCGGAGTAAACATCCCCGAGATATCAAAAAGGGAGAACAGGCTTGCCAGCGGAATCGAGGTAATTTTGAGGGCAGATTCCCTTACCCGCGGGAAGTTGAACAGCCTGGTCCTGGAGACTGCCGACGTGATAATCACTCCCGAGGTGAGGACCATCCATTGGGCCAACTTCGGCAAGGTGGACGAATGCATTCAAAAAGGATATGAGGCCACCAAAAGCAAAATCCACGAGTTGAAAAAAAAGATTGAAAAGAAAAAAAGCCCTTGGATCAGGTTAAGGAAAAACATCGCCAGAGCCATAGCCGGCAGCCACTGACCAATTAGAAGCCCCCGCTTTTTCCTTCCCTCTCCCCTTCCGTTTCCAGTCCTTCTGCAACTTCGCAGAACATAGGATTTTTTCAGCCGACCTTTTCCAAAACTGAGAATTAAGAACCACGGAAAGATTACGTCCTGCAGTAATAGTCCTCAGCCTTTACTTTCATTTTTTGATTTTGATTTCCGAGTTTTTGGCTTATTTTATGTCAGGCCCGCAAACAACTTGGGCAAGAGGAGTTTTGAATGTATCTGCAGATAGATGGAAACTACGGCGAAGGAGGCGGGCAGATATTGAGAACCACTTTATCTCTGTCCTGTCTCTTGAGAAAACCGGTCGAGATATCAAACATCAGAAGGGGAAGAAAGATACCTGGGTTGCAGCCACAGCATCTCACCTCTGTTAATGCCTGCAGAAGCATAAGTGAAGCGGAAGTCGAAGGAAACAAGCTGAAGTCGATGACTTTGAAATTCAGTCCTGGAAGAATCAAAGGGGGAAATTTCACTTTTAACGTGGCAGAGGAGAAACGAAGCGCAGGATCAACGTCTTTGATTTTGCAGGCGTTATTCTTACCTTTGAGCTTATCCGAACAGAGTTCAGAGATCACGGTATTGGGCGGAACGCATGTTCCCTGGAGCCCACCTTTTGACTATTTAAAAGAAATCTTTTCACCTATGCTGGAAAAGCTGGGCTGTCGAGTGGACCTTCACATCGTGAAGTGGGGTTGGTATCCTAAAGGAGGCGGAGAGGTTCACTGCACCATCCAGCCGGCGGAAAAGTTGATCCCACTTAACTTAACCGAACGAGGAAAACTTTTGAATCTGAAAGGAATTTCGGTGGTCTCCAATCTGCCCACCTCCATAGCAGAGAGACAAAGAGATCATGCCTTAAAGGTCCTGAGACAAAAGGGCTTTCCTGCAGAGGTTAAGATCATCCAAGCCCCCTCCATCGGCCAGGGAACTTTTTTCTTCTTGAAAGCGGCGTTTGAAAACTCCGTGGCAGGGTTTGGGGCTCTTGGCGCAATAGGCAAAAGGGCGGAGAAGGTAGCTGAGGAGGCTTGTCAAGAATTCTTGGAATTTGCGCAAACGCAGGCGTCCATCGACCCGCATTTATCAGATCAATTGATCCCGTATTTGGCCTTGGCTGATGGGCAATCATCCTTTACTGCCTCCCGAATATCCAAACATCTCTTGACCAATATCTGGGTGGTGGAACAGTTTCTGCCGACGAAAATCGCAGTGGAAGGTGCCGAGGGAAGTGAAGGAAGGGTGATTATCACCCCCAGTTAAGTGCAAAAAGCTCGTCTTTGTGCAGACGTCAAACTGGAGTCATCTGGTCGTTTAAGGAATCAAGTGCGTGAAGATTTTCTCGGAGTGTCAAGCTTCAGGGTATGTTGAAAAACCAGATTGGAGTACCCATCTGGGCAATCTTACTAAGAGTTTGAGTAGTGGCGGCATATGAACATCCGGATTTTAAAAAACCGCGAAAGCAAGCTTTCGCACTCCAAAAACACTTTTTCAACAGTTCGTTCACCTTGACCTGAAGTCCACGTACTTCTAGAGTGGGAATTCTCGAGGGATTTTAAACATCGGTATTTTCCCATGCCGGTGCATCAAGAAAAGGAGACGTTATGTTTGAAAAATTACGAAAAATCCTCGATAAGGTTGAAGCCGATTATGCGGACGTTCGGCACGAGATCAAGAAGGAGACCGTGATTTCGTTCAACGGAAAAGAGCTGACCCAGATCGGCTCTAATTCCACTGATGGATATGTGGCAAGGGTTTTGAAGGATGGCGGCATGTCCTCGGTCGTTTTCACAAAGGAAAATGACGCTGAAAAGGCTGTCCTTGCCGTGTCAGCAAATGCACGACTGATTGCAGAAAGCATCGAGGCGCCTGTACGTTTGGCGCGCTCAGAAGCGGTCAAGGACACTTTTCTCCCGGCCTTGAAAGAGGATCCCAGAAAAGTCCCTATCATTGAAAAACTCGAGTTGGTCCGAAAGTATAACGATATTCCTCTAGCGCACGAGAGAATAGCCACAACGTCCATCAGTTACGAAGAGGTGATCAGAGAAAAATACTTCGTGAGCAGCGAGGGAGCCGAGGTACGAGAGGACCTGGTGACAACACGGTTGCTCGGCGAGATCATAAGCAAGGACGGAAATCTGGCTCAAAATGTCAGGGTACGGGCGGGAGGAAGTAACGGGTTCTCAACAATACGAAATCAAGATGAGTATTTTGAGGGACAAACAGCCATCGTGCTTGATCTTTTGAAAGCCAAACCTGTGGAAGGTGGGGCTCATAATTGTATCTTAAACCCCAGTCTGGCAGGCGTATTTACCCACGAAGCTTTCGGTCATTATTCCGAAGCGGATCTGATAAAAGGTCTCCCGGCCATGCGCGAAAAGATGAAGATAGGAGGCAAACTGGGCAGTGACGTTTTGAATATAATCGACAATCCCACCCTGCCGAACCAGCTTGGATTCTACAAATATGATGATGAAGGTGTTAGAGCCAGGCCTACACAGCTTATGAAAAACGGCGTTTTGACCGGGCGGATGCATTCCAGAAGGACTGCTGCCGAGTTCGGAGAGCCGATTTCCGGGCACTGTGTTGCCGAGGATTATCGTTTTCCTCCCATCATAAGAATGGGAACCATTTTCATCGAGCCAGGAACACACAGCTTCGAAGAACTCACAGACATGCTGGAAGACGGATTGTACATCCTGGATGCAAAAGGCGGGGCGACTTCGGGAGAGAGCTTCACCTTCGGTGCGCAGTATGGTTACATGGTGAAGGGTGGAAAAATCGCACAGATGGTACGCGATATTAATATTTCAGGCAATCTGTATCAAACCTTAAAAGACATCACTGCGGTAGGAAATGACCTGGTCTTGAGCAAGGTAGGCGGGTGCGGAAAAGGCCCCGTCATGCAGTCAAACATCCGCTCCTGCTCAGGCGGCCCCCATATACTTGTCAACAACCTGGTGATAGGAGGTGCATAGTGGAACAGTTACTCCAAATGGCAAAGAAGGTTTGCGATAAAGCAGAGGTCTACTCGATTGAATATACGGACAATTCCGTCTTTTTCAAGAATGCCGGGCTGGATGACATGGACAGCAAATTTCAGTCGGGGATTAGCCTGAGAATAATCAAGAACGGTAAACTTGGATTTGCCTACACCAGAAACCTGACAAATCGCCAAGGACTTCTGCAGAATGCTCTTGATTCCCTGGAAGGGGGAGTAGAGGCAGATTACGATTTCCCGCTCACCAGAGAGCTGCCTCAGCTTGACACTTATGATTCCTCTCTCGAAAACCTATCGGGGAAGGTCTTGGTGGAGGAGTGTGCTAGAGTCTGTGATCTCTTGAGGTCCAAAACAGATGGCGAGATCTCAAAAATGGTTTCGTTCACTCACACCGAGAACATCCGCATCATGAACAGCGAAGGAACCGATAGCTCAGCGAAATCGACAGAGTACGGAATGTTCGGCAATCTAACGTATCCTGGGGCCGGGTTTGGCATATGGCGAGTCTTCGAAAGCAAGAGTTTCGAAAGAATGCCGGAGAGCATGGTAAACGAAATGATAGAGCTTTACAAAATCTCATCCAAGGTGGTGGAATCCAAAGGCGGGAAGATGAAGGTTATGTTCGTGCCCAACAGCATGATCACGCTCACCTGGAGAATCCTGAGCGGCACAAGTTCAAAGAGCGTCTATGAGAAAACGTCACCCATCACCGACAGAATCGGAAAAAAGATATTTGATGAAAAAATAACCATCTACGACGATCCGTTAAATGACAGGTATCCCAAAGCACGCTCCTTCGATGATGAGGGTGTGGAATGCAGGCCCTTCACCATTGTGGAAAACGGGCAGTTGAAAGGCTTTTACTGCGATCTGGATTACGCCAGCAAAGCGAATGTCCAACCCACCGGGCACGGATATAGAACTACCAGATGGGGAGGCGATCCTATTACGCTAAAACCGGTGCCTTTTCTTACTCACATGATCATAAAACCAGGAGATAAGTCCTTTGCTGAGATGGTCAAATCAATGGAGAAAGGCATAATTGTCGAAGGCGCACTCGGATACCACAGCGGCAATATTCCCAATGGGGATTATTCGATCGGTGTGTGTCCTGGATTATATGTGGAGAAGGGCGAAATCGTGGGTCGGGTGAGCGACGCCATGATAGCCGGCAATATCTATGAGACGTTGAAGCATGTTGTGGCTGTCGGAGATACACTGCATCCTTGCCATGATGGGGCCTGGGTGCCGGCGATACTGTGCGACGATGTAAGCGTTGCCACCAAAAAGTAAAGGACAGCGGTAATAGTCGGTTTGTGTGGACGTCCTATCTGTCGCACTCCGGTTTCATATCAATAGTCTCTACCTGCGGAGGTAGCCATCCCGTATCTCGGAGAAAGTCTATCGCTTCTGGCCGCAGTCCTCTGGGGGATTGCGGTCATCCTCTTCAGAAAAAGCGGCGAAACGGTTCATCCCATCGCCTTGAACCTCTTCAAGAATCTGCTGGCAGGCATTTTGTTTCTTTTCACCATGTGGATTTTCGGCGAACCGCTGATCCGTCAGGTTCCCGGGAATGAGTATTTGCTATTTCTCGCCAGCGGCGTGATGGGCGTGGGAATCGGTGATACGCTCTTTTTCAAAAGCTTAAACCGGATTGGGGCAGGCCTATCGGCCATAGTTGCTGCCATGTACAGCCCCTTCATTATCACCCTGTCCGTAATATATCTCCGTGAGAAACTGACGCTGGTGCAGCTTATCGGAGCATTGTTGATCATCACTGCTGTGTTATCAACAACGCGGGTGAAACATAAAGAAAAGATAGAACGTCGTGACCTGTTGTGGGGAATCCTGTGGGGAATAGTGGCAACCGCGGCAACGGCGGTTGGAATCGTGATGATCAAGCCGGCTTTAGAGCAGACTTCCATCTTGTGGGCCATCGAGGTTCGCTTGCTCGGCGGTCTGTTTAGCCTTGCCCTTGTCGCTTTATTCCATCCGTTGGGCCGGAAGATGTTCTCCCCTATCTTTTCCCGTCGCGGCTGGGGCTATACCCTCAGCAGTTCCTTTCTGGGAGCGTATCTGACAATGTTCGTTTGGCTGGCAGGAATGAAGTTTACCCAGGCTTCCATTGCCTCCGCCCTAAACCAGACCAGCATCATCTTCGTCTTCATCTTCGGGACCGTTTTCCTCCATGAACCGATAACCCGCCAACGGACGCTGGCAATAGCGCTCGCGGTGTGCGGAGTTTTTCTGATCTTTTTCGGCTAACCGAGAGACAAAGCCTCAAGGGGAGGCTTGCCCTTGGTTTGTATCCTTCAGTAACAGGAAATGAGAAAGGGATGACAACTGTTGTTTCTGACGTTTCTGACGTTTCTGACCTTTCTGACGTTTCTGATGTTTCTTTTCGGTTTTTTTTCATTTCCTAAAACCCGGTATAATGGTTCGACATTGCTCACGACAGGCAAACTCCTAATCCCACGGATCCAGAAGTCGGACAGATTAAAGGACGAAACCAACCCACAGTTCGACAAGCTCACTGTCCTGAGCAAAGTCGAAGGACACGCTCACCATAGTATAGTTGCCTCTCTCATAAACGCTGGACTTATCTGATTCACCACAAAAGTTGTAGTGATTTTGCCGTCTGCAGAAGGCAAACAGGCGGTATGGTGTCAGAACGGGTTCACGCTGGTGGGATTGTTAAAAAGGGCTCACTTCGGGGCGGGATAAATTCCCGCCCCTATGAGCAAAAACGACTTATCACCCATAAAGCAGGGCATTCAACGAAGGGGTCTACCCTAATGGGCTCTGATGCCTCACAAAACTTGAAAAAGCTTGACTTCTTGACAGAGTGATTCTATCATAAAAGGAGGTTTGAAATATACGAAGGTGTCAGAGTTTTCTCTGTATTTGTTTACCGGATTCTAAGTTCAGCGGGAGGTGAACAGAATGAAAGATAAAACCAAAATCGGAATCATAATTTGCAATCGCTATCGAACATGTGCGGGAGGTAAATGCCTCAGAGCTCTCTATAATAGAGAGGGAGCATTCAGCATCTATGAAGGAAAGGAGGTGGAGCTGGTCGGGTATACCAGTTGTGATGGTTGTCCGGGTGGGAACGTTGAATATGCTCCTGAAGAAATGAAGAAGAACGGAGCGCAGGTAATTCATTTGGCCACCGGATTGGTGGTAGGCTACCCTCCATGCCCGCGCACTGCCAAATTCCGTGATTTCATTGAGGAAAAGTATGATATGAAGGTGATTGTCGGCACTCACCCGATTCCTCAGAAGTACTATATTACACATATGAACCTGGGAACGTGGTCGTCTCCGGAATGGAAAAAACTGCTTGAGCCAACTTTGAGCAATAAGGAGACTCGTTTGGCTTATGATTGACAGACAACTGTAATAGCATATTAGTGATTGATTGAAGCCTCCGACGGTACATGAGGTTCGTATCTTGTGCCACCCAGATTCCGCCGTGCGGGACTTGTCCTGTGCTGGCCAAAATCGGTGAATTAAAGTAAACCGCCGCCTGTAACCTACACTCGGATGGGCGAAAAATCCTTGACTTTTTCAGGGGAATCATTTAGAATGAAGCCATAATGGACAGAAGGATGTTGTTGCGGGATACCCTTGCCCGCGACATCTGTGGTTCAAGGGTAAGCACATATGGGAGATAAGATTCTCGAGGAGAGGCTAGATAGCGAGGGGCTCCGTATGCGTTCTCATAAAGGATCACAGGCGAGGGCGACCGGGACGAAAGAGGGAACCATAGTGGCACATAATGTTAGAGTCGCGAGGTAAGTAAAATGCCAGATAAACCAAGTTGCTTTGTGGCATACCCGTCAAAGCCCCCTTCGGTGGCCGAGACTATTGAAGCAGCGATAGAGAAAATAAAGGAAAACCAAGTGGTTGACATAGATGGGTGGAGATCGACCTCAGTTACCGGCAAGTTCATTATGGTGTCGATATGTAAGACCATTGAGGAGAAAGATATTTTCATTTGCGACCTGACAAATCTGAACCACAATGTATTATTCGAACTTGGATTTGCAATTGCCAAGAAAAAGCGAATATGGATTATGATTGACCCAAGTATTGAAAAGGCGAAGTTCAATTACGACAAATTCAAACTCCTCACCACGGTTGGATACTCGCCGTGCAGTAATAGTGATGAGATTGTAAAAGCTTTCTACGAAGAATTGCCGTATAAGGATCTGGATAGCACAATCTACAGGGACGCCATTGAATCTGTCATTAACCCGCAGGAGAAGCCCACGCTATTGTACCTAAAAAGTGGGATCGAAACCGAGGCGTCGGTGAAACTTTCAAGAAGAGTGCATAAATGCAAGATTCCATGTATTGTAGATGATCCAAATGAGGTACGAATACAAACTCTGTCCTGGTACGCTCAAAAAGTATACAGCGCCTACGCAGTCATTGCTCATTTCTTGAGTCTAGAACATACCGGGTGGAATTCACACAACGCAAAGAACTCTTTTGTGTCAGGTCTTGCATTCGGTTTTGGCAAACCTCTTCTGATGCTTGCTCACGAACCTTATGAATCCCCGATCGATTACCGCGAGCTTCTTAAGACTCACCGAACTGCGGCAGACGCGGAGAGGCTTGGGAGCTCGTGGTTGGACGACGTAGAGCATGAATATAGCCAGCAAGCTGTTGAGAGTATCAAATATGCGGAGGAGGTTAGGGCACGAACAGAGCTCCAAAACATAGCAATAGGGGATCCAATCGCCGAACACGAAGCCGAGGCACTTTTAGGTTATTTCATACCTACGGCTGCTTACAACGAGGCTTTGGCATCAAGACACTCAATTGTTGTTGGGCGCAAAGGGTCCGGTAAAACCGCAATTCTGTATAAACTGGCAGACGATCTAGGGTCGGACGCGCGCAATCATGTTTGCATAATAAAACCAATAGGTTATCAACTTGAAGGCATTCTGCGGATGTTGCGGCAAGCGCTTGCGGAGTCGGAAAAGGGCTATCTTATCGAAAGCTTTTGGAAGTTTCTGCTCTATACCGAGCTTGCCAAAAGCGTTTTTGAGACCCTGAAATCTAAGCCAACCTACTATCAACCGGGTGATGCTGAAAAGGAGTTGTTAGATTTTGTTGAAGAAAATGCGCCAATCATAACCGCTGATTTCTCGATAAGACTTGAGTCCGTTGTTGGGACACTTCAGGATGTCAGTACCGTAGAGTCTGCAGCACATCAACGTATGAGAATCAGCGAGTTGCTGCACGACAAGGTGATAGCGAGACTGCGCTCGATCCTCGGGAAAGTGCTGCAAAAGAAGGAAAAGGTTGCCATACTTGTGGACAACTTAGATCAGGCTTGGAAGCCAAGAGAAGACTTGTATACCTTGTGCGATCTGCTGTTTGGGCTCCTGGAAGTCAGTGACCGGATCTCACCGGATTTCCAAAGATCCGGCTATTGGAGAAGGCCGGTAAATTTATCCTTAATCATATTTCTCAGAAGCGATATCTTCGCGCAGGTCATCAAATATGCGCGAGAAAGAGACAAAATTCCTTACTCGAGAATTGCTTGGGACGATCGCGAGGTACTTCTTCGTTTGTTGGAAGAAAGATTCTTAGCGCATCCCTCTACCCTCGCCCGCCCCAGCGAAGTTTGGGATAGATACTTTTGTCCGGATGTCAAGGGGATACCGACCACAGAATACCTCACCAAGTGTATTCTTCCTCGCCCGCGCGACTTAATATATCTATGCAAGACTGCGATTGCACAAGCCGTCAATCGCCGACACACGAGAGTGGAGGAAAACGATATCCTAGAAGGGCAAAAGAAGTACTCCCAATATGCTCTGGATACGATCGTAGTCGAAAACGGCATTCAGGTAGAGACTTTAGAGGAGTTGTTGTACGAGTTTGTAGGGGCTGCTGAAGTGATCAGCCGCGACAATATACTGCAGGCAATGAAGGTTTGCGGGATACCTGAGACCAAGCTAGATGAGGTTATTGAGCTGCTCTGCGACTTGACCTTTCTCGGCCGGGAGGTGCAAAGTAGGCGATTTGAATTTCAATACAACGACGAGGACAAAACCAAATTACAAGTCATGGCCCGAAAAGCGGCTGACGCGCGTGCGGACAAAGCGGAGCGTTTCCGTATCAATGAAGCATTTCATGCCTACCTTGAGATCGTGTGTGCGTCAGGCGCAGAATAGAGTGTTGCTCCCTTTATGCGTCAGTTTCAACCTGTTCTTCACGTGCGGAATTAAGCCCCCGTCTTCTAAAATTCCCATCACAAACTGGGGCGGAATTCCGGTCAACGGATTAAGCGGATGAAATCATTTTTACTGATGCGTCGGGACTTTAATGCCGATGAATCAATAAACGGAGGAGGAGTTATGGTAAGGAGATTGGGTTTCTTAAATCTGATCGTGGTGGTCATAAGCTCGGCGATTCTGATTTTATTCTGGTTCTGCGATATGACCCAAGCAACGGATTCAAATGTTGTCGTCTGGGCTGCCACAGGAGGCGGCGTGAGCAAAACGGAAGACGGGGGAGGGACCTGGGTGAACTACTTTCTGGGTGAGGGAAAACCTGTTCATTCGATAGCGGTCAAAGACAGCATCGTTTGGGCGGGGACAGAATTGGGAGTCTGTAAATCCCTTGATGGAGGAAAGACGTGGACAACCTATGATAACGAGGATGGATTGCCCGCTAACCACCTGGATGATTTTAAAAATCACATATTCGTATCAAGCATCTGCATAGCAAATGATACCACTGTATGGATTGCCTGTACACATCTGCCCAAGAGCGCCAATACAGTCGGAAAAACACACGATGGCGGCAAAACCTGGAAGTTCTATGAGCTGAACAAAGGCAAAATCGGATATGAAGTCAATTCGATAATATCGATCGATAGCAGCATCTGGGCTGCCGCGCCAGGAACACGATCCTATTCGACTCGGACTGATCCGGGTTACAGGTATGGAGGCTTATACAGAACAGATAATAGTGGCGGAACCTGGAAGGCGTTCACGACCGAGAATGGTCTTTCTGGCAACCAAGTGAGTTCTGTCTTTAGCCATACCGAGAACGTTTACGTGATAACAGACAAGGGCATAGATTTGACAAAGAATTACGGAAAAACGTGGCAGAAATTTGCGCCGGCTAAGTTCAGAGGTCTTGACGTTTTAAGGTATCCAACGAGCTTATTCACCTCTAATGGTCAAGAAGTTTTTGTGGCACATGGGACCATGCTTTCAACCACCCAAGATTCGGGAAAAACGTGGGATGATATCGATATCGCGGGCCGTGTAAAAGAGCAAGGTAACATGACAAGCATAAACTCAATGCTCATTATTGGGGATGAGATATGGCTGGGCGTTACACTCCGTGGCCCTAACGACGAACCTTTAGGCGGCGTGCTGAAATCGGTTGATGGTGGGGAAAATTGGAAGGTTTATACTACTGATGATGGCCTTGGTGGTTATGTCTATGCTTTGACCGTTGAGAAATAGACATTTGTCGGCCATCCTTCGGATTCATCCTAAACGGATTCACCGTGAACGGCAGCCCGACCTACTTTAGCCTCTTTTTCACGTGGGGGATCAGGCCCCCATCTTCTAGAATTCCCATCACAAACTCCGGCAGAGGAGGGAAGGAGAGTTTTTGGGCGGGAGTCGTGATCTCGCCGGAGGCGAAATCAATGGTGATGGTGTCCCCCTGGTTTATTGCATCGTAAGCCTCTTTGGATTGAACCAAAGCTAAGCCCTGGTTAATGGCGTTTCTGAAAAATATCCGGGAAAAGGATTTTGCGACCACGCAGGCAATGCCAGCATATTTGAGCGATGTGGCGGCCTGTTCGCGCGAGCTACCGCAGCCGAAATTGGCTCCGGCTACGATTATATCTCCCTCTTGAATCTTCTTGGGGAACTCCACATCCAAACCTTCCAGAGCGTGGTGGGCCATTTCAGGGCCGTCGATGATGGGGAGATATTTGCCGGGATAGATCACATCCGTGTCGATGTTGTCGGCTAATTTCCAGACCTTTCCGGTGATCTTTTCTAGC
>Ga0315539_1001201_pt1 | contig 19237 bp, 8 predicted proteins | sample SalMarSW160150MG_FD_203097 | JGI IMG/M metagenome (GOLD analysis project Ga0315539, IMG submission 203097) | Salt marsh sediment microbial communities from the Plum Island Ecosystem LTER, Massachusetts, United States - Salt Marsh Sediment SW1601-150 ... | reverse complement strand
GGTCTCTTATTACTCGTTGCCCGCTTCCCGTTTCTGATTAAATAATTGCCAGCAATAGAACAGTAAAGCAATAGAACAGTAAAGCAATACATTCTTAATAATGATTAATGTATTATCTTTGTATTCCCTTGGTATTATAACAGAAAAAACATAATTTTCAGAACATTTCTTAAACGATCTTATGCATTCTGTCAATTTCAAATATTACCGCTTCTTCTGGTATATAATAATTTTCACACTTGTTATACCAACCCTTTTACCAGCCCAGAAAAGCAGTATACGCTTTCAGCATTATACAGCAGACCAGGGACTTTCGCAAAACATGATTGATTGCATACTTCAGGATAGTAAAGGCTTTATGTGGTTTGGTACCTGGAATGGATTAAATCGTTTTGACGGATATTCATTTACTGTTTTTAAACAGGATCCTAAAAACATTAATACAATATCTAACAATTTTATTTATGCTCTCTGTGAAGATAAGTACGGAAATATATGGATAGGGACCGGTGGCGGACTGAATATCTTTGTTTATGAAGCAGACAAATTTATTGAATATAAAAATAAGCCAGGTGACAGTCAAAAAATTATTTCTGACCGTATTAATGCAATTATATCTGACCGTAACGGGGACATATGGATTGGAACTGATAAAGGTGCCGATAAAATAAAAATTGATAATAAGTCTGGAGATATAAAAGAAGTTTATCATTTTATCAGCAGCAGCCGGCCCGGAGATCTTTCAGATAATAACGTATTGACCATCTATGAGGATAAAAATGACAATATCTGGATAGGCACAGATAATGGATTAAATCTTTACAACAGGGAGAGCAACATATTTAAAGTTTTTCAGAATCAGCCTCAAAACCCTAACAGCCTGGCTGAAAATACAATAAATACAGTATACCAGGATAGCCAGGGATTTTTATGGATTGGCACTAATACCGGTTTAAGTAAAATGGATGTTAATCTACAGACATTTACTAACTATTATCATGATCCTGCTAATCCTTTTTCATTAGTACATAATGCCGTAAAAAGCATTACCGAAGATTTAAATGAGAAACTCATTTTTGGCACTTTAGGCGGAATGAGCATATATAACCACAAAGATGACAATTTCAGTAATTCTGTTCAGCAGCTTAATACATCATACGGACTTAACAATGATTTTATAAATTGTGTTTATGCTGACCATAAGGGGAACATATGGATTGGAACCGAAAGAGGAGGTATAAATAAATATAATATTTATCAAAAGAATTTTGAGTTTCTTGAACATGAATCAGGAAATACCAATAGTCTGAGTCACAAAACAGTAAACTCTATCCGGGAAGATGATGGTAATATCTGGATAGGCACTGCTGGCGGAGGATTAAATAAATTCAACAAAAAAAACCAAAATTTCAGACATTTCAAGTATGAAGCGGGTAATCCAAACTCTCTGGCAAGCGATTTTATTACCTCTATATACAGGGATAAAAACAATAATCTGTGGGTTGGTTCCTGGGGAGGAGGTTTACATAAATTAATGCCCGGTAATGAAACTTCCGGCATATTCATTAATTACCAGAGTGATCCCCAACATAATAACAGCCTTATTAACGACTTTGTATCATCCATAACAGAAGATAAACATGGCAACCTGTGGATCGGGACACTGGGCGGACTTGATAAATTCAATACTGTAACAAATAAATTCGAACATTTTACAGGTGAGCATGAATATAAAAGGGTAGACCAGGTAGGATGTCTTCATTTTGATAAGTGGGACAATTTATGGGTCGGTACAATAGAGGGATTATTTAAAATTTATGCCGGTGAAAATGGAGATATTGATACGCGGAAAAGCAAAGTAAAGTACTTTATTAACGACCCGGAGAAAAAGAATAGTATAAGCGGAAATTACGTTATTTCGATTTGCGCTGATAAGAATAATAATTTGTGGTTCGGAACTTACGGTAATGGTCTGAATAAGCTAATTTTCGATACACTGGATAATAATGATGAAGAAATATTTGTAAGTTATACTGAAACTGACGGACTGTCGAATAACGTAGTGTATGGAATACTTGAGGATGAGGTTGGAAACCTGTGGCTTAGCACTGACAATGGTTTATCGAAATTTGACCCGGGAAAAGAGGAATTCAGAAACTATTACGTTGCGGACGGATTGCAAAGTAACCAGTTCTACTGGTCAGCCTGTTATAAAAACAAATACGGGAAAATGTATTTTGGAAGCATGAACGGGCTGAATGCTTTTTATCCCGAAAAAATTATTGATATCAATAATACTCCTCAGATAATAATTACCGATTTCAAGATTTATAACCGTTCCGTGGAAGTTGGTGAAAAATATAATAACCGTGTAATATTAAGCAAAGCAATTACCCATACCGATCATCTGGTAATATCATATAAATCCAATGAGCTATCATTCGAATTTTCCGCACTTGATTTTGATCAGCCTGATAAAATAGAATATGCTTATAAAATGGAAAATTTTGATAATCAATGGACATATGTAAGCTCAAACCGAAGGTTTGCAAGCTATACAAACCTTAAGGGCGGGGATTATACATTTTTTGTGAATGCCACAAATAACTTTGGCAAATGGAGTGACAATCCATTGAAAATTAAAATTACTATAGTCCCCCCGTTCTGGGTAACATTGTGGTTTAAGATGATAGTGGCCTTATTCCTTATATCTGCAATAATAGCCTATAACAGGTATCGCACTTATACACTGAAAAATCAAAAGAAAAAACTCGAAAAGCTTGTAAAGGAAAGAACAAATAAAATCGAAGAACAAAAAGAGGAACTGATTGTACAGGCAAATAATCTGAAAGAATCAAACCTGCAACTGGAAAAAAGACAGAAACAAATTGAAGGCCAGAAGAAACAGCTTGAAAATCAAAATATAGAAATTCTTGAACAGCGGGACAAGCTTATTGAACTGAATAAGAAAGTCCAGCATATCAATCAGCAGCAATTGAAATTCTTTACTCACATTTCACATGAATTTCGCACTCCGCTAACCCTTATTATTACTCCGATAGAACAATTAATCAAAAGACTTGATGAAACGAGTCCAAATCACAGCAAATTGCAGCTCGTTTATAAAAATGCGCAAAGGTTACTCCATCTGATAAATCAGCTTATGGAGATAAGAAAAGTTGAAAAGGGTAAAATTGAACTTGCAGCATCCAAAGGTAACATTGTAAAATTTGTTAAGAATATCGCCCAGTCCTTCTCAGGACTTACAGTACAACGCAATATCGAATTCAATATAATTGCTGATTCCGAAATTATTGAAATATATTTCGACAGGGACAAAGTCGAAAATATAGTGTATAACCTCCTTTCAAATGCCTTTAAATACACACCTGAAAAAGGACGTATAAGCATTGAAATAAAAACCAGTACCGGGGACCATATCCCGCATGAAGAAATTCCAATTATTGACAAACATAACTATAAACATATAGAAATCAAAGAATATGCTGAAATCAGGGTAAGTGATTCAGGCCCCGGTATAGAGCATAACCACATAAAGGATATATTCCGCCGGTTCTATCGTATTCACTCACATATAAGCCACAAGATTCAGGGTACAGGTATTGGATTATTCCTGACCAAGGAGCTGGTAAAAGCGCATAAAGGTTTGTTGTTTGTAAGAAGTGAACCAGATAAAGGTTCATCGTTCAGTGTATTACTGCCAATGGGAAATAAGTACCTCACACCTGATGAAATAATAAAAGACAGAAGTCTAATTACAGAAACCAGCAAAAAAATACACATACAAATACTTGCTGAACATTCTAACAGCAGTCAGGTTAAGAGTATAAAAGAATATTCTAATATAACGGAAAATAATAACGAAAAACCATTATTATTATTCATCGATGACGACGATGACTTATGCTCCTATGCATGTGAATATTTTAGTAAATCCTTTAATGTTATAAGTGCGATAAACGGACAGGAAGGATTTGAAAAAGCTTACGAATACTCACCAGACCTCATTATATCCGATATAATTATGCCTGAAGTTGACGGACTGGAAATGTGCACGCGTCTGAAATCAGATATCAACACCTCGCATATCCCTGTTATTCTGCTTACCGCACGCTCAGAAGTAGAAAATTATGTAGAAGGATTTGAAACAGGTGCGGATGATTATATACCAAAGCCTTTCAATATTGAAGTTCTCGAGGCAAAATCAAAAAGCCTGATAGAAAACAGGAGAAAATTAAGAAAGTCCTTTATCCGAAGTCTGGAATTTGTGCCAAAAGATATAACTACTTCGCATACAGATGAACAATTCCTGCAACGGACCCTTGAAATTATTGAAAATAACCTTACCAATCCGGGATTCGGAGTTCAGAAGCTAGCTGGAGAAATGTGTGTAAGCCGAAGTTTATTGCATAAAAAGCTTACTGCGATTGTTGATCTGTCGGCAAATGATTTTATTACTCTCATTAAACTTAAGAAATCAGCATTGCTTTTGCTTAACAGTAATTTAACTATATCTGAAATAGCATTTGAAGCTGGGTTTAATGACCCTAAATATTTTAGCCGCTGCTTTAAAAAACATTTTGGTAAATCACCTTCAGATTATCTTAGTGAAAAAATTCAGGCTCAGTAAACAGCCTGTCGTTTCATTAATAATCTTATTAAATTCTCACCCGGGTATATAATATTTTCAGAATTCCTGCCCTAACTTTAAGTAAACATTTGTCCACTTCATTTACAAGAATGTCCACCTACTACACTTCCATGTAATATAATTTTGAATAAAGCAAATTTAATTAAACTAAACCTAATAATATGAAAGAAAAACTCCTATTAATCCTATACTTTACAGGATTACTCTTATTGTTTAATATAGCAGTAAGTTTTGGTCAGGGATTTACGGTAAGGGGTACTATTTCAGATGCAACCACTGAAGCAGGACTTCCCGGCGTAAATATTGTAGAGAAAGGAACAACCAACGGTACAATAACCGATATGGATGGAAAATATAGTATTGAAGTAGCTGACCCGTCTTCAGAACTTGAATTTTCGTACGTCGGTTATCTTACTGAAACTGTTCGGGTGAACGGACGGCAGGAAATTAACTTCGCTATGGTTGAAGATATCATGCAACTGGAGGAACTTGTGGTAGTTGGTTATGGGAGCCAGAGGAAAATCGATCTTACCGGATCTGTTTCTGTTGTAAATACAGAAAATCTGGAGAAAATTACCTCAAACAGTATTGCAAAGGTGTTGCAAGGGCAAACACCCGGTGTTCAGGTATATGGCGGAGGCGAACCCGGGGCCCTTCCAAAAGTCCAGATAAGAGGCATAGGTACTTTTTTAAATAGCGATCCTTTATATGTGATAGATGGTGTTCCTATTGCCAATGTAACCAATATAAATATTTCAGGAGAAAGTATGTTATTTGAAAATCATCAGCCGGGTTATGGTTCTCTTGCTCCCACCGGAGGCATTTCAGATTTCAATCCTTCTGATATAGAATCTGTGCAAGTACTGAAAGATGCATCAGCAGCTGCAATCTATGGAGCACGTGGCGCAAATGGTGTAATAATCATTACAACCAAAAGGGGAAAAGCAGGTGCTGTAAAAATTAACTATGAAGGCAGCTATGGTATTCAGAATGTTGCCAAGAGAATGGATTTGACAAAGAGGGAACAGTTCCAGGAAATTAGTAACCTTGCCCGCACAAATGATAATTCTCAGCCGGCTCCTGTAAATAACCCGGCCGCTGTAACGTTTTATATTGACAGCATTGATACTGACTGGCAGGAAGAATTCTTTACCCAGGGATACATCACTGATCATAATTTGTCATTTCAGGGAGGAACAGAAAACTCCGGTTATTATGCAAGCATCAGTTATTTTGACCAGACCGGTACAGTGGTAGGTCCTGGTCCGAGATATACCAAATACGGAGCCAGGCTTAACCTTGACCAGAAAAAAGGCAGGTTCACGTTCGGACAGTCCTTATCATATACATTTTCTGATCAGGTAAGGCTGGCCAATACACGCTGGAATGACATCATGACCGAACTTGTTATTGCTATTCCTACAGTTCCTGTATACGATTCGATAAATTTAGGAGGTTATGGTGGCGGAACACCTTTTTATGATCAGATAGCCGGAAATCCGGTTGCATTTAACAATCTGCACGAGATTAATTTTAAAAGACACCGGTTCTTTGGTGTGGTTTTTGGTGAAGTGGAGATTTTAAAAGGCTTAAGTTACAGGCTAAATCTCAGTTACGATCGTTCGGAATGGTTCAACAAGGAATTTGTACCTGAATATAGAGTCGGAGACAGGCATACATGGTCAAGACCAATGTTGAGTGTATGGCGCGGTGAAAATCCCATTATGATTATGGAACACCTGTTGAATTTTAAGAAGGTAATTGGAAAACATGATATAGCAGCTGTTGCCGGATATACGGCTCAAAAAGACCACACAGAAGATATTTATGGCCATGCGGAAGGCTATGCAAGACCTTATCTGAATAAGGTCCTTAGCGGGGTTTCTTCAGGCCAGAGCAGTAAAAACAGAAGAATTGAACATGCGATGTTATCCTATCTTGGTCGTATCAATTATTCCTATGACGATAAATATCTGGTTACTGCCTCTATGAGGAGGGACTATTCTTCGAACTTCAGTCCGCTAAATAAATACGGCGATTTTCCATCCTTTGCATTAGGATGGAAGGTAAGCAATGAAGGATTCTTTAATGTTCCCTTTATCAACGTGTTAAAAATCAGGGGAGGATGGGGAAAAATCGGTAATGAAAATATTGATCCTTATCTTTATGAATCATACGTTAACAATGCTGTAAATTATATATTTAATGGTCAATTAACTCCCGGAACTACGCAAACCAGGGCTATTGATCCTCAAATCCGCTGGGAAGAAAGAGTGACCAGTTATGCCGGTTTTGATTTGGCTATGTGGAGCAACAGAATTGAACTTTCTGCTGAATATTACCGTAATGAGGCAAATGATATATTGATGGGATATCCCCTGCCCATTTCCTCCGGTGCTATTGCTTTTCAGATAGATGCTGCCAATGTCGCTTCCATGGTAAATAAAGGAGTAGAGATCACTGCCAGGTACCGGAAATTCGAGGGCGATTTCCACTATGAGATAAGCGGAAACATTGCGACATTGAAAAATGAAGTTACAGACCTTGGTCTCACAGGCATTCCCATTGAAACAAACTCGACTAAAACCGAGGTGGGTAGTGAATTAGGAGAGTTGTACGGACATGTATTCGAAGGCATATTCCAATCGGCAGATGAAATTAACACCGTACCCCCCGATGATCCTCTCTTTGATCCCAATAAACATGCCTATCAGCATCCCCAGACCAAACCGGGCGATGTCAAATTCAAAGATATTAACGGACGTGATGAGGATGGAAACCTGACAGGACAACCCGATGGCCAGATTGACGTCGATGATCAAACATATCTTGGCTCTCCCTTTCCTAAATTCACCTATGGATTTAATGCAAGTGCGGATTATAAAGGTTTTGATATTTCCATATTTATCCAGGGTGTTTATGGTAACAAAGTCTATAATGGGTTGTACCAGGTGATGAATTCATTGGTCGAAGGTAATTACTCCGTCGAGTCGTATGAGAACTACTGGAGAGAAGACAGGCCTTCAGATACATGGCCAAGACCAACCAGAAACGATCACAACGGAAATAACCGTGCTTCCGATAGATGGATACAGGATGGGTCATACCTGAAGATACAAAATGTACAATTGGGCTATACTATACCCGTAAATATTCTGAATCGGATTCAGGGAATAGGAATAGAGAATTTCAGAATTTATCTTCAGGCCCAGAACCTGTTCAGTTTTACCAAACTGGTTTGTTACGACCCTGATTTTATAAATGATCGCGACCAGGATAATCCGGTAAGTGACCTGTTCACAAAGGGTGTACTCGGGGGTTCGTTTCCTTCACCCAGGACTTTAATGGTTGGGGTTAGTTTATCACTTTAAGTAAATAAAATATCAATAAATATGAGAACAATAAAATATATACCAGTATTAGCGGGCATGATTTTCTTAGCCACATCATGCAGCGAGGATTTTGTTGATCTTACAAATCCGAATCAAATAACTACGGGTTCTTTCTGGAAAACAGAGGATGATGCCGTGCTCGGTACCAATGCAATGTACCAGGCTTTGATATATGATGGAACTTACATGCGCTTTGGCCCATGGGTAATGGATGTAAGGGCTGATGACGCTTTAAGTACTACTCCCGGCTATTTTCCCGAAGATGTAGCCAATTATATCGTTGATGCAGCCAACATAGCTTATCGCATGCCGTGGGAACATAATTATGTTGGTGTCTGGAGAGCAAACCAGGTACTCGATAACATCGAAGGTATACCAATGGACGAGGGCCTTAAGGCAAGGTGTAAAGGTGAAGCATATTTTATCAGGGGTTTATGTTACTTCAATCTTTTAAATCTGTTCAGAAATGTTGTGCTTTACGATCATATAGCTCAGTCTGTAGATGATTATTACATACCACAATCTTCCCCTGAGGAGGTATGGCAATTTGCTATTCAGAATTTCAAGAATGCAACAGATAATTGCTGGACCAAGGATGAAGTTGTTGCTGAAAAACAGTTAGGACGTGCAACCAAAGCCGCTGCAGCTGCATTTTTAGCAAAATCATATGTGATCAACCACCAGTTTGATTCTGCTGCCCCGGTATTATTGGATATTATCAGCACAGCTGACGGCGGAAATCAGAAATATGGCGAGTACAAGCTTGTAGATAATTACCGGGATAATTTCACAGAGGAAAACGAAAATAATTCTGAATCCATATTTGAGATTCAGTATGCAGAGATTGCAGGCCTTAGTGTTCAGGGTTTTACAGGAGATCCTCAGCCAGACTGGTTAAAAACAGATGCTCATCATAAAGGACTTGCAGCACAACCGTGGGGTTGGGGGGACCTTGCTCCTAACCCATGGATATATGAGCAGTTTCAGCTGGAAAAAACTGTTGACGGTAAAAGAGACCCCAGGATGGAAGCAAGCCTCATCTTTTATCATGATGATGATCCCACTTACACAATTTACGGATTTAATCAGGACAGCCTTCTTCCAGCCGAGTATCAACCTGATCCCGCGCATCCGGTAACCCCTCTTGAGGCTATGACATTTGCTACACCTGATGTTGTATCTGACACTTTTAAAGTTTTTATCAGGAAATGGCTTACTGAAGATCCTGTAGTGGAAGATGCATGGCTTTCAACTATCAATCGCCGTGTTATGAGGTATGATGATGTCTTGTTACTTTATGCAGAATGTCAGAATGAACTGAACAACCGTGCGGCATGTGCAAAATATATACAAATTGTACGCGACAGGGCAAATTTACCTGACCGTGAAGCTGAATTTGCAGGTTTTACACAGGAGCAGATGCGTGATCAGATAGATCACGAACGCTTGCTGGAATTCTGTTTTGAAGCCTGGCGGTATATTGATATGTTAAGATGGGGCTGGTTTGACGATGACAATCCTGAGACTTTCATAATTGACGAGCTAAGATTGCGTGATCCTGAATATCTTAACTGGATTCCGGGACGTGAATATATGGCAATTCCGCCCGAAGAAATATCAAGGACAAATGGTATAGTCAAACAAAATCCCGGCTGGAATTGATGATATTGTGTTGGCCGGACTAAATAACAACAGTTATTCTATCCGGGCAAAATATTAAAACTGTAAAAATTTTATTATCTTTAATAAAAACTCGAATAGAAATTATTTTAATTGTTTAAATTAACTAACAAATGTCTAACTTAAATTTTAAACTTATGAAAACAAAATTACTATTACTTTTTGTTCCGGTTTTAATACTTGCAGTAAATCTTAATGCGCAAGTAGACCCCGGTACTGCAAATGTTACACATGAATGGACATTTGATGACGGGACAGCAAATGACCAGGTAGGATTTGGCGGCGGGGTATTGAATGGTACAACCACTATTGAAAACGGGGAACTGATAATAGATGCAGCTGATGAATATGTTAGTCTGACTGCCTCCGTGATCGGTATTAACGCATACACAGAATTATCTGTTGCTACCTGGTTCACTACATTGGATATTGCCGACATCAACACCGGTTATCACATGATTTGGTACTTTGGTGGTTCCGAGGTAGATGGATTAGGAGGAACCGCTGAATTGGGTTCTAATGGTATCTTCTTTTCACCGGCCAGGGGTGACGACTGGTGTCGTACAGCGATTTCATGCGGTAATATTGCAACACCCTGGACAACTGAAAACGCTGCTCAAATTCAGCCTGAAATAGCTTTTGGTGGCGAGACCTGGCACATTGTTACTACTGTTAATGATGATTCAATCTCAATGTATATAAATGGTGATTTAATTGGTAGAGGTGCTATGGATGCATTTCCTGACAGTAAACTTTCGAACCTGAGTAATGAGTTTGCCTGGATTGGCAGAGGTGGTTATTCGGATGACCCGAATTACTGGTGTAAGGTCGATAAACTCACAGTATATGATAAAGTGCTGTCTGACGAAGAGGTGCTATGGCTTTACCAGAATCCGGGGGGGCCAAGTGGCGTAAATGAAATTCAAAGTCAGCCCGGTATAAAGATTTATGAATCAGAGGGAATTATTTATGTACAAAACGAGGATAATGTATTAATCAATTCCGTTGAGATATTTGATGTAACAGGTAGAGTGGTATACCAGACAGATGACTTTACCGGGTTTATCAGACACAACCTCCAGTCAAGCATTTATATTGTTAAACTGCAAAGCAACAGGGGAGATTACATCTCTAAAATCATGATTGAATAATCCTTGAAGTTGAATTATCAAGTACATAACAAAAAGGCTGTCTCAAAAGGGCGGCCTTTTTATTATCCATAATCCCGTATAAGGGCGATGACTTTTTCTTCAAGTATGGATATCTTTTTATTATCAGGATCAAGTCCCTTCATTTCTTCTAAAATAGCCTGTGCCTTATCAGTTAATCTGTTTTGTAAGTATACTATCCCCAACTTATAGAGGAAGTCAATATCTTTTTTATAATCGGGATAGGCTTTGAGGTAATAGACAATTGAACTGCTGTCATTTCTTTTAAATAAAATGTCACCTACATACCGGTTGGCAATAGAAGTTTCTTTTACTTCAAGTGATTTTAAGAATTCAGCCAGGGCTGAATCGATTTTTGCGGCCCGGTACAAAGTTAATGCCCTGATAATTTGACTTTCAACCTGCACCGGCACAAAATGCGTATAATTCTTCTTTTCCGGGTAAACAGGTTGATAACCAGGATTTATTTTCTTCAGCTTTTCGAGTATTTCCTGTGATTTAATGTCATCCCCGCTATAATAATATATTTTGTGCAGCGTTATCAGTATTATTACTTTAGTGTTTATACTGTGATCAAGTTCAGAAGCCCTGTTTAATGCTTCTACTGCTTCATCATAATCCCCTTTTAAAATAAGTATTTCACTTTTAATAAAATATGCAAAAAGAGACTCTTTTAATTCCAAAGATTTATTTAACAATTTTAAGGCCAGTGTAAAGTCATAAATAAGTGAGAGACAGTGAACTGCTTCATTATAATCCCTTACCTGGAAAGGATCATATTTGATGTTTGCATAATACTCCCTGAAAGCTTTATAATAATCCCCTCTTTTCTTATAAAAATCTGCCATCTTTAAATGAGCTTCATCTATCTTTACAGATGGCGATGTAGCCACTGCAAATGCCAGGGAATCAACCAGCGATTCGGGTTTATATGTTTCCCGGTAATGTGCTGATGTTGATTCAAGAGGTTGAAAAGGCCAATAACTGGACATAATATTAACTAAATGCCCCCCCACCAAACTGTCTAATTCAGTATATCCCCAGTTTTTTTTATAATAGGAAGAATTTTTGTAGTAGACCGGACTTAATTTTTCACCAATTATCTTTGATTCCGCCAGTTCATTAAAAAATGCATCAGCCATTAAAAAATATCCTTCTATATTAGGGTGAACATGCTCGGTTAACAGGTTATTACCAATTAGCCTATTTGCAGAAGCTTCTTCATAATTGCTTTTCATTGGAACCAGGTTAGCATTATATTTTACTGCTAATTCATGGATAATTTCATTTATTTCTTCAGATGCCCTAAACCTTATGCAATCTAAATCTTTTGCACGGTAATAGTTTTCTTTAGCTATCTCAAAATTTCCTTCTCTTTCACTTTTTACGCCACTGTTATATATATCCAAGGCTAAGGGGTAATCAGTTGTTGCTACCGAACAAAAAGGCTTTAAATCCTTTACATTGCTTATCAAATTACTTATAAAAACTGGTACATTTTTACGTTTCGCCTTTTTTAACAAATGATCAATGTTTTTTCTATAATTTTCAATTCCGATATTATAAATTTTACTTTTATACCCTATTTCCTTATTATCAGCAATTACTTTCATTAAAATACCCCTGACACCTTGTTTAGTATTATTACCAGATACTAATCCTCCAATTCCGGTAATTGCATTTCGTAATAGCTGATAAAACCTTAAAGATAAAAGGTCCAGATGCAGAAATGTTAAACTTCTGTATTTGCTTGTTTTTTCAACTGATCCAATACCAAAAGCACCGTAAAATTCGTTGTGGCCTGCATAAATTAATATGGCATCCGGATCCTCTTCCAATACATCATCAATAAAATCCAGTAAAGTAAAACTATTAATTGCAGTAATGGCTGTATTTATAACTTCCATCTTTTTTTCAGGATAGCAGTCCTGAAGCCTTTCCTGTAATATTCGGGAAAACATTAAATTCTGGTCATATGGGAATCCCAGAACTGTTGAACTGCCAAGAACAAATACTCTGAAACCGTTTTCAGGTTTTTCTTTCAGAAACATATCACCGCAAGGCTTATTATATTCAAGCTTTTGAAAATATTTCTTGCCTATTACAGGATTTATGAATCTGTATTCCCGGAAATCTTCTTCAGGAAAATCAAGGAACAAATTATAATTATCCCCATAATTTATAATTCTTAAAACCATTTCAAGTAAAAAAAAAATAAATAATGGTATAGCTATCAGCATGATATTAAAAAGTAGCTTTTTTGCCCTGGTATAACTTATCTGATCTCTATTTTTATGTTTTTTCATTTACCAGTATAACTTATCTTACTTATTAAACTAAAATCGTTCTAAATCCCTCTTCCGGAAAGTAAAAATAGCATATTTCTGCTGATTATCTTTTTGCACAAAATTAAATTCAACATTTGTCCACCATTTATAGACAATCCTGTACCAATAAAAACAATATTGTGAATAAATTTGATTATATAGCACAAAAATTGGATTCTAGTTAGATTTTAATTAAAAAATAACCTCTAAAAACTATAAAAATGATTATTGGAAAAAAACTTAAAACACTGCTTTGCCTTATGATGTCTCTTGTATTATTTTGTTTTTTCTCATTAATGGGACAAGTAACTGATAAACAGCTAAAGGCAAAAATCGTTGTCAATGCCGATTTAGGAGAAAATATAATAAGCAAACATATTTACGGGCATTTTTCCGAACACCTTGGTCATTGTATTTATGGCGGCTATTGGGTTGGAGAAGATTCTGAGATCCCCAATACAAGGGGTATACGTAATGATGTGGTTGAAGCTCTTAAAAATGTTAATATACCTAATCTAAGATGGCCCGGAGGTTGCTTTGCCGATGAATATCACTGGACGGATGGAATCGGGCCAAGAGAAGATCGTCCGAAAATGATTAATACCCACTGGGGTGGTGTTACCGAAGACAATAGCTTTGGCACCCATGAGTTTTTTGATCTTTGCCGGCAATTAAATGCCGAGCCGGTCATTTGCGGAAATGTCGGAAGCGGAACTGTTGAAGAAATGTCCAAATGGGTGGAATATATAAATTCAGATAATGTTAGTCCAATGGCCGATTTACGCCGGAAAAACGGGCAGGAAAAGGCCTGGGGTATAAAATTCTGGGATGTTGGTAATGAAAACTGGGGTTGTGGGGGAAATATGACTGCTGAATTTTATGCTGATCAATATAAAAGATATGCTACATTCTGCAGAAACTATGGTGAAAACAGACTTTTAAAAATTGCCGGAGGTGCAAATTCCAATGATTTAAACTGGACAGAAATACTAATGGAAAATATCCCGCACCGGATGATGTGGGGAATTTCGCTGCATTATTATACTTCAAACTGGCGGAATAAAGGATCAGCAACTGAATTTGGTGAAGACCGGTACTTTGACATTCTTGAACGGTGTTTACACATTGCCGGAGTTATTGACAAACACATGACCATCATGGATAAATACGACCCTGATAAAAAGGTTGCTCTTGTATTTGACGAATGGGGAACATGGTACACTGTGGAACCAGGCACAAATCCAGGCTTTCTGTTCCAGCAAAACACCTTAAGGGATGCTCTTGTGGCAGGATTATCTCTTAACTATTTAAACGAACGCTGTGAGAGGGTAAAGATGGCAAACATTGCGCAGACCGTAAATGTATTACAGGCTTTAATATTTACCAGTGAAGATAAAATTATTCTTACTCCTACTTATCATATTTTTGAAATGTTCAAGGTGCACCAGGATGCCATTTTATTGCCCCTTAATCTTAATTGCGGTGATTATGAATATAACGGCAAAAAACTGCCTGCATTAAGTGCTTCAGCTTCACGAAATAAAGATGGTGTTGTACATATTTCTGTTGTTAATATTCATCCTGAAAAAGATATTGAATTAACACTCGATTTGAGAGGGACAAAAATAACAAATGTTAGTGGCCGCATACTTACCTCAGATAATTTTACTGATCATAACACTTTTGAAGATCCTGAAAAATTAAAGCCGGCAGTCTTTAAAAATTTTAAAACAAATAAAAATGAGGTAACCGGCACAATACCGGCTAAATCAGTTATTGTTCTTGAGATAATGTAAAAATAAATAATGACTTTAATATAAATGTCAGCCTGGAAAAGAGAATATGACTTCCGGAAAAATCTGAAAACAGTATTAATCATAATACTGTTATTCAATATTATTCCTCTTATTCATGCACAGAAAGAAAACATTTCAGTACATGATCCGGTAATGATTAAGCAGGATGACACCTACTATCTGTTTCATACAGGCTGGGGTATATCTGTGTGGTCATCCGGAGATATGGTAAGCTGGAAACGTGAAAAGCCTGTTTTTAATGACCCTCCTGAATGGGCGGTGGAAGCTGTGCCCGGATTTAAGGGCCACATTTGGGCACCTGATATTTCTTACCATAATGGTAACTATTACCTTTATTATTCTATATCAGCATTTGGGAAAAATACTTCCTGTATCGGACTGGCTGTAAACAAAACATTAAATCCTGATAATCCTGATTTCAAGTGGGTAGATCATGGAAAAATAATCCAGTCCGTTCCGGGAAGAGACCTCTGGAATGCCATCGACCCAAACCTGGCCTTTGACGATTCAGACATTCCATGGTTAAATTTCGGGTCCTTCTGGTCCGGCATAAAAATGGTTAAACTAAAGGACGACCTTAAAGGAATTGCAAAATCACCCCAGGAATGGTATACAATTGCCAGGCGTCCGCGTGATATTGAAACAGATGACTACGATCCCGGTAAGGGAGCTATAGAGGCTCCGTTTATCTTTAGAAAAGGAAAATATTATTATCTGTTCGTTTCCTTTGATTACTGTTGCAGGGGACTGAATAGCAATTATAAAATTATGGTTGGCAGGTCTGAGAAAATTACAGGACCTTATGTGGATCGTGAAGGGATACTGATGCTTCACGGAGGAGGAACTCCTGTGCTTGAGGGCAATGAAGAATGGCCCGGAGTGGGGCATAATTCGGCATATACTTTCGATGGGACTGACTACCTTGTTTTTCATGCTTATGACGCATCTGACAACGGCAAACCCAAACTACAGATAAAAAAGATGATGTTGGATGAAGCAGGTTGGCCGGTCATAGATGATAGATGAATAAAACGAATATTACTAAATAATAACAACTAATAAAAGACTAATGATGATAAGTAAAGTTATAAAATGGTTAGCTGGTTTCCTCTTGATATGTATACTTTCGAGTGGAAATCTTTGTTCCCAGGATGCAAAAATTAAAATAGATATTGACCGCACTATTGGTGAAGTGAATAAAAATATTTACGGTAATTTTGTCGAGCATCTGGGCCGTTGCGTATATGGAGGAATTTATGATAAGGGCTCACCACTGTCTGATGAAAATGGCTTCAGAAAAGATGTGCTTGAGGCCGTAAAAGTATTAAATGTATCTTTAACACGCTATCCGGGTGGAAATTTCGTTTCAAACTATCACTGGCTTGATGGAGTGGGCCCGGACCGTACACCCAGAATGGAACTGGCATGGGCAAGACTGGAGACTAACGAATTCGGCACAAACGAATTTGTTGAATTTGCCAGAGAAATTGGTACAGAACCCTATTTTGCAGTTAATATGGGAACAGGAACAATTGAAGAAGCACAGAGATGGGTAGAATACTGCAATGTAAAAGAAGGGCCTTATTATGCTGAATTGAGAAAAAAACATGGTTTCCCCGAACCTTACAATATCAAATACTGGAGCCTTGGGAACGAGATGGATGGCTTCTGGCAAATGGGCCATCTCAATGCCGAAGATTACTGCAAGAAGGCACGTGAAGCTGCAAAACTCATGCGTCTAACCTCACCCGGAATAAAATTCGTTGCAGCAGGATCCTCGAATTACAGGCCCAATGCTGACCCTGATGAATGGAACGCTACAATTCTTCATGAATTAAGAGATGTTGTTGATTATATTGCATTACATATTTATGTCGGAAACCCTGACAATAATTATTACAACTTTATGTCAACACCCCGGGTTATGGAACAGCGGACACAGGTAGTAAAAGGGATGATACTTGAAGAGATGCAAAAAGCCGACAGAAATGCCCACGACCCGATTTATATTGCCTGGGATGAATATAATGTATGGTATCGTGCACGAACTGACGAATCAATGAAGGGTACACGTGCACTTGAAGAACACTATAACCTTGAAGATGCCCTTGTGATTGCCGGTTTCCTGAATGTCTTTATACGTAATGCCGATATAGTAAAGATGGCAAATATGGCTCAGCTTGTTAATGTTATAGCTCCCATATTTACCAGCGAAACAGGAATGTTTAAACAGACTATCTATTATCCCCTTGAACTTTTTGCCAACAATGTTCACGGAACATCACTTGATGTGTTTGTAGATTGTGACACCTATGACACTGAAGAGTTTTTTATAGGTCTCGGTGAAAGCAAGACAAAACAATCTAATGTTCCGTACCTCGATGTATCTGCGACCTATAAAGACGAAGAGGTTATTCTGTGTGTAGTAAACCGTAATAAAGATAAGGCAATTTCAGCTGATATTATTTGCCAGACAGGTGATTTCTCTGGCAATTTTCAGGTATATGAGGTGAACGGCCCGGATATAAAATCCAGGAACGATTTTGGAACAGAAACAGTCAAAACTGTAAAAAAGCCTGATATTAAAACCAAAGGGAAAAACCTGACTTATTCTTTTCCTCCCCATTCATTTACTATGATGAAGGGGAGAATTAATCAGTAAGATCTCAACATCACATCTTTTCACCATATACTTTGTAGTCCGTTGCCCTTTCGCAACGGACTTTTTTATTACTCTTTACTGGTATGCATCTGATACGTTTTCGAGACGGACTTTCACTAGAACGGATAGTCCGTATTTAATTCACATATAATGAATTATTTTATTACTGTCAGCCTGCTAATTAATATATTATTATCAACTTCAATCTTTACCAGATAAACGCCTGATTTTAACCATGAAATATCAACTATATCCTTTTCTGAAGATAAAACAATTTGTCCGCTTATATTAAGTATTTCTATATGTAAATTTCTGCTATTGATATTTTTAATATACAGCTTATTTTGTGCCGGATTGGGATATAAAAATACATCTCCGGTTAATTGTTCAATAAGATCAGTAAAATATATAACCTGCATTGTTGATTTAATTGTTTTTAGAACAGGACTCTGACAATTATTTGCGAAAATAGTATAATCTACAAGGCCGTATGAACTGCTGTCCCAGCCATCTAAAATTTTATCCTCTATAGTTGTTGAATCGTCGGTGCACCAGCAATTAGTGTATAGCTCAATATCAACATCACTACAATTTTTAACATTATATACTTTGTTATGACAAATCTTATTATTTTCAACCGACCTCACATAACCATCATAATCACCAAATTCTATTCCAATGTTATTATTCGAAATTGTACTGTTTGTAATATTAAATCCTTCAAAAAACGCCTTTATCCCTGTAACATTATCCTCAATTATGCAATTGTCTACTTGCCCTCTTCCTCCATAAAGCGCTACGCCTGCGTGGTTCCTGAAGGTTGAGTTATATACACTTATCCGCTCTGTCTCATATAATCCGTATTCATTGTTTAAAAACACACAGTTCGTGACTATCTTATCGGCATCTCTCAGGCAATAGGTGTTATTGGTAAACAGACAACTGTCTACCGCGGCATTGTCTCCTGAATATCCTCCCATGGCGGTTATATTATTACTAAACCTGGAATTTCTCACACTTACATTCCCTCCCCAGCAACATGACTCCTCAATTGCTGCCGAAGCATATAAAAACTTACAGTAACTGAATGAAGCACTAGCTCCCATATCACTTTTTACTTCTATGCCCCTCCAGCTGCCCTTTATTGGCGATGAGGCCGATGTAAATGTTATGGAGTCACCCGCAGCTCCTTCTGCTATAAGTGTCCCCCTTACCTCCAGCCTTACTCCGCTACTAAACCGCACTTCTACTCCTGATTCTATTTTAAGAGTATCATCAGGGAATACTATATAATTTGTTTCTATAATATACGGACTTTTGGCCAGCGTCCATATGCACATATTATTAATATTTGTCTTGTCTATTTTTTTTATTACCGAATCGCAGAATTCATCTAAAATATCATAGCTGACTAATCCCCTTGTAAAATATGAGGTGTCAGGATCATACCCGTCAAGAATCTTATCTTCTATTATGGCCGAATCAGTTGTACACCAGCAATTACCATATACATCTATA
>Ga0315539_1001200_pt1 | contig 19240 bp, 17 predicted proteins | sample SalMarSW160150MG_FD_203097 | JGI IMG/M metagenome (GOLD analysis project Ga0315539, IMG submission 203097) | Salt marsh sediment microbial communities from the Plum Island Ecosystem LTER, Massachusetts, United States - Salt Marsh Sediment SW1601-150 ... | reverse complement strand
CGGATCAGGCTCTCAATGGCGAATTCGACGAGGTTGAACTTTTTGACCTTTTTCTCTTTGCCAACTTTAGTGGTCATACTCCCCACCCATTCTAGTTCAACAGGCGTTTTACCTCGATCTCAGGTTTAGGAACACGGAAGCACGGAGGGCATGGAAGCACGGAAGTTCCGTGTTCCTCCGTGTTACCACCTCTCGTAGTGAACTTTGCTGTCCTCGTACTGGGTTCGAGGCGGCTTGCTCTCGGCGGGATGGCCAACGGGCACCAGGCAGAGGACGCGAATTCCCTCTGGAATGGCCAGGGCTTGACGAACACGAGCCTCCCTGTCGGAGTTGGGATAAATGCCCACCCAGACGGCTCCCAGACCCAGGGCCGTGACCGCCAGGAGCAAGTTCTCCGTGGCTGCACTGGCGTCTGCGATCCAGTGGTGGGAGGCACGCTCGTTGCCGCATACCACGAACACTACCGCAGCATCGGCGGCCATGTAGCTCCAGGTGTGGGTTTGGGCCAGTTGCCTTTTGAGGCCGGGGTCCCTGACGACCACGAACTCCCAGCACTGAATGTTGCTACCTGAGGGCGCAGCCATGGCTGCCTCCAGGAGCTGCCGTATCTGCTCGTCCGTCACCGTCTGAGCGGTGTACTTGCGAATGCTGCGGCGTTTCTTGATCATATCCAACATATCGGCCTGGTTCATAATCTCTCCTCCTGTTTGACTATTGCAACGGCACGAAGCCCAGCTCTTCGACAATGCTCTGCCCCTCCCCGCTCATGATCCAGTCCAGATACTCGCGGATGATGCCAGTGGGCTGGCCGCTGGTGTACATGTACAGGCTGCGAGCGATGGGATAGCTGCCGTCTTTCACTGTCTCGATGCTGGGCGAGATGTAAGGCTCTCCAGCTTTGCGAGCCACTCTGATCGTCTTTTGATCCGGTGTCACGTAGCCCAGGCCGTCGTAGCCGATGGCGTTAGGGTTCTGGCGTACTTCGACGCTGATGCCTTCTGAGGATGGCATCAGGAGGGTGTCGGGGGAAAAGAGGCTCTGGTTGTTCTCCTCCCCCTTGCGTACCACATGCTCCAGAAAATAGATATGAGTGCCCGAGTTGGATTCCCGCGAGAGCAAGACGATGGGGCGGTTCTCACCGCCCAGTTCGTGCCAATTGGTGATCTGGCCGGTGAAGATGTCCGAGAGCTGGTCAATGGTCAGAGTGCTGACAGGGTTAGTCGGATTGATCACCACCGCGATGGCGTCGCCGGCCACGATGTGCTCCACCGGCTCGATGCCATTGGCTCTTGCCTCTTCCACCTCTTCTGACTTCATGGCCCGCGAGGCGTTGGCGATGTCAACCGTGCCGTTGATCAGGGCGGCGATCCCCGTGCCAGAGCCGCCGCCGGTGACGGAGATGAGCACTTTGGGGTGCGGGAAGGTGTAGGCTTCGGCCCAGGCGAGAGCCAGGTTGACCATGGTGTCCGAGCCTTTGTTGATGATGGTCTGGGTCGCTTGCTGCGGCTCACCCGTCCCTGAGGGAGGTGTTGCAGGCCCGCCGCAGCCAGGCAACACATTCAAGATCATCAGCAGAGTTATGATCATCAATGCGCGAGTCGTTCCAGTTGCCTTGTCCATACGCTCCAATCCACTGTCCTCTCGTTAGCCGAGCCGGGTGAATTATATCACCTACCTTCAGAGCCGTCAAGCTGACTTTTGTATTATGAGCCGTTTTCTGGTAAAATATAAAATATAGTGGACACGACCAGGCTTGTCCTGAGTCTATCGAAGGGCTTGCCGTGCTAGGGAGAAGTGAATGACCAAGATGGAGGTCTTGAACCTTGATTTTTATTATGATAGCTTCAAGGCTCTTGAGAACATCACCTTGCAGATTCTGGAGCACCAGATCACAGCTCTCATCGGCCCTTCTGGCTGTGGAAAATCAACCTTCTTGCGCTGTCTCAATCGCATGAACGATACCATCCCCGGGACTCGCCTGGAGGGCAGCGTGTTGTTGGACGGCAAGGACATCTACTGGCCGGACGTGGACGTGGTGGAGCTGCGGCACAGGGTGGGCATGGTCTTTCAGCGGCCCAATCCCTTTCCCCAGTCAGTCTACGACAACGTGGCTTTTGGCCCACGAGTCCTGGGATTGCATCGGCAGGTGAATCTTGACGATTTGGTAGAGCACAGCCTGAGGAGAGCGGCCTTGTGGGATGAGGTCGAGGATAAATTAAAGCGTTCGGCGATGGACCTGGACGGGGGGCAACAGCAGCGGCTGTGCATTGCCCGCGTGCTGGCCGTGGAGCCAGAGGTCATTCTGATGGACGAGCCCTGCTCTGCTCTCGATCCTGTTGACACTTTGAAGATCGAGGAATTGATGCAGGACTTGAAGCAGAGCTACACCATCGTCATCGTCACCCACAACATGCAGCAGGCCGCTCGCGTGTCGGACCGGACGGGGCTTTTTTGGTTGGGGGAGCTGGTGGAGTACGGGGTCACCAGCCAGATATTCACCCGTCCCCAGGAGAAACGCACTGAGGATTACATCACTGGTCGGTTGGGGTAGGGGCAACACCTGCTCTCGCTGGACCCTAGTCCAGCGGCCTCGGCGGTCCGTTGTGACCTCAGCCAAGGGCAGTTTTCAGCGCAGGTCGTCGCCGTTGGAGCAGCGGACTAGGGTCCGCTGCGAGCAGTAGATACGAGTGGGGGTTGAGCAAATGCCTTTGAAAGTTCCGTGCCGTCATAACGAGAAGCTCTCGCAGTTGCTGGCGCGAATCAACGAGGATCTAGAGTTGCAGCAATTGTGGAAATGCGCCAACATCAACGCGGTGGATCGCGAGGGCATCAGCGATCACGGAGAGGTGCACATCCAGATCGCGGCCAATGCTGCCCTGAAGATGCTGCGCCTCCTGGCCGACGCGGGGGTGGAGACCAGCGTCGTCAAGGATCACGGCCTGACGTACGAAGACGCCGAGGTGATCGTGGTTCTGGCGGCCTGTCTCCACGACGTGGGGATGGCTATCCATCGCGACAACCACGAGCAGCATAGCTTGATACTGGCTGCCCCCAAGGCACGAGAGCTGTTGACCGACCTCTACGAGGAACCAGCGCGGACCATCGTCGTCTCCGAGGTGCTCCACGCCGTCATCGCCCATCACTGGGACACCCCCTGTAAGACCATCGAGGCGGGGATCATCAAAGTGGCCGATGCCCTGGACTTGACCCAGGGGCGGTCGCGGATTCCCTTCGAGGCGGGTCAGACCAATATTCACTCCGTCTCGGCGATGGCCATTGACAGCGTTGCCCTGGAAAAGGGCGAGACGGCTCCCATCCGGGTGGTGATCACCATGAGCAACTCTGCTGGCATCTTCCAGGTAGACGAGCTCCTGAAGCGAAAGCTCAAGAACTCTAGCATCGCTCCTTACGTCCGGGTGGTGGCGCGGATCGAGGGCGAGACGGAGAAGCGGCTGGTGGAGTTCTACAGCATTGCCCAGGAGCCGCAATGGGAGGGGGTGGTAATATGACATAAATCGGAGAGCAAGTAGTTTAGTGAGGAAGAGTAATCGCGTTTCAGTTCACATTCTAGTAAGGAGGTAGAATCATGCTTACCGATCGTATCATTGCTGCGTTCACGTTCCGGCGCGAGGTTTACAAGGAGGTTGAGCAGGACACCACATTCACCCCAACAGCCTGGCTGTTGGTAGTAGTGGTTGCTTTTCTCAACCAGCTTGGGTCACATGCATCCGGCAGCCTGATCAAATGGCTGATCGGCGCCGTCTTGGGCACGATCGGGGTGGTAATCGGTTTCGCCGTGGGTGCCTTCATCGTCAACTGGGTGGGGCGCACGGTCTTCAACGCCGATGTCACCTTCGAGGAACTGGTGCGGACGCTGGGCCTGGCCTACGTCTGGAATGTCGTGGGAGTCGTTGGAGTACTGGCTGGCTTCTCAGACGCTCTATCCTGCCTGTTGGCTCCAGTTACCTTCATCGCCGCGATTTTGGGATTGATTGCCTGGTTTGTAGCAGCGAAGGAGGCCCTGGATCTGGAGTGGGTACAGACTATCGTCACTGTCATCCTGGGCTGGATCGCCCTGGCGGTGATTATGCTTGTTACCGGGGCGGTGTTGGGCTTGCTGGGCCTGGGTGCTGCTGCCGTGGGAGGGCTTCTCTAGCATCGGCGCAAGTAGAGAATCTGTCAGTACGATGGCGGGGTGGCTACGAGGTAGCCACCCCGTTTCACATTATGCAGAGGCGGTGAGGTAGGGTTCACGGCCTATAAGCCAGTCCATTCAGACTCTCGGCCTCGAAGAGAAACTCACGCCGGCCATCGAGCCAGGTGCGACTGACCTCGAAATGGCCCCGGTCGGCCTGTGGGTCGTCGGTGGTCCACTCGGCTGTCAGATAGCTGTCGTCATCCAGCCAAAGCCAGAAAGGGGCTGGCATAGGGATGAGAGCCGGATCGGGGTCACCGGAGACGAAGAAGTATTGCCCGTCGTGGATGACGGCCAAGAACTGTCCATCCGGCGACCAACTGTGGGGCCACGTCCGCTCGTCGGTGCCGGGCACGGCGACCGGCTTGCTGCCATCGCCCTGGGCAATGTGGAGCCAGCCAGCCGGGTCGTCCGCCAGGTAGGCCAACCGCCGGCCATCGGCCGACCAGCGGAAACTGTGTGCAGCGAGGATCGTCGCCAGGCGGACCGGCTCTCCCACCACCGGCACCCGCCATAGCTCGGTTGGGACCTCTGCCTCCGTTGTCTGCGCCAGCCGGACAATGACAGCGACCAGCACACCGTCGGGCAGCCATTTCCCTTCGTAGGGGATCAGATATTCGAAGAGTGGCCGGTAGCTGCTGCCATCAGCGGCGATGAGCGAGAGTTGTCCCCGGTTCCAGCCTCCGCCCGGAACGGTAAGGGCGATCCACGCTCCGTCGGGGCTGTAGTAGGGCACACCGCCGCCGTCGTCGAGTACCTGCCGATATTCACCTGTCTCCACGTCCACCAGCCACAGGTCCTCGCTGTAGAGGCGCTTGATATCTCCGCCCGTCGTCAGCGCCACCGTTCGGCCATCAGGTGACCAGGCAAGGTCATAGATGAGCGGGCTGCCGAACTCGGCTGGGCCAATTAGCCGCCGCTCGTTCACCTCGCAGGGAGCCGGTGCAGCCGGGCAGGTGAAGTCAGCCAGCCAAAGATCGGATAGGGTTAACTCCGGGTTGGCGCGGTGGAAGAGGAGCCTGTCGCCGGCCGGCGACAGGTGGGGGTTGCTTCCGTTGGTCAGGAGCACCTGCGGCGGCTGGCCTTGCTCGACAATCCAGATATCACCGCCCGATTCGTAGATGAGCCGGCCAGTGAGCGAGACGATGGCAGGTGTGGCTGTGGCGGCGTGGTCGGGCGTGGGGGTGTGCTCGATGTCTATTTCCAGAGTTCCGCAAGCAGTCAACAGCACGATCAGGATAAGCAAGCTAAACCAAAGGGACCTCATGCTTTGACCTCCATTCGACGTGCGCAGTCTCAAGGCCCGGTGCCGATGGTGATGATGCGCCAGCCAGCGCCTGTAATCTCCCCCCCCAACAAGACGAAGCGTGCATGGCGGCCACTGGAGTCAGCGAAGTACAGGCTTGGCTCATACTTGACGTCTACGTCAACCTCGTACTCCACCACACCCTCGGGGTTTCCCACAACCGGCAGCAGCTCGATCCCGTTGACTGTGACGCTGCGCACCCTCTGTCGGTATGGGTCGGCGTTGTAGTCGGTGTGGTACAGCGCCAGGTCGCCCATGTTGCTGAAGAGGAACTCGGTTGACGAGCGGCGAGTGAGACAGGCGTAGGCCCGTTCCTCGTCGTGGTCGTCGAGCGCCTGATAGTAACGAATAATGACCTCCTCCGGCGAGAGGGTGGCCAGCTCTTTCTCCAGGGCGTCGTCCAGCTTGACGATCCCGCTCGCCGCCAGCCACTCGCTCCATTCCATCCCGGTAATCTCCTCAAGCGGTTTGCGGTCGAGGGAGCAAGCAAAGGCATAGTGCCGGCCCTTGTCAATCCAGTCGCCGATAATCTTTCCCTACGTCCGTTATTCTTGAACAACTCCTAACCGATTCTAGCACATCTTTGATGCAATGGCAAGCCTGGGGCTGAACAGCTCGGCTGAGCTCGCGACGAAGCCCCCAGGGGCTGAGTTTCAGTCCCGAAAGAAAAAACGGCGGTGTCTGGATAGACATCCGCCGTTTTTTAGTTGGTCAGCCAGTTCAGGCGCCAGGAACGGTCAGGATCGGGTAGGAGGCCGGAGCTGCACAGGGCCGGAAGGTTTGCATCCTCGGCCTGACCCATTTTATGTAGATATTCGACACTACGCCTTATGGTGGAGGAGGCTGCGTGTCGGCTGAAACGGTGGGTTGAAGCCGTGAGAGTGAAGTTAGCCGCGAAGATGGGATTGCGAAGGGAGGTGAGAGAATGAGAACAGCCGTCAGCTAATAGCCATACGGATTTGCTTAAGCGCTACCTTGCCTGGGCTAGCCCCCAGGCGTTGTCCCTGAGGCTAAGCCCGAAGGGATATCATGTCAGGAGATGCGAGTTGCCAAGTGGGCGGCGGGCTGGGGCCCCCACACTATCACAAAATATTAGGAGGTGTAAAATGCCAGTTCCAGTTCGAGGACTCCACCTTTATCCAAGCAAGTGGGTTGGTGGCGGGGGTGACCCGGATGAGAAGTTCAACGAAGACCTGACTTTCATCGACACCATCGGCAATCTCAACTCCGTCAAGACAACACTTTTCACCTTCATAGAACAAACACCACCAGATCGGGCCCTCTGGCTTGGCAGGCAAAGAGAGAAGCTGACCAACATCAGGCAGCGCCCCTCGCTCTCGGGTAACCAGACCTTTGTTTTCCGGTGCTGGCCTGAACCAGAGGATATGGGGCAAGCCGGCGACTGGTACAACCGGGGCAGGCTCTTTGCTCACAACCTTGTTGATCCCTTCTACCACGTCAGGTTCAACCTGCAAATCCAGTATGCCTTCATGGAGGTTGCCAACGAGCCCAATCACCCGGACGAGCCATTCGGCCAGAGCATGTCGGCCTATAATGACTTCTTACGGGGTTTCTACTATGGCGAGCGACAGGTGGGCTATGACTTCCCATTGGTCTACGCCGGCCTTTCCAAGCACAATCCCAATGCCTGGTATCAGGACTACTGGGTCCAATACCACATCAAGCACTTTGCGAGCAAGGTAGGTGTTCACATCTATTGGGATGGGCCGGAGGTGGGCGGTTACAGCCATCGCAACGAGGAATTCTACCAGGGGAGCCCGGAGGGCAAGTACTATCGCTGGGTGAAGCGCACCCTTGAGAATGCCGGCGTTACACCCAGGGGCATCATTGCCACTGAGTTCGGCACTCCAAGAAATCACTGGAATGACGACGATATTGCCCAGATCAACGATGAGTGTGCCTGGTGGCAGGAATGGTACAGCGATGCCCTGGCTGGCTGGTGGTGCGAACAAGCGCTACTCTATATCAGCAACGCTGACCCCCCGTGGGAAGCACTATACGCAGTCACGCAGGATCAGTTACCCATAATCCGGAATTGCTAAACCCACCTGCCAGGGCCAACTATCCAGCCACCCTTTGTCTTCCCTCCGCAGCCGGGCTACCAAGAAGGTAGCCCGGCTCTTTTTGTTGGTCGTAATATGGCATCAGGGAAAAATCGCACGCCTGCAGCGGGCTAGGCTCCCACGCCCGGCTTTCTGGCGGCATGGAAGCCGCCTCCGCTGACTTGACGTGCTACTCTTGCCTCTATGCGTAATATGGCAGCACCCAGTCATCGGTTACGGCACGCAAGGTGGTGGTACCTGTGGGTAGGGCAGAATCGTCCGAGCATCTTGGGCGTGGGTCCAAATAGTGGCAAACGGAGATAAAGTCTTGCCTTCCTGAGGCAATACCCTCACTAAGAAATGGTATTGCTGACCAGGTCGCACTGGCACGTTGTTAAACACCCAGCGCGGGTACGTCTTATCTCCTACTGCATACGTGACTTTTTGCGCCGTGCGGTCCGAGAATGTCAGGGGACCGTTTCCCTCTGCGATATTGAGCATTAATTCGATGGGCTGGTACTCAGGGGGAACGGAGTTCAGCGTCCCATGCACGAAAAGATCAACTGCAATATTGACAAAGGGCGCCCGCTCGACCGGAGCAAATTGGCCGCGTTCGTCGTGTGGCCAGACTATCTGAATGCGCGGGTCGAGGGATCCCGAGGGGGACTCGCCGTAGCCGGTAGGCACGACGGGGTGAGGATAGAAAGTCCGAGGGTCTGCCGCGTGGGCCCAGATGCTGGACCCACAGAGGAACCGGAACTTGGCGGTCGGTTCCGCAGCCAGGTTGGCTGGGATGTTATTGAATTCCAGGCTTGGGAATGTGACTCCGCCGACCGTGCGCTGAATCAGTTGCCCACTAGATCTAATAAGCTGAGTCGGCTCGTTGTCCTTGGCCATCGACAGGCCGAGCTCCGGGTACTCGCTGCAACTCACTTGCGTGCTCGGCCAAACGCTGATGTTGACCGCTCGCGACTGCGCTACGGTGGTCGGGTTTCCCTGCCCATCGTGGGGCCACACGATGGCAATATGCGGCTGCCACGGGTGGGCTGCTAACGTCGTCGCCGACCCGGCTAATGGGAATAGTGTGAGCATGGCAACTAAGATGGCAAACAGGCGTCTCCTAATCTTCATGACTCGCTTGATCCTCATATCGCCTCCTTTCAGGACTTCATCAGGCTTCTCATCGCCTCTGCTGCCAGTGATCCAATGTATATATAAGATACCACAAATGGGGAAAAATGTCAATACCGTGAATACCTCTTCGGCTGGAACTGCTACCAGCGCTGCCAGCGTCAAATAGATAGCCATCATACTGACCGGCACCACCACGGAGACATTATCGTTGGAGAAGGCCATTCATCAAAGAATCTGCATCCTCGCCTTGGCCAGGTCCATTTTATGTAGACATTCGACACTACGCCTTACCATGGAGGGGGTTGCGTGTCGGAGGACCGGGATCACTGGGATGAGGATTGGCGGAACTATCCCCGGGTCTCTCTGGAGGCCATGAAGTTTCATGGCCTATCGGTGGCCCACTATGATCGCTACAGTTGGGAGTGCGACGAAGACCCCTACGAGAAGCTCAAAGCTGCGGTCCCACCGCAGATCCGCCGCATTGCGGAGATGGACCACCGCCGGCGCACCCGCAAGGAACAGGAAAAGCTGAAACGGTGGGTTGAAGACGTGGGGGTGAAGCTGGCTGCGAAGCTGGGATTGCGAAGGGGGTGAGAGAACAAAAACAGCCATCAGCTAATAGCCATACGAATCTGCTTAAGCGCTACCTTGCCTGGGCCAGCCTCCAGGCTTTGTCCCTGAGGCATCTCGACTGAGCCCCGCCCTGAGCAGGACGAGGGGCTCGACGAAGTCTCGGCCCGAAGGGATGTCAGGAAGTTCAAGTTGTCAAGTGGGCGGCGGGCTGGGGCCCCCCAGATTTAGTCTGGCACAAGCAAATGTGCGGAATGACATAGGTGAACAAATCTACAGGAGGAATGAGACATGACTTCAGCTCTGAATGGCTTACATTGGCAAAGCCCAGTGACCACTCATTCACCGGGTTCCAGATACCAGGTGAATGGCGCGGGGTCAGGTGTGGGGTTCGGATCCGTTCTGATCCTATCCCAGCCGGAAGAAGATGCCAAGCACAACATTTACTGGCTAGAATATAACATGAACTGTCGTCCCGTTAACGTTCCGTTCTTTGAGGCCTGTATCGTTCGACTGTATTGGCCTATGTGGAACCCCTTGCCTCCTGATCCGGCTACCCTGGCGGAGGCATGGGCTGAAATGGTTCGCTGGTGCCAGGGTCAAGGGGTATACAACTTCCAGGTTCTCAACGAGCTCGACCTTGAGCACGATAGCGGTCATTGGCCTTCGGCTGATTACATGCAGCAGTTGTCCATAGAAATTCGGAATCGGCGACGATTGGGCTATCCTCTCTGGTTAGGCTTCCCTGGGCCAAGTGGACAGAATGAAGATTATTTGCCGGGCCACCCTAAGTGGAATGAGTACTGGAACACGTACGAGGGCATCATTGACGCCCACTACTATAACAATCTTGCTCTCCACGCTTACGGGACGACCTACCAGGGCCTCAAGGACTATACCTGGGCTGCATACTGGGACATAGCGGACCGATTTCCGTACCACCCTCAACGGTTCACAGAGTACGGGGTCTGGCTTGATACCGGGTACGGGGGCGACCGGAATGCACGGGCACAGGATTACGCCGCCTATGTGAATTGGGTTCGCTCAGGCTGGGCTTGGAGGGCCCCCATCCACGCCGTTCACGTTTTCATCGCCCGTGACTCGCCTGACTGGGACGAATCGCCGCAGTTCTACGAACTCACCGACGGTGAGGTGCAGATCCTGACGAGCGGCGTCGGCTGTGTGGGACTATAAGGCAGACCCGCCAGTAGGGATGCCTTGTTCCGGGCGACTCGAAGCGAGCAAGCAGGTGGGGTCAACTGACCCCACCTGTCGCTTTGCCGCCGGTCTCGCCCAGCCTCACGAATATCGCTTGACAATCCCAGCCTTTAGCGGTACAATAACGGCGCTTAAACGTTGGAAGCTAGAATGTCGAGCAGGAGGGAATCATGAAACGAATGCTGTTTGCTATTCCCATGATGGTGTTGCTGGCTATTTCCCCCATGTCCACCCTGGTTGAGCACACAAACGCGGCGCAGCCGACGGAGACCCCAACCCCATACCCGGACGTGATTCTGTGGGACGCGCAGATCGCCGTCGTGTGGCCACACGATGGACAGGGGAATCCAACGGACGTGGCCCACTCGCGGGCGGTCAACGTGAGTGTCTGGCCGCGCAACCAGGTGTATTGCACCCTGCACCCGAATGAAGGGCCGGGGGGAGTCCATGATTTCTACCTTTGGGTGGCCAGGGACAACGAGCCGCTGGAGTTACTCGAGGACAGGGGGGAGCTGATTCTGCGCACGGTCAACGGCGTCACTTTTCCGAGCGTGGAGTTCAACAACGTCCCGGCTGACTTGGCTGCAGACCCAAACAGCAAGTACGTGTTTGTCTTGGGACGAGGGTGGTCCAATTTCTGGGTGCATGGGGCTGACCCACGTACTATTTTCCCACACCCGGTAATACCTACCGGCTACAGCGATTGGGTGTCGCCTGAGGCACGCATTCAGATCGTCTGGCCGCACGACGAGGAGGGCCGGTTTGCGCCGGTGGAGGAGGCGACCCTGGTCAACGTCGCCGTTGACATCTTTCATCACGGAACACTCAAGTCCGCACCGCTGGACTACGAACCGGATAACGTAACCCTATATGTCGCCGAGGGGAACGATCCCCCAGGTTCGTGGAATTCCGAGGCCCAAAAAGTCACGTATACGGCGAACGGGCAAACGTTCCCCCGCTGGGTCTTCAACGATGTGCCGGTGAAGCCTGGCCAGCAATACCATTTCACGGCCTCCGTGTTCCAGGGCAAAATATCGCATCCTTATACCACCATCTGGACCCACGCAGCGGACGCGCGGACATTCTTGCCCCATCCAGAGGTGCCGCCGCCTTGCCTGGAATGAGCCGGTTGGATTCAATTCTCCTCATGGAACGGGCCGCCAGGTGGCGACGATGGCTTCGGCCAGAACAGGATTACCGTAGGCGGCGATGGTCAACCCCTGGCTTTGCGGGGTGATGACCAGCCACAGCAGGCTGAGGCCCTCCGGCGCCTGCCGCAGGGTGACCTTTAGGGCCTCTAGCCCTCCCAGTTGGACAGACTCGGCCATGATCAGGTAAGGCCCAAAGCTGCCCTGCTCGATGCTGTCCAGCATTGCTTCCAGGCTTGGCTCGGTCAGAGCAGCGATGTTGATGGCCTGACGCTCTTCTCCGCTCGTCGCCGGGTTCGACAGCCAGACGGAAGCTCCTTGTACCCCGTCTACATCCCAGGCGGCAGGGTAGTCAATGGCGAAGCCGAGCGCGGTATCAGTGTAGGTACTGGCGGTCAGGACAGTGGTAGGCGTCGGCGGGGGCGGAGTAGGGGTGAGGGATACCGGCGGCCGGGGCGTTGGCGAAGGGCCGGGGGTGGGCGCGGCGATGCCCTCGGGAGCCCTGACCGGTCCACGCCACCAGTCGAAGAGTTGGTCCCACTCTATGTAGCCGTAGTAGCCGAACTGGCCGGGGCTGGGGGTCAGTTCATCCACCACCTGGTGCTGCTCGTTCCCATCCGCGCGCATCAGCCACAGGCTGGCCTGCTCATCAACCAGGCGAGCGAAGAGAGTATAGCTCCCGTCGGCCGACCAGAGGGGGCGCTCGTCGCGGTACTTTGGGTCGTTTGTCAATTGGCGGGGGTTAGACCCATCCGTGTCTATCGCCCAGATGCACCGCTTTCTTATGCCTTCTCTGGCTGGCTCGCCACCGGCCACGGGGCCGATGTCTGGTGCAGCGACGTAGGCGATCTGTTGCCCGTCGGGTGACCAGGATGGCGAGAAGGCTACTACATCCTCGCTGGTGAGGTAGGCCAACTCTCCGCCGCTAGCCTCTACCAAGGCGATGCGCTTGTGCGTCCAGCTCTCGCGGCCACCACCAACTGCCACGGCTATCTGAGCTCCCCGTGGTGCCAGGGCGATGAAGTCATCGTGCACCAGCACGGCATGGGCCAGCTCCACGGGTTCGCCCCCGCCGACGGGTATGGCCATCAGAGGTAGCCCACCGGCCATAAGCGAGGCAGACATCTCCAGGCCTCGCCAGAAGAGGATATGCTGCCCGTCTGCCGACCAACAGGCCAGCAAGCTCTGGGTTGCCAAGGGATCGGGGTTGGCGTAGATTTCCACAGGCTCCTCGCCATCGGCCTTAATCCGTCGTAGGCCTTGATAGCTGGGCGGCTTCTCGGGCTCGGCCTTTGTCCACTCGTAGCTGATCCACGTCCCCTCCGGGCTCCAGGCGATGCGGCCCACCCCGCTGTCGGGGTCGCCGCCCCACTGGGGGACGAGCTCTTTCTCGTCTGAGCCGTCCGCGCTGACTACCTGCAAGCTTCCGAGCCCGGTCACATAAGCGATGCGGTCCTCGACGGGCGACCAGCGGGCATCATTCACCGCCGTGCCATCATCGAGGGGGTGGGCATCGGTGCCCGAGGTGCGTATCACCCAGACCTGGTGCTCTTTGCGGAAGGCCAACCATTCGCCGGAGGGAGACCAGCGGGGTGTGCTGTTGCGGCCGTCGGTGGTGAGGCGCTGGGGTTCGCCATCGGGCAGGGCCTTGACCCAGACGTCGCCGCCCTGGACGTAGGCCAGTTTCCCCAGGCTGGGCGCTGGTGTGGACGTGGGGACGGCCAGCGTCGCCACCTGGGTAGCCAGGCGGACATTTTCGGTGGTCAGGGCGGACACTGTGGCTGTGGCGGCACGGTCTGGCGTGGGGGTGTGCTCGACGCCTACCTCCAGAGTGCCACAGGCAGTCAGCATTGAGGAGAGCAAGGCGGCAGCCAACCAAGCGGCAAATGCTTTCTTGCACTTCATGACATTCATAAGTTACCTCTCCTCAATACTCAGCGGCGCGGCCCCACAACATAGCGATAATGCCGTCCCTCACGTTGGATGTGCAGAGAATGGCTGCCCTTTTCTCAAGCCAGGAAACCGTGATGTCCCCGTTCTTTGGGTGTTGCTCATGATAGCTTGTTTCAGTCGGGGTAGGAGGCGGGGGAGGGGTGGAAATCCAAGGTGTGGCTGTTGGCGCCGGCGGACAGGTACCTTCGGGTGATTTCACCCCGGTGGCGATGGCCAGTAGGTTCTCCAGGGAGAGAGCCTGTACTGGCGCCCGCAGTTCCAAGCCTACGTCGTCGCATTTCCAGTCTAGCACCCACCAGTTGAAGCGCTGGATAATGTACCCCGTGTTCTGGCCTATCGTCACGGGGCGGGCCTCCCATGCGTAACGGGCTTCGCCCCAGCCAGCGCTGGCATAATGGTCTGTTGTGACCATCTGGATCAGCTCCAGCCAGGTGTTGTCCGGCAGGCGATACATCTGGCTCACGTCCGTCCAGCGGCGTTCCCCTGAAGTCCTCGTTTCGACCTGCACTCCATCCAGCACTGTGCCAGTTGGCAGCCAACCTGGCCGGTAGAGGGGGAAGTCAAGCGTGGCCTGCGCTGTTTCCAACGAGCCGAAAGTCTGGGGTGTGGGGGGCTCCCATGCGCCGAACCAACTGCCGACATCCCCCGTGCCGGGCACCGTCTGGGTAATGGCTGCGGTGACATAACCTGGAGCGGCAACCCAGGCTCGCATACTGATCTGGCTGTCGCTCTGGCTCATACGGCCACCCCACGCTCCTGACCACGTGCCGTCGGCGCTATCCTGCAGGGGTCCGGTGGCGGTGGTGTCGAATGAGACGATCTCGTGGAAGCCCCACAGCGGGCCGGGGGGCACCCGGCCAGAGGTATCGGTTACCTGCAGGCGCCAGCCGTCTCGGTCGGCCTCTAACTCGGCCACCAACTGCTGCCAGGCGTCTGGTGGTGTCACCTGCAACGGGATCGGCCCCGTCTCCAGGTGCAGCCACAGATTGTCCCACCCTTCCGGCCTGTCCGGTGCAGGGCGGCCGAAACTGGTCTCAGCCCACAGGACGTAGGCGTGACCGGCGGCCTGCTCCTCGGGCGGCACCTGGAAGTTGAGGGTCTCGGTGATCGCTTGACCCGGCTCCAGCTTGCGCGGTTCGTAGGGGATGCCTGGCAGCACCATCGGCGACCAGGGCCAGGGGAGCGGCTCGTGGCCCTGCTCGTCCAACAATACAGGTAGGAAGAGGTTCTCTCCATCACCACGGACGAAGACCGTCTCCGGCCCCTCGTTGCGCAGGATGGCTTCCGCCTGGCCACCCTCGCTAGCCAGGTAAGTGTCTTTGGGCAGACGGAGTTCGAAGGATAGCCCATCGCGCCGGGTGGTAGCGACGGACGGCTGGCCTGTCTGAACGGTGGCCGGGCCGGCGGTTGGGAAGGGGGAGGCGGTAGCTCGGGCGACAACCGTCGCCTGGCGGGCTGCCTCCTGGGTGGCGTAGGCCGACGCGGGGGTGACTGGTGTGGAGGTGCCTGCGGGGACGAAAGTAGGCACGCCAGTAGACGGCGCTGGCGTGTATGTAGGCGGAATTGGTGTCGGCGTCGGCGGGGGCGGAGTAGGGGTGGGGGATGCCGGCGGACGGGCCGTCGGCGGGGGGCCAGGGGTGGGTACCATCACGTCCGCGGGTGCCCTGGCCAAGCCGTGCCACCAGTCGAAGAGCTGGTCCCACTCGACGTGGCCGTAGTAGCCGAACCAGCCCGCGGCCGGATCTGGCAGGGGGGTTAGCTCCTCCACTACTTGCTGAGGTCCGCCGCCCTCGACGGAGATAAGCCAGAGTGATGCCTGATCGTCGTTGTCCATTCGAGCGAAGAGGAGCTGGCTCCCGTCGGCCGACCAGAGGGGGCGCTCGTCGCGGTAGGCCGGGTCATCGGTGAGTTGCTGAGGTTGAGGTTCGCCCTGGACGTTTACCACCCAGACACGGCGCTCCATCATCCCCAGCCGGGCATCATCCCCACCGACCAGGTCACCCTCGTCGGGCATGGCTACGTAGGCCAGGCGGGTGCTATCCGGGGACCAAGAGGGCGAAAAGGCTGCCAAGTCTTCTGTTGTCAGGAATGAGATGGCGTCTGTGCCTGCCTCGACGACGGCCACCCGCTTGTTCATCCACGTGGCGCGGTAGGCCCCGACTGTGACGGCCACTTGTGCCGAGGACGGGGCAGGTGCCACGAAGTCCGAATATGCCAGTACCTTGTCGGTGGAAGGGCGCGCGTCACTGGCCAACTGCCTGGCAAGCTGCACGGGCTCCCCTCCACCGGCTGGCAGGCTGTAGAGGGGCACCCCATCAGCCAGTATTGAGCCTGAGAGCATCTCCCCTTGCCAAAAGAGGATGTGTTGGCCGTCGAGAGACCAGCCGGCCAGGATAGCATCGCCCTTCTCAGGCGCGCCGCTAACGTAGAGTTCAGCCAACTGCTCGCCATCGGCTGAGACCCTCCATAGGCCCTGATAGGTGAGGGGCTGGCCGGGTTGCCACTCTTCCCACCCCCAGGCGATCCAGTCCCCGTCGGGGCTCCAGGCGATGCGGCCCATCCGGCCTGGGCCATGACCGGGAAGGCTTGGGGGCACCAGGGTCACTGGAACGGCACCGTCGGCGCTGATGACTTGCAGTCCCGCGGCGGCGACGTAGGCCAGCCGGTCGTCTGCTGGTGCCCAGGCGAAGGCGTCCACGGCGGCCCCCTCGTTCAGAAAATGGGCACTGTTACTGTCGGCGGAGATCAGCCAGACCTGATAGTCACCCTTGCGGAAGGCCAGCCACTTGCCGGAAGGTGACCAGCGGGGCGCACTGTTACGGCCGTCGGTGGTGAGGCGCTGGGGTTCGCCGTCGGGTAGGGCCTTGACCCAGATGTCGCCGCCCTGGACGTAGGCCAATTTCCCCAGGCTGGGCGTTGGCGTGGGTGTGGGGACGGCCAGCGTTGCCACCTGGGTGGCTAGACGGGCATTCTCGGTGGCCAGGGCGGACACCGTGGCCGTGGCGGCCCGGTCTGGCGTAGGGGTGTGCTCGACGCCCACTTCCAGAGTACCGCAGGCGGTCAGCGTTGCTAAAGAGAGCAAGGCAACGGCCAGCCAGGCAGCAACTACCTTTGCGCACTTCACGACATTCATAAAGCACCTCCATAACGTTGATGTCCATCGGTTCTCCGACGGCATCCCCATTATATCACGCCGACGTAACGAGGATGTTTCAGATCTGTAACAATCCCGAAACACTCCGTAACAATCTCGTTGTACAGCGGTGTCAATCCAGCGGCAGGTGCAGGGTGAAAACGGTGCCTTCCCCCTCCCGGCTGCGCACGGTCACCGTCCCCCCGTGCCGCTCCACTATTGCCCTGACCAGGGCCAGCCCCAGCCCGCTCCCCTCAGTGCCCCGTGCCCCCTGACCCCGATACAGCTCCTCAAAAACGTGGGACAGCTCATCTTCAGGGATGCCCGGTCCGGTGTCGGCTATCTCTACCGTTGCCACCCGGCCATCCTCCACAGCCCGCACCTCGATAGTATCGCCGGGACGGGTGAACTTCAGAGCATTGTCCAACAGGTTGTAGACGGCCAGGAACAGCAGGTCACGGTCGCCAGGAACTTGTGGCAGGGGCCAGGGGGCCTGGGGCAGGGTGAGGGCTATTTCGCGCCCTTCGCTCTCAGGCCGCTGCTTGGCTAACGTCATCACCTCGCTCAGTAGCTCGCTTAAGTTCACTGCTGCCCGCTCCAACGGCTGTGTCTCCAGGTCGGCCAGCTTGCGCAGGTCGGAGGCCAGTTTGCTCAGCCTGCTCACCTGGGTTTCGACGCCGGCCAGGGTTCGATCCCGCGTCTCCCCTGGCAGCGTCTCCGCCAGATTGGCCAACCCGACGCGGATGGCGGTCAGCGGGTTCTTCAACTCGTGATCAAGCTGACGCAGGAAGCGGCGATGGGCCTCGGCCTGGGCCTGACGTGCCTCAGTCAATGCGCGATCCAGGCGGCGCCCGGCCGCAGCCCACACCACGACGCCCGTCAAGGCCAGCAGGCTCAGCAGCCCACCCAGCAAGACAAGCCAGGTCCCCAGATCGGCCCGCAGGCGAACGATGGGCGGCCCATCGGAGATCGCCCAGAGCAGCAAGGCAGCGGCAAATCCCAGGGCGAACGGGACCAGGGCCAGGATCAGGGCGCGGCGGGTGGACTTCATGGCAGGGCCTCCACGGTCCCCACAAAGCGATAGCCCTGGCCGGGGACGGTCTCGATGTAGTGTGGCTCGGCCGCATCGTCGCCCAGGGCCTTGCGCAACTCGGCGATGCGCACGTCCACCGCCCGCGTGCCGGTCGGGTAATCCCATCCCCACACGGCATCCAGAAGTCGCTCCCGGGAGATGACCTCGTCGGGGTGGGTCACCAGGTAGTCCAGCGCGGCCACTGCCTTGGGCGTCAGGGGGAGCTCGCGTCCGGCCAGCAGGGCGCGGCGGGCCGTCCGGTCGAGCACCAGCGGCTCACAGGCCAGGCGGCAAGCGGCGCTCAAAGGTGGAACTCCGGGACGGGCGCGGCGGAGCACAGCGCGGATGCGGGCCACCAGCTCGTAGGGATCGAAGGGCTTGTTGAGGTAATCGTCGGCCCCTTCCTCCAGGCTCATGGCCCGTTCGGCTGGCGAACCCACCTGGGTGAGCATGATGATGGGCGTCCAGTTGCCAGCGGCCCGCAGTCGGCGGCACACTTCGCGACCGTCGAGTTTGGGCATCAGCACGTCTAGAACGATCAGGTCGGGGGCGAAGTCGGCGACGCGGCACAGGGCCTCTTCGCCGTCGCCAGCCACTTCTAAGGTGAAGCCCGCCCGTTCCAGAAAGGGAGCCAGGTTGGACGTGATGGCCTCCTCGTCGTCAACCAGTAGGATTTTGGGTTGTGATGCCATGCTAATCTCCGATGATCAATCGCCCGATATGATCAACAGGTCTTCCGGCCCATAGACGTGGCGGGCGGTGAAGGCGATCCAGCGACCGTCGGGGGAGATGACGGGATACTCGAAGTGACCGGGTAGATAGTGCAGGGGAGGGAAGTACGTTCTCTCGGCGAGAGCCGGGGAGACACACACCGCTGGATTGCAGGTCTCGTATGAAGGTGCCCGGTCTGCGAGGGAGAGGCCGATCTTACCGGTTTTCAGGTCATAGAGCATCGGACACCCCGGAGAGCCGGGTTGCCATCCTTCCTTGGTGTAGAACCCGCCGCACCACTTGCGATAGACCAAGGTATGTTCATACACCCAGCCCAGTGGCTCGTATACGCACCCTCTCACCTCTGCCCCCACCTGGCATTGCTTGACTACCCCCTCCAGCAACCCTGGCTTCTCCACGATGCGTAGTTCGACGCCGGGGGCGGCCTCCACTGCCGGTTGGTAGCGCATCACAAAGGGGAAAGCCAGCACCGAGGCGAGGGCGATGAGGAGCAGGTAGAGGCGACCGCGCCGCCAGATCCGTCTCCGCTCACGCACCGCCAGCCAGACCAATGCTGCCGAGGTTAGGATCAGCGCGGCCAGGCTGATGGTTACGTAGCGGGTCATATCGCTCATGAGCCACTGAGAAAGAAGGGGATACGCCGCGATTCCAAGAAGCCACCCAGTCATGGAAGTGGAGGAAAGCAGCCGCATCAGCGCTGACAAAGGCCAGAAGGC
>Ga0315539_1001198_pt1 | contig 19262 bp, 24 predicted proteins | sample SalMarSW160150MG_FD_203097 | JGI IMG/M metagenome (GOLD analysis project Ga0315539, IMG submission 203097) | Salt marsh sediment microbial communities from the Plum Island Ecosystem LTER, Massachusetts, United States - Salt Marsh Sediment SW1601-150 ... | reverse complement strand
GGCTTCTGGCTCGGCTTGGGCTTGGGCTGTGGCTTCCTTCTGCTCTGCCTCTGCCTTGCTGGTCATCATCGGCATTACTACCACTTGATAACCATCGGCAGTAAAGAGCATTGGTGAGTAGGAATTGGTGAGCTTGAAGTCCACCATACCACCGCAAGCCTTTAGCACATCGGCAAGATAACCGCCATCTATCCTGATAGAACCTTGTCCATCGGTGTCGGCTGTGACTATGGCTTCGCCCTTCTCATCGGGATTGGCGATAATTATCTTGCCTTCGCCAATGGTCAAGTCCAGCGGATTTTCTTTAGGCTTGTCTGAAAGGGCTTTGAGTGTGCCCACCGCCTTGAGAAGCTCCAGGGTGTCAAGGTGTGCGAAGGTGTTGAACTCTGTTGGTATAACCTTCTCATAGTCGGGAAATTGCCCCTCAGCGCCACGCCACTTATAGCGTATTGCCTCGGTGTCAATGACAAGGCTCATTCCGTCTAAAGTTTCACCGCTTGCCTCAAAGCCTAGCTTAACCCGCTTTGCCTTGCGAAGTGCGCCTGTGATGCCTTTCAACTCATCACGATTGATTAGGACTTTGCCCTCGATGTCCTCGTCAAAGTCGAGTGTAACCTCTGCTAGCCTAAAACCATCAGCACTCACCAGCTTCAATTTACCTTCCCCAGCCACAAACTTGACGCATTGGAGAACTGGTCTTTTGTCGTCTGTGGCAGTGAAGGGAAGCACTCTATTGAGTGCCTCTGCTAGCTCTATGCTTCCGATGTTAGGCTTGACAGTGTTATTAGGGCTTATCCTAACCTCAGCGAAGGACATTGGCGTCTTATCGCCAACCCAAGCTGTGTCCTCAAGGTAACTGGTATTAGCACCGCAAACTACCTTCAGCCTTTTATCAGAAGCCCGCTCCCCGCTGGCACTTCCGTTAGTGGAAGGCACTATCTTAACGATATTGCTTCCGCCAAGAGCCTTGATGTATCCTGCGAAGCCTTTACGCCCAATGGTGAAGTCCAGCAGTAACAGCCTTTCAGCCATCACCCTGGACAGGGCGTTTACCAGTGCAGCCTTGTGAGATACAAAGCCATCGCCTGAACGCTTGCCCACGATATTCAGTTGTTCTATTAGAACACCCCCTTTCGGCTATTGTCCGATGACGGGCAAGTCCATCGGTAGCCAGTAGTAAGCCCTCGCATAGCTGAACCTCGCTAGCCTATGCGACTGCTTCTACTATATATAAGTCCGAAAATGCCTAAAATGTCACCCTACCAGTGCTTTTTGCTCTTTTTTTCTGAGCTTATATAGGTAATTTCGTTCGGTGTGGCTCAATGTATCGCCCTTGTTTAGCTTTCGTGCTATCTGTTTTAGCCTAATCGGTGCTCCGATTAGGAAAGTCTTGGCGTCTAGCCATTCTTCCAAGTCGAGCGCCTTGTCATCGGCTATCAGCTCGGCAAGCTCGGTGATATTGCCCTCGCTGTCTATGATAGGCTGGTTTAGGCTTTCGAGGGTGATAGCCCTATGGCAATCGCAGTAAGCCCAATCGGAATAAGCCCAATTTGCTCTACACTTCGCCCGCTGTGCTTTGCTGCAATGCTGGCAATCTAGCCCATTATGGTATGCGTAGTGTCTATACCAGTAATGGTCTTTGATGTGCTCAGCAATCCGATACATTGCACCTTCGCTGAGCGTCTTATACTCCGCTACTCTAGCAAGTCCTTCAATGATGTCGTGTAAAAGGTCTTGCCTGTCGTCTATGAACGCCTTGTGAGTGAATCGCAAAGCTATTTTATAATAGGTCAAATACGGCTCTGGTAGCTGGTCATAGCCATTATTACCATTGTCAACTTGCTTTCGCTTTCGGCTTCGGCTAGACTTTAGCTGGTGAGGCTTTGTCGTTGTGGTCTGGCAACTTGCGGGCTGTCCACACCATCGGCAAACGCCTTGCCTTTCTTCTAGTGTCCATACCTTATGGCAATTACTACAGTATCCTGTCATAGCTTGCCCCCTTTCCGTCTATTTGCCCAGAAGTGAGCAAGCGCTCAGGCTAGGCTTATCTGATATTCAATTGTTAAAGTGCGACTATCCAGTATCCATCATCACACAAAAGGACATTTTGTTGAACTTCAGAATGAACCTATATTCTGGTGATATTGAGCGGGCAGCTTTATTTTCTTGGGATAAACCAAGCTGGCTGAAATGGCGAATTTAGCTTTGTCAGACAGCAACAGGACTGCTCAGGCCTTTCTGCTCCATTATGGTTGAGAGAAAATTTTTTATATTTTTAAGGAGGTGAGACTATGAATAAAAGATACGGTATTGCATTTGTGCTGTTAGGCATATTAGGCGTGGTAGTAGCATTATCACACCTATTCCATGTACCTGAGCAGACAGCCACACTGATAATTGCGTGTTTATCTGTGCTGGTAGCAGGATATGGTATCTACCTTGCTGTATGGCTAAAGTTTTATTCGGTTGGCAAACACGCCCATACCGAAAGCCGCAGCGATAATACTAATAATTAGGAGGACAATCCAACCAGTTGGAGAGGCAGTAGAATTAGTAGTGTTTATAAACCCTAGGAGGGAATAGTATACGCCAAATCCGCCCGCTACGACACAAAGGATTGCAATGAAAAAACCTTTAACACTCATAACAGAAATAGTACTACATGGGAGATTAATCGTCAACCATAATGGATATGGCTTCACAGCCACACTTTGCGACTGCTATCCTCTAATGTATGGAGATAAAGGATGTTTACTATATCATCAAAAGGGGAAAACGGAGAGTGGTTAACAGATACGTTTTAGCGGAGGACTTTAAGTGCAAATACTGTGGCTCTAAGAACTTATGGCTCTACGGCAAGTATAAAGGTAAACAGCTATTCTATTGCCGTGATTGCAAGAGGAAGTTTACTGGCAATTTTGCCTTGCCTAAGATGCGAAGCCCAGTTAGCCATGTCGGTGATGCTCTACAGTCATATTTCAGTGGTATGTCTCTTAACGAGGTCAAACAAAACATGGAGCAACAATACAATTACAGCCCTTCGGTGAGCACGATATACCGATGGTTAGACCGCTTCATAAAACAAGCGCACGACAAAGTAAAAGACATTACGCCAAACGTAGGTGACACTTGGATTGCCGATGAGACGGTTATTAAAATCAATCGCAAAAAGCATTGGCTCTTTGACTGTATAGATTCTAAAACTCGTTTCCTTCTAGCTTCTCATTTATCGCCGAATAGAGGGACAAGGGAAGCTAGAGCCTTGATGGAGAAGGCGGCGGAACGTGCTGGTAAAGCCCCAAAGGTAGTAATGACCGATAAGCTCGCTGCTTATCTTGATGGTATTGAGCTTGCGTTCGGGGCAGATGCGGAACACAAACAAGGCTCACCATTTGATGTTCTGGCTAACACGAATTTAATCGAGAGGTTTCAGGGAACTCTCAAAGACCGCACGAAGGTATTAAGGGGATTAAAGAAGTTAGATACTGCTAAAAAATTTATCGAGGGATGGCTTATTAACTATAACTACTTTCGACCACATATCTCACTCAAGGGTAAAACACCCGCACGTAAGGCTGGGATTATATTATCTGTTAATGATTGGCTCGATGTAGTTAGAGAGCCTACGGACACAGCCAAGATTGATATAAGCACAGAATCTAGACCGATTTTAAGACTCCACCATCCGAAACCAAAACCACCTAAACCACCAAGATTAGGCAAGAATGAGTATTACGTTGGTGGTGGAAAAGCTAGTAGACGCCACTTCAAAGGGGCGAGGAGGGCGAGGCTATGTTAATACTCAAAATCATAGGCTGTGTAGTGTTGGCTTTTTTAACAACGTTGGTGGTTGGCTACGTCTTTCTTTATTTGTTATCAAAATCCTTAGACTGGGTGGGGAGGAGAGGATACCTACTTATAACGCCTTCTCTTAATGCCAGTAATGACCGTAGACAAGAAAGAGATGCCGCTGAATACTCCATCTATTCTCATTATCTTTCCCACATCGGTGGTAGAGTCCTGAAAAGGATTAACCATGTGTTCTATGTATACACACAACGCCAAAACAAAAAGCGTGGCAAGCCATATTCCGAAACTAGTCCAAAAGGCTTTGTCCCAAGGCGACCATTCCCTAGCTGGAGAGCCTTTTCTAGGTGCCATATACGCATTATTGTAAATAAGCTAAGAAGGATAGTCAACGAAAGTGGAAAAGAACCGCTCAGGCAGAGCCACAGGGAGACAGCGAGCAGCATCAAGGGCAAGACCGAGAGGGCTGGCCTTACCAGCAGACTGGCAATCTACTCTGCTTCTATGATCTTGATTCTGGGCTTTGGCTTGTTCAATCCTGCAATCTCCGCCAGTTTGTCCCTCGATATGGGCAAACTCAGCCGTCCTTCCCGAACATCACCGACCAGCCTGTCAATCAGGAGAGAGAATACCTCTTTGCTGAAGAGGAGATAGCCATCGTCTTGCAGTTTGTTCACAATATCAGGCTGCGGTCGACTTGATTGACGAGCTAGCTGGGATATAGAGATACCCCGAACATCGTCAGGCAGGCCCTTGGGACCGACACAAACCATGACCGTACCGAAAGGCTTCTTATGACCTTCCGTGTCAAAAATGTTATTCACAACGTTCCGCGCCCGCTGGTTCTTTGTTGTTGCTACAATGATTTTCGCAGCGAGTCCGGTGACTGAGAAAGCCAAATTGGCTTTAGTATCCCCGTAGCACGCGGAACTCTCGCTGTATTTCATTCGGTCCAGTTGTTCCACAATAGTGCGATATAGTGCTTTCAGACTTGATGCTTCATCTTCCCACTCCAGCCGGGTTTCCTCTCCGGCAAACAGTGCATTCAGGGCAAGCTCTGTTTCAGTTAGCTTCTTCGCTTGAGACTGCGAATTTTCCAAATGGTCGTGAAATGATTTCATACTTTCCATCGTTCCAGCTCGCTGATTAAGTTCTCAACAGTAACCGGTAGAAGTGTGTAGGACAGAGAGCGCTGACGCTTCAACCAGATGTGGAGAGCCCGCACAACTGACAAGACAATAATCCTGACCCGTTTGCCTTCAATCTCCTCTTCACCTCGCACAAGGGCCAACAACTCATTGAGCCACTGGCTAGATTGCAAGATCCCTTCGCAGCGGCCGACCTCTTTGCCTACGTCCACGGCTTCGTCCCTGAGCCGCCGTATCTCAGCCAGAGCCTCGTCGTTACCGCGCCGCAGATCTTTCCTCAATTTGGCGATCGCGTCCTGAGCCAGGGGGATGATTTTGGCGATTTCTCGGCTCACCTTTTCCCTTGTCTCCTTTATGCTGGCCTCTAGATTTGTCTTCTCCTGTTTGAGGCCATAGACAACTACCCTGGTAGTCTCTGCTTCGCTTTTGGTTGTGACAAGAGCTTGCTCCGTTTTGTCCAATTCCTGCTGCCGGCTCTGGATTAGCGTTTCCAGTGTCAGGCTTTTATCCAGGGCCTCAAGATCGTGTAGTAAGCGATTCCTGAGTTCGGAGGGCTTGATAGCGTGATGCTGCGCAATCACTCCTAATTTCTCGTTGAACTGAGCCAGTTCCCTGAGGGAGAACCCGATATCTTCAAGCTTTTGCATCTCGCCCTTTAAGGTAGAGAGAGTTGTTTCCGCCTTCTGAGCCTTCGGCTCCATATCACCAATCTGGCGTGATAGGGTTTGTTCACGTCTTTCCAGATCCTCGGCCCGTGGAGTCAGCAGTTTATTTTTTTGTTCGAGCATGGCTACTGAGTTGGCAAGTTCCTCTCGCTGCCTGGTCAATTCGGTAAGCTGCTTTTTGTAGTCCTCCAATTTATCTGATATAGGTTCTAGATCGGCTGCTTTGCTCTCGAGTTCGTGGACTTTATTGTCGAGAGCCTCAAGGCTCAAGCCGCTTCTTTGCTGAACTTGCTGAATGCTGTAGACCAGTCGGACAAACTCGTTAATATCATCTTCGTTTCTCACTGATTTGAGAATCATCGGCCAGCGATTGATGTCGGCCGGGTCGAGCCCACATTCACTGATCTGCTTGAGAAGTATGAGCCCCACAGCACATTGCCCCGGAGTCAGCTCTGACCGTTTCAACTCGAAGGATAATTCGCGAAGTAGCTCAATGTACTCACCAACATCAGCTGCCTCAGGAATCATGCCTGCCTTCAGATCAGTGGCAACATTGGCGACTGTCCCTTTGCTGACACCGCTTCTGGCCGCAATGTCATCATAGGATAGGCCGGACAAATAAAGCCTGACAACGGCGAGTTTCTTTTTTGCTGTTAATCGTTCCATCTTTAGTCTCCTTTTACACTTGATTTTCGTATTGATAAATCATGGAAATTTGAACTACATTTGAATGATGTAACCGGCATTTGAACAGGATTTTGAACGCCATTTGAACATCTCTTGAACAAGAGTCCCTTCTCTGATTTCCTTTAGATTTCATGAACAAAAACCAATTGTCATCGGCTTTATGTCCAATCGGCTGGACATTAGCCGTAAAGAGCGCGATAAGGATTATCCCAGGCTGACTCAGGAGCTGTTCTACCAGCATCGGTAAGCCGGAAATATCGGCGTGGCGGACCGGGTGGATAATGATCTTGAAAACTTGACGGCTCTTCTCGCCCGGTAGGTTCCACCCAATGCAATCGTTGAAGGTTAGAGAAATACACGACAAAACTATGGAATCGGCACCCTCTAGATTTGTAGGGCATTCTCGACAGATATTGCTCGGTCAGCCTCTCGATGTTAGCGGGCTCTATGGAACGTTTTTCTCGCCGGGCTCGCTTTTCCTCCGTTCTCGTCGCCTGGTCCACCGCTGTAGCTCGCATAAGCGCTGTCTTGTAGTGGTAGAAGATATCAGACTGACAAGCACCAACCCGAGGGCTAATTGACGGCGATCCGTTCGGGCCATACCCCAGAAGAAATTCCCTGATAAAGCAACCGCAGCCAAAGGGGCGAAGAAAGCCGCCCCTGGCTGGCCTCAGCGGCTCAGCCAATTCGCTTCACCTCGAAGATGTAAGATGTAACAATCAATCTTTCTTGCTCCAGAGTTTCTGATACCATTCTTGGTGCTCTGTGCCCGATATTTTTCTGTACCTGGCGGTTGTATCGAAGCTGCGATGACCCAGATGTTCCTGCAGAAGCCTGAGCGCATCTCCTGAGTCATCGGTCTTGACGGCGTGAACGGCGAAAGCATCCCTCAACCTGTGCGGGCTTACACCCCTCATCCTACCTGTCTCTGGATTCAAGAGGCGAGGCAGACCTGCCTTCTCGGCACAATCCCTAACTACTTGCCAGGCCCGGTACCGGTTAATACCGAAGAGCAGTTTCTTGCCGTGCTGGAAAACAGGGCCACCACGGCGTATATAGTCCTCCAGCATTTGTAGCGTATCTCGATCGACGGGTAAGGCCCTCAGCCTGCGATGCTCTGTTTCCCCTTTTATTACCTTTTCTACGTTGTTGCCGCATACAGGACAGAACTGGTGGGCCTTGGCTAGTCTGGCCTGGCAATGAGGGCAAAGCAGCCTGGCCCGACTCTTAAGATGTATGATTGTAACCAGGCTTTGGCTCATGTCTATATCATCCACGGTCAGTGCCAGGGCCTCTGAAACCCGGCATCCCAGGCGGAATAGGAGCCTGATAAGCAGCCTGTCCCTGACGCAGCTGGCCGCCTCCTCCATCAACTTGATTTCCTCTGGGTCGAGGTATGTCTCCATTGATTAAATTACCCTTTCAAATTATGTCGCCAGTGTTTTTAGTCATCTCGTCTGGATAACCCAGTGGCAAAATAGTGTTAAAAATCACCTGAGGCCATTTTCTAATTAGCATTTCTCTGGTGAGCCTTTATTAACCGGCGGACTGTGCTCCAGTCCACACATAGCCCTGCTTTGGCCAGCTCGCGGGATATAGCCCGATAACCAAGGCCACTCTGGTATAGGGAGATAACCTTGGGTATTACGCTCTCGTCTATAGCTCTGGGACGGCCTGGCCTTCCTCTCGTCTGGTTAATGTTCATTGTTACTACTCCTTGACTCATCGTTACCTCCCTGCCATGATTCTTTATCATCCACACCCTCCGGGATCAGGTTAGCGGCTGAATGTCTTTCCTTTTGTAAGGATTTGGCCTGCTTTTCTTCCAAGTAGTAGCGTGCAATCATGCGAGCCAAAATGCGAAGTCCAGGGTGATATGGAGCATTTGACTCTAGCGTGCTCATCTCGGCATGCTCCTGCTTTTGTCGTTTCATTAGCATAATTATCCCAGAGGTGATATAATTATGAACGCCAATAATGCATAAATCAAGCATTTGAACGATGGTTCATAGCACTTGACAACACTCTATAGGTGTGGTAATATATGTTTAAAAGGCAAAATTAAGTGTAAAGGGAGGACATATGGCAAAACGCATCAAGAAACCAGCAGTCAGACCCGAACTGGCCAGGGAATGGTTACGCCGCTATGAGGAAGATGGGGAATCGCCACCTCGGATTGCCAATGCCGACGGTTACGATGTCAGGACAGTTAGGAAACAACTGGAAAAAATGAGCCGGGAGCGGGAGTTGCGAGATGCAAGGCAGGTGGTACTGAGACAGGCTTTGGAAAAGCACTACGTCGATATATGTTCCTTTGCTGAAAAATTAAGGGCTGGAATAAGCGGCCGCACCCCGTCGATGGTTTCCCCTATCCTGAAAGATGACCCTATGTGGAAAGCATTGCGACAACACCTACCCAGGTCCCCCTTGTGGAAAGATATTGGCCATCTGGAAAGGCTTGCCGAGCCCTTCAAGCTCTGCTTGGACAATATCAAGGAGCGGGTAAGAAAGGAAGCTGAATCGAGGACCTCTATGCAGTTCGTGTCTTCGGGGGATGAAATAGGTTTCACTGATGGACTTCCTGAGAGCATAGTGTTTCACCTTCAATCTGTAGCTCGTGGAGAACGAGGACTAGCGGAAGTGAGTTACAGCAAGAAGTCGGCGAAAACTGCGACTCGTATCGAGCACGGAGCCTTTAGCATCGCCCTCGTGCCAGAAGAAAGAGCCGAGGAGGTCATAGCAATATCGAGGAGTTTGATGAATGAGTCGACCGAGTGGCAAGAGTACCAGGAGCTATTTAGACTTACCCAAGACTTTGTCAAAGCGCAACAAAGTCTGAAAGAGGAACTCACCACGATAATTCTGAGGAGGGTTGTGCCTGGTAAGTGCATGTACTGTCCGTTCTAACACATGCAATCGAGGAAAAGAAAACATAAACTGATGAAAAGGCAAGAGGAGGTAAAATGATGAAGGCAGCTATCTACGGTAGGGTATCGTCGGAAAAGCAGGATGTTGACCTGTCGATTTCAGCACAACTCAGGGCACTGCGGGAATATGCAAGCAGAAACGTTTACGAGATAATCAGGGAGTTTGTAGATGAAGCCGAGAGCGGCAGGACGTCGGCTCGTCCAGCCTTCAGGGAGATGATTGCAATGGCCCGTCGCGACCCGAAGCCGTTCGACGTGATACTGGTCTGGAAATACTCCCGGTTTGCCCGAAGCAGGCAGGACTCTATAGTCTTCAAGACAATGCTCCGCAAGAATGGAGTGCAGGTGATCTCCATTACTGAGCCCTTCGAGGATTCCCCAACGGGGAGACTCCTTGAGGCCATGATTGAAAGCATCGACGAGTTCTACTCCGCTAATCTGAGTGAGGAAATAACCAGAGGGATGAGAGAAAGCGCCTCACGCGGCTTCTACGTGGTCGGCTTCACTCCTTATGGTTATGACAGAATAAAAATACGGGATGGCAACAAAGAGCGATCAAAACTTGAACCCAATCCACACCAGGCCCCAATTGTGGCTCGCATGTTCAAAGAAGTCTTAGAGGGCAAAGGTCTGAAAGAGGTAGTGAAGGGTTTGAACAGAGATGGTATTGCCAGCCCCAGAGGTAAAGGGTGGATCAAGACCGCGGTTCACAGAATCCTAACTAATGAGGTTTACACTGGGACACTCCTGTGGGGGAAATGCAGCGCGGGGGGACTCGCCCCGATAAGGGTGGAAAACGCCTGGCCAACGATCGTCTCGAGGGATATCTTTGATCAGGTGCAGGCTCTACTTAAGGCTAGGGCTCCATCCTACCTCCATCCCAAACGAGCAGCCAGCCACTTTCTTCTAAGCGGCATAGCCAGATGTGGCTACTGCGGCAAGGCTTTAGTTGGTCATGATGCTAAAAGCGGGCAGTTCAGCTATTATGTATGTGGAACGCTGCTCAAAAAAGGAGCTGGTGCATGTCAGGCCAGATACATCAACAGCAGGGAATTCGAAGGTCTGGTCGTTAATAAGATAAGAGAGCATATTCTCACTGAAGAAAATCTCAGGGAGCTGGTACGTCTGGTCAACGAAGAGATGGATGCTGCGTCACGGGAATACCAACGCCAGCTTGACGTTGTAATTGAAGAAATTGCTGATGTTAATCGTCGGCTGGACAGACTATATGACGCAGTTGAGACAGGTAATTTGAAGCTTGACGACTTGTCACCACGTATTAAGGATCTCAAAGCCCGTAAGGATAATTTACAGACGAGAAAATGGGAACTGGAATGGCAGATGAAGGAAAGGAAACTAGAACTGGCCGATACTGCAACAGTAACGCGTTATGTTCAGGACCTGCGCGATGTGCTAAGTAATAGCTCTCTGGCGGAGAGGAAGTCCTTTATCAAGAGCTTTGTCAAGGAGGTTAGGGTAACCGGAGACAAAGCGCTGCTTAACTACGCGATACCGCTACCACCAAGAGGACTAACCGTAGAGGAGATGCCAGTTCTGTCTAATGTACATTTTGGTAGCGCATACCGGATTCGAACCGGTGATCTCCTCCTTGAGAGGGAGGTGTCCTAGGCCTCTAGACGAATGCGCCAAATTGGCTGGGGATCCAGGATTCGAACCTGGCCTAACTGATCCAGAGTCAGTCGTCCTACCGCTAGACTAATCCCCAACAGGTTAATATTATAGCTGTTCCTCTTGTCCGGAGCAATAGTACGAGCCTAAGAACTTGGGTTTAAAGAAAATCCGAAAAACCAGCTCCCCGTTGCAAATTGATAAGTCGGAGCATGGTTAGCGCTTGGTATATTGTGGTGCCTTGCGAGCTCGCTTGAGTCCGTATTTTTTACGTTCTTTGATTCTAGCATCTCGAGTAAGCAAGCCTTCTTTACGTAACGTAGGCTTAAATAGCTCGTTTTCTTTGGCAAGAGCTCGGGCAATCCCATGGCGAATGGCTCCAGCCTGACCGCTGAGGCCGCCACCGTTCACTTTTACAATAACACGAAATTTGCCCATGTTATCTGTAGCTAAAAAGGGATGTTCAATCATATGGCGATGCTCGACGCGAGGGAAAGCTTCCTGATAGGGCTTATCATTGACAATTATCTCCCCCTTGCCAGGGAAAAGCCTGACCTGGGCTATAGCACATTTGCGTTTACCCGTTCCCCAAACGTAACTTTCCTCGCTCATAAGTTATCACCTTTCCTTTGGTAATATTTCGCTTTCTTGGCTCTCGGTCGTTCTGAGTCCCTCGCTTTGCTCATGGTGACGAAAGGAAATCTGAGCCTGGTGAGGATGCTCATTCCCAGGATAAACTTTCAATTTCTTAAACATGGCTCTGCCTAAACGATTATGAGGCAACATCCCTTTAACCGCAAGTTCAATCACACGGCCAGGGTCTTTACTAAATAGTACCTCAAACCTTTGGCTCTTTAAGCCGCCGGGATATCCAGAGTGTCTATAATAAACCTTCTGTTCGGCTTTTTCCCCAGTCACCTTTACTTTGGCAGCATTAATTACCACAACATAGTCACCAGTATCAATATGAGGGGCATAAATCGGCTTATGCTTGCCCATAAGTAACTTAGCTATCTGTGTCGCTATTCTTCCCAGAGCTTTATCCGTGGCATCAATAACCCACCACTCCCGTTCGATATCTTTAGCTTTAGGACTATAAGTTTTCATCTCTAGCTTCCCAAAGGCTCAGGATAATTGACCCTCTTAAGGCATAAGCCACAAGCAGAGGACAAGGGGCCAGCTAAACCCAAACTCCTTGCCTCCATTATATCACGAAACCCTTCGATACCTATCTTACCCAAGCCCAGCCTGATTAAAAGACCTACGGTGCTTCGTACCTGGTGGGGCAAAAAGGAATTAGCCACGATACGGAAAACGGTAAAATCTCCTTTTTTCTCAACTCCCGCTTCATTAACATTACGCAGCGTGCTCTTGCTGCCATCCAAAGAACTGGCAAAGGAGGCAAAATCATGCTCGCCTTGAATAAGCTGGCAGGCCTCATTCATCGCCTGTATATCTAGCATTTTGGGTACAAATAGAGCAAACCTTTGACTAAACGGCGATCGGGTACTGTTATTTAAAATATAATAATGATACTCCCGGCTCAGGGCGTCGCGTCGGACATTAAAATCATCGCTAGCCCTGTAAGTCGCTTTAACTGCGATATCTCTGGGTAAATAATAATTTAATGCTCTAACTAGCGTCATGGTATCTAATGTAGATTTCGCCCAGAAACTCGCCACCTGTCCCTTGGCATGCACACCAGCATCAGTTCTGCTAGCCGCCATAACCCGGCTGCTTTGTCCGCAAAATCGCCTTATAGCTTGCTCAATCTCATTTTGAATGGTAGGCAAGCCAACTTGCCATTGAAAACCATGATATTGGGTGCCGTCATATTCTATGAGCAAAATAAACTTACTTAACCAATTCAATTTGAACCATAGGCGCGTTATCACCATGGCGGGGTCCCAGCTTTAGCAACCTTGTATAACCCCCGCTACGGTCAGCATAGCCTGGAGCAATTTCAGCAAATAGCTTGTCAACTACTTTTTTATCAGTAATAAAAGCAAAGGCTTCCCGCCTTGAGGCAAGGCTGCCATCCTTACCTAAAGTGATCATCTTTTCTGCTAAACTGCGAACTTCTTTAGCTTTAGCCTCAGTTGTGGTTATCTTTTCATGAGCCAGAAGCGCGGTAACTTGACTTCGATATAACGCCCACCTGTGCTCTGTCGGCCTACTTAAGTTCCGTCCTGCTAACTTGTGTCTCATTCCTTTTCCTTCTCAGGAACAGGAGAGCCTAATTTTTCCATTAACTCTTCCACTTCGGCTCGAGATTTTGCCCCCAAACCAGGCAATGGTGGCAAACCTTCCTTGCCTTTCTCTACCAATTGTCCCAGACTTAAAATACCCGCTCTCTTCAAACTATTACGGGAGCGAGTTGATAAATTTAGTTCTTCCAGAGGGGTATCATATTGCTCGGGCAAAATGGACAAAGCTCTAGCCATGGGAACTTCAAGGTCCCTGAAGGAAGAGAATTGATTAATTAAGGTGATAGCACTTTGACTAAGTGCCTCCCAGGGAAAAATGGTAGCATCGGTCCAAATCTCCAGGATGAGCTTTTCTGGACTTCCTTCCTCGCCAGGCTTGATAGATTCTACAGAGAAATTGACCTTCTGCACTGGGGTGAAGATGGCATCTACTGGCAGTGCTCCCACAGGTAAACCGTCAGCCGATTTAGCCGGCATATAACCTTTCCCTAGCTCCACGTTAAGTTCGACGCAAAGCTTGGCTTGGGGGGAGTCTAAAGAAGCTAAATAAAGTTCCGGATTGGCAACGCGAAAGTGAGCAGAGGGTTTAATATCACCTGCACAGACCTTGCCTTCCCCCTCTGCTTCCAAGAGCAATTGCCCGGGCTGATGGGAAAGAGGGCAGAGTCTCAGTTGCCTGATATTCAGCAAGAACTCCATAGCATCCTCTTTAACATAAGGAATGGGAGAGAATTCATGCTGAATTCCTTCGATTTTGACCCATGTTACCGCAGCACCAAGTAAAGAACTGAGAAGCACACGCCGTAAGGTGTTACCTAAAGTGACACCAAAACCTGGCTCTAGAGGTTCAGCAAGAAAACGACCATAATTACCGACGCTTTCAACACAGGTTACAGTGGGGATAGACAATTCGGGCATAGTTCACCTCGAGTAATATTCAACAATAGCTTTCTCATTAAATCCAAATTCAATATCGTCTTTGCCAGGCAAATTTAATACTCTACCTGTCATGCTTTCTTTGTCCAAGCTTAACCAATCAGGGATAAATTTCTCCTCAATTTCCTCAGCTACCCTTTTATAATATTCGGTTTTTGTACTAGCCTCTCGCCACTTAACAACGTCCCCCGATTTCACCAAAAAGGAAGGAATATCTGTTTTGTGACCATTGACAACTATATGGCCATGACGAACTATTTGTCTGGCTTGGGCACGTGAATCAGCAAAGCCCAAGCGATAAACCACATTATCCAGTCTCCTTTCTAACAATATGAGAAGGTTTTCTCCAGTGGTGCCAGGGCTTTTTTTCGCCTCGACAAAAAACCTGCGAAATTGTCGCTCCAAAATACCGTAGCTAAAGCGAAGCTTTTGCTTTTCGCGCAATTGAAGTCCGCGCTCGGAAATTCTGCTGCGCCCCCGGGCTAGAGGACGTCTGCCAAAAGAAGTACTTCTTTTCTCTAAAGGGCATTTAGGCGTAGAACACTTCTCGCCTTTGAGCATCAGCTTGTCTCCGAAGCGGCGACATAGGCGACAATCTGGACCTGTATAGCGTGCCATTTTATACCCTTCTCCTCCCTCGCGGACGGCAACCATTATGAGGGATAGGAGTCACGTCTCTGATGGCTGTGACAGTGATTCCAGAAGCCTGTAAGGCACGAATAGCTGCTTCACGTCCACTGCCAGGGCCTTTGATATACACCTCAACCCGGCGCAAGCCATCACCCATTGCTCGATGTGCTGCATCTCTGGCAGCTAGTTGAGCAGCATAAGGGGTACCTTTCCTGGAACCTTTAAATCCGGCAGTACCAGAACTCCCCCAGGCAATAACATTGCCTTGCATATCAGTAATGGTAATGGTCGTGTTATTAAAAGTAGATTGAATATAAGCCCTGCCTTCGCTAATCTTTTTACGGGCTTTACGGGCCCCTTTCTTCTTCTTTGGCATTTGTTAAAAACAAGCTCCTTATTTCTTACCTACGCCACGTCTTTGCCCTCGTCCTGCCACTGTTTTCCTTGGCCCTCTTTTAGTTCGGGCGTTTGTGCGCGTTCTCTGTCCGTGAACTGGTAACCTTAGGCGGTGCCTTGTGCCCCGATAGGAACTAATTTCAATAAGCCGCCTTATATTAGATTGAACTTCCCTCCTAAGATCACCTTCTACTTTGTACTGTTTATCAATAACATCTCGAATCTGGCCAACTTGCTCCTCACTAAGTTCCTTAACTCTAAGGCCAGGCTCGATACCAGTGGCAGCCAAAATGCGCTGGCTTGATGTAGTGCCGATGCCATAAATCCTCTGCAAAGCTACCCAAATTGGCTTATCTTTAGGAAGGTCTACACTAGCAATACGTGCCATTGCTTATCACCCTTGCCTCTGCTTATGCTTTGGATTCTCACAAATAACCCTAACCACACCTTTCCGCCTGATAACCTTGCATTTTCTGCATATCGGCTTAACCGAAGCTCTTACTTTCATTTCTAATCACCATGCAAACCTTGTTATGTTATACTTTCTTAGTTAACCTGTCAAACTATTTAAGCCGATAGGTAACCCTGCCCCGGCCTAAATCATAAGGGGAAAGTTCTATCAACACTCTATCCCCAGGCAAAATCTTGATATAGTGCTTCCTCATTTTGCCCGAGATATGAGCCAATACCTGATGTCCATTGGCTAATTCGACGCGAAACATAGTATTAGGTAAAACTGTAATCACTTTGCCTTCAACTTCTATCCTCTCCTTCTTAGCCATTTTTACACAATACCTAAACAAGTACCTCAGCTTCATTATAAGTTATAGCAATAGTATGTTCAAAATGTGCTGAAAGACTTCCATCAGCTGTAAGCACCGTCCATTGATTAGCCGCCAATTTAGTGTGCCAATCTCCAGCATTAACCATAGGCTCGATAGCCAGAGTCATGCCCTTACGAAGCACCGGACCTTTTCCAACTACAAAATTAGGTATTGGGGGTTCTTCGTGTAAGTCCCGACCAACTCCATGTCCGGTATATTCCCTAACCACAGAAAACCCTTTTGCTTCAACATAATGTTGAATGGCATATGAGATATCTCCTACCCATGCTCCACTTATCGCTTGAGCGATGCCGGACTTCAAACTATCTTCTGTGACCGCGATAAGGTCCCGGGCCTCCTTACTTATCCGTCCCACACCAATAGTTATGGCGGCATCGGTATGAAAGCCATTAAGCTTTACTCCTGCGTCTAAAGAAACAATGTCTCCTTCCTGTAGTATTCGTTCACCAGGAATGCCGTGAACTATCTCATCATTTACAGAAACACATAAATTCGCAGGGAAGCCGCGATAGTTCTTAAAAGAAGGTATAACTTCCCTTTTTTCTATTTCTTCGGCCATGATCATGTCTAACTGGGCGGTCTTAATCCCCGGTCTTATTTCAGCTCTTAGCTTATCTAAAATAGCTGCTAGAACTTTGCCACACTCTCTCATAGTGCCTATTTCCTCGTCAGATTTAATAATTACCATTTATTTTACGTCTGCTTTGAGTGCAGAAATTATTTCTTTAGCTACAGCCTGCATTCCCAGATTACCATTGACCCTAATTAGCTTATTTTGTTTTTTATAATAATCAAGTATGGGAACAGTTTGAGCAAAGAAAATATTAAGTCGGTCCCTTACTGTTTCCTCCCTGTCATCAGAACGCTGATACAATTCACCACCGCATTTATCACATTTCCCCGGCGTTTTAGGCGGTGAATTTATTATATGATAGGGTGTCTGACAAGTCCGGCAAAGCCATCTTCCACTGAGGCGTTTCACTAGCTCTTCATTGGGCACTTCAATGTATACTGCTTTATCTATGCTTTTTTCTTGCTCCTTAAGGACTTTGTCTAGAACCTTAGCTTGATGCAAAGTCCGGGGAAAGCCATCGAAAAGACAGCCAGAGGCACAGTCAGCCTGATTAATTCTCTCCAGAATCATTTTGATGGTTATTTCATCGGGAACTAGTTCTCCTTTATCCATATAGCTTTTAGCCAAGATACCAACCTCGGTCTTTTTCTCTAACGCCTGACGAAACAAATCCCCGGAGGCTATATGAGGTAAATCCATCTCTTGAGAAAGGATATCCGCCTGAGTTCCCTTTCCTGCCCCCGGAGCGCCTAGCATGATGATGTACATTATTTTAAGAAACCCTCGTAACGGCGCATAGTTAGTTGAGCCTCCAATTGCTTCATAGTATCTAAGGCCACACCAACAGCTATAAGCATGGCGGTGCTCTGGATTACTAATGTTGTAACGCCGGTGATTTTTTGAGCAATGAAGGGCATAATTGCCACTCCAGCTAGAAAGAGAGCGCCACCAAAGGTAATGCGCCTTATGACTCTATTCAAATAATCAGCTGTTGCCTTGCCGGGTCGAACCCCGGGGATGAATCCGCTTTGCTGCTGTAAAGTTTGAGGCAGGTTCATTTGCTCGAATATGACCATAGTGTAGAAGAAAGCGAAACCAATTACCAAGGCAAAGTATAACCCGTTGTAGAGTACGGTATTAGCCTGAAACAAACTATAGATTGTATTCCAGAAATTGGGGTCTGCGCCTGTCGGGTCCTTAAAAAAATTAGCTATTGTAGCGGGGAGTTGCATCATGGCAATTGCGAAAATAAGGGGTATCATCCCCGCGGTATTGACCCGCAGCGGTATGTAGGTGGAACCCGATTGGCGATACATGCGTCCACCGCGAAAAGTGCTCCGAGCATACTGTACAGGAATACGGCGATGCGCTTCAACAAATATCACTATAAGCGCCAGCATAGCTAAGGCTAGAATTACGTAGGTGATCAACCCTCCGGGATTTCCGCCAACAGCATCAACAATGCCAAGACCCACTATTTCAGGCAGGCCGGCGACGATACCACCAAAGATTATTATCGATATCCCGTTCCCTATACCACGTTCGGTAATCAGTTCACCCAGCCACACGAGGAACATCGTGCTAGCGACCATCGTTATTACTATGCTGGCTATGGTCAACGATCCAAGCGGCTCCATAGTAACTTCCCGGGCACGTAATATACTAAGCATACCGTAGCCTGAAAGGGCAGCTAAAGGTATAGTCATTATGTGAGTAATTCGATTGATTTTCTGTTGACCGAGCTCTCCCTCCTGGGATATAGCCTGAAGGCTGGGGATTACCGGAACCAGCAATTGCATAATTATGGACGCAGTGATGTAAGGATAAACTCCCATGGCAGCCACACTAAAATCTGACATGGCACCACCACTAAAAAGGTCAAGCATGCCGAAGAGGAGGTTTTCCTTGAAGAAGACTTGCAAGGCTTCAATGTTCACGCCGGGCAAGGGAACGTGAGCTATAAAGCGAAAAACAACAAGGATGCCAAGGGTGAAAAGAATTTTTCGCCGCAAATCAGGCAATGTCAACATATCCATCATTGCCTGGATGAGGCGTGGTCGGGTCGTTTTGCGCTGCATTCTAAGCCTGTTTTACCTTCCCTCCGGCAGCAATGATTTTTTTCTCTGCTGATGAAGAGAATTTGTCAGCCCTAACTAACAATGGATGCTGGATATCGCCAACGCCGAGAATTTTAGTCGGATGGTCCGGGGTTCTAATCAGCCCCGCTCGAAGCAATTCCTCAGGGGTTACCTCAGTTCCTGGGGGGAAAATGGCTAGCTTCCCCACATTAACAATATTATATTTAGTTTTAAAAATGTTAGTGAATCCTCTTTTTCGTGGCAGCCGTTTTATCAAAGGCAACTGTCCACCTTCAAAGCCAAGGCGTATACCTCCACCAGAGCGAGACTTTTGTCCTTTGCAACCTCGCCCCGAATAGGTACCATGCCCGCTGCCATCTCCTCGACCTACGAGCTTTCTTTTGTGCTTTGCACCTACAGGAGGGCTTAATTCATTCTGTTTCATCTACTTTTTCTTCCTGAGCTTCAACATCGGTTTGAATTGCCGCTTCCTCACTTTTCCTCAAGTTAGCCAGGGCAAGCATCGTCGCCTTAGCTACGTTGATTTTGCTTGATCCACCTAATGATTTGCCAAGTGCGTCTTTTATACCTGCCAATTCAAGCACCGCTCGAGCAGTATTGCTGACAATTAAGCCTGTGCCAGGTGCCGCCGGCTTTAGTAAGATCTTGGACGCACCAAACTTAGCTAGAATTTCATGAGGGATGGTGCCGTCCTTGATAGGCACCTCAATCA
>Ga0315539_1001197_pt1 | contig 19268 bp, 24 predicted proteins | sample SalMarSW160150MG_FD_203097 | JGI IMG/M metagenome (GOLD analysis project Ga0315539, IMG submission 203097) | Salt marsh sediment microbial communities from the Plum Island Ecosystem LTER, Massachusetts, United States - Salt Marsh Sediment SW1601-150 ... | reverse complement strand
GCTTTTGATTTGGTATCTTTTGGCTTTTACTTTTGGCTTTGAAAGATTTTTGGTTTGGTTTTTCAATGTGGAGATTGTCACCAACAAAAGAATTCTTGACGTTAATATTCCTAATATCCTTTTTCGAGATATTACCCAAACTCCTTTAGAGAAAATTCAAGATGTGACCGCTGAAACGGCCGGTTTTATGAGGTCTTTGTTGGCTTTTGGTGACGTTCGAGTTCAAACTGCGGGGAGCGTTCCGGAAATCAAATTTGAGGCGGTGCCTCACCCCAATAAAATCTCACAGGTATTAAATGATTTATGGAGGGAAATTTAATGGAGAATTTTACCCTTGTTTCACATTTTTTAGAAAATCCTAATTTGGTCTTATGGTTAGTAGTTAAAATTCTTTTCGTCATTGGCTTGGCTTTATATTTAGTTTTTCCTATTTTAGTGCTTCGCCAAATCAAAGCCTTTGGCCGCATTTTGGGTTTTTATGTTTTTGATTTACCTTTAAGGATTATTGCCTGGACTTATTTAGTTGTGGCGGTTTTAGCTTTTCTTTTGGCTTTGATTATTTTGTAAACTTATGGAAAATTTTAAGCTTCATTCGGCAAAAATTGTCGGCACACCAACAGGGAAATCCGGTTCTTGGGTTCATGCTTTTTCCCCTACTGACCCACAAAAACTTTCTCAAAGGGGCCATTTATTGGCCGTTATTGGTTTGGATAATTTTATCGGTGAAGGGGAATTAGCGGCTGTTGGTAAGGAAATCATTTCTCGTCTTCATGAGGAATATTATGGTCAGTTAACAACTAAAGCTTTTGACCAGTTAAAAAAAACAATCAACAAAGTTACCCAGGAAATAAATGAAAGTGGTGATTTAAATCTCAATCTCGGAGCCGTAGTTGTTATCAATAATCTTTTATATGTGGTGATGAGCCATGGTAGTCAACTGAAGCTTCTTCGCCAAGGACAAATAAAGACAATTTTCAGTGGTGAGGAAACCGGCAGTGGCTATTTAAAAAATGAAGACGTTTTGCTTTTGGGCACTGAGGAATTTTTCCGTTTGGTTAACCAAGAGATAATTAGCAGTGCTTTAGCTGGCTCTAGTCCTGAAGAGGCAGTGGAAATTTTAGCGCCAGCGATTCATGGTCAGGCTGATGGCAGCTCAGCCGCCATTGTTTTTAAAATTTCTGCATTGGTGAAAGAAGCTACCGCTAAGGCTCCTTTAGCAGCGGAGGAGACCATAACCCAAGAAAAAAGAAGTTTTGAGTTAGGGAGAAAGTTTAAAGAGAAGATAATTTCTTTGATTGTCGCTGCTGATGAAGGTTTGAAAAAAAGAATGATTTCTTTAAAAAACAATAAGGAGAAAAATTTCCGTTCTCAAAGAACTCTCTTTAGTGTTGCCTTGATTCTTTTGGTAATTTTAGGGGTGAGTGTTTTTTTTGGCATGAAGCAGCGGCGAGGTTCAGATTTAACCGGGCAGGCCGCCGTTTTACTTAATCAAGCTCAAGCTAAATTGGAGGAAGGCGAGGCTTTAAAGACGCTTAATCCAGCCAAGTCACAACAACTTTTAACTGAAGCGCAAGATTTGGTTGAAGAGATTGAGAAATTAGGCGGCCAAAGTAAGGACTTTTTAAAATTCAAAGAAGAATTAAATCAGCTTTTAGCCAGTTTCTTAAGAGAACATGAAATTGAAGGAAATCTTTTCTTTGATCTGGAGTTGATTAAGGCCGGAGCAGAGGGGAAAAACTTACTTTTAGCTGATGAGAGATTGATTGTTTTAGATGAAAAACAAACGGCTGTTTATGAAATCGGTTTGGTTGACCAAAAATCAACCATTCTTTTTGGCGGTGAGAAAATTCAGGGAGTAGATTTAATTGCTCAAGCTGGCGATAATTTTTATGTTTTAACTGACGAAGGTCTTTTAAAAGGAGGTAAATTACCAGAGGTTGAAGTTAAAAAAGATGGAGATTGGGGAAAAATTGTTGATATGGAGGGGTTTAGTGATAATCTTTATCTTTTGGACAGCCAAGGTGAAATTTGGAAATATCCAGCCATTGAGGGGGGTTTTGGCGAAAAACAGAAATGGCTTCAGCAAGAAACAGATTTTTCTTCAGCGGTCAGTTTGACTGTTGACGGTTCTCTGTGGGTTTTAACCAAAGACGGTCAGATTTTGAAGTTCCTGCAAGGTCAGAAAGACTTTTTTGTTCTTTCAGGGTTGAACAAGCCTCTTTTTGAACCAAGCATGATTTTTACTGATTTTGATAGCCAAAATCTTTATGTTTTGGATAAAGGCAACTCGCGGGTTGTTGTTTTCAGTAAAAACGGAGAATATCAAGCTGAATATCATTGGTCAGAACTTAATCAAGCTCAAGATTTGGCGGTGGTTGAGGCAGAAAAAAAGATTTTTTGCCTGCTGGGAAGTAAAATTTACCTGATGGAGATACCTTGATGAAAATTCTCAACCGTCAAGCTAGTTATCAATATCAGCTTTTAGAAAGATTTGAAGCCGGCATTGTTTTGACCGGGCCTGAAGTGAAATCAGTCCGGCAGGGACATCTTCAGCTTGGCGAAGCCTTTGTTAAGATTAAGGATGGCGAAGCCTGGCTTTTTAACGCCCATATTCATCCCTATTTGCTTGCTGATAAGCAAATAGGGATAGACCCTCAACGAACCAGAAAGCTTTTACTCCATAAAAAAGAACTCTTAAAATTGAAGCAGGCAACCGAAGAAAAAGGTTTGACTTTAGTGCCTGTTTCGTGCTATACTAAGCACCATCAAATTAAGTTGGAAATCGCCATTGCCAAAGGCAAAAGAGAACACGAGAAAAGGGAAGCCATCAAGAAAAAAGATTGGCGAAGAGAATTAAAAACTTAATGGGGATGTTTTGATCGACGGAAAGTTCTTTGAAAAACGGCAAGCCGAGAATGATACTTCTCGTAAACGCGTATCAAAAAATAAATAACGTCTCTAACGAACGTTACGCTTACGCCTACGCTTAAGCGAGTCCTTTTTATTCTCTCTTGATGGAATAATTAGGGCTTGAATAAAGTCAAGATGCTGTTTTAGCGGTTGACTGGCCGTTTAAAACTAAGCCTAATTAGTCTGGTTTTAACTTTCCGGTTAACAGGATCAGGTTAAAGTAAGATTTAAAAGTTAACTAAGCTTGTAGAAGTTTTTCAGATAATTTTTACGGACGGGAGCTCAATACTCCCCATCTCCACCAGATAAAAACACCGGATATCAGCCGGTGTTTTTGTTTTCTAAGGTGTTTTTAACTGATTTGTTTTTGCCAAAGCGTTGTTTGAGTTGCGGCCAAGAAGGTGGTTATCTTTGTTCTCATTGTCGTAAGACAATTTGGCCATTGTCTGATTTTATTTGTCCTGTTTGTGAAAAACAGAGCTTTTTGGGCCAGACACATCCTTACTGCCAGACAAAATATTCTTTAGATGGTTTGGTTTCTTTTTTCCCTTATAAGGGGTTGATGAGAACAGCCATTGGCAAGTTGAAATATAAATTTATCACTGATTTAGCTGAAGATTTATTTGTTTTGATGAAAAATGTTGTTAGAACAAAGAACCAGTTTAAATGGTTAAAGCGTTTTTTTCCTAAAAACAAAACAATTCTTATTCCGATCCCTCTTTATTGGCAAAGAGAAAACTGGCGGGGTTTTAACCAATCAAAGCTTTTAGGTGAAAAATTAGCTGATTACTTTCACTGGCAACTGCGGGATGATATCCTGATTCGTCAAAAAGCCACTCAAGCTCAAGTAGAGCTTAGAGCTAGACAGCGTCAAAAAAATATCCAACGAGCTTTTAAGATTAAGCCTAATATTCAAATATCTCAAGATTCTAAAATTTTGTTGTTTGATGATGTTTGGACAACGGGCTCGACTCTTAAAGAAGCGGCTAAAGTTTTAAAGAAAGCTGGTTTTAAAAAAGTTTACGGATTAACGATTTGTCGTTAAAAATGCTATAATTGAGATTAGATTAAGGAGGAGTCGCATAGTTGGTCCATTGCGGGAGTTTGCTAAATTCCTAAGCCGTAAGGCTTACGTGGGTTCGAATCCCACCTCCTCCGCACTTCGAAAAGATTAACATCGGATTGGGGTGGGATGCCGGAGTGGTTTAACGGCCCGGTCTTGAAAACCGTGGGGGATGTAAATCCCACGTGAGTTCGAATCTCACTCCCACCGCCTTTCAATAAACTAATTCTAAATGTTATAATTAATTAATGATGCCTGCCGAAAACAAAGAAACAAAAAACCAGATTAAAGGTTCTTTAACAACCGGGAAACCGGAACAACTTAGGATTTTATTAACTTGGCGTTCCCCTTCGCGTCTTTTTAAAAGATTAAGTCGAGAGCGTTTTGCCACCATTGGAGCGATTGTTTTTTTGGTGGGGATTATCTTGGTTTTTCTTAAAGAATGGTTTTTAATTGCGGTCATTATCGCCCTAGCCTTTTTCTCTTATATTCTTTCTCAGGTCAAGCCTGAAGAGGTTGAACATCAAATTACCAATAAAGGTATTGTCACCAGCGGCAGAACTTATCTTTGGCAACAGCTTTTAAGATTTTGGTTTGAAGGAGAAGGGGACCAAACGATTTTATTGATTGATGGTTTAGATCGGATTCCCTTCCGTTTATTACTGCTTTTAGGCGACCAGAATAAAGAAACCATCAAAAAAATACTTGCTTCTTACTTGCCGGAGGAAAAACCAGAGAAAACCTGGATTGACCGGTCCGGTGAGTGGATCACTCGACAGATTCCTTTAGAAAAATGATTTGCGGCCATAGCTTAACGGATAGAGTAGCGGTTTGCGGAACCGCCGATTCCAGTTCGATTCTGGATGGCCGTGCTGAAGTTGGTGGGGTGCCGGAGTGGTTTAACGGGCAGCTCTCGAAAAGCTTGCAGGTTGAAAAATCTACGTGAGTTCGAATCTCACTCCCACCGCCAATTATTTACCAGCCCCTGTAGCTCAGGGGAGAAGAGCATCAGTTTCCGGAACTGGGGGTCGGAGGTTCGAATCCTCCCAGGGGCGCCATGCCAACAGATAAAAAGAAGGTTAAAAGAGAATTTTCAGCTGGGGGAATTGTTTTTCGTTCTGAACCGGAAGGTATTCTATGGTTGGTTATTAAACCAACTGGTAATGAGAAATGGCGTTTGCCCAAAGGAGGAATTGATAGAGGTGAAAGTTCGGTAGCGGCGGCTAAAAGGGAAGTCAGTGAGGAAGCTGGCGTAGAAGTTGAGGTTTTAAGTAAAATTGGTGAAGAAAAATATTGGTTTATTCAGGATAAGCAAAAGATTTTTAAAACAGTTGTTTTTTACTTAATGAAATATTTGCAGGAGGCAAGTTTAGGTTTTGATTGGGAAACAGAAGCCATTGATTGGCTAGAATTTGAAGAAGCGAAAAAAAGATTAGCTTTTGAAAAAGAGATTACTTTACTAGAAAAAGCAGAGAAAATGAGAAGAGAAGCAGAAAAGATTCAACAGATAAAGTTAATTTGATTAAAGAAAAGGAGAGGTCGCATAGTGGACTAGTGCGCACGCTTGGAAAGCGTGTATGGTTGCAAGATCATCGCGGGTTCGAATCCCGCCCTCTCCGCCAATAAGCGCGTTTATTTTGCGGAAAATATGCGGTAAAAAAAGGAAACCATGGATCAACTAGAAGAAATTAAAAGAAAAATCGATATTGTTGAGCTGGTTAACAGCTATGTCCCTTTGAAAAAGGCTGGCCGTAATTTTAAAGCTCTTTGTCCCTTTCATTCCGAAAAAACACCTTCCTTTATGGTTTCACCGGAAAGACAAATCTGGCATTGTTTTGGCGCTTGCAATGAAGGTGGCGATATCTTTGGTTTTTTAATGAAAATAGAAAACCTGGATTTTGGTGAAGCGGTAAGGGAGTTGGCCAAGAAAGCCGGCGTAAAGTTAACCCGTTATCAGCCTTCTGAAGAGGAAAGAAACAAGCAACTTTTGTATGAAATTAATAACTTGACCGCGGAATATTATCACTTTTTGCTTTTAAACCATCCTTCTGGTAAAAAAGCTCTTGATTACATTCTCGGCCGGGGGATTAAAAAAGACTCATTAGTCTTGTTTAAAATCGGTTTTGCTCCTGATGCTTGGCGAAGTCTGCAAGCTTATTTAGTTAATAAAAAAGGCTACAAAGCCCAGGATTTGGAAAGAGTTGGTTTAGTCATTAAAACCGGAAAGGGTGACTTTTATGATCGCTTTCGTGGCCGCTTGATGTTTCCCCTAAAGGATTATCATAGTAATGTTCGGGGGTTTGCCGGGAGATTACTTGGTTCTCAGGCTAAAGAAGCTAAATATATTAATACGCCGGAGACGTTCATTTATCATAAATCAGAACTTTTATTTGGTTTAACCGAAGCTAAAGACGAGATTAAGAAAAAAGACCAAACGGTTTTGGTTGAGGGAGAATTGGATATGATTTCTTCTTATCAAGCTGGAGTAAAAAATGTTTTGGCCATTAAAGGTTCGGCTCTTAGTGGACCTCAAGTGAAGCTTATTAGCCGCTTTACGCAAAATATCGTTTTTGCCTTAGACCAGGATTTGGCTGGTGACCAGGCGGCGCGTCGCGGTATTGAGATCGCTGAAGCCGGAGAGATGATGATTCGGGTTGTTGAGAGTAAAGAAGGTAAAGACCCTGATGAAATTGCCCAGAAAAAGCCGGCTTTATGGAAGAAGTTGGTTCAAAAGGCAGTCCCAGTTTATGATTATTTGCTGGATTCGGCTTTTAAACGTTTTGACAGCCAAACCATTGAAGGAAAAAGGAAAATCAGCGGCGAGTTTATTTTGGTTTTGGCTAAAATCAGCAATGAGATTGTCCGCGACCATTATGTTCGCGAGCTAGCCAACCGTCTTAAGGTCAGCGAAGAGGCAATTCTTAAAGAGATTGAAAAAACCAAAGCCAGCCAAATGGAGACCGGTGTCGGCCAGGCTCTCTTTAGCAAGCCAGCTGTTGGTAAGGAAAAGCTTAGAAGAGAAGTTTTAGAAGAATACCTTTTGTCTTTGGCTTTTCAGTCAGGCCAATGGGATTTATTGCGGAAAAGAAATCTAACCAATTTAATCAAAACTTATCGTCTAGAGAAAATTCTGGCGACTCTCAAAGATTATTTTAAACATTATCAGAAAGTTAATAGTGAACGTTTGGCTAAAATGCTTGAGCCGGAATTATTAGAAAGCTTTAATCAGTTCTATTTGTTTGATTTAGGTGATTTGTTTGATGATGAAGAGAAATTTAAAAAAGAATTTACCAAAACCCTGAAACGTTTAGAAGAAATTGATTTAAAGGAGAAATTAAGTGAGATCTCTGTTAAAATAAAGACATTAGAGAAAAAAAGCAAGCCTTCCCCTGAAGAGAAGAAAAAATTAAAAAGTTATCATCGGGAATTTCGCGATTTATGTTCAAATCTGAAATCTTTTGAAGAGGAGTAAATTGATGGCTAAGAAAAAAGAAAAAAAAGCAATAAAAAAAGATAAAAAAGCCAAACTCATCAAAAAGAATAACAAAAGGCAAGAAGAGATTAAAAAACTTTTGGCTAAAGGTAAAAAGCAAGGTTTTGTTACTCAAGAGGAGATTTTAAGGATTTTTCCTGATGCTGAGGAAAAAATAGAGGAAGTTGATGAACTTTACAACAAGCTTTTAGAACAGAAAATTGATGTTTTTGAAACGGTTACTGAAGAGGAAATCGCCGAGGATGAAAAAGCAACCTCTGAACTCTCCAAAGAACTGGAAGTCTTAGCCACCATTGGCGACAAACTTTTAACTGATCCAGTGCGGATGTATCTTAAGGAAATTGGCCGCATTCCTCTTTTAAAAGCTGAGGAAGAAATTGATTTAGCTCAAAGAATTGAAAAAGGCGAAAAAAAAGCCAGAGCCAAGCTGATTCAATCCAACCTGCGTTTGGTTGTTTCCATTGCCAAGCGCTATTTAGGTCGCGGTATGAGCTTTTTGGATTTAATTCAGGAAGGCAACCAGGGTTTGATGCGGGCCGTAGAAAAATATGATTGGCGCCGAGGCTATAAATTTTCCACTTATGCCACTTGGTGGATTAGACAAGCTATTACCCGGGCCATTGCCGACCAGGCCAGAACCATCAGGATTCCGGTCCACATGGTAGAAACGATTAACAAATTGAGTCAGACAGCCAGACGAATGACTCAGGAATTAGGCCGGGAAGTAACTCATGAAGAATTAGCGAAAAAGATGGAGCTGACGCCCCAGCGAGTCCAGGAAATCTTTAAGATTGCCCAGGAAACAACCTCTTTGGAGAAACCAGTTGGTGATGAAGAAGATTCCTTTTTAGGTGATTTTATTCAAGATACCAATCAACCCTCTCCTTATGATTCGGCTTCCAAGCAATTCTTAAAAGAAAACATTGAAGAAGTTTTCCAGACTCTTTCCGAAAGAGAAGCTAAAGTTCTTAAGATGAGATTCGGTCTAGCTGGTTATCGGTCGATGACCTTGGAAGAAGTTGGCAAGGAATTTGGTGTCACCAGAGAAAGAATCAGACAGATTGAAGCAAAAGCTTTAAGAAAGCTTAAACATCCCTCTAGAAGAAAGAAACTTCAAGATTACTTGGAATAATTGCCAAAAATCAAATTTAAAGCTATAATTACCTTGTAATTTTACATTCCGGCGTGGCGCAATGGTAGCGCGGATCCCTGTTAAGGATAAGGTTGTAGGTTCGAATCCTACCGCCGGAGCAACGGTTTTTAGCTTCAATTTTGGTATCCTCTGTATTAAACTTCGCCTCTTTGTTACAATTCTATTTGTATGGAGGATAATTTTCATTTAGGTATAAAGGCCATTATTCGTAATGATGAAGGTAAAATACTTCTTTTAAAAACGAACCCTCAAACATTAAAGGGTTTTTCAGGAGAACCATATTGGGATATCCCTGGAGGTAGAATTCATAAAAACAGTAGTATTGAAGAAACACTGAAAAGAGAGGTTGAAGAAGAAACTGGTATAACTTCAATACAAAGTTTCAAGCCATTTTCTATGGTTTTGTCTAATAACGTTAGAATCCCTGTTGACAATGGAACAGTTGGCTTAATTCTATCATCATATCTTTGTGATGTGGGTAATGTAACCAATATAAAAATTAGTGAAGAACATACAGAATTTGGGTGGTTTAGTCTTTTAGAGGCGGAAAAGCTACTTACGGTTAAATATCCTAAAGAATTTGTAGACAAACTTTCTGAACTCGAGTAATTCATAAACCAGTTGCTCGGAGAACTAAATATCTAAATAGAACTAGTCCGAACATCGTCCACGATGGGGAGCTAGTTTCAGAAAGCCCATAAATTTGGGCTTTTTTGATTGCACTAGAGTAGTCTTTTTGCAGATCCTGATTAAAATTAGCTTTAAATTGGTGCTTGACAACAACTACAATTAGTTGTATTATATGAAGTATGACAAATAATAATAAACAACGACTAACTCTTTTTATTAATCCTGCTATTGCTAAGCACGCTAAAGCTCAAGCTGTTGTTGATGAATTAAGCTTGACTGCTCTGGTAGAAAAGGCTTTGATCAACTATTTGCCCAAAGAAACAGTCATTAAGAAGCCTGTAGTTAGAGAGGATTTTGATCCTTAAATAATTATTTCTTGCCTTTTTCTCAAGAAAGTCATCTTAAGGGTAGATTTTGTTATAATATTAAAATATGAGACAAAAAATTCGTGGTTTGGTCAGTATAGGTTTATTACTTTCCTGGGCAGTTTCTGCTTTAAGCGGATTCATTCTTTATTTAGCCCCTGAAGGTCAGCGTTCAGGGAGAGTAATTCTTCTTTTTGGTTTGGCCAAGAGTGGTTGGATGGAATTTCATACATGGATAAGTTTTTTCGCCTTAGGAATTACTTTATTACATGTGATTATTGATTGGAAAATTTTAGTAGCTGTTGTTAAGTATTTAGTTAAAGGAAATATTTCAAGGGTTTGATAAAAATTATAGATAACTAGTTTGAACTTCGTCCATGGGTGGGGGTTGAACCAAGAGAACTCTATTTTTAAGGGTTTTTTGTGTTTTGTGGTAGTATAGAAAGAGGAAGGAGGTGATTATTAATGACAGATATTAAAGATAAGACGGTGGTTGAAGAACCAACCGAAGAACCAAAGGCTGAAGATAAACCAGTTGCTGATGTAGAACCAACCGAAGAACCAAAGGCTGAAGAGTCTGTTAGCGGGGCAGCTGCCTCAACAGACGATGTGGCTACACCAGCAGGAATTGATCAACAGGGTCGCCAGCTTTATAGCGTAAAGTGCGCTAAGTGCGGGAAACAAACTGAAGTTCCTTTTAAGCCAAGTGGAGATAGACCAGTTTATTGTAGAGATTGCTACATGCAAAAGAAAGGAGGGGGAGTTTAAGATTAAGGGAGAATAAATAGGGGGATAAAACTGTATTGAAATCCTTTATTGAATTTTTAAACTAGTTCGAACATCGTCTACGATGGGGAGTTAGCTTCAGAAAACCCAAATTAGTGAGAATTTGAACCGGTAAAATGATATAAATAAATTTTATGATGGCTTTTATTAGGTTTAAGTTGGGGAAAAGGATAATCATTGGCAACTAGACGAATAGGATGATTGACTTTTTTTTCAAGTAATCGTTGAAGACGATTCATTAAATAAGGGAAAAGATAGACGCTAATAATTGTCGCTTGGCTAAAATCAGCTTTCCAGAAGCTTTTCCAGTAAACCTTAGCTAGTTTATCAACTTTAGATTGACGAATACGACGACGAGATTTCCAGACTAAGAAAGGATTAATTTCATAACCAATCGCTTTGGCTCCACGACGAGCCGCAGCAATGAGAATTCGCCCGTCGCCGGAACCAAGATCGATAAGAATGTCTTGAGGACCAACTTGGGCCAGTTTTAACATTTGATTGACGGCGGTAGGTTTGCTGGGGAAGTAAATAGCTCCGGGGTGAAAAACATGAATATAGAATTGATAGCCGAGAAACAAAAAACAAAGGCCTAAGAGAATAATTAATAAAAGATAGAGTAAGAAAGCCATTGTCCAAGTATAACATTGGTTTTGATTTACTAAGAGTTTCTTCAAAGAAAGCTATTATTTGAAAAATTATTTCTATTTGTATAAAATAATAGTCGTGAAGAGGAACAGAAAACTTTCTTTAAAGTTGATTGCTTTTTGTCAAGCCTTGGGTTTGGTTATTTACTGCGGCTTAGTCTCTGTTTTGTTTTGGCGGGGTGGAAATTTATTTGGTCCTTCCCCGAGTTTTTTGGGCCCTTTGCTGGTTATCGTTCTTTTTTCTACTTCGGCTTTGGTTGCGGCTTTATTGACCCTAGGTTATCCCTTTATCCTCTTTTGGAAAAAGAAACAAACAATAGCGGCTTTAAAATTGGTTAGTTATACTGCTGTTTGGTTGATTTTCTTCATTGTGATAACAATTTTATTAGTTCTTTTTGCTAAAATTTACTTTTAAAACCGTTTCAGTAAATTTATGGTGAGAAAACCTTTACTCATTGTTTTTTGGTTTTTAGTTGGGATTTTTGTTTTTCTGATTTGTCAATTGACCATTCCCGGTCTGAGGTTTTTAATGAGATGGTTTCTTTTCCCAATCCCATTCATAGTTTTCTTTTCATTAGGGATAGCCTTAATCGTTTTGACTTTAAAAGGAAAAGTAGCTGGTAAGTTGAAAGCACTTTTGTTGCTGACTGGTTCTTCAGCAGTTGGAGTTTTCCCTTTTATTCTTTTACATAATTTAGTCTATGGTCTTTTCATATTTTTCTTTGGGGAAAATTTTTGGGAAAGAACCGGGTTGGGGGATGAACCAGTTTTCTTTATTCTTGGCCTTTTAGTTTGCCCAATAGCCTTTTTAATTGGGGCTATCGGTAGCGGATTATTATTTCTTAAAAGAAAATAAAAAACCACTTGACAGCCTCATTTAATTATGACATAATGAATATATATTCATAATTATTTAAGTTATGGCTAGACCAAAAAGACAACGATACGTTAGTTTTTTACCTGGAGTAACCTATTTTAAACCGAGGGGGGTTCCCTTAGGTAAACTTGAAGAGGTTAATCTTTCTGTTGATGAATTCGAGGCTATAAGATTGGCAGATTGGAAGGAAATTGATCAGGTCAAAGCGGCCAGGAAAATGAAAGTTTCCCAAAGTACTTTTCAGCGGATTTTAAGTTTAGCTCGTAAAAAAATTGCTCAGGCTTTAGTTGAAGGCAAAGCAATTAAAGTGAAAGGAGGTGAAATAGTAATGCCTTTTGGTTTTGGTAGAGGCACTGGTAGAGGTGGCGGAAGAGGCCGAATGGGAGGTTCTTTTTCGGCTGGCCCTGGCGGGACTTGCATTTGTACTAATCCCGAATGCAAGAATGAAATTTCCCATCAGGCTGGCATCCCTTGTTATCAAATGAAGTGCTCTAAATGTGGTAGCCCGATGATTAGAAAAAGATAAAGAAAGGGGGTGAAAAAAAGAAAATGAAGATTGCAGTTGCCTCATCAGGCAAAAATTTAGAGAGTCCGATTGACTTTAGATTTGGACGGTGTCCTTATTTTTTGATTGTTGATACCGAAATTGATAAGTTTGAAATAGTGGAAAATTCTGCGGCTCAGGCTTTTCGAGGAGCAGGCATTTCTGCGGCTCAAATGGTTGTTAATAAAGGAGTTAAGGTTGTGATTGCTGGTAATTTTGGCCCCAACGCTTTGAATGTTTTTCAGACTGGAGGCATTAAAATTTTTAGGGTTGGAATAGAAACCAGTGTTAAAGAAGCGATTGAAGCTTATAAAGCCGGCAAGCTTGAAGAAGTAAAAATCAGCACCATAAATTTTGCTCGCGGTTTTGGTGGCGGAAGAGGAAGAAGATGATAAGCAATAAAGAAGAAAAACTTAAAAAAGGACAAAAATTAACCAAAATGGCTGCTTTATTAGTGGCTTTTTTGGCAATTTTGAAAGCCGTTATCGGTTTCTTTTCTGGGAGTATTGTTTTAATCTCCGATGCTTTACATAGTGGAGCAGACCTTTTACCTATTTTTGCTTCTTGGTTTGGCTTAAAAATTGCTCAAAGAAAACCAACAGGCCGTTTTTCTTATGGATTTTATAAAGGAGAAAATTTAGCCACTTTGGCGGTTTCTGTTTTTATCCTTTATGTTGCTTGGGAGATATTTACTGAAGGTTATCAAAGATTGTTTTTAATTTCTTCAATTAAGATTCCCATTTTAGCTTTAATCATTGCTTTAGTTGATGCCCTGGTTTTATATTTTTTTGGCAACTACGAGATTAAGGTTGGAAAGGCAATAAATGCTCAAAGTTTAAGGGCAATAGGAGAAGAAAATAGAGCTCATGTTTTTTCTTCATTAGCTGTTTTTGTCGGAATTTTATCTGCCCAGTTTAAAATTCCTTATCTTGAGGGAGTAATTACCATTGGCATTGCTATTTTGATTTTGAAAATTGGCTTGGAAACAACCAGGGAGTCGATTTTGGCCCTGATGGATGTTAGTCCGAGTAAAGAGGTTGAAGAAAAGGCAGCTAAAGCCATTCAATCAGTCCCGGGGATTGAAGAATTTTTTGATTTACGTTTAAGGAAAGCAGGTCCTTTTATTTTTGGTGAAACAAAGGTGGGGATTAGAAAGTTTGTTGATGTTAAAAGAGCTCACGAGATGGCTGATAGAGTTGAAAGAACGGTTAAGGAAAAAGTCCCCCAAATAGATTCTCTTAGCATTCATGTGGAACCCTTTGAAAGCGACTGGCAGCATTTAGCTCTTCCGGTGAGAGAAAATCATGGTTTGAATTCGTTAATAAGCGAGCGTTTTGGCCGTTCACCTTATTTTCTTTTTCTTAATCTTAAAGCAGGCAAAATAAAGGGATTTTACCTTCTTAAAAATCTCTATAAAGAGAAGTCGATGAGAGCGGGTTTATCGGTTGTTAAATTAATTGCAAAACAAAAAAGTGATGTTTTAATTACCTCTGAGGTTGGTGAGATTTCTTTTTATGCTCTTCGCAATTATCTGATTGATTTATATCAAGCTAAAGGAAAAACAGCTAAAGAGGCAATTGATTATTTTATTGTTGGTAAATTAAATCAGTTAGAAAGACCAACTAAAGAAAAAGCTTAATATGGTTCAAATTGGTATTACCGGTGGTAAAGGCGGGACGGGAAAATCAACCGTCTCGATTCTTTTAGCCAATAAGTTGAGAAAAGAAGGTAAAAAAGTCGTTATTGGCGATTGTGATGTTGAATGCCCTAATGATTATTTGCTCTTAGGTAAAAAATTGGGGAAACCTGTTAGCAGGGTTTTTGCCTATTTTCCTAAACTTGATAAGAAAAAATGTCAAAAATGTGGACTTTGTGTTGAAAAATGTCGCTCTCATGCGATTTTTCAACCTCCCAATGACTACCCAATTTTTATTCACGACCTTTGTTCTGGTTGTGGACTATGTTGGCATCTTTGCCCAAACAAAGCCATTAAAATTGAGAAAAAAATCATTGGTGAAGTTTTTGAGAATAAAATTAAAAACAATTTTTATTTAGTTACTGGCAAATCGATTGGGGTCATTGAAGAAACAGGTCCAATTGTGACTAAAACTAAGGAGTATCTTTTAAAATTGGCCAAAAAAATAGGGGCTGACTATCTTTTATATGACACCTCAGTAGGCATGCATTGTGGAGTCATAAGGGCTTTGCTGGGTTGTGATTTAGCTTATGCTGTTACCGAACCGACGCCTTTAGGAGTTTATGATTTAGGTTTGATTTTGAAATTGCTAAAAATTCTTAAGGTTCCTTCAAAAATTGTTTTAAATCAAGCTGATTTGGGAGAGCGGGAAGAAATCAATAAATTAGCCAAGAAATCTGGGGTTAAAATTGCTTTTGAAATCCCTTATTCTAAAAAATTGGTTGAATTTTATTCAAAAGGGGAACTGGGAGAATTTAACTTATGAAAAAACTTTTCGCTTTCATTATTGCCTTTTTTCTTCTAACTCTTTTTTCAACCAAAGTAGTTTTAGCTCAGCCAAAGCTAGGAATTAATTTCTTCTATGGTCAGGGTTGCCCTCATTGTGCCGAAGCTAGAATTTTCTTAGAAAGTCTTAAGGAAAATTACCCAAACCTGGAGATTAGAGAGTATGAAATTTATACTCATCCTGAAAATCAAAAACTTTTTATTCAATTTTGCCAAGAATATAAAACCGATCCTTTAGGTGTCCCAATGTTTTTTGTGGGAGAGAAATATTTTCTTGGTTTTAGGAAAGAAACAATTGGTAAAGAGATTGAAAATTATCTTCAAGAGATTTTATCTAAGGAAGAATTGTCTAAAGAGGAAGAAAAAAGGCAATTGCCGAATTCTTCTTCTTCTTCTGTTAATTTTAACTGGGTTAAGATTTTTTCTTTGGCCGCTGTTGATGCCGTTAATCCTTGTGCTTTGGCGGTACTCTCTTTAATGCTGATTGCCATTATGACGGCTAATCCTAGCCAAAAGAGAAAAGTTTTATTGGCGGGTTTGGCTTTTACCAGTTCAATTTTTGTGATGTATTTAATTTATGGGCTGATTGTCATTAGATTTTTCCAAGTGATTCAAGCCCTAAGTAGTGTCAGACTCATTTTTTATAAGATTTTAGCTGGCGTGGCTATTCTTTTGGGGCTTTTGAATATTAAAGACTTTTTTTGCTACAAACCTGGTGGATTTTTAACGGAAATGCCGATGTTTTTACGGCCGAAAGCCCAAAGAATAATTAAGGGGATTACGTCACCGAAGAGCGCTTTTGTTATTGGCATTTTTGTGACTTTGTTTTTACTTCCTTGTACGGCTGGTCCTTATTTGATTGCGGGTGGAATTCTATCTGTTTTGGCAATCTTAAAGACATTTCCTTATTTATTTATCTATAATTTAATTTTTATTTTACCAATGTTAGCGATTACGATTATCATTTATGTTGGCTTGACCAAAGTTAAAGATGTTGCTGGCTGGAAGGATAAAAATATAAGATATCTTCATTTAGTGGCTGGTTTGATAATCTTTTTATTAGGGATAGCTATGTTTTTAGGTTGGATTTAAGGAGAATTCAAATGCAGGAAACAAAATTTAAGATTGCTGTTGTTTCAGGAAAAGGTGGGGTTGGCAAAAGCATGTTTGCCTCTAGCTTAGCGATGCTTTTTTCTTCAAAGAAGAAAATAATTGCTGTTGATTGTGATGTTGATGCTCCGAATTTACATCTTTGGCTGGGGCAAAAAGAAGGTTGGGACAAAGTAGAAAAAATTTCTGTTTCCGAAAGACCAGTCATTGATTTTAAGAAATGTACTGGTTGTAGTCAGTGTGCCCAAATGTGTGCTTTTGGAGCAATTAAGATGGTTCAAAAGAAACCAGTTGTTAATAAATTTTTTTGTGAAGGTTGTGGGGCTTGTGAAGTTATTTGTCCAGCCAAAGCGATTAAGATGGAATTAGTTAAAAATGCAGAAATTAGAATTAAAAGAAATGTTTATGGTTTTCCTTTAATTTCTGCTCAGCTTTATTCTGGGGAAACCGGTTCCGGAAAAATTGTCGATCAGGTTAAACAGAAAGCAGAGAAATTTGAGTATGAACTGATGATTATAGATAGTCCAGCCGGAACAGGTTGCCCGATCATCGCTGCCTTAAATGGAACCGATTTTGCCGTTTTGATAACTGAACCAACCCCTTCGGCTTTTTCAGATTTGAGAAGAGTTTTAACTGTTGTTGATCATTTCAAAAATCCTTACGGGGTAGTGATTAACAAATGGGATATCAATCCTGGCGAAAGCAGGAAAATCCAAAATTGGGCCGGGAATAATTTTTTAGGTAAAATTTCTTATGACCAGCGAATTTTTCAAGCCATTACCCGACTAAAACCAATTTTGGAAACTAATCTCCCAGTTAAAAAAGAAATTAAAAAAATTTATAATAATTTCTTAAAGAAGATTTTATGAAAAAAGGATTTTTGATCGTTTTATTCCTTTTGTTCTCTCTCCCTTTTTTAGGGACGAAAATTGACGCGACTTCCTCTCCGTCTCAAGAAGAAATTCTTGAAGGAAAGATTTTAGTTTCAATTAAAGAAGATGTTATCACTCAGGGTGGTCAGCAATACCTTTATCAAAAACTAAAGGTTTTAATTACTAAAGGTTCATTAATTAATCAAGAGGTGGTTATTGAGGTTGGAGATATTCCCATTGTTGGCCAGCCAAAATACAAACCAGGCGATGAAATTTTAGTTAGCTATAGTAAAGATTTTACTGGGGATGATGTTTTTTATATTACTGATTTTATTCGCCGTCAGCCTTTGCTTTGGCTTTTCTTAATTTTTGTGGTTTTAACTGTAACTATTGGTAAATGGCGGGGTTTAAGTTCGCTTTTGGGTTTAGGAATTTCCTTTTTGGTTATCTTTGTCTTTATTTTACCGCAGATTTGTGCTGGTCGAGATCCAGTTTTCATCGCCATTATTGGTTCTTTATTGATTATCCCTTTTACTTTTTATCTTTCCCATGGTTTTAATAAAAAGACAACAGTGGCCGTCATCGGCACTTTTATCGCCTTAATTATTACCGGTCTGCTGGCTAAATTTTTTGTGGAAGTAACTAGATTAACTGGTTATGCTTCAGAAGAAGCAGGTTTTTTACATTTGGCCAAAGAAGGGATGGTTAATATTAGAGGTCTTGTTTTAGCCGGGATTATCATTGGGACTTTGGGAGTTTTGGATGATATCACCGTTTCTCAATCAGCCATTGTTCAACAGTTAAAAGCCGCCAATCCTAAAATTTCTTATAAGGAACAATTTTGGCGAGCCATGGATGTTGGTCGAGACCATATTGCCTCAATGGTTAACACTTTGGTTTTAGTTTACACCGGAGCCGCTTTACCTCTCCTCTTGCTTTTTATTACTAATTCACATCCCTTTACTGAAGTCATCAACTACGAAATTATTGCCGAAGAAATAATCAGAACTTTAGTAGGGAGTGTTGGTTTAATAGCAGCTGTGCCGATAACTACTTTTTTGGCGGTTAATTTTATTACCAAAAAAGATTTTAAGAAGATTCTTCCATAATAAATTTTCTTCAATTGTTGAATAAAGATGAATTCTGCTATACTTTGTTAAGGAGTTTTTATTAATGAGGACCCAAAAAATTAAAATTAATAAAGATTTAAGGCTAAATGTTTTTGACTCTGGCGCAGAGAGAGAATATGCCACAGATTTAACCGTGGTCTTTATTCATGGGGGAACAGGTTCACTTTTGAATTGGAAATATCAGTTGAGTTATTTTTCTGAGAAATACCGAACGATTGCTTATGATTGGCGCGGTTGTGGCCAATCAGATGAAGCTGTAAGCTATACCTTTGATGATCACTATGATGATTTTTTAAAACTCATGAAGGTTTTAAATATCCCCAATAAAATTATTTTGGTAGCTCACAGTTACGGTGGCTTAATTGCCCAGAGATATCTTAAGGAATATGGCGTGGAGAAATTTGTTAGCGTTAGTCTTGGCTTGGGTTATGGTGTCGGTTTGTTACTTAGGTTACTGTTAAATTTGCCTAAATTTTTACAAGTACCAATTTATCGTTGCTGTTTGGTGCCTAAAAATCCTTTTTTAACCAAACGCTTTTTAGCTTCTAAAAAAACCCCGGTGGAGAAAATAAGAGAAGCTCTGGCGGATAACAAATTACCTTCTTTGGAATTTTGTTTAGGTTTGAAAACTTTCCGAAAAGATGAACCTCTGGGGTGGTTAAAGAATTATCAAGAAAAAATGCTGATTATTAGTGGGCGAGAAGATAAGAGACTTAAAGCAAGACATCTTAGAAAAATTAATAATTTTTTACCGGAGGTAAAAGTTGAAATTGTTCAGGACGCCGGGCATATTGTTCCCTATGAAGCTCCGGAATATTTTAATAATTTAATTGAAAGTTTTATTGAAAATCGTTATCCTTCTGTTGCCAAAGACTTTTTCGCCAAATAAGACTTTTTAAAACCAATTTAAAAAATTTAAGGGTATCGGTAAATTTATTGACTTCACTGACAAAATCTTCATGATAGATGGTGGCAATAGGTAAATTTTTGACTTTATAATTCAACCAACAGGCTTTGAGGATTAGTTCTGGTTCGGTTTCAAAGTTTTTAGTTTTCAATTCAATATTTTTAATAACTCTTTGGCTAATGTAACGAAAGCCTGACTGAACATCTTCAACCTTCTGCCTGGCTAAGTTGGAAATAATCCAGGAAGTGAAATAATTAGTGGCCAGGCGGAGAAAAGGCATCCCTTGAATATTTTGGAAA
>Ga0315539_1001193_pt1 | contig 19291 bp, 15 predicted proteins | sample SalMarSW160150MG_FD_203097 | JGI IMG/M metagenome (GOLD analysis project Ga0315539, IMG submission 203097) | Salt marsh sediment microbial communities from the Plum Island Ecosystem LTER, Massachusetts, United States - Salt Marsh Sediment SW1601-150 ... | reverse complement strand
CACGAAGAGCATCGCGATCAGGCTGGCGGGCACCAACGCCCACCACGAGCCCAGGAACAATGTCATGCACGGAAAGAGCAGGACGATCCCCACATACATGGGGTGGCGCACATAGCGGTAGGGGCCGCCAGTGACCACCTGGTGCCCGCGGTCCTCCTGGATGCGCACCATCCGGCCCAGGTAGGCGTTGGTGAGGATTGTCCCAAAGACCAGGCCGCCGGATAGAACCGTGCCCACCAGCCCCAGCACCTCCAAGGCCACGGGCATCTGGGACCAGCCGACCCGGCCCCCGTCCAGCCCGGCGAGAACGAGCGTGGCCAGGAGCAGGACCGTATAGATCGCCATGATGACCTTGTCCCAGACCTTGACGTTCTCCGCGACCTGGCTGCGTTCCTTAAGGAGGTCCGGGGCTCTGAGCGTGCCCCACACCGCATAGGCCAGCAGGAAAACGCCATAGAGCAGCGACAGGATCCACGCCGCCGGCCAGTCCAGGCGGCCGGCCGGGACGAACAGCAAGAGGTCCATGACCAGGATGACGGCGAACACCGCGACGATCCGCTTGAGCAGCGCGCGCCAGACGGCGGGCCGGGCTTCAGTAGCTGGTAGCGATCTCATCTCATGCCTCACACAGGATCTCCACAACCCCCTACCCGCCATCCGCCCGCACCCTGTCGCCGCTACGCACGCGGGCGGTGGCGCTGCCGCAGCCGACCGCGGCCAGGATCCAGCGATACACTGCAGGCCAAGGCCCCCAGAACCAGCACCGCAGCCACGAGGCCCGGCATCTTCCGTGCACTCACCATCGCACCGTTCTCCCTCCCCGAGACGTCGCACGATGCGACTCAACAACCTCGACGCGACGAAAGCGTATCACCACTGGAGCGATCACGCAATACGTCGCATAACCCTCTGCCCGGCCCCTCCCAGCACCCAGCCTGGCTCAGTGAGTTACCCTCGAGACCATCCCCCAGGTTAGAGCGTGAACACCTCCTCGCTGACCGGAGTCAGGACCTCGTAGCCATCCCCGGTGACCACCACGGTGTTCTCCACCCCCACGGCGCCCTCGCCGGGGAACACGATCTTGGGCTCGATGGCGAAGACCATCCCCTCCTCCAACGGATAGCCGTGACCATCGGCGAGGTAGGGTAACTCTCCGAGCTCCAGGCCGATACCATGAGCCACGAATCTCGTTTGCAGCCCCGGCGGACCCAGATAGCTGTCGCGGTAACCCAACTCGTGGGCCAGACGCATGCTGTACTCGAAGAGCCTCTCGCACACGGCCCCCGGACGAACATCCTCCAGAACGGCATCGTGGATACGACGCGCAGCGGCATAGGCGGCCACGAACTTATTCGGCATCTTGCCGATGCAGAACATGCGCGTGGTGTCCACCATGTAGCCGTGATAGACACAGAGAAAGTCCACCAGGATAGGCTCGTTGGCCCTCAACGGCTTCAGGCTGCCACCTACCGGGAACGCTGGCGAGACGCCCAGTCCCCCCATCGGGGAATCCGACTGGCTGACGATGCCCCCAGTCTCTCCGCTGAGCACGTGCCAGGTGTAGGCCTCGTAGTTCATGGATCTGACCCTGGCCAGACCCTCGTGCCCGTACTTCTTGGCGGTGGTGTCCAGCATCCCGCCAACCTCTATCTCGGTCACGCCCTCCTTGATGAACCATTTGGCCGCTTCGAACACCTTTCTGGTGATCTTTCCCGCCTCTACCATCATCTCCATCTCGAAAGGCGTCTTAATCTTCCGGGCGTGTCGAATGATGGAAGAGGAGTCCATCAGCCTGCTGTCGGGGAAGATCTCCACGTACCTGAAGTACTCCCTTACAGGCAGCATGTCGAACTCCAGCCCCATCGTCTCAGGCATACCACCACAATGGTTGCGGATTAGCACTGGCAGCTCTCGCAGAGAGGTGAAGCCCACCACCTTCTCCAGCGGGGAGTCCACCTTCGCCCGCTCCAGTTCGCGCCTCACCATCAGGAGCGGCTCTCCCTCCAGAGGTACGAAGAGACAGCAGTCCTGGGTGGTGCCCGAGAGATAGAAGTAGTCCATCTTCTGAACCACGAGCAGGGCATCCAGTTGCTGGCGCCCCATGCTCCGCCTGACCCTCTCCAGCCGCAGCTCGATCTCTTCCCGGGGGGTGTAGCGAAAGCCCAGGACCTTGCTTCTTTTCTCCAGCTCCGTTCTCACCCAGTACTCGTGCTTCAAGACGTCCTCCCCCTCGGACCGGTCTTCCGGAAACCGAGGCTTCGCCCGCAACCCTGCACATTGTATCAGCCCTCGCAACACCAGGCAACCCTCTTCGGCGGGGTGCGCATCCTGGGCAAGCCGCAGCCCGCATCGAAGGTTAGAGGTGCCCGGCCGGAGAAGTCCAAGCAGCGCGTGCGCCACCCTGGGCCTCATGATGGGGACGTACTTCAGCCCTCGGGCAGTGCCACTGCCAGGAAGATCTTGACTTCGTCTCGCACAGAGCATACAATGAAGAGTAGGGTCTCTCATTTTCACCCAATCGCGTCTCCATGTCGTATAGTGCGATGCGCGCCGCTTGATCTGGGAGGAAGACATGAGTCCCATAAGCGTACCCCGCAAACGTGCCTACTATCCAGCCTCACCCGATGAGCAGGACCGGCTATTGCTGTGGATTCCCAAGGACGAACTCGAAGGTATGGTAGAGGAAGACCTGATGCCTGAATCAATCCTGGAAGACTTCCCTGATGGGCTGGAGGTCGAGGTCACCCCAGAGGCCATCAACGAATTGGGGCTCGACCTAGGTCTCAACCCGGAGGCCGTCAGGGCCGTCTATGCACACCTGTCGGAGCGTGGTCAGGTTCCCCAATCGGGGGTGGTGGACGGAGCAGCACTGGAGCAAGCCGCGCGCGCGATCGTGGAGAGCGACGAAGAGGCCCCTCCACCCATGTTCACCCCCGAGTTCCTGGAAAGGGCATCCCGGATCGGCGAACGCGAACTACCAGAACCCGAGATGACGGACGGCGAAGAAGCCACGACCTTCCTCCGTAGGCTCGGGTAGGGAAGGAGGCCGGCGATGTGCGCTCTCGAGATCTACGTACTCAGTGTGGGCCAGGGCGATACAGCGATCATCAAGACGCCGCGCGGAAACGTGGTGGTCATAGATGCCTACCGGCCCTCGAAGGTCAAGGATGCGCTGGACATCATCGGTGGCGACGGCACCATAGCACACCTCATCGTCACGCATCCCCATCTGGACCACTACAACGCTGTTTCCAGGCTCCTGGACACCTATGCCGTGGAGCAAGTCAGTCTGGCCCCCTTCTGGCACTACGCCGGGACGGCCATGTACCACCAGATCATCAATGCCGTCGAGGAGAAGGACATACCGGCGCACTTCCTGGGAGGCTACCAACGCAGCTATCCCGATGGCGGGACGTACCCCGAGTACGAGGGCGAGTTGTACCTGGAACTGCTGGGCCCGCCCAACGACATCCTCGAGGGACTGGACAAGTGGAACGAACTCAACCCCAACCACCTCTCGATCATGACCAGGCTCAGGTACGGACGGTTCAGCATGGTCCTCGCCGCCGACGCCCAGATGGAGAACTGGTTCCACTACGATCGCGAGGGCATGCTGGAGGAGGAATGCAACGTCCTCAAGGCCGCCCATCACGGCAGCAAGAGAGGGACCCAGTTTGAGAGGCTGGAGAGACTGGCGCCGGAACTGGTCATCGTCTCGTCGGAACTGGGCGGCACCCACGACCTTCCCGACCTCGTGGGCAGCGCTATCTTCCTGGAGTACGACAAAGGCGAAGACTACTCGGTCGCTCTCACAGGAAAGACGGGAACGATCAAGCTCAGCGTGGACGCGGGTGGGTACTATGACGTAGTCTCGTACGGCGAAGGTCCGAGCGAGCTCATCTCGACCCACGCGCCAGGCCCCATGCCCCAGACCGACTGGAGCCAGATCGTTGCCGACAAGGTGTCATGACGACTGCCACGGCGCGACCAGTGTAGACGAAGCCCCGCGCACCAGCAGAGAAACTTCCGTCGACCCTGGCTCATCCCCCGCCGACCTGCACTCGGGAAACCAGCTCCTCCAAGGGCACGTCTGCCAGAGAACTCAGTTCCAGGTCCGCATGGCCGGTCGACAACTTCAGGGTCAACGCGTTGGGCACCACCACGCAGAATAAGCCCGCGGCCTGGGCCGAGGTGATGCCGTTGGGGGAATCCTCCAGAGCGATGGCCTCCTGAGGAGGCAAGTCCAATCCCTCCAGGACTGCCAGGTACAAGTCCGGCTCCGGCTTGACCTTCTCTACGTCATCGGCACACTTGATGCAGTCGAACTTGTGCCTCAGACCCAGTTTCTCCAGGTATTTGAATACCCATTCACAGTCCGAGCTGGAGGCCAGCCCCAGCTTCAAACCCAGGCGCTTGGCGTCGGCGATGTACTCTTCCACGCCAGGCAGAACGCCCTTGGCCTCGATCAGTTCCTCCTCGCGCTCAAGGGCTCTCCGGGTCAGACCCTCTCGGTCCACCGAATGGCCCACCTGGCCCTCCAAGTACCCACAGGGATCGAACCCGTGGGGTGAGCCGCCAATCCAGGTCTCCCATACGGAGAGGGGCAACTCCGCCCCGAACTCCTCGAAGATCTCCAGCCAGGACTGGTAAGCGGGCCCTTCCGTGTCCAGGATCAGCCCGTCGAAATCCATAATCAGCGCTCGTATCATAGTGAAAAAGAAGACTCCTTCCACCACGCACCCAACACTGGGTCACGGCAAGCCCTGTTCCCGCTCTAGCCTCTCAGCAGGCGCACTGTCACAACGATCACCAGCAGAGCGAGCAGCACCCACACGGCGATGATGGCGCCTGCCGCCTTCCAGTTGGTGGGCTTGCCTTCGCGCATGACAGCATCGGCCTTCTCCCGGCACTCGTCCATGACCTCCGGCGGGATCATGCGCAGCGCAAGGGCGATGCCGAGAGGAACGAGGACCAGATCGTCCAGGTATCCCAGCACAGGAATGGGATCCGGGACCAGGTCTATGGGGCTGAAGGCGTAACCCACGACGCACGCCGCGAAGACCCTGGCGTACCAGGGAACCCGAGGGTCCTTGTACGCCAACCAGACGGCGTACGTCTCCACCTTCAATTGTCTGGCTCGCTCCTTCCAGACATCGATTTGCCTCAAGGCTCTAGCACCGCCTCCCGTTGTCTCACCGCCACGACGGCCAGTCCGCCGCAACCCGCGGATTATAGCTGAACCACGGGGCCTAGCCAAGAGCAAGCCAGCAGGGTGTTCGGACAAGCGGGTCTACTGCGGGCGCGATGGGATTCACAACCTGACTGGCGGGACCCGTTGGGCGGCGCCTGCTCACTCGCGATCGAAGGCCCCGGCGCGTCTCACTGGTCAGCCGAGAGTTCGAAGATGGCAGGCGCGAGGCAACACTTCCGCCGTTTCGCCAACTGTAGGACAAGCTTACAGCTTGTCCTACTAAACAGGGCGCTGTGCCATTCAGGTCCGCACCGCCACCCTCTGTGGCCTGTTGACCAGGTAGATGCCTCCCGCCACCAGCACGAGGCCCACCCACAGCAGCAGCGGTATGGGCTCCTTCAAGATCACCGCGCTCAGGACCACGCCGAACAGCGGAGTCAGGAAGGTGAAGGACGCGAGGCGGCTGACGGAGTAGCGGTGAATCATCCAGAACCACGCCAGGTAGCTCATGGAGGCGATGATCACCGACTGGTAGAGGAATGCTCCCACAACCGGCCCAGTCAGGCTGACCGGATCGGAGCGCTGGAATATCAACCAGGCCGCCGCCAACACGGGGATGGAGAAAAAGAGCTGAGCGAAAAGGGTCTGGTAGTGGGTGAAGCTGTCCCTGGCCACCATTCTCTTGACGTAGACGGTAGTGGCACCCCAAGCCAGGCCGCCGCCCACTTGCATCAAGTCCCCCACCCAGTAGAGGGGTCCCAGGGTAGCGGACCTGGACCAGAAGACTGACACCAGCCCCAGGAAAGCCAGGAACAGGCCGGCCACTTTCGCCGAGTTCAGCCGATCACCGGTGAGGAAGAAGTGGGCCCCAAGGGCCGTCCAGAAGGGCTGAGTGTAGAAGAAGATGATGCCTCTCGAGGCGTCCGTGAAGGCCAGGCCCCAGTAGAGGAGGACGAACTCGACTCCGAAGATGAAGCCGATGGCCAAGGCGTGTCTCAGGGCCTGCCGGCCCAAAAAGACACCCTCGCCTTTGAGCCGGGCGTAGGTCCAGACGAGGAGAGAGGCCAAGACGGAACGCATCACTGCCGCGAGAATGGGCGGCATGCCCTGATTGCTGATCTTGATGCTGACCAGGTTGCCGCCCCAGAGGAAACAAAGGCCAGCCAAAATCAGGCTGGCGGTAAGAGGAATGGCGCCAGATCCTCGTTCAGTGACTTCCCTGTCCTTCATAGCCTTAGCATCCTGCGCCCCTTGCCAGGGGGTTTGAGCATCGCTGGAAGGCCGATGGCGCTCCTAGCCGTGGAACGGATCCCACATCAAGCCCGCGCGCAGAGCCGATTGTAGCCGAAGCCGGCCCCCAACTCAAGCGCAGCGGGTGTGTCCCTGACCTCAGAGCACCACCCTCTCTGGCCACGGCTCCTGCTGCGAACCACCCCACAGCTTGCCCACGTAGTCTATGGAGAACAAGTCCTCCAGGACGTGCAGCCAGTACGCGCCCGCATCGGAGAGGACCACCTCCTCCCCATCGTCGTGAAGGAGACGAAACCACGACAAAGGCGTCAGGTGCCTCCCGAAGACCGAGTCGAACTCCCGGCCGAACCTCTTCCGGAAGGCGCTCTTCCTGAACCTGGTCTCGTAGATCCTCCAGTAGAGCCACCCCGCCATCTGCATCCGCTCCGACAGCTCCACCGATAGGGCGATGGGCAGCCTGCCTTTCTCCAGAGAGCTGATGTACTCACTCACCTTGAAGGTGTTGAGAAAGAAGACGTCCTCTAGATAGGACCCTGCGCTTGCCCCCAAGCCCAGATAGAGAGGCACCGTGACGGAGCAATACCTGGGCACCCCTCGCCTGGTGAAGGCCCACACAGAGGTCCTCTCATAGCCCGCCCCGTAGAAGATCTCTTCCAAGACCCGCAGCATTTTCCGTCGTCTGAAGACTCCAGAGTTGTCGTCCCTCTCCGCCCCGGCCTGGCGACCCATCCTTGTGTAAGGAAAGGTGAACAGCGGATAGGCCGCCACCTGGTCCACTCCCAGACTTACCAGCTCGCGACCCGCCTCCTCCACCTCGGCAAGGGTCTGGCCGGGCAGGGCGAAGATAACGTCCACGTTCACACACTCGAAGCCTGCGCCTACAGCCCTCTCTACAGCCGCCTTGACCTCGTCCACCGAGTAGGGCCGCTCGAGCCTCCTCAGATGGCGCTCCTGAAGCGCCTCCACGCCCATGCTCAGGTGCTTGACCCCCAGGGACTGTATCCTGCGGAGATTCTCCTTGCCGAGGTCGTTGGGATGGCTCTCCATATGGATTTCGCAGCGCATGTTGAAGGCCTTGAAGATGTGCTCCACTATCTCCTCAAGGCCACAACCGACCAGCGTGGTCGGCGTCCCGCCTCCTATATAGAGGGAAGTAACGGGCCTTCGGCCGACCAAAGCAGAATATGCGTCGATCTCTTCCTTGACCGCACTCACGTAGCCGCGGGCCACCTCAGGCCGGAAGAGCTCCTTGTTGTAGGGGCAATAGGGGCAGATTTGGCGGCAGAAGGGGACGTGCAGGTAGAGGCCCAACTCCTCAACCTGCGAGAATCGCCCCTCGAGTTCAGGGACTCTCTTCTCCAGGGCCACTCTGCCCTGCCCAGCAAGCAGCCTGGTCAGGACCCCTCTGAGCAGGTCATCCAACGACACCGACCCTTCCTCTCTCTTCATCCTCATCGGCACCACGCCCTGGGCAGTCGCCACCGCCCAGCCACTCCCCGCGTGGCTCTACTCGGCCAGCCTGCTATCATTGCGCAGGGCACCAACCTTCTGCGGCACCTCGAAGACACCCTCGATCTCCTCCAGGTCGTACCACCACTTGTCCCGCATGTCCTGCTTGCCGTACCCCAGCAGGTCGTCCATCCACACCGAGAAACGATGCGTGAGCGAGGAGCGCTCCAGCACCCTCTCGATGACCTTGTGTATGCCCTCATACGGCTTGTTCCACGGACACACCTTGATACAGCGCCCACACGATGCACCAGCGGGATTGCCAACCCGCATCCGCGTGCACGCCTCTACGTCCAGTCCATACGTTTCATAGTCGTTGTAGATGATCATCTCATCCGCGTGCGAGAGGGCCTGCGACGGGCACTCTCTGGCGCACTTCTTGCAGACTTGGCAATAATGCTGAAGCCCGAAATCTATGGGCTTGTCTGCCTCCAGCGGCAGGTTCGTGGTCACCGCCGAGGCCTTGAACCGGGGCCCCAGGAAGGGATTGATCACCGTGTTGCCGAAGCGCGACATCTCTCCCAGGCCCGAGAGCAGAACGAGTGGAGGCATCACGACCTCGTAGTGGGTAGGGAAGTGCGCTTCCGCCTCGAATCCCAGCCGTCTGATGTAGTTAGCCATGACAGTGGCGATGAACCCGCTCGTTGCGTAACTCTTGAAACTCTGCGCGCCGCTAATCCAGTCGTTGCCCACAGCGCCGGTGAAGGTGCGCCAGCCCTGGTCCACCAGAATCACTATAGCGTACTTGTGGTCGAGCTCGACTGGACGCTCCTTCCTATCCGACGCGTATACAGCGTACTGTGGCAACTCGCAGACGCCCATACAATCCGCACGCAGGAAATAGCCCAGGGCTTTGATGTGCTGCGATTGAGCCGCTGGATCCTCCGGTATCGGAGCCTGCCTGGGATACACTTCCACCGGCTCCATCAGGCCGATGCCGCGGCACATCTGGTACACCGAGGCCGATACCGGCTCCTTCTTGATGAAGCGCCTCATCTCATCCCGCAGATGCGGGCCATAGTCGCCCCAGGCAGCCTTCATGAAGCCGGCCTCACGTTCGCTGACTCTCTGTACATTGGGTCCGATGTAGGTTGTGGGCTTCTCCACCCTCTTCAGTCTTTCCAACGGATACTGCCCCAGTTGCCCGTGGGGTGCCTTTCCTTCCAGCATGCGTACGCCTCCCGAATTCGACTTCTTAGGCAGCCTTCTCTCGCCCTCAAGTGACGACTTCCAGCATTCTTCGCTCTGGCACGACCACCGCCGCCTTACCAGGAGCAGACTATATCCGACAGCAACTCTTCCAGCAACATCGCTGCGACCGGGTCCTCCACGTCAGCTCCACAGCGAACTTCAAGGGCCCAGGGATACCTCAACCCTCCCTACCACTCCTCGTCACCCTCACTAATCAGCAACCCTCGGCGATTCTCTGCCAGAGGACTCTGCTTCAGAACCGCGCCCACCTTCTCAGGCACGTGGAAGATGCCCTCGATCTCCTCCAGGTCGTACCACCACTTGTCTTCAATGTTCTGCTTCCCATATCCCAGCAGGTCGTCCATCCACACCGAAAAGCGGTGGGTGAGCGAGGAGCGCTCCAATACCCACTCGATTGCCTTGTGTATCCCCTCGTACGGCTTGTTCCACGGGCAGACTTTTATGCAACGCCCGCACGACGCACCAGCAGGATTGCCCACCCGCATTCTTGTGCACGCCTCTACATCCAACCCGTACGTCTCGTAGTTGTTGTAGATGATCGTCTCATCCGCGTGCGAGAGGGCCTGCGATGGGCATTCCCTCGCGCACTTCTTGCAGACCTTACAGTAATGCTGCAACCCGAAGTCTATCGGCTTGTCCGGCTCCAGGGGCAGGTTCGTGGTCACCGCCGATGCCTTGTACCGCGTTCCCAGGAACGGATTGAGCACCGAGTTTCCGAAGCGCGACATCTCCCCCAGACCCGAGAGGAGGACAAGAGGGGGCATGACCACCTTGTAGTGCCCGGAGAAATGCGGCTCAGCCTCGTATCCCAGTCGACGGATGTAGTTGGAGACCACTGTGGCGATGAACCCACTGGTGGAGTAGCTCTTCATGCTCTGGGCGGCACTGATCCAGTCGCTCCCCAAAGCGCCGTTGAAGGTGCGCCAACCCTGATCGACCAAGAACACGATCGCGTACTTGTGATCCAGCTCTATCGGTCGTTCTTCCCGATCGGACTCATAAACCGCGAACTGGGGCAGCTCACAGACACCGACGCAATCCGCGCGCAGGAAATAGCCCAGGGCCTCGATGTGCCGCGACTGCGCGGCTGGATCGTTCGGTAAGGGAGCCAGCTTGGGGTAAACATCAACCAGGTCCAACGCTCCCAGATCGTCCACCATCTGATCCAGAGCTGCCGCCAGCGGCTCCTTAGATACAAAGCGGCCCGACTCCACTTGGAAGCGTCGACCGTACTCCCCCTTCGTCGCCTTGATGAAGCCAGCCTGTCTTTCGCTGACCCTCCGGACGTGGGGTCCTATGTAGGTCGTAGGCTCGTCTACCCTCTTCAGTCTCTCCAGCGGATAATGCCCAAGTTGCCCCTTGGGCCCCTTCCCCTCCAGCATACACACCTCCTAGGGATATGGCCGCCACCAGACCTGGCGGCGGCAGTTTCGCAGAGCCACCTTGGCTCATACCAGCGGCAACTGACTGTGGCTCAAATCAGGGATCGGGACGGACAGATGAGCTCCTTCTCCGTTCCAAACTCGTGGTGACTCGACGCAACAGAGTGAAGCACACCGCCAGCACACAACCCTGTACCACCAGAGCGGCCACCGGAAGCACCCCAAGAACGTAGTTGTAGGCCCCCGTTCCCAGTTGAGGCCCGAACACGAGCCCATTCACCATGGCCACCAGTGCCACACTGAAACACAAGGCGGCCCAGGTGGGCAGTGTTCCCACGGCCAACGCCAATCCCTTGCCACGCCAGGACCTGGCGCTGAGAAAGAGAAAGCCGCCGGCCCCGGTGACCAAGAAAGTCCCCACCACAGCCAGGAGGCTGAGCTCCACAGCTTTGGAGGTGATGGTCACATCGTCGAGCCGCGCCCAGACGTAAGCTCCGTGAAGAGCAGCCAAGACCACCCCCGCCCCCGCACTGGCCAACAGGCGTCGCTTGCCTCCCTCGGAACGACGGCTCACGCGCAGGATGGTGAGCCAGGCCAGGCCTCCCAAGAAAAGCGCGACCAGATCCCCTCCCGTCTGAGGAAGGTATACCAGGGTGTGGTCCAAAGAGTCAGATAGGATGTCCGACACCAGCCAGGGCAACGACGGCTCCTGGTCCAGCCGGATGTTGAAATCACCCCCGCTGTGCTCGAAAAGCACAAGCTTGTCGTCACCAATGTCCGCCATTTGGAGACGGGCATTGTAGAATGGATCGCGCTCCCACGCCGAGGTGACGCCTGGGATGTCCACGAAACCATACCTGGCCCCTCCGGCGATGCGCACCGGGATGAAGCCCTCTGGAGCACCGGAGTAGCTCAGTATTCGTGAACTCCCCTCCTCACGGTCTGCCACGAGTTCGTAGGGCGGCTCAGACTGGAGCGTTGTCCGCGGGTCGCCCAGGAGGTAGTAATACGGGAAACGCGCGAACCCCTGCACGGTGCCCCTGTTCTGGATTTGCACCACGTGCCCCACAGGAAAACCAGGCCAAGTGTAGCGCAGCGGTGCACCATAGAACTCGCCCAGGAGATACCCTTCATTGGGACTGTACGCGAAGCCCGCGTATGCGGCTGCCCCCTGATCGACGAAAGCCAGGGCCAGGGAACCGTCCTTCCAGATGCGGAACGTGTTGCAACTACCCGTGGTCACCACTATGGGTGACAACTCAGGGATATCCGATGGACGCAACCACGTTTCGCTGTCCAACTCGAGATGACTCCACCCTCCGTGGCCGGTGAAGGTCAGATAGTCCGCCCTTTCCAGGTAGTGTGTCAGATTGGCCAAGGTCAGGGGACGGAGCCCGATGCCGCCAGGCCCCAAGGCAACAATGCTGCTCCGGATGTGTCCCGAGGGGTTGGCGGCATTGGCGACAACCACCAGCCGTCCCTCCACATCTCTCCCTCTCTGCCAGAGCTGCCGCGCGTGCTCCATGGTGCTTCCGGAGATGATGCCCACAGATACCACAGAGTCCCTCGTCCCCAACGCCAGACCAAAGTAGACCAGCGCCTGATCCGACATCCTGGCGGGTGAGGCCACCCAGAGCAGATACTCCGGGTCCCTGGCCAGTGCATTTTCGAGGGAGTCCACCAATGCCGCCCCCTCTGCCGCGGCAATCTCCTCGGCGACCGTGTAGAAGGGATCCCCCGGATCCGCCAGCACCACGATGGAATCCGGTGAACCGGGCCTATCCTGGCGTCTCGCTCCGAACTCCCCCGTGGCATCAGGCTCGACCGTTGGAGACGACGCTTCCTCGCCGGCTCGTGCCCATCCTGAACCGAGTAGAGACAGGTCCAGCAGCACCAGCACCACGGTCACAAGCGCTGCCTGCCGCAGCTTTTCCCCAAGATCAGACAGGACTTCTCCTTTCCGCTGCCCACCTGGCCCCACAGGAAGCAGCCAGAGAAGCCCTGACAGAGCTTCTTCCGGTCTCAATCGTAACTCCCGACTCCAATCGGTTCATCCTGTTGTTCCCTCAGGTACCGAGAGAAGGTGCAGTACTCTCTGAAGCCGAGCTTGAGATAGATCCCCAGAGCGGCCTGGGCCGCACGCAGGACGGCCATCTGGTAGCCCAGTTCCTGTGTGTCGCGCAGAGCATAGACCGTCATCGCCGTGCCCACGCCTTGCCTTCGTGCCTCCGGTTTGGTGGCCACGTGGTACACTCCCGCGACCTTCCCGCTGAAGAAAACCCGCGATGTGCCCACCGGCTCGCCCCCCATCGAACCGAGATACAGTCGCCAGGGTGCTTCCTGGCCGAACCCTGTGGCCTCGTGCACATCGTAGAGCGCCGACGCTACTCTTGCGGGGCAGCCAAAACTGCTCGTCACTACGTCGACCCAAGACCGCAACTTCTGGACATCGGTGACCCGTTCGATGACCAACCCTGCGGGCATTTCCAGATCTTGAGGCAGGGCAGCCAGGTCGAGAGCCATACCCGTTTCGTCTTCGACACAGGTCAGACCCCTTTCACGGAGGCGGCTTCCCAGATCGCATGGCCTGGAGGATGGACCGACGTGCCAGCTCAATGGGGACCCACGTGACTCGAAGTACGTCAGGATGGCCGCGATCCTTCCGTCCACATCCTCGCTGCTGAACAAGGCTCTGTAGACACGATTCAGGTAGGGGTGTGCGATTCTGGACGAAATCCACAGGAGGTCCGGTTCGTCGTGGAGTTCCACGCGAGGCGAGCGTGCTGCGACCGCTCGAGCGTGGTCGAGGATGTTGGCCTCAATGGCCGCCGTCAGCGCCGATGCTGAAAAACCCATAGCAACCCAGCGACTCTCCGCAGCCCCTCGCACACGTCGGCCGGACGCAGGAGGCTGACCGGTCTCGCTCAGCCACACATTGCGGGATTGAACAAGGAACACACCGGCTCTTGGCTCACCGCCCCTGCGCCCAGTCCGCCAGGACTCGGACAGCGACGACCTCGCCCCTGGCACACTCCTCGCCGTTGGCGAGAACCGAGCAGTCGACGGTGATCTTCTTCTTCCCGAGTTCCTTGACCCGCGCTCGCAGGTCTATGGGCCCGCCCAGCGGCGTCGGGCGTAGATAGGTGATCAGAAGAGAAGCGGTGGCGCACCAGATGAGAGGTTCGGTCCCGATCTCGCGTCCCTCGGCCTGGTATGCTGCCGCCATCGCCGTGCACGCCGAGTGGCAATCGATCAAGGTGGCTATGATGCCACCATTGACCACGTTTCGCGGCCCGGCAGCGTGGTACTGCTCGGGTTGCCAGGTGCACACCGCCTCCTCGCCCAGCCAGTAGCTCTTGATCTGGAGACCATGCTCGTTGTCGCGCCCGCAGCCCCAACAGTAGTTGTTCGTCTGGAACTGGTCCTGGATCGCTTGCTTTCCCACAGCTTCCTCTCCCCCATGAGATAGTTCCCGCCTCAGTACGATGTCGCCTCACCCTGGAAGAGGCCGCACGTCACGGCGTCCATTCACGCACCAGCGCCAGCCCTAGACTGTCTCACACTCCACAGCCTCAGTCTCCGCGTCCACACGAAACTGACTCATGTACAGATCATAGTACAGGCCCTGCTTGGCCAACAATTCGTCGTGTGTGCCCCTCTCCGCGATGCGCCCCTGCTCGATGAAGATCACCTGGTCTGCGTCGCGAATCGTGCTCAGGCGGTGGGCGATCACAAAACTCGTCCGCCCGCGCAGCAGCTCCCCCAGCGCGTTCTGGATCAGCAGCTCAGTCCGTGTGTCCACACTGGAGGTCGCCTCGTCCAGGATCAGGATTCGCGGCCCAGCCAGCACTGCCCGCGCGATGGAGATCAACTGTCTCTGACCCTGGCTCAGATTACTGCCCTGTTCGGTGAGCTCCGTCTGATAGCCGTCCGGCATCCGCATGATGAAGTCGTGGGCATTGGCCGTCTTGGCCGCCTCGATCACCTCTTCGTCGGTGGCCTCCAGCCTGCCATAGCGGATGTTGTCCATCACGGTCCCAGCGAAGAGAAAGGTGTCTTGCAGGACAATACCCATCTGACCCCGCAGACTGGCGCGTGTCACCTGGCGCACGTCACGCCCATCGACCGTTACCCGGCCACCACACACGTCGTAGAAGCGCCCGATGAGGTTGACAACTGTGGTCTTCCCCGTCCCCGTGGGCCCCACCAAGGCCACCGTTTGGCCCGGCTCTGCCACCAGGTTCACGTCCTCCAGCACAGGTTCGCCCGGCTTGTACTCGAAGCACACGTCCTCGAAGGCGATGCGCCCTTCCACGCGGGGCAACTCGATGGCATCCGCTGCATCTTCGACCGTGGGTGGTGTGTCCAGTATCTCGAAGATACGTTCCGCACCAGCGATCGCCGATTGCAGGTTGGCCCAGATCATGGCGATGGCCCGTACCGGCTCGAAGAAGCGTCGTACGTACTGCACGAAGGCCACGATGATCCCCACCGTGGCCAGACCGTTGAGGGTCAGATAGCCTCCGTATCCCACCACGATGCCGACGCCGACCGTCGCCAGCACATCCAGTGTCGGTCCGAAGGCCGCCGTAATCGTCTCTGCGGTCACATTGGCGTCGCGGTTAGCCGCGCTGACCTCCCGGAACGCCTCCACGTTGGCCCGTTCCCTGCTGAACGCCTGGGCGACCTTGACTCCGGCGATGTTCTCCTCCAGTTCCGAACTCACCCCACCGATGGTCTTGCGGGTTGCGCGGAAGGCCCTTCGAGCCCGACCGGCGAAGAAGACGGTGCTGAAGACCATAACCGGAAGGATGCTGAAGCTGACCAGCGCCAACCGCCAGTTGAGCACCAGCATGGCTATCAGTATGCCCACCAGCGTGAAGGCGCTGCTCACCATCCGGGTGAGGCCCATGCTCAACACCTGGTTGATCACGTCGGTATCGTTGGTCAAACGCGACATCAAGTCGCCGGCCTCGCGGTCATCGAAGAAGCTCAGTGACAAATCCAGTATCTTGGCGAATATCTGCCGTCGCAGCTCGTAGAGCACGTTCTGCCCCACGGAGACCATGAAGTAGAAGCTGCCCAGATTGGCCATCCAGGCACCTGCGTAGGCACCGAGCAAGAGCAGCATGGATCGGTTCAAGCCTGTCCAGGCAGTCCCAGCTTCCACCTGTCCATTGAAGAAGCGCCAAAGTAGATCCACAGCCTCGCCGATCAGCCCTGGCGCAGCCACAGTGAGCACAGTGTTGACGAGAACCAGCAACCCGACGACGAGGAGGTGCCCACTGTAGGGTCGCAGATAACCTAGCAGGCGCAGGAGCGTCTCCTGGAAGTCGCTGGGCTTCTCTACCTCTCGCCTGAGAGCATGCCCCGGACCACCGTGGAACATCAGCTCACCTCCCTCTCAGGCTCCAGCTTCGGGGCCAAGGCTGTAGCGGTTCGCAGTTCCTGGTCGCCCTGCAGTTGGGAGCAGTAGATCTCAGTATAGATGGGACTGTCGTGAAGCAACTGCTCGTGGGTGCCCTGGGCCACCACTCGCCCACCGTCGAGCACCACGACCAGGTCGGCATATTGGACAGTGCTGATCCGCTGAGCGATGATGAAGCTGGTCCGACCGCGGCGCAGGCGGTCCAGGGCTTGCTGGATGCGTAGCTCCGTGTCCAGGTCCACACTGCTGGTGCTGTCGTCCAGGATCAGGATACGCGGATCGACGAGCAGCGCGCGGGCGATGGCTATCCGCTGCTTCTGCCCACCAGAAAGTGTCACCCCGCGCTCGCCCACGGCTGTGTCATACCCCTCGGGAAAACCCACGATGAAGTCGTGCGCCTCAGCTGCCCGCGCCGCGGTGAATATCTCCTCATCGGAGGCCTCCGGCCGGCCATAGGCGATATTCTCCCGAATGGTGCCCCCGAAGAGGATCGTCTCTTGGAGCACGATACCAATCTGACGACGCAGCGACTCCAGCGCCACGTCGCGGACATCGTAGCCGTCCACTGTCACTCGTCCCGCACTGACATCGTAGAAACGAGGGATAAGGTTGATGATCGTACTCTTGCCCGAGCCCGTGGCACCAAACAGGGCGACGGTCTGCCCGGGCTCTGCCACAAAGCTCACCCCGCTCAACACCGGCACCTGGTCTCGAAAGTAGCGGAAGGTGACGTTCTCCAGGGCGACCCGGCCCTCGATAGGCGGCAATTCCTTCGCTCCCGGCCTGTCCGAGACCTCTATCTCAGTGTCCAGGATCTCGAAGATCCGCTGGGACCCAGCACCAGCCTGCGACACAGCCATGACGATCATGCCCAGCATGATCATGGGGAACATGGCCATCATCACATAGCTCTGAAAGGCCACCAGTTCGCCGACGGTGAGGTGACCCCCGAGCACCTGATACCCTCCTCCCCAGACCACGGTCAGTGTTCCCAGGTTAGCCAGAGTGAAGATCAGGGGAATCACAGAGGCGAACATCCTGCCCACGCTCACATTGGCGTCCCTCAGCTCCAGGTTGCTCTGGCCGAAGCGCCCCCTCTCCCACGGCTCCCGGGCAAAGGCCTTCACCACTCTCACGCCTGCCAGGTTCTCCTGCAAGACCGTATTGAGACGGCCCAGCCTTTGCTGAACATTGGTGAACAAAGGCCGTCCCTTCCCAGCAAAGAAGGCGAAGACACCAAAGACCGACACCATGACGGGGAGAGTGATCAGTGTCAACTGCCAGTTGGTCCTGAACAAGAGGATCAGGCTTCCCACCATCATCAGCACGGCACTGAACAGTTGCAGCAGAGCAGTGCCGATGAACATGCGCACCAGCTCCACGTCACTAGTGGCTCTGGTGAGCAGTTGGCCGGTCTGCGCTCGATCGTGGTAGCTGAAGGAGAGCTTCTGTATGTGAGTGTATAGCATGTTGCGCAGGTCGTACGCCACACCTTGCGACGCTCTGGCCGCCAGATAGCCCTGCGCGTAGGAGAAAACAGCCGCCACGACCGCAGCAACGACGATCCCCAGGGCACCCCAAATGACGACGGCCATCACCCCGGCATCGATTCCCTGATCGATGACGGCCTGGGTCAAGCGAGGAATGACCAGGCTCCCTGCCGTGCTGACCACGAGACTGATCAGGGCTGCACCCGCCTCCTTCTTGTAGCCCAGCAGGAAACGCAGCGTTCGAAACATGGGCGTCCCCAGCCGACTCCGCGCAGGTAGTCCCACGTCTGGCGTCTGTGTGTTATGCTCGTGTCCTCTCAAGATCCTCACTCCAATATATCGGTTGTCGTCGGCGGACAAAGGTCACCCTGCCCCACCGACGCGTTCTGGTCCTGCGCATCAGGGCGTGTTTGACGCGCCGGCTGCCGTGAGCACTCGGCAGTCCTGGCGAAGCAGGAGCGCAGCGCCTCCAAGCCCGCGATTATTTGACTATCCTGGTCAGAGGACAGGCAGCCGAGTCTCTCCGCGATACGTCCCTCAACCGAGTGCACCATCTTCCTGAGGACTGCCCGGCCGTCAGGGGTCAATTCCACCAGTACCATTCGACGATCGTGGGGAGCGCGCAGCCGCGTTGCCAATCCCCGCTCGACGAGCGTACTGATCGAATTGGACATGGTAGGCAGTGTGACGGCCTGCCTCTCGGCCAGTTCACTCAGATTGTGGGGCCGCTCCGCTAGGAGGAGCAACAACCGACAATGGGCCGGCATGGGCAGATACCCTGTGCTACGCATCTCCAGAGCGAGGGTGCGCATCACCAGAGGGATGACCTCCACAACACACCGCGCAGCAGACTCCCTCCCTGTCGCCATAGCGGTTAGCCCTCCTAATATTTCGACCTCCTAATCATAACTCGCAGTGTAGTCGATGTCAAAAACCCCGTCCACCGCTCGACGACCTGTCCGCCCGTGCGCGTGGCATGGAGCAGAGGATCACGATCCGGCAGACAACCGGGAATCGCAGGCACCTTGGGGCACAGCCCCATCCTCGAGCCGGAGGGCGCAAAGGTGGTGGCTTCTCACCGCATCGCGTCTATCCCGCATCGTCAGGAAGCTCGACAGCGAAAGTCGTGCCCTGGCCAAGCGCGCTCTCTACCTCGACTTCCCCACCGTGAGCACGAACCAGTTGTCGCACGATAGCCAGGCCCAGGCCACTGCCCACGCCCCAGGCGTGGGAGCGGGATCTGTCACCCTTCCAGAATCGGTCGAACACCGCAGGCAGGTCCTCGGGGGCAATGCCCTCACCGGTGTCCTCGACGGTAATGCGCACTCCGTCTTCCATGCGTTCTGCGGCGAGTACAATCGTCCCCCCCGCATGTGTATGTCGCAGTGCGTTGGCCACCAGGTTCCCGAGCACCTGATCCAACCTTCCGGCGTCCGCAGTGATGGTCATGGACTCCGATCCCCCCTCCACCTGCACGAGCAGCTCAATGCCCGCAGCCTCCGCCTGACCGCTGAAGCTGGTCTGAACATCCAGCAGCAACTCACTCACGTCCACCTGTTCTCGGACCAGAGCCAGTTGCCCAGATTCCGCCAGAGAGAGGGTCCCCAGATCCTCCACCAGCCGCGACAACAGACGCGTCTCGTCCAGGGTCGCGCTGATGTGCTCCTCCGTCGGCTCGTACACCTCGTCGAGGATACCCTCCAGATTGCCCTGGATGATCTGGAGCGGCGTGCGGAGCTCGTGGGCCACGTCGGCGGTGAGATTGCGCCGTTGGCGGTCCGCGCTCTCCAGTTCCTCCAGCATGTGATTGAAGACCGCCGCCAGTCGG
>Ga0315539_1001183_pt1 | contig 19390 bp, 14 predicted proteins | sample SalMarSW160150MG_FD_203097 | JGI IMG/M metagenome (GOLD analysis project Ga0315539, IMG submission 203097) | Salt marsh sediment microbial communities from the Plum Island Ecosystem LTER, Massachusetts, United States - Salt Marsh Sediment SW1601-150 ... | reverse complement strand
CTGACTACCAACATTGAAGCAGTTGCCGTAGAATACGATGCATATAATCCGTATGAAACATATGGACCCTATACATTTGTCCTGGGTACAGGACACATGATCGCTGGGGTTGAAGAAGGATTAACCTACATGAGGAAAGGTGCTTCAGCTAAAATGATCATACCGTCTGAATTATCCTTTCCCGGTTCCTACCGCTCCCTGTTATATTATGTTTATTTACTGGATCTGCATGGATCCCCGGACTGATTTTATCACACATTATGATGAACCTGAAGACAATCCGATTGCTGACTTTACTTTCCATTGAAGGTATATGCTGATGATGCTGTATGTTTACCGGGTAATCATAGATGCTTATAAATGAATATAGAAATATCATTTAACACAAAATCAAATGAAAAAAGCTGGAAAACTTATCCTATTTGGACTGCTTATTGTCGCTCTTTCTCAACTCCTCTTTGTAGGCTGTCTGGAAGAAGATAATACAGATTATTATGCAGAAGAAATGAAACTGTTGTACCAATTCCTTGAGCAGAATGACATTACTGTTGAACCTAAAGCGAGTGGACTCTATTTCCTGCCCGGTGATACTGGAACTGGGGAGTATGCAGAAATTGGTGACTCGGTAAGTATCTATTATGCGGGATTTACCCTGATAGGAAATATCATAGCAACGAATATTGAATCCGTTGCTATTGAATACGGAGTGGAAGACTTCTTCGACGATTATTCTCCATTCACCTTTAAGCTGGGAGAGGAAGGATATGTTGTTAAAGGGATTGAAGAAGGATTAACCTACATGCGGGAAGGAGGAACAGCTACCATGATCATTCCATCCCCGATAGCCATTCCTGAAACCTATACTACCCTGTTGTATGATATTGAGTTGATCGAAGTGATTAAACCATCTAAATGATCTTCTCATCGCCCGATTTCAATTCGGGCGACGAGTTATCGGAACTCTCAAAGTCGTACCCCGGACTGTCACATAGTGATCCCTACGGGGAAGCCGGGGCACGACAGGTTTTCTCGTCGCCCAACCCTGGCCGGGCGCTTAAACTCAGGCGACTAGTATATATCCATTAGTGATACGATGATTTCCCACCTCGTTACAACAATCAGTGCCCGTATAGCATGGATTATTATAGGGTCAGCGGTTCATACTCCTTAAAAAATGAGATCTCTGCCTCTTCCACGGCTCTTTTATACTTTTCCCAATCCTCTTCAAAGAACCGGTTGATCGTGTTCATGGTCTGCTCGACCAATTGCTCGATCTGTTCAATGGTCCATTGCTGTGTGGTGTTCAGTGGATCCGTTTCATTGACAATCGAGCGTACTCCCCTGATCTTACTGGTAACCAGGTCCGGATCCCTGTAAATTCCCTGAACATCTTCGCGGGGCAGAATCACATCGGTGATCTCCTTCAAGGAAGCCTGGACCTCTTTGGTAACCTCCCTCAGGTTTTTTATCGCTTCGGTCTGCTTTCGAGGTATTTGCCTGTTGATGGTTGCCATGGTGGTTTTGCACTCGTTGATGCGGTCTATTGCAATGGCAAGTTTTTCCATCTTTTTCATCAGTTCTTCGGCAATTTCCTGATTTTTCCTTGCCGTTTCCACTGAAAATTCTGTTCTTGGATCGGCTTTTACCGCGAGCATTGTGGAATCAGACACGCCGTTAAAGGTCATTTTTATTTTATACATACCGGGAAGAACATTGCCTCCCCCTCCTCTTTCCTGCTGCCGGGAACGGGATGCCGAAGATCCTGGCGAACGGTATCCTGTTTTATCCAATCCCCAGTACATCCGGTTTATTCCGGTTTTTGGCACCTGGGTAAGGGTCCGTATGACATTTCCCTCTTCATCCGATATCTCGATCGTTAACCGTTTCAGGTTGCTCTCTTCCCGGGATTCGTCTCCGCCACCAAATCCATAAAAGCCGCCATAACGGCTGAAACCTGATCTGCGATCGGGAATATTTTCACTTGCTTCCCCCTCTTTCACGGAGTAGGTGATCATTGCCCCGCTTCGACGATTTTCACCGGTATAATAACCATCACCTGCGGAGTAGTAGCCCGGTGAATTCCTGGAATTAGCCAGTATTGCTTCCGGTGGATCAAAAGCATGGATCTCACTGTCAAGCAGGTTAATCCCTTTTTCCGCAAGCTCTCTCAGGGGGCGAATATCATCCAGGATATATACCGAGCGGCCGAATGTGGCAATTACCAGGTCGTATTCCTGCGGATGAATCACCATATCCATGGTTGAAACCGTGGGATAACTGTTGGTCCATTTGGTCCATGCCTCTCCGGCATCAATACTGACGTACAATCCGAATTCTGTTCCCAGGAACATCAGCTTTGGCTCAACGGGATCCTGTTCAAAAGAAAGAACATAACCCCAGATTTTCGAGTTGTCTGCCAGCCGTTTCCAGGACTTTCCAAAATCGGTGGTATGATACAGGTAAGCTGAGAAATCGTTTCTCCTGTAATTGTTTACCACGACGAATGCTTCTCCGGCATTGTATCTTGATGCGTGTATTTGTGGTATCCAGCTTCCCGTTGGAACATCCTTCAGCCCCTTATTCAGGTTTGTCCAGGTTTTCCCTCCATCCTGTGTTAGCTGAATGTTACCGTCATCCGTACCTACCCATATGACACCTTCCTGAACCGGACTGGGGGCGATTGCCATGATACAGGTATGATTCTCTGCACCCGTAACATCATAGGTTAATCCGCCACTCTCCCCATATTTCTGCTTTTCGGGATCGTTGGTGGTCAGATCAGGGGATATGATGGTCCAGTTTTCACCCCGGTCAGTGCTTTTGTGTAGAAACTGGCTTCCAAAATAGATGGTTTTATTGTCAAACGGGTCGTGAGCCATACCGGCATTCCAGTTAAATCGCAGGTCAATTCCCTCGGGATGCACCGGCTTAATGCTTTTCGTTTTACCGGTCAGGATATCGATTCTTCCCACGTTTCCCTGTTGCGACATGGCATAGCAATACCTCGGGTCACTTTGATCGGGAACCACATCGAATCCGTCACCGCCATAGAGTTGATCCCAGTAAGTATTAATAATTCCACCACTGCTCCAGGTATATCCCGGTCCCCTCCAGGAACCGTTATCCTGTAATCCTCCGAAGACATGGTAGGGTTGTTCCATGTCCACATTGATGTGGTAGAATTGTCCGACGGGCAGGTTTGTCACAAAGTACCAGGTCTCTCCCCGGTCCCGGGTTATAGCCATGCCTCCATCATTCCCGTTGATCATAAACCCCGGATCTTCGGGATGTATCCACCAGGCATGGTGGTCGGGGTGTATGTTTCTTGACATGAAACTGCGGAAAGTTCGTCCCCCATCCTCACTGACATTGACCCGTGAGAAGAGACTGTACACCCTGTTCTCATTTTTTGGATCAACATATATTTCGGCATAATAGAATGGCCGGTCACCAATGTTTTCCTCTCCAACTTTTTCCCAGGTGAATCCACCATCATTGGACCGGTACAATGCATTCTTCTTCGATTCGATCAGGGCATAAACAATTTTCGGATTACTCCGTGCTATTGCCAGTCCCATTCTCCCGAGTTCGCCTTCCGGCAATCCATCTTTTTCGGTCAGGCGTTTCCAGGTTTTCCCACCGTCAAACGTGACATGCAGTCCGGATCCGGGGCCACCCGATTTGAAAAACCATGGCCAGCGCTGGTGTTCCCACATGTTTACAAAAAGCTTATTGGGATTTGAGGGATCCATAACCATATCTCCAACACCGGTTAATTCGTTGACAAACAGTACCTGGTGCCAGGTCTCCCCTCCATCTGTAGTTTTATACACTCCCCGCTCGGGATGTGGTCCCCAGGGAGATCCGGTAGCTCCGACATACACCGTGTTCCCATCCTGAGGGTGGATGATAACGCGGTGGATGTATCGTGTCTTCTCCAGTCCCATCAATTTCCAGCTCTTCCCTCCATCAATACTTTTATACATACCATAACCTCCGGTATTGCTGTTCCTGGGATTCCCTTCGCCTGTTCCTACCCATATCACATCCGGATTATTCTGATCGATTGCCAGGGCACCGATTGAGGCAACCTGTTCGTCATCAAAAATGGGTTCCCAATCCACACCCCCGCTTTCTGATTTCCATAATCCCCCCGATGCAGTACCGATGTACATTACAGCCGGATTGTCGAGAACAACATCAATGGCAGTAACCCTGCCACTCATCCCCGCTGGCCCGATACTCCTGGGTTCAAGGTCTTTCAGCTTCTCCATATCCAGCTTTTGAGACAGGGCTGGAAAAACTGCAAACATCAACATTGTTAATGTTACAATGCTCGTTCCTAACCGGGCATTTCTTTTGTTTGGGTAATTTTTCATAGGTTTCTGATTTAAATTTCTGACAATATTCAGGATAAAAATATTTTTGTTTTTTTCATCAAGATGCAACAAACCGATCAACCCTGCAATATAAAGATTGTTGGGCGTTTATTGATGTTGGGGACCTGCTTTTTCCAATCCCTGATCTTTTGTGTTTTGATGAATTCAGAGGGGAGTGTAAGATCCGTTGCAAGACAAAGGTCTGTTTCCGGACAGCAATGGCTGATCAGATCGTTGAGTAATTTCTGGTTCCTGTACGGGGCTTCCATAAAAATCTGGCTCTGGGAATACTGCATCGATTTCGCCTCCAGCAGTTTTATCCTGCTGATTCGCTCTTTCAAAGGAATGGGCAGGTATCCGTTAAAAGCGAAGTTCTGTCCATTCAGTCCCGATCCCATGAGGGCAAGCAATATGGATGAAGGTCCAACCAGGGGAACAACCCTGACCCCTTTCCGGTGGGCAAGCTTTACAATAGTGGCGCCCGGATCAGCTACCCCGGGAACCCCGGCTTCTGTAATGACCCCAATATCCCTGTTCTCTTCTAAAGGCTTCAGATAGGTTTCGCTCTCTTCCGGTGAAGTGTTCTTATCCAGGATCATAAATTCCATCCGGTCAATGGGAATGTGGGTACCCAGTTTGATGAGATACCGCCGTGCAGACCGTTCGTTTTCTACAATAAAGCAGGAGAGTGTTTTAATTTTTTCAATGGCTTCGGAAGGAATGACTGCCTCAACCGCTGAATCACCCAGTGGTGCGGGAATTAAAAATAAGCTGCCACTCATGATTTTCTCTTTCTGCAAAAATAGAGGAATTTATCATTACCGCAATCCGTTGACCGCTATTCTCAAAAATCTTTCCTATCTTCATGAGACGAATAGGTGCTTTTCTTAATTCAGGAAATAAGATCATATCATAGATACCGTTACTCTTGAAAGTCACTTTTTTAGGCACAGGAACTTCCCAGGGAATACCAGTTATAGCTTGTCGCTGTAAGGTTTGTCAATCAAAGGATCCGCGCGATACGAGGTTGCGGTGTTCGATCCTTGTGGAGGTGGATGATCTGACCATGGCTATCGATTCCGGCCCCGATTTCAGGCAACAGATGCTGCGTGCCGGGGTGCAACAGCTGGATGCCATCCTGCTTACCCATGAACACAAAGATCATGTTGCCGGGATGGATGACATCCGGGCATTCAATTTCATCAACCGGAAACCAATGGATATTTATGCCGAAGAACGGGTTCAGTTAGCCATAAAACGGGAATTTGCCTATGTTTTTGCAGATTATAGATACCCGGGAATTCCCCGCATCAATCTGCACTCAATTGAAAACAAACCATTCCTGGTGAATGGAGTTGAAATCATTCCAATCCGGGTGTATCATTACCGGCTTCCGATCTTTGGTTTCAGAATCAAAGACTTCACCTACATTACCGATGCAAGTTATATCTCCGATCAAGAGATCGCGAAGGTAAAAGGATCACGCTATCTGGTAGTAAATGCACTTAGAAAAGAGAAACACCTGACACATTTCAACCTGGAAGAGGCGGAAAAACTGATCCGTCTGATCTCTCCCGAAAAAGCATTCATTACCCACATCAGCCACCAATTTGGATTGCATGCTGAATTGGTGAAGGAACTCCCGGAAGGTGTTACAATGGCATATGATACCCTGTCATTTCACTGTTGATACAGGGAAGGTTTTTGATTTATATTTTATATATTTATTGCTAAACCAATACTGATCATTATGGATAAAAAAGAAGTGTATATTGTTTCAGCTGTACGTACTCCGATTGGAAGTCTGGGAGGTTCCCTTGCCGGCTTCAGCGCAACCCGGTTAGGTGGTTTTGTAATCAGGGAAGCCCTTAAACGGGCAGGTGTTTCCGGAGAACTTGTGGATGAGGTCTATATGGGAAACGTCTTATCAGCAAATCTCGGCCAGGCACCGGCACGCCAGGCATCCCTCTTTGCCGGTATTCCCGAAACAGTTCCCTGTACCACCATTAACAAGGTATGTGCATCGGGCATGAAATCCATTATCATTGGGGCTCAAACCATTCTGAACGGTCATAATAACGTAATCGTTGCCGGTGGAATGGAAAGCATGTCAAATGCTCCCCACTATCTGCCGGCAATGCGAAACGGTATGAAACTCGGACACTCCCAGGTTGTGGATGGAATGATCAAGGATGGACTTTGGGATGTGAGCAACGACTATCATATGGGAAATGCAGCAGAGCTTTGTGCACGTGAATATAAAATCAGCCGGGAAGAACAGGATGAGTATGCAATCCAATCCTATACCCGTTCCGCACAGGCAACAGACGCTGGAAAATTTAGCGAGGAAATACTCCCCATCGAAATTCCCCAGAGAAAAGGAGATCCAATTATCATGGATAAAGATGAAGAGTATACAAAAACCAGTTTTGACAGGATACCCACCCTCAGACCGGTGTTTGAGAAAGAGGGAACAGTGACAGCTGCCAATGCATCTACCATAAACGATGGAGCAGCTGCTGTTGTCTTAATGGAGAAAACCGTGGCTGAAAAAAACGGGATTAAACCGCTGGCAAGGATCATGGCTCATGGCGATGCCGCCCAGGCTCCCGAATGGTTTACCACAGCACCTGCCAAAGCGATACCCATCGCCATTAAGCGCGCAGGGCTTGCAGCCGCTGATATCGATTATTATGAAATCAATGAAGCATTCGCTGTTGTTTCCCTGGTTGCACTGAAAGACCTGAAACTGGATCCGGCAATCGTAAACGTGAATGGGGGAGGAGTGTCACTCGGACACCCCATCGGAGCAACAGGTGCGCGGATCGTGGTTACATTGATCCATGTGCTGAAACAGAATGGCGGAAAATATGGCGTGGCTGCCCTGTGTAATGGAGGTGGCGGTGCATCTGCCCTGGTTCTCGAAGCACTCTGATAGAAATGGGAATAACACTCATTGAAAAAATCATTGCCAATCATGCTAACCGTCCAACTGTCCGGCCCGGCGATATTGTCGATGTGGAAATAGATGCGCGGGTGGCACGTGATTTTGGTGGAGCCAATGTGGTGAAGAACATAAAAGAGAATGACCTGGATATTGACGACCCGGATAAAACCTTCTTTACCTTCGACTGTAACCCGACCGGTTCAGATCAGAAATATGCTGTTAATCAGCACATTTGCAGATTATTTGCCAGAGAAAATGGAATCAAAGTGTATGATATTGATTCAGGTATCGGAACCCACCTGTTGATCGATGAAGGATTGGTTTATCCCGGGGCAACGGCTATCTCAACCGATTCTCATGCAAATATCCTGGGGGCGATCGGAGCATTTGGACAGGGAATGGGCGATAAAGATATTGCAGCTGCCTGGAGCAAGGGCAAGATCTGGTTTAAGGTGCCCCAATCGGTAAAAATTGACCTGAAAGGAAAATTCCCGGCTGGATTGTCGGCAAAGGATATTGTGCTTAACCTTTTATCGGTTTTCGGTGCGAATAAATTGCTTGGATACTCCGTTGAGATCTACGGCGATGATATCGACTCATTGAGCCTGGACGAACGAATTACCATCTCATCCATGGGAACGGAAATGGGGGCAATAATTATCCTGTTTACCCCGAATAAAGAGATTATGGATTACTGCCAATCACGCGTCGGCAGGCAGCTTGAAATGATTGAAGCCGATCCGGATGCAACCTATGCCGACCGGTTTACCCTGGATGTTACTACATTTGTCTCCCGGGTATCCCTGCCCGGCAAACCGCATGATACGGTTCATGTCGATCGGGTAAAAAAAGTGAAAATCGATTCGGCATTTATCGGAAGCTGTACCAATGGGAGGATCGGAGATATGCGGATCGTTGCCGGTATCCTTAAGAACAAAAAAGTGGCTCCCGGAGTTGTCCTGAAAATTGTACCCGCTACGGATACCGTTTGGAACCAGTGCATGGAGGAGGGGATCCTGAAGATATTCAAAGAATCGGGAGCCCTGGTATCCAATGCAGGTTGTGCAGGGTGTGCTGCCGGACAGGTTGGGCAGAATGGCCCCGGGGAGGTGACCGTTAGTACGGGAAACAGAAACTTCCCTGGTAAACAGGGAAAAGGAGATGTCTACCTTGCCTCTCCCGCCGTGGTTGCCGCATCGGCAGTAGCAGGTTACATTACCACGCCCGATGATATCCCTGAAAAACCGGCATTGTTCGTCCGCAAAGAAACGACCGGTGGAAGAGAGAAAAAAAGAGGGGCTGAAAAAGCACCGGAACATAAACCGGAAAAAATTGCTGGCAGGGCATGGATCATCCGGAAGGATAACATCGATACCGATATGATATTTCATAACCGGTACCTGGCAATTACCGACCCTGACGAAATGGGGCAGTATACCTTCGATAACCTCGAGGGATACGAGGATTTTGCGAAGAGAGTAAAAACCGGAGATGTCATTTTTACAGGCAAAAATTTTGGCAGCGGCAGCTCCAGACAACAGGCAGTCGATTGCTTTAAATCCCTGGGTGTACAGGCCATAATTGCAGAATCGTTCGGGGCAATCTATGAACGGAATGCCATCAATGCTGCCTTTCCCGTTATGGTGTGTGAAAACATCAGTACACTTGAAATTGAAGATGATAATCGGGTTGAAGTGGATTTTAAAAACGGACGGATTACAAACCTTGAGAATGGAAAATCGGTATCCGGAGAACCCTTTTCCGAGGTTCAGATGGAGATCTATCATAACGGTGGGTTATTTAAAAGCTAAAGGCGGTATCAAAAGCCCCTGTAGGAATAACAAACATGACAGGGTCTTCTCCGTAGGAGTGCCTATGGCAAAAGACCTGTCAGCATTTTTTTCAAATTAAGGCAATTGAGACACTCGAGGCACTTTGCCGTAGGCATTCCTATGGAAGAGGCATTACGAAATTCTTTTTACTCAGCCTTAGCCTATTCTTAAATATTTTACAATGCTAGGTAAAACCTTTGTAGAAAAAATCTTCGATGCCCGCACCGGATCCATCGTGTTCCGAAAACCGGATATTGTCCTGACACACGACAATACAGCCAGCATTTATAAAACGTTTGAGAAAATGGGGGGTATTACTTTTCATGACCCCGACCGGATGTTGATCGTACTGGACCACAATGCCCCTCCGACCAGTGCAAAACTGGCAACCCAGTATCAGGCAATCCGGGATATCGTGAAGCAGCAGAAGGTCAAAAATTTCTATGATACCGGGAAAGGCATATGCCACCAGATCATGGCATACCATGCACGGCCGGGAATGGTTATTGTTGGAAGTGACAGCCATACCTGTACAGCCGGTGCATTCAACGCTATGGCTACCGGAATCGACCGGACGGAAGCAGCCGGTCTCTGGAAAAAAGGAGAAACCTGGTTCCGGGTCCCGGAATCGATAAAAATCACCCTTTCTGGAAAATTGAAAGAAGGGGTTTATGCAAAAGATATATCGTTGTGGATCATTGGTATGATCGGTTCAGCCGGAGCGAATTACATGTCCATTGAATACCACGGTGAGGGAGTGGAAACCCTATCTGTTTCCGGGAGGATGACCCTGGCTAACCTGGCTTCCGAAATGGGAGCAAAAAATGCCGTCTTCCCTGCCGATGAAATCCTGGCGGAGTTTTATGGTAAAAAATCAGTGGAAGGAGTATGGGCGGATGAGGATGCTGCTTATGCAGAGGAGATTGAGATCAATCTGGATGAGATCTTCCCGCTGGTCGCTGCCCCTCACCATGTCGATAATGTCAAAGCCGTTTCAGAAGTCCAGGGTACAGAGCTGCATCAGGGAATGATCGGGACCTGTACCAATGGCAGACTGGATGATATCCGGATTGCTGCGGAGATCCTGGATGGAAAAACGATCCCTGATGGATTCCAGCTGATCATCGTCCCGGCTTCACAGGAGGTTTACCTCCAGGCTATGGCAGATGGAAGCCTGGCATCACTGATCAGATCCGGTGCAAATATCCTGAGCCCGTCTTGTGGACCCTGCCTCGGGACAGGTCAGGGAATCCCTGCAGATGGATATACCGTTATCTCAACGGCAAACCGTAACTTTTTGGGAAGAATGGGAAACAGAAATGCATCCATCTACCTGGCTTCACCGGCAACCGTTGCTGTCTCTGCACTCCATGGTAAGATCACCGATCCCCGCGGGATCACCACATCAGATAAATACCCCCATGCAAAAAGTCAGGTTACAACCTTCGAAATCTCTGCTGATGAAAACCGCAGGATCAACGCTGTCTGGAATTATGCTGATGTTGATCATTTCAATACCGACCAGATGTTTGCCGGAAACCTGACCTACGATATCCTCAGTTCTGAACCCGATGCCATTCGTCCCTACCTTTTTGCAGGACTGGATCCGAATTTTACCGGTAAAGCTGAACGGGGTGATATCATCTTTGGTGGAGAAAATTTTGGTTGTGGAAGTTCAAGGGAACATCCTTCGGTTGGCCTGGCTTCCATTGGAATCCGGGCGATAATCGTGAAATCCGTAAACCGGATCTTTTTCCGGTCGGCAATTAACCAGGGCTTGCCACTGATCGTTAGCCCGGAGATAGTGGCGAAGTACAAACCCGGAGATGCGGTGAAGGTGGATTTTCAAAAATCCATGGTGAGCGTTGGCAATACAGTGTATCCCATCCCTGAATTACAGGAAAAACTGTTGCATATCATCGAGAAAAAGGGATTGGTGAACTATCTGAAGGATGAGAGCTGAAAGGGGAGTATGGAAAATGTTATGCCATAGGCATCCCTACGGAATAAGTTATAAGTTAATAAGTAAATGAGACTATAATTTTAGGAGCAGATAAGCGATCTGAAATTATTTAGTCGAATTTATCCCGCTGTAAGCGGGGTTATAAGTTGATAAGTTGACAAAAAATCTGGAACAATCTGAAACAATCTGGAACAATCTGGAACAACCCATTCTAAATTCACCTACCCCCAATACCTGCCTACTGCTTACTTAATAACCCACTAACTTTATCCATTTATTTCACACTTCTCCTCTCTCCGTCTCACAGTCTCTCAGTCACTTCGTCACACAGTCACTCATCCACAGTGAAATATGCTCCTACGTCGCATTTCATGTGGCAGGCACTCACCACTCACTTCTCTATGCTCTCTGCTCATTTCTCCATCCTCTCCGGCACTTCTTTTTTGGTATAGGAAGGCAGGGTAAAGACGAAATTACTCCCTTTTCCGGGTTTACTTTCTACCCAGATCCTGCCGCCGTTCTTTTCGATATACTCTTTGCTTAAGATCAGTCCAAGCCCCGTTCCTTTCTCCTTGGACGTGCCGATGGTTTTGTTTTTAATGTCGATCCGGAACAGCTTCTCCTGGTCCTCTTTACTCAGTCCTATACCGGAATCGGATACAGAGATTTCATAGTACCCTTTCTTTTTATTTGCCGTAACCTTCACTTTGCCCCCTTCAGTATTAAACTTAATGGCATTGGTCAGTAAATTTCGGATCACTGTTTTTACCATGTCGACATCTGCGTGAACATAGGTTTTTTCGGGAATGTCTGTTGACAGGTTTATGTGTTTGTTTTCTGCATTCATGCGCAAAAGAGAGACCGTTCCAAAGACAATGGTTCTCAGATCAGCTTTTTCAGGATGGAATGTGAGCCTGCCTGTTTGCGCCATCGACCACTGCAGCAGGTTATCCAGCAGATTGAACAACAGGTTTGCGGATTTATGTATTCGTTGGATTGAAACACTCTTTTCTTCATCACTCATCTGGCTGAAACCTTCCAGCAGTGCTTCGGTTACCGAGAGAAGCACTGAAAAAGGGTTCTTCAGATCGTGAGCGATGATGGAGAAGAATTTATCTTTGGCTGCATTCATCTCTTTCAGGTAATCAGCCTGCTTTTTTATTTCGTCCGTTGACCGTTTGAGACGATCCCTCATTTCAACCAGTGCATTTCCCAGGGCATCTTCATCACTCAGCAATTTGTAATCGGCAGTGAGATTGCCTTCTCCAATCTCTTTTGCAAAACCGGCAGTACTTCTCAGCCCTTCCAGGAGGGTGTTGGCTGATTGAGCCATTTCTTCAAGTTCATCTTTCGATTTTACCTGAATCTTCGTGCTGTTGTGTAAATTCCCCAATGCAAGGTTTTTCAGCAAATTCGTCGTACTCTGAAGAGGGCGCGTGATGTTATGTGCAATGATCCAGATGACTAGGGCGAGAATGATCAATCCCACCAAACTAACCAGGATGGAAAAATAAAAGGTTTGGTTTGCTTCCTTGGTAATGATATCAACCGGAACGACAATTCCCATTGACCAGGGTGTATTGGTTTTAGCAATTTTTACCGGTACAAACGATACATAAGCATTTTTCCCAAATTTCGAATCTTTGGACATAAAGGAAAACTTCTCTCCGGCAACTATTTTCTCCTCGAAGTGATATACCTCATCCACCTCAGGATAGATTTTCCCGATTGGCTGTTTTATTAACTGTTTATCCGGGTGAGCTACGATCTGCCCATCATTTGCTACCAGAAAGGTAAAGGTCTGTTCGAGTGGTTTTATCTCTTCGATGATCTCCTGGAATCCCTCAAGGGGAAAATCCATTCCCGTCATTCCGACATAATGACCATTCACAATAATGGGTGTGATCACGGTTGCCATGAGTATGGCACCTTCATGGATCGGCTCATCCTCAGGCAGAGCCTGGTTTATATTATAAGAATAATAATAGGGGCGGGTGATAACCTCCTGCTTTCCGCTTTTTACCTGGTAATAAATGCCTGTGGTGTCATCTCCCTGCGTATCAAGCGTATCAGTTTTAAACAGGATTTCCCCTCCCGACCGGTATTGGGTTCTCCTGATCCTCCCGTAGGGATTGGTATAATCCGGATCGATAGCACTCAATTCCCACTGTTCGAATACAGCGGTGTATTCAGGATTTTCTACCAGGACATTATAGATCATTTCCGAAAAGATCAGGTTTCTCTCTCCGGAAGGGATATTATTATAAACCATAAATGCCTGGGCAAGAGCACGCGAGGTTCCGAAATGTTCATTGAGGTGAGCCCTGACAAGGTTTGCACCCTCCTTGTTCAGGTTATCTGCGATAAGCTTGGCGTCATTGATGGCACGGTTTTTAAACACCATGCTGATATATCCGATAGCCAGGATATAGATCACCAGTGAAATAGATAAAAGTAAGACCCACATTTTGGTCTTGAGACGCCACTTCATAAGCAAAAACAGGGTTAGTTTTAAATATATACTATTAACTTCTGATAAAACTATTATATTGTGCAATAGCCTTGTCCGAAGGTAAAAAGTTCATTCATGAACTACAATCATTTTACCAGAAAATTCACTCTTTCATTCGTGCATTCGTGACTTCCATTTTTTCATTCGTGCAATGGTGTATTTAAACTGGCTCATTTTGTTTGGTTTCTTTATCCAGCCACCGTTCAACGACCTCTTTCACCCGTTTCGAAGATTTTCCATCGGTATGGGAAAAGATATAGTTTTTATCTTCCAGCATCTTCTGTTTTCTCTCTTCCGACGGATTCATGGCCTTCTCAACCGCTTCTTCCAGGTTATCCCCCGGTCTGATATGTACAAAACTCTCTTTCAACCACTCCGAGCTGCTGTTTTCCAGCAGCGGTTTCCCGTCACCGTGTGTTAATCGTTCATCGGGAAGATCGACGATGATCCCGCACCGTTCCAGTGCCAGGAATTCGTTGATAACACTTGATCCATCGCTGATGATCACATCTGCGACAAAGAGAAATGGACGGATATCGTGCTTATCCGGGGGAACAAGATAAAATGACGGGTAACGTTTTTTCAGTCTTTCAAAGATCAGGTGTTGCTCATGAGATGCATAAAGACCCGACCAGCTATATGGATGAAGTTTCACGATCACCTGGTATTGTTCGGACAGTTTCACCACCTCTTCTCCGATTGAAAAAATGGATGTGGGTTTGAATGAAGGCGCATAGAGTACAACCTTCTTGGCGGGACTGAGACCCATCTCCTTCAACAGGTCATTCCTGTTGTAGGTCCCGTTAAAAAGGATATCCAGCTTTGGCAAACCGACAGAATGGATTTCATGGATAACATCCAATCCATATTTTTTGAACTTTTCCACCCGGTAGGGTCCTTCAACAAAGCAATGGTATGTTACATCGGTTTGCTTCATCAAATGCCGGTACCGGAGCGTTTTGATCCCCGGCCCATGATCGACATTGCAGAGCATTGCCCTGCCAAACCGCTGGGGATCTTTCAACTGAGCACCGGAAAAAACCACATCAAACCCCAGAGTTTCCCTGGTGACCCGGTATCCCTCATTCCTGTATTTCGCTTCAATCTCCTCCCTGCGGGAAACCATGAAGAAGTAAAAGACACGTTTCCGGTTTCTTCCAAACTGCAGAAAAAGCTCGTACTGTCCATCTTTGGCGAATTCGTCATATATCGGTTTAAGGCTTGCCCAGTAATACTCATGGGTGATGTTGAACAGGATCTTATATCTCATCGTTTTGTCCGATCGTATAATCAAGTGTTTTCAGCAAATCAATCGCTTCCCGGTTTTTCATAAGTTCGAGGTAACGTTCCCTGTGCTCTTCTCTTTTCCATTTTCCAATTGCCCCGGAATGGATCTTCTGAACAGAACTATCCCAGTGCTTGCTGGCCCGAATGGTTGCATGCTCCTCCCATTTCAGGAAATTCGGATGAAACTCCAGTGAAAGGTAGGAGCATACTTTCTGCATGGTTTCTTCAAAATTGAGGATCAGGTCTTCATACCGGATTGTCAGGACCCTGGGATGGTCTTTAAAGGTTAACCCGAAAGTGACATCCCGGACCCATCGTTCCGCAGAAACCCAGTATTGGTCGGGAGTGTGTTTTGGATGTTTTGAGGTGACTACATCCCTGCCGTCGCGTACCAGATGGATCAACAACGCCGTGGGATGAAAATCAAGTATTTTATCAAAGGTGATGATGTTCTTGGGTGTTTTCTCGCACCAGCGGATGGCTGTTTTGGGAATCCTCCGGTAAATGAATTCACGGTAGAGTCTGTCCGGCCTTTCAATTTCATAACGGTCACCGGTTTTTATCCATTTTTCAAACGCATAGGTCTGTTTTTTTATGGCATAAATGTCGGGATGTACTGAAAGGATGGCATTGAGCAGGGTTGATCCGGAACGGGGTGCCGATCCGATGATGATTGGAATTCCGGTAAATCGTTTCCTTTCAATACGCTTGCCCAGTTTCAGTATCAGGGGAGCTGCAGCCCGTTTTATTGCGTTATTCATTGGTAGACAAAAGTATATTGCTAATCATCACCAGGAAATCGGTTCTTTACCGTGTTCCTTCAGGTATTCATTTGCTTTGCTGAAATGCCTGCATCCGAAGAATCCTCTTGTTGCAGATAAGGGTGAGGGATGCGGTGCCTCCAACACAAGGTTTGAACGGCGGTCGATCACCTCTCCCTTCTTTTGCGCATAGGATCCCCAGAGGAGGTAGACAATCTCTTTTTTCTCTTCGGCCAGTTTCCGGATGGCAGCGTCCGTAAATTCCTCCCACCCCTTATCCTGATGGGAACCGGCCTGGTAACCTCGAACGGTCAGTGTGGCATTCAGAAGAAGGACACCCTGGTCAGCCCAGCGTTCGAGGTTTCCGGTTTTCGGGAGTGATGTTCCCAGGTCGTCGTGGATCTCCTTGAAAATATTGACCAGGCTGGGGGGGAAGGCAACCCCATCCAGCACCGAGAAGCACAATCCGTGAGCCTGGCCTGGGCCGTGATAGGGATCCTGCCCGATGATCACCACCTTAACCCGATCAAAGGGACAGCGGTCAAATGCGTTGAAGATGCTCTTCCCTGCCGGGTATACGGTGTGGGTTCTGTATTCCTTCCTGACAAACTGTACCAGCCCTGTGAAGTACTCTTTCTCAAATTCTTCAGCCAGCCGCTGCTTCCAGCTCTCTTCAATCTTTACATCCATGAATGGTATACCCGTATTTTTAAGGTTTATTAATGACCTTCCAAATTTATCTAAATTTCCGGGAGTAGCAAAGGGAAGGATGCGCCATAGGCGTGCCTACGGCAAAGGATGCCGTGCCTGCCGGCAGGCAGGAAGGATGAATGAGTTGAGTGAGTACAGAGTACAGTTATAGAGGTGAGTGGTGAGAAAGATGTCGGATTGTGGACTGCGAATTTCGAAAGGCGGATTGCAAACTTGTCCTAATCAATGAAATTGGATCATGATTTCGGATTTTGATAAAAGAAAAGTCCCAGCGGGACTTAAAGACAATAGGCAGCCACTTCAGTGGCTGTATTCAGGATTTCAATTCATCCAATCCAAAGGTCCAACTGCACTGCTATTCATTGGGAAATTCTTTCATGGACCTAAAGGCACCAGGCGCACCAATTACGCGACGAAAGACGAACAACGAACCCCAAAGTGGTACCCCGAGTTTACCATGGGTATCGCTTTGCGAGAAATCGGGGCACGACCGGTTTTCCTGTCATTTCTCACCGCCAGTTGGCGGTGAGAAATATTCTAACAATTGTATGTTGTTATTTATGGTTAAATGCTGTATCTTTATTTATCCAAACCAGAAAACAATTATCCCTATAATACATGCAATGCACCTGTTTGCCTGTAAACAGCAGGGGATCAGTGCATTTTATAAGTAACATCCAATTAGTATAAACCTTAAAACAACCAAATCATGAAAAAGTATTTAATTCCGTTAATTGTTCTTGTTGTTCTTGCAGGAATATCCTGCGAGGAGACGATCGACATCGAAAAAGAAAAAGAAGCCATTAAGGCTGTTATTGAAAATGAAACAAATTCTTTCCTTGCAAGGGATTTTGAGCAGCAATCGAAATCCTTCCTGCAGGATGAAAACCTCACAGGGCTGGTAGCAGGGGAAGATAGTTACACCTATGCTGTTGGATGGGAGGATATCAGTGAAGCTTATAAAGAAATATATGAGAATAATCCGGATCCAATTTCAAATGATTATCAATTCACAAACTACAAAATTAAAGTCTACGAAGAAAGTGCCTGGGCAGTGTATGATGAAATTGTGAGTAACAGCGAAGGTGAATTAATAAGAAAGAACATCAGTGTACGGTTTCTTGAAAAAGTGGATGGGGAATGGAAAATTGTATACCTATCCTATGTTAACACGACATCTTATGAAGAAGAAGCTGAAGAACCTGAAGAGGAAGCCGGGGAAATTGAAGAAGAAACTGAAATAGAAGAAACAGAGTAATCATGAAATTAAATGTATTGGCGTTTGCCCTGACCTGTGGGATCATGCTGGGTGCCGGGCTTTTTCTGGCTACCTGGTGGATCATTTTGTTTGGTGGCGCCACCGATGCCCCAACCTTTATCGGTCGGGTTTATCTGGGTTATCGAATTACTCCGGTGGGAAGCATCATCGGACTGGCATGGGCATTTGCCGATGGACTCATCGGAGGTGCAATCTTTGCATGGCTCTACAACCGACTCATTGCACCCGGACCGGAGAGAAAAGAAGGGTGACAAGAGAGTTCAGAGTAAGGGAGACGGGGTGACTGTGAGACGATGAGACTAAGGGACTTAGAGACGAAGGGACGGAGAGATGGGGGGTGAGTTCCGCCTTCTCCGTCAGTCGACGGATTGCGTCTGCTTCACTGGTTGGCGAATACGACGCAGGAGCACGGCGGACAAGGGTGAGAAGTGAGCGCTGAGAGGTGAGAAAGTGTTCCATTCGGGATATGAACGTAGGACCTCTTTTGAATGAATGGTTGGAAGCGTTATTTTAGTTTTTGATAGTCCACCAGGTAACCATCAATTGCTCCGATCGTTAAATTCAATTTGATCCTGATCTGGTCTTATCGAGAAATATATTACTGGTCCTATGGGTATGGAAAATACAGAAACGGTTTATTATGAAAGCGATACAGCGAACTATACCAGAGGGTATGATAAGAGCAGGAATATAATGCCTCACATTACCTTTCAGATTGCCGGTGCTGCCGGAGGCTTAAAATCAACTGCATATGACATGGTTAGATATATTGAGGAGAATATCAAAGAAGATGATGAGGCAATATACTTCTCACACCAAAAAACCATCGAAAAGAATGATCAGGCGTATGGATTAGGCTGGCAGGTTAGCGCGGGTTCTGCGAAGGATATCCACTTGTGGCATGACGGGGGAGAGCCGGGATTCAGCAGCTTTTGCCTCATTTATCCGGGAAAGAAAACAGGCATCATCTGCCTGACCAATCAGAGAAGTCGGCAATCCCAGCTATCGAACCTGTGTCGTGCTATCCTTGCAACGCTCATGAAAAATCCAGGGTAATACAAATTCGATGAAATTCAAGATTGATTTCGCCCCTATATTAGGTTTTTTACCGGTAGTCCATTATATTTAATACCTGTATAACAAACAAAAAATGACATCATTATGAATTGCAAAAACTTCATTATCCTGTTATTGGTCATCCTCTTTTTAGTGTATGCCTGTGATACGCCTTCAGTATCTAAAGAATCCTATGATATATCGCTGGAAGAGATGGTTGATACCCTGGTACAACCATACATCGACAGTTTACAAATCGCCGGTTTGGCGATTGGAGTCGCCAGGAATGATACCGTCCTTCTGTTAAAATCATATGGTTATGCAGATCTTGAGTTTGAAACACCCCTTCCTGTTTCGGCTTCGTTTGAAATAGGCTCGGTTACCAAACAATTCACTGCCGTTGCTATTTTACAGCTGGTCGATAAAGGTCTGTTGAACCTCGGGGATGATATCACCGAATACCTGGATTTTGATACAAAAGGCAGGGAGGTCACCATTGAACAGTTATTGAACCATACTTCAGGGATAAAGGGCTATACCGAGATGCCCTCGGTCAGCGACTATATATATTTTGAATATCCAAGGGATACACTGCTCAGAATCGTTGAGCAGGAAGAGTTTGATTTCGAACCGGGAGATGCAATGATATACAATAATACCGGT
>Ga0315539_1001181_pt1 | contig 19410 bp, 17 predicted proteins | sample SalMarSW160150MG_FD_203097 | JGI IMG/M metagenome (GOLD analysis project Ga0315539, IMG submission 203097) | Salt marsh sediment microbial communities from the Plum Island Ecosystem LTER, Massachusetts, United States - Salt Marsh Sediment SW1601-150 ... | reverse complement strand
ATTCTATTATAATTTACTGGTGTTTATTCTGCTATTGTTATTGCGGTTTTTTCTTCTGTTTCTTCAATAATTATGCTTACACTGGGGTAAACCCTATACTTTAATATTATTTGTGCCAGTTGCCGAGAACTATACCGAATAGGATATAATTTCTTAGTTTGTATTGCAAAAAGAGATAAAAACAAATATGAGAAATTATATAGATAGCTTCCTTAGCTATATGAAAATTGAAAAAATAGCCTCTCCTTCAACCATTTATAGTTACAATAAGGAGCTCAAGAAATTTTTTGATTTTCTTTCTTCTATAAATATTTTAGATATAAACTTAATTAGTACAAGAACAGTAAGGCAGTATTTCTATTACGCCAAGGAGAATAGAAATCTAGGGCAAAGTTCAATATCAAAAATAATTGCCACAGTAAAAAGCTTTTTTAATTACCTTGAAGAAGAAGATATAACAGCTAAAACCCAACCAGGAAAATAAGAGTTCCTAAAAAGGTATGCAGGATCCCATCTGTAATGTCCAAGTATGAAGTGGATTTAATAATTAAATCTGTAGACTTTGCGCCTTTAAGATGCAGAAAAAATAATGTAAGGGATAAACTTATTCTATCCCTACTCTACTATGCCGGTATAAGAAAAAGTGAACTACTTAACCTAAACTGGACTGATATTAATCTATCTAAAAGCAGTGTTATCATAAGGCGTGGTAAGGGAGGAAAGGACAGGTTAATTCCCCTTCATAAAGAAGTTAGCAGGTTATTAGACGAGTATCTAGAGAAGAGGCTTCCTCTTAAGACAGATGCCCTTATAATTGGTGAGCAAGGCAGGAGAATGGGTAATTGTAGCTTTGTAAATCTACTTAAGATGTATCTTTCCCTATCCGGACTTAAGAGGAAAGGTTATACAGCACATAGCTTTAGGCACAGTTTTGCCACTCACCTGGTTGAAGCCGGAGTTGATTTATTTAAAGTTCAAAAGTTACTAGGTCATGCAAGCTTGGATACCACAAAAATTTATATTAATTTTAATAGCTCACAGATGGCGAAAGCTATTGATAGGTTATAGGTATAAGAGATAGACCAGTTATACAATTGTTTTTACTGATACATTTTAAGTACTATTCTTATTTACATTATTGTAATAGAATATTAAAAATAAGAAGTGAAATTTTTTATAATCAATATAATTTATTAATAATTTGAGTTTGATATAATTTCACATAACGTGCAAGAAAACATCAGATTTGTGAAAACACTTCGGATAATGTTAGAATATCCACAATACTGCGGATATTCTAACATTTTGGTGGGATAAACGCAGTATTATACCTATTAGTAGCTGGGCATAAAGAATATTATAGGGGAGATAATTAATGAAGAATTTTGATACAAGACCATATTCAATTTCTGATTTCATTGAATGGTATAATAATGATTTATTAGAGCTATCCCCAGACTTTCAAAGACGTTCAGTTTGGTCGCAGAGTGCAAAATCATACTTGATTGACACAGTTATTAGGGGAAGGCCAATTCCTAAGATATTGATTACTCAAAAGCTAATAGGCACGAGACAGAAAAGGATAGTTGTAGATGGCCAACAAAGGTTGAGGGCAATTTTGGAATTCTACAATGGAGATTTCAAAATATCTAAAGCACATAATGAAGAATATGCAGGTTACACATATGAAATGCTCCCAGAAGATGTTAAGAATGAATTTTTAAAATATGAATTGGGTGTAGATCTGCTTTTCGACATGTCGTACGAGTTCATTCTAGATATTTTTGCAAGAATAAATACATACACAGTTTCCCTAAACACCCAAGAAAAACGTAATGCTAAATATACAGGCTATTTCAAACAATATGCATATAAGTACGGCCTCAAATATGTAAGGTATTTCATAGACGGCAAAGTTTTAACAAAAAGTCAGGTCACAAGAATGGCAGAAGCCGAGCTTGCAGCGGAGCTTTTTGTTTGTTTAATAGGTGGTGTTCAAACAAACAAAAACACTGAACAATATTATAAAAAGTATGAGGAGGAAATTGGTGATCTTAAAAATAGCAGCGAAAAATTTGACCAAATAATGAGCTATATAGGTGAAATATATCCGGTCGATGAAATCTCTACGACAAATTGGACACGTGTCCACTTATTTTATACATTATTCACAGTAATAGGTCATTTTCTGTATGGCTTAGGTGGATTGAAGCATGAATTTAGGATTCCCTTGAAACCTCAGCTTGCTGGTAAGCTTCGAATTATACTCAACGAAATTAGTCTTAAATATGATAGGTACACAGACAAGTCTTTAAAAGATGAGATTCCACTAGAGTTCAGCAAATTCATCGATTTTTCGAGAAGAAGAACCACTGACACTGCTGCAAGAATTGGCCGTGCTAACTTCGTATGTAAAACAATTAAATCCGCAATGAGTTAAACATGCCAACGTTTAGAAGAAAAATATCCGCTGTCACTAGGGATTTTAATTCTGAAATATCGCGGCTTGAGAGGTTTGACAGTGAAAACCAACGCAAGTTCTCTTCATTGATTGACTCTTTTTCTAAAAACCAGCTCCATTTTTTAACAGAGTCAATATTTTCCAGAGCATTCAGATCTTATGAGAAAGTCGTTAGAGATATCTTCTTACTCTATTGTCTCGGTAAACGATCAGATTCAGGAAAAAAGGCCTCATCATATTTGAAGCCTAAAAGTTTTTTACATGCTGAAACACTGATAAAATCGCAACTACGCTTTTTAGATTGGGGGAATCCCGACATTGTAATAGAAAGAGCTGAAACATATTTAAAGGACGGTTATCCAATAAAATTACCTCTGTCTTCTAATCGTGAAACTTTATTGGATTTTAGAAAAATACGAAATCATATTACACATGACTCGAAAGAGTCTTTTGACGGTTACAAATCGGTTTTAAGAAAGTATTATGGAACAGTACCTTTATCTGTTCCTTGTCCTGGTGAATTTTTACTAAATAATGATAGGACAGATCCTAGTAAGTATAAATTACAGGTATATTTCGAACTTTTAAAAGATATAGTTGTGGGTTTTTCATAATTCCAAATCTGTCCAACAAAGCTAATTCAGTCGACACGAAAAGCCGCTCGGATGATTAGCAGCGTTATCTGCAATCTCCGTTTGAGGTGACAATATGGACAAATTTATTGAAGAATTGAATAAAAGAGAAAATCAATCAATAATTGAAGTCATGGCTTTCATGAGCTATAACCCATCAATTGGTAGAGTACTAGAAAAGGGCGGAGTAAAGGTATTTCAAAAGATGGCGATTCAAAAGGTGAGTAAATTAAAAGACATAAATACAAAGAAGAAATTTGATGACTTTCATAAACAATGGATGACTGAATTTATTAATAAAATCAAAACGAACAGGAAACTTAAATGTTCTTATGGGCAAGCCCAGAAAGCAATCAATGTGTTTTTGAAATTATTTGTCGATTGGGCTAAATTACCAGATGAAAATACTGCTAAAAAGATACTACCATTTCTCCACGTTCCTCTGGATAGCATATTAATGAATACAGTATCAAAAAATTATATTGATTTCTATAAACAAGAAATCAAGCCATTACAAAAAAATAATTATTTGTTTAGTTTATCAAAAGTTAATGAGGATATATATACCAAATGGCAAAATTTCTTTAGAGAGAAATACCCAGAAAAGCCTTTATTATTTGATATTGTATGGGCTATTAATAGATGAAACAGTAACAGCGTATAACATAGCATATCTGGCTCCGGCTTTATAACCTTCTCCCAAATTTTATCAAATTGATCGTAAACTTAAGATACACACCAACCGTTATCGGAAATTGTTCAAAAGAGGATCCGTAGGTTTCCTATGTTTGTTATTGTACCTATAGCTACCAGAATAATATGTGTTGTTGTGTCATTAAAATTATTTAAATACTGAAGGTGTCACAGGGAGATTTAATTGGTCTTATGGGAAATACAGGTGTGAGCACAGGCACACATCTTCATTACGAGGTTAGGATAAATGGAGCACCGGTAAACCCCAGAATGTTTTTACCTTAAAATATTTAGTTTAAACTTAAAGAATTTTAATATTTTTAAATTTCAATGATAAAAAAAATGATGTTGACTTAAAAATATATCCAAAGGCTATACTTTTTGTAAGGTTGCTGAATAAAAAATAATCAAAGACAAAATTAATACATGAAATAGAAAATATTAAGTTAATATCATATAATAATATAATTCTTGCAAAATATTAATTATAGGAATTAAAAATTTATAATGTGCAAAAATTAAAAAAATTATTTGGGCAATAAGAAATAACTAAGAATTATGTATATTTTTAAAATGTAATTGGAGGAATTTCAAAAATGGATAGTTTAAAAACCCTAAGAAAAAATAGAGGGTTTGTATTTCTTGATAGCAAGGTTTCAAGGAACTTATTAATAGGCATTTTACTTTTTTGGTTTTTTATTGGTTTTATTTTTATGTCTGGATGTTCTAAACAAGGAGTTGAAATTGTTAAGGAAGTTGGTGAAGCTCGTATTAAGAAGGAAGCAACTATTGTTGTATATCTTGAGGACAATATTTCAGATGAATTAAAAGAAAGTATTGAAAAAGAAATAAAAAGCTGGGAAGAAATTAAAGAAGTAAAATACATATCAAAAGAGGAAGCTTTTGAAAGGTTTAAAGAACAGAATAAAGGTAGTGAGATCTTAAACGAAATACAAGGCAATCCTCTACCTGCCTCATTTGAGATAAAACTTAGAAGTTATGAAAAAGTTGAGCAAACAGTCCTTAAATTTATGGATGAGGATGGAAATTATATAGAAGGTGTTAATGATATAATATATTCCGAATTCTAGCATTTTTGCGATATAATTCGCATTTTAATCCACTCTTTTTAAATATTGCTATACACTTAAGCATAATACGCAAATACAAATTATAAATGAAAAAGGTAAACCTGGGTTTACCTTTTCTTATGGTCTGGATTATCCAGGCTCTCTTTATTATAATAACTCATTAGCTTTTTTTGGCTGTAAAAGCAATATATATATGAGTTACAAAGCCCGGATTGCTTGCCATATTTAACTTCCAATAAGACATATAGAAGAACCTGCCTTTTGTAAATGTAGTATTTCACTTTACGAGCAATTACCTTTAATTACATTGTTTACACTACCTTTAGAAGGAAACAATTTAATAATTCCCATAAATAATTATTTCACTTTCTTTATAACCTTAGATAAGCACTTCCAAACAATACTCAAACCATCTTTTATTTCTTTTAAATTATCTCCTAAAATAGCAACTTCTCCGGTATTAACCTTGTGAGTCAATTGATTCAGATTATTTCCAATCCTTTTTAAATCTATTATAAGGTCTCTTATACCAGGTATTACAGTTATCTTTTTATCCAGTACACATTTTCTTATATATTCACTCTGATTGTAGTATGTTTTAGATCTTTTATCTCTATAAGTTATATACTCCTTATCATCTAGGTAACAGGATATATGATGTTTTCTTTTTCTTTCTGGACGCTTTGTATTTGTATTTAACATATCTATCCTTTCTAACTGAAGGGTTTGGGGATTATCCCCAATTTAGAGTATGTGTGGCACACATGCATATCTTGCCTATATTTTTTATTTAATACTGCTTTTTTCCTAGTTAAAGGTGCTTTTAGACAGCATAAAGGGAAAGAAATCTTTTTACAACTATGAGTTAAATTGTTACTAATTGTTATGAGATACTAATAGATTGCTTCCGGGGAGTAATTTTACTTAGAACCTGTCCGCAGTCAAGGTAGTATTTTCCTTTGCGAGCATAAACCGCTAAAGCTATTTATCCCTCTCAATCCTTGCAAGGCAAGGACCGGAAAATCTCCACCTTGACTTACCGGACAGAACCTATGTCCTCTTTCCCCCATGCGGAAGCAATATATCTTTTTTAATAGATAAGTAGTGGAGATTAATTAAGGTAATATTAGGATGTGAATATTATTATGCAAAATGATGTTCTCTTAAGAAATATAATTGAAGAGGATTTAATTAAGATAATAAAAGGATTATCTTCAGAGGAGTTATTCAGCGTTTATAGGAATTTAAGTGGCCTAAAGGCTGAAAATAGTAGTAACTTAAAAGTCAGTGAGAAAAATAGCCCATCAGAAAAAGATATAATAAGAGAATATACTATACATCTTAGATCGCAGAATAAAGCAGATTCTACCATTAAAGATTACTTAAATACATCAATTAAATTTAGCTCATATATAAGAAAAAACAGGATAAGCTTTGAGTCTCTGACCATGAGTGATATTGATAAGTATCTATCTTTTGCTAGATCCAGAAATATCTCTAATAATACATATGCTAAACTTGTAAATTGTATCAGATCATTTTTAAGGTTTCTCAACTCCAGGGATTATACAGGTAAGGATTTTTCCTCTTTCATAAAGATTCCGAAAAAAGTAGCATCGATTAAAGAATATCTTTCAGATATAGATATAGAAAATATTAAAAATTACTTATCTAGAAGAAAAGAAAAATACAGGAATGAGAATTTAAGAGACAAAATTATTTTTAGTTTGGGTATTGACTGTGGACTTAGAAGACAGGAGTTTATAAATCTAAACTGGGAAGATATAAACTTTGATGAGAATTCTATTAATATAAAAAATTCTAAAGGCAGAAAAAATAGGATTGTCTATTTCAATAGTAATTTAAGAGAGCTCCTGTATTCATATAGGAAATTAAGTGGAAAATATATAAGTGCTCTAATTAGAGGAGCACATGGAAAGAGAATAACAAAATGCTCACTACAAAATATAATATCTAGAGTTTTTAAAGAATCAAAAACTTACAGGAAAAATCTTACCCTGCATAGTCTAAGGCATACTTATGCAGAAAGACTGAGAAGAAAAGGTATAGATTTACCTACAATAAGCAAGCTTTTAGGACACTCAAGGCTTGATACCACTGATATTTACCTGCATGTAAATAAAGATGATTTTAAGATGGCGGTATTATAGTGTAAGGTGTCAGTAATATTAAACCTTATAAATTATATTATCCATGAGAATAAAATCGAATTTGAACCTATCAAATATTTTATAAATGTCAATTGGTATGCACAGTTATCTGGCTACCCTCACGTTACAAAATTTCAGACCCAATTTTAAAAGCAATTATTAAGCTTAGAGAATTTATATTTTGACCAAAAAAAATTATAATGTCCAAACCTAACAATTACTTGACCTATGTAAGGTTTTATTGTTATAATCCTAACAAGTAAAATAGCATATTAATACAATGAGAATAGGTAAATTAATTCAACAACCTAATGGATATAAAGCTTTTATTCCAGATAAGTTTCCCCCAAGAGAAAAGATTGTTTTAAATAAAAAAACTCAGCAATTACATGCGAAGGCAGTTCTTATGCTTGGTAAGCTTGATGGAATAACTCAGCTACTGCCTGATCTTGATTTTTTTATTTTAATGTATATAAGAAAGGAAGCTACTAAATCAAGCGAAATTGAAGGCACAAAAGCAACAATAATTGATGTTATCAAGACAGAATCTCAAATAAAGTATAGGTATCCAAAAGACGTTGAGAGAATCCTTCATTATATACAAGCTATGGAATATGGCCTTAAAAGGCTTGAAACTCTACCTTTATCTTTAAGGTTTATAAGGGAAATTCACAAGATGCTGCTTGAAGATACTGCTGATGCGCCTGGTAAAACCCCTGGAGAATTTAGAAAATCACAAAATTGGATAGGAGGAGGATCTTTAAACACGGCAACTTTCATTCCTCCTACTCCATCAGAAATGAATAGATGCCTTGATGATTTTGAAAAATTCCTATATGCTGCAGATGATTATACACCACTAATAAAAGCAGCACTTTTACACGCACAATTTGAAACAATTCATCCATTTTTGGATGGCAACGGCAGAACTGGCAGACTTCTTACCACATTTTATCTCTGTAAATTAGGCATTCTTGAAAGACCTGTTTTATATCTTTCTGATTATTTTTTAAAGAACCAACAAGAGTACTACAATTCTTTAGCTAAATACCACAGCGTAGATAGTTATATAACTTCTTGGTTAGATTTTTTCCTTGATGGTGTAGCTATAATAGCAAGTGAAGCAATTGAAACCTCAAAGAAAATAAATTCTTTAAGGATAAAAGATTTATTAAAAATCCAGACACTAGGAAAACGTGCAAAGAATGGAATTATTGTTTTAGAAAAATTATACAACCTTCCTATTATTAAGGTAAAACAAGTTGAAGAATGGACTGGATTGTCACGACCACAAGCTAATGAATTGGTAAAAAAATTTGTTGAGATTGGTGTTCTAGAACAAATAAATAAAAAAGTTGAGTATGATCGGGAATTTTGGTACAAAAAATACATGGATTTATTTATCAGTAAAGAAGAGTCTAAATACTAGTGGCTCCGCCTAAGCTACGAAATTTCGAACCTTTTTTTAAAGGAGTTAATTAATTTGAAGATAATATTATAGTAAATATATGTTTTTACTATCAAAAAATTGAAACCTTACCATAATCACAATTTTCTAATATATAACGTTTTATAATATTATTTTTATGCATAGGAGATGGTTTTTTCATGATATTATAGTCCAAATAATAGCAACCTATTCCTTCTATTATGTCTCCTGCTTTTACTTTAAATTTTATACACTCACCTTTTTTAATAAATTTATTACTAATTATGCTTTTTTTATTAATCTTTATTTCTAAAATAAATGTTTTTTCATATTCAAGCTCACTTAGAATGAAAGCATCTACATGACTTGGTATTATTATCCTAAATACCTGAAGCTCATTGGGTTTTTTTGAAAATACCTCACCATGGTATTCTAAATTATTATTCTTATTGAAAAAAACATGAGGACAACAGCCACACATGAAGTCTCTATTATAGATAAACATATTTGAAAAATTGAACTGATGTAAACTCTGGCTAACACCTAAATCATTATATTTTAGGTCAATTTTGTTAGGTATTATACCTGGACCTAAAATATTAAATTTTGAATTATCTTTTAAATCAGTAAGTTTGGAATGAGAAGTTATCACTAATTCACCAACATCATAAAATATTTCTTCGTTAGATGATATTTCTTCTATACCATTATCATCAAAAGGACCTAATAGGGTCAAGATTGGTATTGCTATGGATTCATTAGGACTAATCTTTAATTCTGGTAATGATATCACATCTCTTACTTGATTTTCTAGTTCCATAAAGGTTGTCCATAAATTATCTTCTAAAACTCCTTTGTAGTTTATTTTATTGACCTCTATATACTTATCACTAATATTGGTTATGCATAAATAGCATGCCCATATCGGTCTTATATGAAGTCTTTCTTGAAAAGTTTCACCACATGGTTCAAAAAATGCAAATGATTTGAAAAGATTATTAATATCTTCACCAGTAGAGAGTAAAAATCTGCAGGCTTTCATATTGCCACATGTTTTAATTATTTCTTCTTTGCGGGGAACTCTTGTATAAGAGTAAAATGGAGAATTTCTACTGTCCACTTTTTTTACATCAGGATGTTCCTTAAGGTATTTCTCTTCTGCGTCTGTATCTTTAACATCAAAAACAATTGGATCCAACTTAAAATTAGATATAATTCTTTTTTGAAATTCTAAAATAGTATTATTATGAATAAGAGTTTTCTTAACAGGAAATCTTGAGAAATTTCCTTCTGTAATTTCTTTAATTAATGAAGGTTCTTTTGTAATATAATACCTGCAGTGAACAAGATCAACCCCTTCATTAGTAGATATATTATTACGTTTAACATTTTCATACCAGGTATCTCTATGTTTTTTTAATTCTTCTGGAGAAAACTTGTTTCCTTTGGGATGATCAGCATTATAGTGCCCCACATCAGCATGGCAATCAAGACATAATACAATAGCATTATCAAAAGTATTATCTCCACCTTTTCCTTCAGGGATTATATGATGAATTTCTACTTTTATACTTTTGAATTGTTTACATACACAGCAATGTCTTGCAGAGGCAACTAATGCTTCTTCGATAATCTTTTTAGAAAACGGCATACTCATCCTTTTTAAAATAATTTATAAGTAGTATAACACAGTATTTAAGTTTTATTACATATGCTTTTTTCTATATTTTTTTAATACATAAAACTGTTTTTTCGCCTTATGTATACCTACAATTAAATAAAAATGCATGACTTTAATTAAAAGAACTATTAAAATAAATCTATGAGATACTATATTGATTTATTTTCACCAGAAACTTCAGAAGCATTTGAGCGATCAAAGAAAAATATAAGTGGTTTTCGCATTTCTAGAAAAACATATGTTGAGAATCAGGATATTGGCTTTAATGATAAATTTATATGTTATGTAACTAGACTTCAACGGTTTATTGGTTTACTAGAAGTTAAAAGTAAATATTTTATAGATAAAACACCAATTTTTACAAATGAAAATGACCCATTTGAATTACGATTTAATGTGGAACCTTTAGTATGGTTACCACTTATTAAGGGAATTCCAATACATGAAGATTTTATTTGGAATATGTTATCTTTTACCAAACACTTAAGCAAGGATAGTAATAAATGGACATATATGGTCTTTTCAAGTCCTAGATTATGGCCTAAAGAAGATTGTGAATTTTTAGAGAAAATGTTATTCAAACAATCTCAAAAATTACAAGACTATCCATTTAGCGAAGACGATGAAAAGAAATTAAAAACTCATAAGATTAGAATTAGCAGCAAAAAGGAAGTAGCTATTTCAGTACCTGAAGATGATGAAGAAGTAATAGAACCTAAGACAAGTTCAGTTATTGTAAAGGAAAAAAGAGAATCGGTTAGGGTACAAGCAAAGCTTGCTGGGATTGGTGAAAAATTAAATATGAAAATATGGCTTCCAAATAGTGACCGTGCAAAAGTTTTAAAAATTTGGAAACCCAAAGAAGACATTTTATTAGAAGAATTACCATTGGTCTTTGATAATAATACTTTGAAAACAATTAGAAATATTGACCTTTTATGGATTCGTCGTAGGTCAATAGTTAGAGCTTTTGAAATTGAAGATACAACTTCAATTTATTCAGGGATTCTTAGAATGGCTGATTTACTTGCATTGCAACCAATGTTGGATATAAAAATCCACATAGTTGCACCATATTCAAGAAGAAATGAGGTATTCAAACAAATATCAAGGCCAGTATTTGCAGTTATGGAGAAAGGACCACTGTCGGAACTTTGTTCTTATATTTCCTATGATTCTGTTTATGAACTTGCAAAAGAGAAACGATTAGAATATATGACTGACTCAATTATTGATGAGTATCTAGAATATTCAGATGATTAAATTTATCAAAATAACTATTCATCGGGACTGTAAAAAGTTTTGTAGAAACTAATTACAGTCTCCAATAAATTTTTTAGTATTCTTTAATCTAATACATTATCTATCTCATGCATGACTCTATTAGTTTCGATAAGTGAAACAATTATTTTTTGATAGTGTTCAATATCGTTATTTGTAAGAGTATGGCCTTTACGATCTTTTAACCATTTCTGTGCAGGTTGATAACCTCCAATATGGAATTTCCATGCCACTTCGGGCACATTGCCAAAATATTGCTTTTCATTTATATACACACCACCGTCCTTGTAGACTAGTTTCTCTACAATATTTGACCCATAATTAGGATAAGTAGTAATAAATTTGCTTAATTTTGGTAATTCAAGTAGATGCAATAATATTAGTTCTGAACCTAGTGCTACAAGTTTTTTGAAATTTCCTAAATCCTTTGGATAGGGTATGTAAGGGAAATCAATTTTTAAAAATTTCTTATATTTCTTTCTGTATCTTGGTGAGTAAAGAATCGCATAGATATAATCAAAAATATCCTCAGGGGTTACCTTTCCAATATTTTTTTCTATCTCCTCAACAATTTCTTTTTTAAGATTTGGTATACAAGAACCATCCTCTAAAAACAAATAAAGAGGGAAAATAGCAGATTGAGTACTTGATTCACCAAGTTTAGCTTCTGTAATATTTCTTGAAACATAGAAATGATCAACTTCAGGATTCTTATTCGTGCGAGCGGTTATAAGACCAATGTTTTTTTTCACAAGAAGATACCTCATCACTTCTTTTCTTGATCTCTCAATAAAATCATCATGATAATATACAAAACGAATATCAAAAGGTCGGTAGCTTATTGGTACGATATTACTTTTATCGAATTCGTGCTTAAGTGCTTCAGCTATTCTCCATTTCTTATTTTCCTTTAGACTAAATTTAATCTTTGCCTCTTGATGTGATCGACAATAAAGAAAGTTTCGAATTCTATTTTCAAGAGAAGATCTATCAGTATCTATAATGAATTCATCTCGAGATGTAACTATACCAACACTCGACACCGGGAGCAACTCAGCAACTGAAAAACCCTTTCTATATTGCTCCCTAGTTTTCTTATCGCAAGCAATCCATTCGTAATTTGGTTCAATAGGCTGAATAACATCCCATTCCACTGAATCCAACAAATGATAGTTAAGGTATTCAAATTTAGTTTCGCGTGTCCCGAAACAATCTGAATGGTATATTTTTGCCTCTGTTGATTTATCGTTTTTTTTCTTAATTCCAAAAAATATAGAGACACCTGTTTTAATATCAAAAACATTCTTATCATCACTGCCATCAGGTGACTTCTCTTTTTTATTAGCATTACCATGCAAATCAAGCACATATATCTTATTAAATGTTTTCATCAAGTGAAAACGCATGCCGCGAAAAGTGGGGTTATCAATATATCCATGAGCAGTAATCATTGCTACTATACCTTCTCCTGTTTTTTCAACCATACTTTCGGCAAATCTGATGAACTTTACATAATCATCATTGAGCCATTTTGAATTTCTTTCCTTTAGTTTTTCTCCCGTTAGTTCTTTTTTATATACACTATTTCCATTATAGGAAGCATTACTGGACTCACCTAAATAAGGCGGATTACCAACAATTACCATAATTGGCGTTTCATTTTTTATTACCGCTGCTTCTTTAGATTCTTCTGCAATACTCTCAGCAAGGCCAAAGGCTGCAAATAAGTCTTGCTGATCAATACTTTTTTCTAAAGAATTTGTTAGGTAAATACCAAGACGACGATTAAAATACTTAAAGCCAGTTTGCCCGAATGCCATAGCTAATTTTAAGTGTGCAATCGTATATGGTGCCATCATCAATTCAAAGCCATGGAGGCGAGGAAGTAAGTCATTATGAACATATGTTGGCCAACGTCCTTTTTGACCACTCTTTAATAGACTTGAATAAATTATGTTAATTACAGCACTAATAAATGTCCCTGTTCCAACAGCTGGATCAAGAATCTGAACTCTATGAATACCAGTTGCTGTCTTTGAGGTATCAGCTAAACCTGCACTAAGACCGAATTCTTTCTTGAGTAAGTAATCTACAGACCGGACAATAAATTGTACAACTGGTACTGGGGTATAATATGCACCCATTTTTTTACGTAAAATAGGATCATATTCCTTTAAGAAGTCTTCATAAAAATGAATTACAGGATCAGGCCCTTTGTGTTCTTCACCAAATAAACCAGTATTATAATATTCTCTCATAAGCTCCTGCACATCGGCATGAGAAAATACTTCGCACAACTCATTTACAATATACTCTAGTCTTTTATCAAAATTAGGCCCAACTATATGATCAAAGAAATGCCTAAGTAGTGGATTAGATCTTGGAATTAGGTCTCTTGCTTCCTGGCGAGTAAAACTTGCAGGAGTCTCATCATGATACCTTGCAGCAAACAATCCGTAAACTAAAGTTTGAGCATACATATCTGCAAAAGCATTTGTAGTCAAATCATGAACTAGTAATTTTTTAATAGTTTCATATATCTTAAACAGCTCTTCATTTTTTTTCGATTCTATAGCAAGGAATTTTTTAATATTATCCCTAATTCTTTGTGCCTTACCTCCCATTATTTTTGCAAGGTGTTCGCCTGATTTTATTGGCTCTTTTTGAGATTGTATAAAGTCAATTAATGTTCTTGCCAGATATTCATGGTTTTCTGGCATTGAAGTAATTGTTCTGGTTTTTAAATTACAATTAGCTATTTTTATTGGCTCTACATAATAAAGCCCATTTCTATAAAAACGAAATTCTAGATAATCTGTTAAAACTAAATTTGTATATCCATAGTACCGCCTCATCTGTTCAGACTTTTCAACTTTATCTAAAGAAATACCAATATCTTTTGTCTCAATATAAAGTATTGGAATATCATGATTTAAAACAACAAAGTCTGGTTTATTACCATATTTTGCTCTAGCATCATGGTCTAATCGAGTAACTTTGATTGTCTTAAAAATATCTCTGAGTAAAATCTCAAAGTCGGTGCGGTACCCCATTTCGGTAGTTTCTTCGTGCGAGAATTTTAAGGAGATTGATTGAATATAATTTTTAAAAATATTTTGCATAACTTGAACCAAAATCTTTCCTTACAATCTTAATTCCTTAATAATTTTTTAGCAAATGGTTTAGAGGCATTCCGACGTAACTTATCCAACTCATGAAAATGCTTATTAATATAATTAAACGGTATTTAAAATTTTATTAATTTTAGAAAAGTTTTTACAGCTTATGTACCATGCAAGTTATAGTTTCTCAACTACTAAAATTTCAAACAAGATTATAGAGGAATGAATTGATTTAAAGAATTCTTTAACTACTAAGATCATTTAATATTAATAGATTTCTTATATAAAAAATCTGTACATTCTTTTATACGCTTTATATTATTTTTTTTAATGCTACTTAATGATTTCTTTAAATTTTCATTAGCTTCATTAAAATAAGATTCTCTGTTACTTGAATTTACATTTTTACATTTAACAATAAGATTAAAATATTTATAAAAATATTTATTATAATTTTTAAATTTATTTGGAACCTTTAAATTATCTAAAATATTACATGTATTTTTTGCTTTTAATATTAATCTATTTATTTCTTTATTTAATAATGAAAAATTATTAATATCTTTAAAAATTATCCAGTAATCAATCCAACCACTGCATATTTCTTCAATATAAGCTATATATTCTCTCTCTTTTTTTTCTTTAATTAAATCGGTAATATCTTTATTTAGATCAATATTTTTATTAGTAAAATCTATAATTTCTTTCATTTTTTTAAATACTTTTGTATCAATAGACCATTCAGAGCTTTTGAGTATGTTTGGATATCTAATTCCTGTATTTGGATAATTAAATCTATTTAACATTATTATATATGCATCAATTTGCATTTTATTTAATTCATTAACTTCATTCTTACATCTATCCCATAAATCGATTAAATTATGCGTCCTTATATTTTTATTCTTATTTTTATTCAATAGAATAGCCTTTAAACATAATTCAACTGCATAATTTAATAATAATATTGAAACAGAAAAATTCTTAGGAAAGTTTTTTGAAATTAATAATGAAGATTCCCAATATTCTTTAGACTTATTTAAAAAGCTATCTAATTTAATCATTAACTTTATTTTTTAATATAGCTGTTATAACGTAAATCATTAATCTTATTTTTTCTTTAGATATGATAATAAATCTAATATTAATAATGCCCTTATCAGATAATCTTCCCTTCCATAATCAACAAACTCACCGTGTAATATTTTATGCCTATTAAAATAAAAAGGTATCTTTAATTTCTTCCCCGGGTCCGATTTCTGAAATAAGCGATCTAAAAGAACTTTACTTGCAACAAAGTTTAATTTTTCAGGAAGTGATTCTATCTTATTTTCCTGATAATGAATTTTCTTTCTTCTATAAGATGCATCAACTTTTAAACCTTTTGAGATTAAATAATCTGTTAATATACCTTCTATTTGCGAAATTAGTGTTGGCAAAACAGCATTAATTATATTTATTCCTTTTAATCCTTCAAACTTTATAAGGTTTACAATATCTTCTATTATCTTAGTTCTCTTTTTAAAAAAATTATTCCTTTTCCAGCGATCCGACATTAGTGTTAAATTTTCCCATTTGTTGTTTGAAAAATAAGAGTAGAAAAGATTCTTTATTGTTTCCTCTACATGTTTTTTATCGTTAACAATTTTATTAATTCCCCAAATAAATGATATTGGTAAACTTGGTGAAATAAACCAATTGTATTTAATTAAGATTTTAGCAGCCTTTTTCTCTGCATTACTATAATTATCAGCTATTTCTTTAAAATCTGTTGCAATTCTTAAGATAGCATCCTGTGTATCTTTAAAATAATCCTCAAATATACTTAAAATCCCAAATTCTATCTTTTGAAATGGATTAATTATATTACTTAAAATATTACTTCTAAGGTTTTCAAGTGATTGTTCTATTTCACCTATTTGATAATTACGATATTTTTCCATAGCAATTATGAAATTATCAATAAAATCTCCCTCTGCTTTAAAGAAACCATCTAAATATCTTTCGGATTTAATATACTTTAATACAATTTTCTTTATGTCAGTGTTTTCAATATTTAAAAAATCTTTTAGTTTAATTTTTGGTTTGGCTATCATTTTATAAAAAAGCTCAATAACTATTTCTCTTTTAGTTTTTTTAGCTTTTTTAATTTCTTCAAAAAACCAGATCATGTTATTGAGACTTATAGATTCAAATAAAATTGTTCCAAATTTTTTTGTCTCAATTTCCAGTAATTTTTTTATTTCATCCAAATCAATAATTATTTCTTTATCTTTCATGGCTACCAATTATTCAAAGTGTAAAAGTCTATTAATCCTAATTTCAATTCTTTCAAACATTGATTTTATCTTATTTTATAATTAATATGTAGATAATATAATAGATTAGTATTGTTATCATATTCTTTAGAGAGATTTCTAAATGATTGACCAAGAAAAATTATTCAATCTCACAAATAATGATGAAGATTTTCTACAAAAATTAATAAATCATGAGATTAAAGAAAGCTCCATTTTAGAGTATAAAAGAGAACTTCCTCAGAATAATTCTGAACTAGCTAAAGATATATCTTCATTTGCAAATTCAAATGGTGGAATAATTATTTATGGTATAGAAGAAATAGACCATGTACCAAAAAACTTGTACCCTCTCGAGGCTGAATTAGGTTTAAAAATAGAAAATATAATATTAAGTTCAGTAGATCCACCACTTCATACAAAGATCGTTCCTATTAATAGTACAATTGCTCCTGGTAAAAACTACTATGTTGTTTATATACCAAAGAGCCTTGATGCTCCATTTATGCTAATAGTAAGTAATGATTGCAGATATTATAAAAGAGTAAATTTTTCTTCAATAAAAATGCATGATAACGAAGTTAGAGCATTAATGGAGCTAAACTTTAAATTAAAACAGGAGAGTTTATCTGATATCAAAAAACATCTTATTTTATTTTACGAAACCAATGCTGAACAAGATGAAAGTGAATATTTGAGGTTATCTTTTAAAACCAATCAGAAAATAGATATCTCAGCATTTGATTTAATGGTTTTTAGGGATAAAGAATATTACATGAATGGTTTATTAAAAAATCATAACATTTCAAATTATGAAAAAGGTAAAATTATAGAATGTGGATTATTCGATAAAGATGGTTATGATGATTATAACAGGAATTATATTACCCTCAATGAAGATGGGTATATAGAATATGTTCATCTGGGAATATGTATTGAATCGAGTATTGGAAAGCAGTTAAACTCTCATCGTTTCATACCTGACCTCATAGGATTTATCTATTTTATCAAAGATTTTTGTATTAAATATAACATTCTTAGTGAATGTTTATTATATTTTGAAATAAATGAAATTAAAAAAACTTTGCTGGTTTCATCTAGTAGCATTAGATATACCAACAGGCAATATAGTTTAGTTGACAAGTGGGAAGATGATAAAAGCATAACTTCATCAGAACTAATTAGTAATTCAAATGAAATAATTAAATATTTTGCCGATAGGCTCTATCATAATTATGGATACGACAATTGTCCAAATATTATAGATGACAATGGCATTCTAAAATACTATTTTAGATAAAAAATTTCTGATATTAGACCATAAAAAATGTTATAATAATCGATGTAAATACATATTAGTTTCGAGGGATTGCCAGATACCTCTAGTTGGTTTTTTTTGGAGTCAACCTGTAAGCAGAGACTTCTATCATTTAGTTGTAAGATTCCTAGATCATAAATATAATTCCTAAAAGATGTGCAAAATGGATACAAAAGTATTTATAGCTATTATTCATAAAGAAAAAGATTTATTTATCACAGAATGCCCGGAAATTAGTACTTTAAGTCAAGGACTAACAATTAAAGAATCACTTTACAATTTAAAAGAAGCTACAGAATTATTTCTTGAAGAATTTCCAGCTCCAGATGTAAACCAGCCTATAATAGCTACCTTTGAAGTTTCTAGTGTCTGAATTAAAAATAAATGATATTTGATAAAGATTAAATATTTTAATAATATACAAACAACAGATCTCACTACGCCTCTTAACAATGCGTACCAGGGTGAGACTTTTCATTTGTTAATATCTTTCTTTTAACCAAATATTTAAAATAAATCTGATCTTAATAGAAACTATAAGACAGATTTTTAACCTATCACCATTATGCTATAATACCATAGTGTCAAATGTATTTTTTACTGAAAAATTTTAACCATTGAATATAATTCTAGGGCGTAAATACACCTGTATTAAAATTAATATAGTTTGGAGAAGAAATGAAGACAAAATTAAAAATAGTTTACTGGAAAGGTGAAAAATTCTGGTTAGGTAAGATTCTTGAACATCCTGAAATTATGAGCCAGGGTGAAACTATTGAAGAACTTGAAGAAAACCTTCTAGATGCATATAAATTAATGCTAATGGATGATGTCCCTCCAAATTATAAGCTTAAAGAAATATCTGTATGAAGCACAGTGAACTGCCTGTTGTCTTTTCCATCCCACCTAAAGTATGCCTTTTCTAAATTTATTTGCCTAAAAAATTCTTGTACTAAATAGAAAAATTAAATTGAATTAATACAGTTCACATGTATAATTGAAACTGTAAAATTTTGCCTGTGCAGTGTAAAAACTGTAAGGATTTCTAAGAAATGTATCCTATCTAGTTGGCTTATAAGGTAAAAAATAGTTGGAGTTAGCCTGTAAGCCGAGTTATGAGCTAAAAACACTTAAAAGACTATATAGACTTATAATCAATTCATATTCAATTTCTGCAGTATGTCCCAGTAAGCTCCCCTGAAGCCTCTTTTGATCGCTTTTTGAAGCTCCAGGT
>Ga0315539_1001179_pt1 | contig 19413 bp, 14 predicted proteins | sample SalMarSW160150MG_FD_203097 | JGI IMG/M metagenome (GOLD analysis project Ga0315539, IMG submission 203097) | Salt marsh sediment microbial communities from the Plum Island Ecosystem LTER, Massachusetts, United States - Salt Marsh Sediment SW1601-150 ... | reverse complement strand
GATCGAGTTCATAGCCACTATTATACTGGATGTTTGTTAGAATTGCATGAAGAAAACGTTAGAGTTCCATAAGAAAACGGACGCAACCTGGCATAGTAACTCTATGCCTGAGCAGTTACCTTTAATCATGCTATAATTGACCAGTTAAACATGCATGAGATTGCACCAAACCCTAATCTTGAAGACTTTGAAGCTACTCACTTTAATTTTGAGGCAGCAAGAAGAGTGATTGAGTTAGCCAAAGCCAATGGTATGACCGTCATTTCAGCACCCTTTGTCTATGGAGCTAATGATTTCAGGAAAACTTCTTTAAAAGAAGTGAAGGAGTTTGCTGAACAAGCAGGATTCTTTGACGCTATAAGAGATAATATCTCCTGGGATGATGCCTGGAGAATGAATGATGACCCAGATTATGGAAACCAATTACTAGAAAATCTTATTGACACCCTCCCAGATCCTCAAAAACGAGAAGAATTAAGACAAGCCCGTACAAAAGTGCGTGAATATTATAGATATTATGTCCGCACAGTGATAAGTGAATTCCAAGGACAGGTAGATATTTGGGTGTTGGCAAATGAATACGATATAAACCCTGACTTTCAATGGGATACACTTTTTTGGCTAGCCGGCCCAGATTATCCTGATTTGATCTTTCAAGCTGCGAGAGAAGCTGACCCTTCAGCTAAACTAATTATAAATCCTGCACCAGGAAAAGAACCCAGAGACCCCTACTTCTTTGATATGACTACCCCTGTAATCCAAAGACTTAAAGCAAGAGGAGTAATTGATGGTGTGGGTGATCAAGGACATGAGGATGCCTCCCGACCTTTTGACTGGGAATGGCGATTCAACCGTGATTGGGGTGTAGAGGTTCTCATAACAGAAAGAGATGTCGATCTCAGAAACATCGCAGGTAGTAATGAAGAAAGATACGCTCTTCAAGCAGATATATATGCTTACTTCTTCAGAGAAGCATTAGATCACGGAGTAAAATTCTTCGGCCTCTGGGAATGTTACGGTGATAAAAATAGTTGTCTTGATGAAAGATGCCCCGACGGAGACCCGAACGCTGATCCCACTCTGTTTTACGATGACTACTCTCCAAAACCAGCCTGCTTCGCCTTGAAAGATGAACTTCAAGAGAGGATTGACCAACTCTGAGACTTATGTGGTCATAGATGGCTATTGACCTCCGCTGACGCCGCCTAACATCGCGTTCGAGCCAACGCGGCTATGTGGCGGCAATTGGGGGTTGCTGTCGCGCGTGGGATTCCTCGGTGAGGGAGGTTACTCGCGCGTGTGACCGCCGCGCGGCTCAACTTAACCGTTGGGCCACAACGACTTTGCTTTCATCATTGAAGGAGAGATGTGAGGGAGTATGGGTAGTTTGGATAACAAAATCGCGAAGGTGATAGATTCTCAGGACAGATATCTCCCCCACCTGACGGATGGGGTCATGGCTTTCTGGATAAAGCATGGCCCGGATACCAGGCATGGCGGCTTCTATGGTGGCCTTGACCGAAAGGGCAACCCGATCCGCTCGCTTCCGAAAGGTCTTGCACAAAACGCCAGGTTCCTCTGGTCCTTCTCGGCCGCTTACAGGCTTGACCCGCAACCAGTGTATCACGACATGGCAGACCGCTCGTTCGACTTTCTTCGGGAGTGCTTTTATGACCCGGTAAGACTCGGCTGGTATTACCTGGTCTCAGCGGAGGGCCTGCCCCTCAACAAGCAGAAGCATCTCTACGGGCAGAGCTTCGCCATCTATGGGCTGAGCGAATACTTCCTGGCCTTTGGAAACGAGGAGGCTCTCAGGCTGGCCCTTGAGACATTTGGCGTGATAGACAGATTTGGTCACGATAGTCAATGGAGGGGCTATAGGGAATCCTTCTCAGAGGAGTGGAACCCCATTCCCCAGCATCCGGACTACGGGGTGAGTGGTGACAGAAAGACCATGAACACTCACGTCCACCTCCTGGAATCCTTCACCAATCTATACCGGGCTTCTCAGGATGCGACGGTTAAGAACCGTCTTGAGGAGCTGATAGATCTATGCGCGAATACCATCACCGACACCAGGAGGGGATGTGCCTTCCAGTTTTTCGAGCCTGACTGGACGCCTCTCCCCTCCCCTGTATCCTATGGACACGACATAGAACTTTCCTGGCTCCTGACCGAAGCTGGCGATGTTTGTGGGATCAGCGACGTGAGCTCTATCAATGAGCGCTCCCTGTCGCTTGCCAGGGAAGTGGCAAGGAACGGCCTCGACCGTGAGAACGGGGGAGTCTTTTATGAGGGTGACGAGAGGGGTAGGGCCACAGGAAAGCAAAAAGTGTGGTGGGTCCAGGCAGAGGCCCTGGTGGGTTTTCTCAGTGCCTATGCCTTAAGTGGCGATGAAAGCTTCATAGATGCATTTGTCAACGTCGAGGAATGGGTTTTTGCCCGGCAGTTCGATAGGGAATACGGTGAGTGGCACCAGGAGATCACCCCTGAGGGTGAATGCAGAGGCGAAAAGGGCAGCCTCTGGAAGACTCCTTATCACACTGCCAGAGCGTGCATAGAACTCGTTCGCAGACTCAGTAGACCGCAAATTCCAGCAGAGGCGGCTCCCACGCCGCCGCATTGCGGGCATGCGAATGCGTCGCACAGAGTATGGGGGACTTCACCGCCGAGTCCGCACGGGCATGAAGTGCCCGTGCTACGAAACAGCGCCCGATAAAATCGGGCTTATCACCCCCTAACATGAGGAAATCACCGTTCAAGGGTGATTGATCACCCGTTGCTCCGTAGCCCGACGACTTCATCGTCGGGCGGCTAGCTGAGACTGAATCGCTTGCATAACGAAAGGGGAGACAAGGCATGTCTGAATCCATCGTCCTGAATCTGGATGGGAGGTGGAAATTACGGGATTTCACGCCGGGTCAGGGGCTAACGGCAGGCGCACACCTGTTTGACTATGATGATACAAGCTGGCACCCGGCTTCTGTGCCTGGAGACGTGCACACGGCACTGGTGGAGATCGGACGGCTAGCGCCGCCATTCTACAACATGAACGTGGAAACTTGCCAATGGGTGGAAGGCCAGGAGTGGTGGTATCGCACCACGTTCGAAGCGCCCTCGGGCCAGGATGACGCCCAGGCCAGGTACCTGCTGACCTTCGACGGCCTGGACACCCTGGCCACCGTCTACCTGAACGGGACCGAGATCGGCCACCACCGCAACATGTTCATCGTCGCCACTTTCGACGTGACGGAGCATCTGCGAGTGGGTGAACGCAACACGTTGGCCGTGCGCTTCGATCCGGTGGTGGCCTCCATCGGCGGGCGGGAGGTCGAAGGGCCTGTCCTGAGCGCAGTCGAAGGGCAATGGGGCCGCAACCCTGAGCGGGCCTGGGTGCGTAAGGCCCAGTGCAACTTCGGCTGGGACTGGGCACCGAGGCTGGTGAGCGTGGGCTTATGGCAGGGGGTGACGCTGCGCCGTTACGTGAGCGCTTGCCTGGGTGGGGTCTTCTTCAAGACCAGGGCCATCGGCCCCCAGGCCGCAGAAGCGGCCATTGTCGTCGAGGCCGAGCGGTGGGCCGATGTGCCAGACCTGGAGGCGCAGATCACTCTGAGCCGGGGCGAGCAACGGCTAACCGACCGGGTCCCGCTGATCAATGGCCGGGCGGAGGTGGCTTTCGTCATCCCCGATCCCGCCCTGTGGTGGACCCACGACCTGGGGGAGCCGGCCCTCTACGAGCTGGAGGTCGCCCTGCAAGCCGGTGGAAGGACCCTGGACACCCACTGCGAGCAGGTGGGCATTCGCACCATCCAGGTTGATCAGTCACCCGATCCGGAAGAACCGGGCACCAGGTTCTTCACCTTTGTGCTCAACGGGGTGAAGCTCTTCGCCAGGGGGGCCAACTGGATCCCGGCCGATTCCTTTGTGGCCCAGGTGGACGAGGCTCGCTACCGCGATCTTCTGGAACTGGCCGTCGAGGCCAACGTGAACACGTTGCGGATCTGGGGCGGTGGCATCTACGAGAAGGATGTCTTTTACCATCTCTGCGATGAGCTGGGCATCCTCATCTGGCAGGACTTCACGTTCGCCTGTGCGCTATACCCCGACGACGCCCCTTTCATGGCCGAGGTGGAGCGCGAGGCGGAGGCGGTGGTGCGGCGGCTGCGCAATCATCCTTGCCTGGCCCTCTGGTGCGGCAACAACGAGAATGATTGGATAGACGACATGCACAACTGGCAGCGGCCGGGGCGGGACTTTCCGGGCAAGAGGATTTACCATGAGTTGCTGCCGCCCATCGTCGAGCGCTTGGACGGCACCCGGCTCTATTGGCCCTCCAGCCCCTACGGTGGGAACGACCACAATGACGAACGGGAGGGAGACCGCCACAATTGGCAGGTCTGGCATGGTGCTGTGTACCCCCGCCGTTTCGGCCAGGAGCCGAAGCGAGACCTCTCGACGGAAGGCATCTCCTACCGCCACTACGCCGAGGACCCGGCCCGCTTCATCAGCGAGTTCGGCATGCACGCCGCACCGGTGTTGGAGACGCTGCGACGCAGCGTGCCAGCCGCGGCCCTGCACCTCGACAGCCCGGAGCTGCTCTACCGAAACAAGGATGAACCCAGGGACAAAGGGGACCTGTTGATGCTGGCCCACACCGGCCTGCCCAACTCGCTGCAGGAATACCTCGACTTCTCCATGATTTGTCAGGCCGAGGGGCTGAAGTTCGGTATCGAACACTATCGGCGGCGGAAGTTTCACTGCAGTGGGACCCTCTTCTGGCAGTGGAATGACTGCTGGCCGGGCCTCAGTTGGAGTGTGCTGGATTACTACCTCTTCCCCAAGGCCGGCTACTTCTATGCTAAGAGGGCCTACGCGCCCATTTTGGCCTCCTTCAAAGAGGAAGTGGATGGCGTCTCGCTATGGATCACCAACGATACCCTGGAGGACTTCAGCGACACGGTGACCGTCTTCCAAGGCGACTTCTCTGGCCGCAAGCTGTACGAGGAGATGCTGGAGATTCGGGTGCCGGCCAATGCCTCTATGAAAGTCCGGCATCTCTCCTTCGATGAGCTAGGCATCGAAGATCTCCGGCAAGAGTATTTGGCCGTGCGCTCCCGAAGTGGTTTGTTCCCTGATAACCGCCACTTCTTCGTGGAGGTCAAGGACTTGCTCAGGCCGAAGCCTGACTTGAAAGTGGAAATCGCCGAAGGGAGCGACGGGAAATACGAGGTCAGAGTGACCACCGATGTCTACGCTTATTTCGTCAAGCTGGTTGTGCCCATAGAGGGCACTAAGTTCAGCGATAACTACTTCGACCTCTTTCCCGGCCAGGAGCGGGTCATAGAGGTCTGGAACAAGGCGGATCGGCGGCTGGCACAGAACGATATAGCAGTGAGCTGCCTCTAGCAAAACTGAAGATAGGAGAAAATGTTAATGCCAACGATCACTTCATTTCCACCTGATTTCATCTGGGGTGCGGCCACCGCGTCGTACCAGATCGAAGGGGCGTGGGACGAGGACGGCAAGGGCGAGAGCATCTGGGATCGCTTCAGCCACACGCCCGGCAGGATCGCCAATGGCGATACAGGCGACGTTGCCTCCGATCACTACCATCGCTGGCCTGAGGACGTGGCCCTGATGAAAGAGATCGGGCTGCAGGCCTACCGTTTCTCAATCGCCTGGCCTCGCTTGTTGCCAGAAGGACGAGGGAGCGTCAATCAACCGGGGTTGGATTTCTACGACCGGCTGGTAGATGGGCTGCTCGAAGCGGGAATCGAGCCTTTCGTCACCCTTTACCACTGGGACTTGCCGCAGGCCCTGCAAGACCAGGGTGGCTGGCCCGCCCGGTCCGCTGCCGAAGCCTTCGTGGAGTACGCGGATCTGGCTTCTCGCACCCTGGGGGACCGGGTGACATACTGGATGACGCTCAACGAGCCTCACATCAGTGCCGTGTTGGGGTATTTGCAGGGACGGCACGCTCCTGGTCACACCGATCTCGACGAGGCGGTGGCAGCGGCGCATCACTCGCTGTTAGCCCACGGCTGGGCCGTTCCTGTCATTCGTCGCAACAGCCCGGATGCTCAAGTGGGGATCGCGCTGAACTTGAGCGGCCAGACCCCAGCCTCCCCCAGCGCCGCCGACCGGGCCGCAGCCTGGCAACAGGATGGCGTTGTCAACCGCTGGTTTCTCGATCCGCTGTCAGCGCGGGGCTACCCGGCCGACATCGTGCAGCACTACGGATGCCCCATGGACTTCGTGCAGGCTGGTGATCTTAGGGCGATAGCTGCTCCACTGGATTTCCTGGGGGTGAACTACTATACGCGCGGCGTAGTGCGCAGCAGCGTGGTGCCCGAGGCCGAGAACGCCCCTCGAACAGTCTTTCCCAACCTCGAGAGAACCGAGATGGGATGGGAGGTCTACCCGGAGGGTCTCTACGAGCTGTTGGGGCGGTTGCATTTCGACTACCGTTTCCCGGCCCTCTACGTCACCGAGAACGGCGCCGCCTACGCGGATCAGATCGGTCCCGACGGGCGGGTGGATGATCCGGCGCGGGTGGCGTATCTAAAGACCCACTTCACCGAAACGGCCAAGGCCATCGCCGCAGGGGTGCCGTTGCGAGGCTACTTCGCCTGGTCGCTGATGGACAACTTCGAGTGGGCGCACGGGTACTCGAAGCGCTTCGGCTTGATCTATGTGGATTATCTGACACAGCGGCGCGTGTTGAAAACCAGCGCGCACTGGTATTGTCGGGTCATCGCCGCCAATGGTGTGGTGGATTAGGTGACAGGTGTGACGCCCCCCCTATCCCCCCCAACGTTGGGGGGGGCGGGGGGGGCGTCGCACCTCTAGAATTGGGGAGGTTTGGCCATGCAATATGGGTACTTCGATGACGAGCATCGGGAATACGTGATCACCAACCCCAAGACGCCGGTCAAGTGGATCAACTACGTGGGGACACTGGCCTTTGGAGGGACTGTGGACCACACCGGCGGGGCGTTGATCTGCAAGGAGGACCCGGCCCTCAATCGCATCACCAAGTACATTCCTCAGCTCCCCAGTTCGGAGTTCAAAGGAACGACGCTGTACCTTCGCTTCAAAAAGGAGAATGGGTACAGGGTTTTCTCCCCCTTCTTCGTCCCCACGCTGGATCCCTACGACCTCTACGAGTGCCACGTTGGACTGGGCTACACCCGCATCGTCTCCGAATTCTACGGCATCAGGACGGAGGCGACGATCTTCGCCCCTCTGGGAGACAGCCGGGTGATCCGAGACGTCCAAATCACCAACGTCTCCGATCTGCCCCTGGAGATGGATGCCATCCCTGTAGTGGAATACACCCACTTCGACGCCCTGAAGCAATTCACCAACGCCGACTGGGTGCCGCAGACAGTGCAGAGCAAGGCGTATCCCGATGAGGAGGGCCTGCTCATCCTGACACAATATGCTTTCATGAATAAGGACACCCGGATCAACTACTTCACCTCGAATCACCCCGTCTCCTCGTTCGAATCGGACCGCGGGCGATTTCTGGGTGACAACGAATACGGCACCTGGGCCAATCCTCTCAGCTTGCAAGAGGAGGAGCTCGGCGACTACGAGGCCCTGCGTGGGGACAACATCGCTGCCCTGCTCCATCACCTTGGAACCATTCGGCCCGGAGAGACCATAAGGCTGATCACTCAACTGGGCCAGGACGAAAGCGTCGCGAAGGCCCTGCCCTCAATCAGCCGCTATCGAGACCCGGAGCAGGTGGATCGGGCGCTGGAAGAGCTGGCTGCCTTCTGGGATACCTACCTCTCCAAGATGCAAATCGCGACCCCCGACGCCGACACGAACAGCCTGCTCAACATCCACAACCCCCGGCAATGCCACACCACCATGAACTGGTCGCGGTATCTCTCGCTCTATCAGCTTGGACTAGGCGCCAGGGGCATCGGGTTCAGAGATAGCTCCCAGGACGTGATGGGGGTGCTGGTCAGCGCACCCGAAGGGGGCAAGGAGCTAATCTATAAACTCTTGCAGGTGCAAAAGCGGGGCGGCTCCGCCATGCACCAGTTCAATCCTCTGACGATGGTGGCCAACGAGGGCCATTCCAGGGAAGTCGAGGGGGCTCCTGGATATTACAGCGACGACCACCTGTGGATTGTGCTCGCCGTCACCGCCTACCTCAAGGAAACGGGAGACTTCGCCTTCCTGAATCAGGTAGTGCCCTACTACGAAAAGGACAAAGAGGGACAGCCCCTCGAATCAGGGATGGTGCTTGACCATCTGAAGCGGGCCATCAAGTTTACCTGGAACGACGTGGGGGTACACGGGCTGCCGTTGCTGGGCTTCGCCGATTGGAATGATACGGTCAACCTGCGGGAGGGGGCGGAGTCCCTATTTGCGGCCAACCTATACGGCAAGGCCCTGCTGGAGATGATGGAACTGGCCCAGCACTTGGGAGATGGGGAATCCGTCGCTCGATATATTGAGTGCCACGAAGCGATGAAGCAGAGAGTAAACGAGCACGCCTGGGACGGAGAGTGGTACGTGCGGTATTTTGATGCTGACGGCAGTGCTGTTGGTTCTCAGGCAAATACTGCGGGGCAGATCTATGCCAACGGACAGTCTTGGCCGGTCATTTCGGGCTTTGCCCCTTCGGATAGGGCGAAGGCAGCCCTGGATGTCGTGTACCGGCGGCTCAACACCTGCAACGGCATCAAGTTGAGCACGCCGGGATACAACGGCTTCGATCCGACAAAAGGGGGAATCACCACCTACCCGCCTGGGGCGAAGGAGAACGGCGGCATTTTCGTGCATTCCAACCCGTGGGTCATCATCGCTGAAACGATGGTCGGGAACGGAGACCGGGCCTTCCAATATTACGATCAGATCAACCCGGTGGCCAAGAACGACGACATGGACGAGTTCGAATGTGAGCCCTATGTCTATCCCCAGAACATCCTGGGCGACGAGCATCCCCAGTTCGGATTGGCTCGCAACAGTTGGCTCACCGGCACCGCTTCCTGGGCCTATCAGGCCGCCACCCAATACATCCTGGGGGTCAGGCCGACTTACGACGGGCTGCAGATCAATCCTTGCATACCCAGGAAATGGAGCGGTTTCAAAGTAACCAGGGAATTCAGGGGGGTAGTTTACCAGATCGAGGTCACGAACCCCGACCACGTCTGCAAAGGGGTGAAATCAGTTAAAGTGGATGGCACAGAGGTTGCAGGCAACGTGGTGCCTGTTTTGGGAGATGGCACAGCTCATCGGGTTGAGGCCATTATGGGGTAAAGTAACATTAAGCAGCCCTGAGCAGGGCCCAGGCTTGCTTGACCAGCTCGACGAGCCCCCTCAGCCCTCGAACCTGATAGACGGGGATGGCGGGGTTCATGCCGTAGAGGGGATGATTGGGGTAGAACTCCATGATTTGGCGTGCTGCCTCCTCAGGCGAGAGGCTCTGCAGCTCCGGGGCATCCCAGCCCCAGGAATCCGGCAGGCCAAGCTCGGTCATCACCTGGGCGGCGGTGGTGAAGGCCACGTATTCCTGCTCGAATGAATCGGAGATGTATTTCTGCTCGATGTGCGTAGCCTCGTGGGCCAGGCTGTTGATGAGCCAGGGTGTGTTATTGAGCGAGCCTTTGCCAATGACTACGAGCCTCACCAGATTCACGGTCATCGAAGCTCCGCCCAGCTTGCCCGTGGGATCGAGGACGTAGCGCGCCCTTCGCCGGGCGGAAGATTCGGCCAGCCGGCTGCCGGTGGCCGTGCTCATCATTTCCTCGAACGCTTCCTGCAGTTGCGACGGTACTCGCCGCTCAACGAACTCCTGGAGTGTCATTGTCATCTCAGCTATCTCCTTATCGTCTCGACTACGAGATCATGGGCCAGGGCCCGAAACTCGCCCCAGTCCCGCCAATCCTCCCCTATCGCTCGCAGGCTATCAGCCACCTCTGCCAGTTCCGCCGCCGGCACCTGGCGGAACGAAGTGATGTGCTCCTTTTCATCCTGAGGAACCAACTCTCCATCGCCTCCCTTTACCAGGAAGACGTAAGAGACGAAGGGTAGCGTCTCTTCTTCGCAGCGAATCTCGTATTCGAGGAGGCCCAAGAGGCGCTCCACCTCTACCTCCAGCCCCATCTCCTCTCGAACTTCTCGATGCAGCGCGCTCAAAACAGTCTCCCCCCAGCCCACCCCACCGCTGGGCAGGCGATAGGTGCCTGGGGGATAAGTGTCCTTGGTGTGCAGGATCACCCCAGCGGGCCGCTCGACGACGAATATCACTTCGCCGCGTCTATCGGCTAACACCCTTCGCCAGTGCTCGCAACGCTCCCCACCTCGCTCCAGAGAAAAGCTGCGTCGCTCGCTGGGGCCGTATCGCTTGACTAACTCCTCGATCTCTTGCGGATTGATCAGGCTTTCGAGGTCCAATTCACCACCCGCCTGCCAGCGGAGTTACGATGTAGATCACCTCGAATGCTTCCCAGAGGGCAGAGACCAGGAGGACGCAGGCGACGAGAATGTTGATGAGAGCCGTCTCTCGCAAGCCGGCCAGGTAGGCCCGCCAGCGGCTGGTCAAGCCGGTGCTCTCCGGCCACACCAGCACTTGACCCAGGTGGCAGGCAGCGAAGACGGCCAGGATGTATGCCTGGCCTTCCAAAAGTAAGGTAATACCGTGAGGGATCATCACCAGGCCGAACTGCGGTGTGGTAGGAGCCAGCACCAGCCCCCACAGGAAAGCACGCAAAAAGCCCACCAGTATCCCTGCGGGCGGGAAGAAGCAGGCTGGCAGGGTGATCACCATCAGCGAGCCCATGAAGAAGTTGATGGTGAAGGTCTGGGCGACAGCGGATAGGAAATGGCCGCCGCGATAGGCCTCCACCACGCCGGGCAGGCCGGTCTCGAAGCCCTCCTGCACTATCGTGCTCAAGGATGTCTGCAACCATGGGTTGAGCCAGACAACAATGGCGCCCACCACCACCAGTCCATAGTAGGTGAGATTAACGGCCAGGTATAGCCGGCGGTGATCTCGCAAGATTTGCAGTGCGTCTTTTAGCAGTTTCATATTGGCCCTCCCGCTCGTTAGCGTTGGCTGAGCACCATCACGAAATGGGCCGCCGCTTGACCGGCCTCTGCCAACAGCTTGGGGTCCAGGTGATCCAGCGTGTCGGCGGGTGTGCCGGAGAGGTCGTCTCCCAGCCGGGTCACAGCCACGCCCTGGTAGGAGTCGTGGGCCCGCGGATCACTCCTCATGCGGCTGGTGTTGGAGACGAAGAAGAATCGCCACTCGTCCAGTTCCTCTGTACGCACCCCGAAACGGCGGGCGCTCTGGTCGAAGGCACGGGCCAGGCCGGAGCCACCTTCCAACCGAGCCAACCTCGGCTCGCCCGCCCCCACCCCGTCGAGGATCACCACCGTCCAGATGTCCGACCGCCCGGTCGGTAAGGCGGGGTAGATGACAAACTCGCTTCCCCCCATCTCATCAAGAGCTGCAAAGACCACCGTCCGCTTAGGTACAAACTCCAGGTCGTGCAGCAGCCGGGCCGTTTCTAACATCACGGCAACCCCACTGGCGTTCTCGTCTGCGCCGGGGTAGACTTGCCCATCCCGCGAAGGTGGGTTGGTGTAGGTAGCGACCACCAGGATACGCTCCCCCCGGCTTTCCAGGTCTATGCCGGGGTTGTAGCCGACGACGTTGGCTGCCGGCATCTCCTCGTAGACCAGACCGTACGTCACTCGCACTTGCAGACCGGTATGCAGTATCACTTGCTCCCCTGCCTCCATCGCCGCCTGGAGTTCCTCCAGACGTACCCCCGCCTGCGCCAGTACCTGCCGGGCAGCGGACTCGCCCATAAGGAGGTTGGGAAAGGAAGGCAAGCTTTCTACGTCAAGAAAGCTGGTTTGCTCAAAGGGCGGAGGTTGGTCGCCGTGCGCCAACTCGTCGTCGGGCACCAGGCGGAGGATCACCTCAAAGGGCATGTAGCCGGTCCATGGGTTGTATACCTCCGCCTCCGGGTCGAGCACCAGCAGAACTGCCCCCTTTAGCCCTATCACCAGGCCGCGGCTTCCATCGCTTGCCACCACCAGTTCCGCCTCGATGCTTCCCTCTGCGTGGAAGGCCTGCCAGGGGTCGAATGAGATGCCGTCGGTGAGTCGCAGTTGCGGTTCTCCTCCCGCGTCCAACACTTCCAGGGTCGGCGCGGCGGTGATCCGCCCGCGGATGGCGGTGTAGTTCTGGAAATAGCTATTATCGGTCGTGATGGGGCTTAATCCTGCCAGGGTGGTCAATCCCGCCTGCTCGAACTGGGAGACGATATAGTCAGCAGCCTTGACTGCGCCAGCCCCGCCGGTGGGCCGTCCCTCCAACTCCGGCTGGGTAAGATAGGCGATGTCGTCCCAGGCCCGGTCTACGTCGAACTGGCCGACCAGTTGGGCGAACTGGGCCTCGATGCCGGCGTTTTGCAGAAGAGCGCGAGCACCCAGGAGGAGCAGTGCAACGACCAGCAGGAAACGGAGCACCGACCAGCCACTGGGGTGGAACCGTCCCAGCTCGATGAACCGCTGCAGGCCGTAGCCGAACAGGTTGAAACCCAGGATGGCGACGAAGAAGGCCAACGCGGGAGCCATCGGAAACCAGGGGTACGAGCGGAACCAGCGCCAGGAGGAGCCCAGCATCGCCCCCCAATCGGGCACGTCGAAGTAGTGGAGCACCCCCCAATTCGCCAGGTCAGAGACGGTGCGCCCACCGCCGATGAAGAGTTGAACGAAGCCCAGTTCCCCCAGCAGGAGCAGCACCGCTCCCATCTCCAGTGACGCCAGGGCCAGCAGGGTCGGCAGGAGGTTGGGCAGGACGTGACGGCTGAGGATGCTGGGCGAGCTAAGCCCCACTGCCCGCGCGGCCATGATGTAGAGTCGGTTGCGGATGGTCAGGACGTGGCCTCGCACGATCTGGGTGACCTCTCCCCAACCGACCAACGAGAGGGCGACGATGAAGGCAATTTGCCCTTGCCGGACGCCGATGGCAAAGACTACCAGCATGGCCAGGATCAGGCCGGGAATGGCCGCCAGGAGCTCAGTGACGGCGGCTACGGCTCGATCAAAGAGGCTCCCCGGCCACCAGCCAGCGAAGGTGCCGAGCACCAGCCCCAGCAGCAGCCGCACGACGGTGGCCACGAAGGCCATGACCAGGGTCACCCTGGCTCCGTAGAGGAGAAGGGAAAGCTGATCCCGCCCCTGGTCGTCCGTCCCCAACGGGTAGAGGCCGCTGGGAGGGAAGGGTGCTTTGTGCACTTCCCCATCAATCAATTGTATGCGCTTCACCAGGTAGGGGTTGTGGGGGGCCACGTCTGGCCCCAGGACGGCTGCCAGGACGAGGAGGACGACCAACAAGGTGCCCACGACAAAGTAGTAGTCCCGTACTGCTCGACCCAGACGCTGCCAGAAGGTTAGAGGTTTCATACTGCACCGACCTCCGAGGCGCGCAGCCGGGGGTCCGCCAGTGGGTAGAGGGCCTCCAGCAGCAGGTTGACCAGGACGAAGACAATGATGAGAGGCAAGGTCATGCCGACCACCGCGGTGGTATCCTGGGTTTCAATGGACTTCAGGAGGCGCAGGCCGATCCCTGGCCAATTGAAGATATACTCGACGATGGGTAGAACTGCTAGACTGAAGCGAAGGGAGACCCCCACAGTGGTCAGGATGGGCACCCCCGCGTTGCGCAGCACGTGCCGCAGGAGGATCGTGCGGGGCCTCAGTCCCTTGGATACGGCGGTGCGGATGTAGTCGGACTCCAAGATCTCTACCAGGGCGTTGAAACTAAGTCGGGTCACGGCGGCGGCGGGACGGGCTGCCAGCACCAGGGCAGGTAGGAGCAGGTGTAAGTCCCACCCAAAGCCGGAGATGGGGATAATATGCCTGCTGGTGGTCTGGTACAGCCAGACGCCGAACCAAATCAGCAGCATGGCGGCGAAGAAACTGGGGGTGGAGATACCCAGCACCGAGGCGAAGAGCAGCAGCTTGGCGGAGAGGCTGTCTCGCCGGAGGGCGGCGCCAATTCCCAGGACGAGACCCACCAGCGCGGCCAGCGTCAGCGCGAAGGCCATCAGCCCCAGGGACTTTGGCAGAGCGCGGCCCAGCTCAGTGGTCACGGGCGTGCTGGCGATGGAGCGGCTGCCGGACGCGATGACTCCCAGGTCGCCACGGACCAGGCCCTGCAAGTAATCGGCGGTGAACCCGGCGGCGGAAGGGATGGCTGATGGTAGCGCGGGCAGGTTCCCTTCCTGCCCCAGGTTTGTAGCCAGCGCCACCAGGAAGACCAGCGCGATCAGAAGAACGGGTATAGAAACGAGCCGTCCGACGAAACGCAGAAGCATATTAACCTCCCTGCGGGTGTCATTGCGAGGCGCGCTGTTTGCGCCGAAGCAATCCCCTGGCACGCTTGGAGATTGCTTCGCTCCGCTCGCAATGACAATTGTGCAGTTCCAGTATTGATACTCATTCCCTGGTTATGGCCCCCACAGTCCATTGGCTGACGAATTCCTGATCGGAGATGGAGCCATTGGCCCACGCCTCCAGGCTGGCCCCGTCAATGGCGATCACTCTGAGCCCCACCTCGCTCTCTCCGACAGGCATAACAGCCAGGCGCATTCCGTCGTTGAGGGGAGGCTGCACTCTGGCCATGGCCCGTGCCGCAGCCAGGGCGACAAGTGTCGTCTGGGCCTGAAATACGCTACCGTCAACGTCGTAGGTGCTTGAGTAGCGAATGGACGCCGACCGTGGCTCCCCCCTTATTGTGATCCTCAACGTATCGGGTGCTACTCCGCGAGCGGTGGCCTCATCTTTAACCAGCGCCATAGCCTCGGCGTCCGTCAGTGGGCCGGGCGTGGGCGTCCGGGTGGGAGCAGACGTTGGAGTGGTGGTCGGAGGCGGGGCGCTCGTGGTGGGTGGCGAGGGGGCCCGGCAGGCCGTGCCCAGCCAGCCAAGGAGGCAGAGGACGACACCGACGGCAGCAATGTGCTTCATGAATCCGTGCCTGTTCCGAGTTGTGAGTCTCGCACTGCAACTTGACTCGAGACTCGCAACCCCAAACTCGAAACGCGAATTACCCCATGATGGGAGCCACATAGATGATCAGGGTCAGGAGCGAGTCAACCACGGCGTAGATGAGGTAAGCGGCAAAGATGGATTGGCTGTGCGTGCGCTTCAGGTAGGCCCACACTACTCCCACAGATATGGCAGCCAGAAACACTGGAACGATCCACCTCCCCAGGACAATGCCCAGTAGGGGGGATAGCATAGAAACTAGCGGAGACTGGCTCAACAAATCGGAGAGGAGGAAGATCTTGATCCCCAGTTGCAGGATCATGGCCACGCCGAGGGCCCTGCGGCCGTGGGGGTCCGAGATCTCGGATTCCCTGGTAGTCAAAGCGAAAAGAACGAGCCATCCGAAGGGAATGAGTACCCAGTTTAAAACGACAGGGACAAAGAAGAGAGCAGTGAAAAAGCTCATGACCGCGCTGAGGACTTTGTCCACGATCTCATAGGTGGTAACGCGGTTGAGCGTTTCTTTAGCCTGGGGTGAGGTGCTGGCATAGACAACGTCGTATTGCTCGAAACCGGCGGTGTCAATCCATACCAGGTGAAGATTCCCCTGACCGTCAATGGCCACGTTGGGCCGCACCGAAGCGCTACGGCTGGCATTGACGATTTCTTGCCCTTCGACTTGCTCTGCCCCCACGTCAATGGCCGCGATTTGGAGCGTCTCCATGTTGCCTGGGCCGGGAGCCTGGGTGAAGCAGGCCAACACCTGGTGCGCTGGCTGACCATCCAGGAATTGTGGCTGGCCCGTCAAACTGGGGTCAACGCCCCGCACGTGAACTGCCTCGCTCGTCACCTTAGGGGGCGCATAGTCGAACGTCGCCACGCCTTCGGGCCGGCTCAAGGCTGGCTGAGGGAAAGCCTGGTAGAAGGTGAAGTCCAAGACTTCTGTTCTCTCGTGCACCTCCAGTACCCAGGTCAGGTAGACCGAACTCTCGTCCAATCCCAGCCATGGGCCGTCGAACGAGGCCCCCGCCGTCGGCCCGCCCAGCAAGCCCATCTGGACCAGGGGTTCACCCGCCAGGATGTCCGGACCCAGCGCCCGTCGCCGGGGATCGTAGACAGCGTAGTGGAATTCGGGCTTTTCCGCCTCCGGCTCCACTCTCCAGACCAGGTGCACGAAGCCCTGGCGGTCTATCTGAGCCGACGGTGACAGGCCATCCGGAATTAGCATTTCTGCCGGGACGACGACCGCTCCCGACCAGTCCAGCGCAGCATGATAGCAGCCAGGACGGATGTAAACGTTGTCGGACCAAAAGAGCTCTACGGTCTGGCCGGCAGGATCAAGCACCATCGAGTTGTGGGTCACCCGCCGTTCGGGCGGCGAAAGAACAGTTGCTTCCTGGAGCACCTCGCCATCGGCCGACAGGCGGGCGTAAAAGAGTTGCATGGTCAGCTCCTGCTTGTCCAGCCAGGCAAGGTGCAGTTGGCCTGTGGTGTCCATTAGAAGTTGAGGCTTCATGGGGGAGTTGATGTGCAGGTCCAGGGGGGTCTGGACGACCACCTCCGCGTGCTCATTCAAGCGAGCAAAATCCAGTTCGTGCTCAAGGCCGACCCACACTATGAAGCTATTCCCTGCCTCGTCCACCTGCAAGGCCACCTGGTTGTTCAGGATGGCCTTGCCCAGCAGCTTTCCTTTGCTCCACTGGTCTGAAGCGCGGGGCGTAGTAGTGCGGGTCAGTCCGCAGCCCGTGGCCGCCAGGGCCAGCAGGATCAACGCCACCACCGAGGCCAGGGGCAGTCGCAGCCAGGGATTTCCATCTCGTTTCATATGCCTCACCTCAGTTTATGCACAGGCGGAGAACATGGTTCCCCGCCTGAAAGAGTACTTATTGAGACTCGAGCCCTACACATTGCCTACGTAGTGCCCCGCATCTGTGGGTCCAGGGCGTCGCGCAGGCCGTCGCCCACAAAGTTGAAGGCCAGCATTACCAGGGAGAGAAGCACCGCCGGGAAGACGAGCAGATGTGGGTTGGTCCTCATGCCTTGCCAGCCGTCGTTGATCATTTGTCCCCAACTGGGGAAGGGAGGCGGCACGCCCAGGCCGATGAAGCTCAGGATAGCCTCGTACATGATCAGTCCTGGCATGTTCAGGGTGACGGCCACGATGATGGGACCCAAACTATTGGGCAACAGATGGCGGCCGATAATGGACACGTCCCTGGCGCCGATCATGCGCGCCGCCTCTACGAATTCCTTCTCCCGGAGGGAAAGAAACTGTCCGCGCACCAGGCGTGACATGCCCATCCAGCTCACCAGCCCAATGCCCAGTACCAGGTTGCGTATGGCCGCGAAGCCGGCCGTAGAACCGAGGATGACCATGAGCAGGATGATGAAAAGCAGTTGGGGAAGACCGTACATGATGTCCACGAAGCGCATCATCAGAGTATCCACGCGACCGCCCAGATAGCCCGATATGGATCCATAGACCAAGCCGAAGGTCATGATCACCAGAGAGCAGAAGACGCCTACGGCAATGGACACCCGGCCGCCGTATATGACCCGGCTGAAGACATCGCGTCCATATTTGTCGGTGCCCATGAGGTGTGGGAACTTGCCCTCCTCTGTGCGCTGCAGGCTGGGGCTGGACCTGGTGTTGTAGAAGTCGGTTTCCTGGTAGCTGTAAGGGGCCAGCAGAGGTCGGCTCTCACGGCCCAAGGCCCAGGATATGATGCCATCGTCGGCGAAGATGACAAATATGATGATGATGATGAGGAAGATGCCACTTACAACGGATGCTCTGTTGCGCAGCAGCCGCCGCCAGGCATCTCGCCACAGGCTCTCTGGGGGGCGTGTGAACTCCCATTCCGAAGCCCTTTTTTGACGCTCAGCTATCGCAACTGCTTCACTCATAGTGTCTCCTTGAATTAGACTCAACTTACCTGTTTGTCATTGCGAGCGGAGCGAAGCAATCTCCAAGCGTGCTAGGGGATTGCTTCGGCGCAAACAGCGCGCCTCGCAATGACACCTGGCGTGAAATCTAACATTGTCGAGGTAGTTATTCAAAACGTATGCGCGGATCCAGGAAGGCGTAAGAGATATCTACCAGGATATTCATGAACACCAGCAGCACAGCGTAGACCAGCATGGTCCCCATGATCAATGTGTAGTCGCGGTCGTTAATGCTGGTGACGAAGAAACGCCCGATGCCGGGTATCGAAAAGACGTGCTCGATGATGAAAGAGCCTGTCAGCCAGGCAGCCATGAGGGGGCCCAGAACTGTGGTCACAGGAATCAGCGAGTTCTTGAGGGTATGGCCAACGATCACCGCTCGCTCCCGCAGGCCCTTGGCTCGGGCGGTGCGGACGTAGTCCTGACGGATCACCTCCAGCATGCTGGCTCGGGTTAGACGGGCGATGAGGGCCGACCCTCCCGTGCCCAGGGTGATGGCCGGCACAATCATGTGTTTGAGCCAGTCACCGACGCTGTCGGTACCCCAACGGGCCAGGGGGAGGGCTGGCAGATCGTGCTGGCTCAGCCAGAGCATGGACAGCATGAACATCAGCCCCAGCACGAAGTTGGGGATGGATACTCCCAGCATGGCAACGAACATGCCAGCGTAGTCAACGATGGTGTTCTGCTTGAGGGCCGAGATGATGCCCAGCGGAATGCCTATGCCCACCGCTATTAGGATGGCGAAGATGCCCAACTGGGCCGAGACCGAGACGGCCGCTCTCACTACTCCGCCATCGAACAGCACGTTGTTGATGGTACGCCCTCGATATTTGTAAGAGGGGCCCAGGTCACCTCCCAACAGGCCGTTTCGTCCGAAATCTCGTATGTTGCCGGTGTCAACGATGTCGCCTATCATGTAGCGGATGTACTGCTTCCAGGTTGGCTCGTCGAGGTGATAGCGGGCCTCGAAGTTGGCCCGGATCTCCGGAGACATGGGCCGGCCCTCGGTGCTAAAGGGCCCCCCAGGCACCAGCTTCATGGCACTAAAGACGACTATGGTAACCATCAACAAGACGGGCACCATCCACATAAACCTTCTGATGATATAGGTAGTCACGTTTCCCCCTCTTCACCTGCTCCCACTGGACCCTAGTCCAGCGGCCTCAGCGGTCGCTTTGGCCCTGGCCAGGTGCATGTTTCACAGTTTTTTGCTTTGATCATAGTCGTTGGAGCAGCGGACTAGGGTCCGCTGCGAGCATGAGGTGAGTAGAATGTCCAGATAATGATGGCAAAAGAGCTATGTAGCTCTCGGAATGAGAGCTACATAGCTCAGAGGGTCTAGCTTACTGCAGACTCCAGTGGTAGAGCGGGGGCGAACCGAAAGGCGGGAACTCGAAGTTGACACCCTCCTTGACCAGGATGTTCCGTTCGTAGCCC
>Ga0315539_1001177_pt1 | contig 19435 bp, 11 predicted proteins | sample SalMarSW160150MG_FD_203097 | JGI IMG/M metagenome (GOLD analysis project Ga0315539, IMG submission 203097) | Salt marsh sediment microbial communities from the Plum Island Ecosystem LTER, Massachusetts, United States - Salt Marsh Sediment SW1601-150 ... | reverse complement strand
CTACAACAACATTGGGCTCACTCATCTAAGGAAGGGTCTGTTCGACAAATCCGCAGAGCACCTTACTGCTGCTCTCCAGTTGTTTCAGGGAATTCGGGACAGAAGCGGCGTGGCTTTGGTCTATTATAACCTGGCAGACTTGCATCGGTGCAAGGAAGACTGGAAAGAGGCTTCGCATTACCTGGAAAAAAGTCGGAGAATAGCCGAAGAGCTTGGCGAAGAAGGTAGGATCGCCGATTGTTTGCTTCTCTTGGGGAAAATCGCTACGGAACAATCTAACTTTGATTCAGCCTTGCGAAATTTGAATCGGGCGGCGGAATTGTTCTCGAAAGGCAAGAATGCATTTGGACATGCCGAGGCTCAACTTGTCCTGGGAGACTTGGCCATGCGCACAGGAAACCCAAAGCTAGGGGAAGATCATCTGAATCGAATCAGGACGCTGAAGGAAACTCTCCATAACAAATGGTTTCAGGGAAGATTTGGGAGGGTCTGCGCCCGTCTGCTGAAGGCCCAAGGAGAAAAGATGGCTTGTTTGGAGCACCTTCAGGAAAATGCCAGAATTTTTAAGGAATTGGGCGCGAGACATGAACTGGGTAAAACATATCTTGAAATCGGAAAAATCAAACTGGATGAGGGCAGGCTGAAGGAAGGAAGGGCTTTTTTGCAGGAGGCTTTGAGTATTTTCACAAAGTCACAAATTGCCGGGAAGAGAAAGGAGGTGGAGGATTTGTTGGACCAGACGAAGGAGATGCGACACGTGGAGAGAGAGAGAATCCAGACCTTTTATAAGCTGGCCGAATTGCTGAACAGCATCTGGGATACAGACGAGTTGTTATCAAAAGCCCTGGAATTGGTCATAGAACTTTTGAATGCGGAACGAGGGGCTATCATTCTCTATTCTGAAAGAGATAAGACCTTCGAACTAAAGATCTCTCAAGGAATCGAACCTGAGACTTCCCAGGATGCTATCGTCATAAGCCGACGGGTTCTGAGGGACGTGATCGAAAGTGACTCACCCTTGATCGTGGAGAACGCGACCAGCGATCCAGAATTTGCCAAAAGCAGAAGTGTGATTATGCATAACATTCTTTCCATCCTTTGTGTTCCCCTGAAAACCAAAGATCGGCTTATCGGAACCGTGTACTTGGATCATCGCAGTCTTCCCGCAGTGTTCTCCTCGGACGATATTGATTTTCTGAAGGCCTTTGCCAGTTTGATCGCCACCGCTATCGAAAAAAGCGAACTCTATGTTAAGGCAAATGAGGAGATATTTCAACTGAAAGGGGTCCTGCAGAAATCTTACCAATATCCCCACATTATCGGAAAGGGTCCGAAAATGCAGGAGATTTTCAACGTGGTGGAGAAGGTGGCTAATTCCAAAACCAGCGTTCTAATTTGTGGTGAAAACGGCAGCGGCAAGGAGCTAATTGCACATCTGATCCATACCAGAAGTCAGAGACAAAAAGGGCCGTTCATAAGAGTGAACTGTGCTGCCTTGCCGGAAACCCTGTTAGAAAGTGAGTTGTTCGGAATCGAGGAAAAAACAGCCACCGGAGTCGGGTTCAGAAAAGGTAAGTTCGAGTTGGCGGATGGCGGAACGATCTTTTTGGATGAAATAGGAGACATGAGCCTATCTGTTCAGGCCAAAGTGCTGAGGGTTCTGCAAGAAAAAGAGTTTGAGAGAGTAGGTGGCCAGAGCCCGATCAAGGTGGACATCAGAATAATCTCGGCAACCAACATGGATTTGCAAAGACAGATTGAGGAAGTCAAGTTCAGAAAGGATTTATATTTCAGGCTCAATCCGATAGTCATAACCATTCCTCCGCTTCGCGAAAGGAAGGATGACCTTGTTGCTCTGGTACGCCATTTCTCAAAGAGATTCTCAGAGGAGAACAAGAAACCGGAGACCAAAATGACGAAGAAGATAATGACCGCGCTGCAGGATTATGGCTGGCCCGGTAATGTCAGAGAGCTGGAACATCTTATTGAAAGCGCAACCTTGCTCAGCGATAATGGAAAGTTTCCGCTGGAACTCCTGCCGGAAGAGGTTCAGATCGCGACGGAATTGGTCAGTCTGGACAGATACGGCAAGCTTCGAGACGTGTTAGACTGGGTCGAAAAGAAAAAGATCATTCAGGTTCTGGAGAAGAATAAGTGGAATCAGGTCAGGGCAGCTGACGAGTTGGGCTTGAATGAAACCACCTTGAGAAGGAGGATCAAAAAGTATAAGATCAAAAGAATCGTCCGAATCCCGTCGTCATAAATGACGATTGTTTTTATAATCTCCTCTTTATAAATAAGTTACACGATGCTTCCCAAAACCCTTTCTATGGGCCCTCCGGCAAAAATGACGCTGCCTGTAATCCTTTCTGGATAATACAGTTAATGATACGACACTGGAGGTTCGTCATTGCTGACGAGCTTTGATCTTGGTTATCCTAAAAACCCACACCCCCAGTCCTGCCATAACTCCTTTCCCTACATAAACTAAGAACATCTGCCATGTTTTAGGCATCCCACTTGCAATAACCCCCAACTTGGAAAGAGTCAAAGGGAACCTCAAAAACGGAGGATATCATGCTTTCCAAGTTCAATTCAATCGGGTTTATCAGCCTGATTCTTGCAGCTTTCTTGCTACTCTGCTGTTTCGCGGCCGGCACGGCCTATGCGGATGGAGGAGGAGGCCAGTGGCCTGATGACATTCCTCCACAGCCTACCGGCGGCGGAGACGATGGCGGCGGCGATGGAAGCTCGGTCATCGATACAATTATAACGATTCTGGAGTTCGTCCTGTGAAAGGTTTAGAAGGGAGGAAGAATGTCAGGGATGACAGATAGACCACCGGGAGTGCACACAGAGGAGAGTCGAGCTCTCCGATCTCCAGTGAACGTGGTGCTGGAAGGCGAAAGCGGCGTAGGCAAAGAGCATTTCGCCAGATTCATTCATCAGGAGAGAAACTGGGGAGGTGATTTCGTCGTTTATGATTGTGAGCGAACCGTTCAAGAACAAACACAGGTGGTCGACGAGCTCACTTCCCCGGTCTTCTTCGAAAAGGTTGCGCGCTTGGCGAGAATGGATACGTTTTTTATCAGAAGGCTTGACCTGTTGCAGGAACATCTGCTTGCCCGACTCTCGGATTCTTTCGAGGAGTTGGTCAAGCGGGGAACGCTTCCCAGAAATAAGCTCCTTGGCCTGGGAATGGTCGGCTCACGGCAAACAAACGCAGACAACAAGTTGCTGGGTCACATCCAACTCCGTAAACTCTTGAACAGCCTTTTCTGCCTGAAGATCAGGATTCTTCCACTGAGGGAAAGGAAAAAAGAGATCCCCCGGTTGATCGAGAGATTCATATCCCTCTTTAATGAAGAGCAGAACAGAAACGTTTTGGGAATCACACCTGATGCACTCGCACTTCTCTCACAGTATAAGTGGCCGGACAATGTGCGCGAGCTGCGGGCGGAGATCGAACGAGCCGCCACCTTGACCGGGGATCATGAGTCAATAGAACCGGGCGCGCTCTCCGGGAAAGTGACCACATCTGTATTGAGTGGGTGTTCATCTCGCTGAAAATGGGTAAAGCAGACCGATTGCTCTTAATTATAAATCTCTTGAGGTCCAGAAGAAATCTCACGGCTTCCGATCTGGCTTCGGAATGTGAGGTTTCCGAAAGGACTATCCATAGGGACATAAAAACCTTATCTGAGGGCAAAATGTCAATCTATAGCGATGACGGATACAAACTCCTTACCGCTGACTCTTTATCAACTCTAAACCTTACCCTTGACGAACTTCTGAGCCTGTACGTAGGATTAAACTCCGACCCCGTTCAGTCAGTCGACCACTTGAGCAAATCAGCCAAGCTGGCATTGTCGAAGCTTGAGTCTTCCATGCCCGAGACGATCAAAGCTACCTATCAAAAGGCCAAAAAACACGTCATGGTTCGGCCGGAGAGGAAGCGCTCGCATCAAGGTGTGGCTTTTATGTTCGGGCTCTTGAGTCAAGCCTCATGGCCGGAGAAAAAGATAAAGCTGCGGTATGCTTCTCCTGATTCCTCTGAGGTGATCGAACTCGTCGCTAAGGCCTTGCTCTACAAGAAAGGTGACTGGTATCTGGCGGGGCTGACCAAGAAGAAAATAAGATACTTCCGTCTGGATATGATAAAAGAGGTCAGTCTTCCTTAAGGTCACTTCTCCTTGTAGCAAGGAGGCCTGTTGTCGAAAACCGAGTTTGGTATTCGTCGTTTGTACCAATGAATAATAGAGACCTTATACGCGTTAGCTCGATTCATCTTCGTTCCTTCCAACTTTCGCTTGGGGTGAATTATATCCGCATATAATGCCCGTGGGATTCGTGGCTTACTCTGAGTTTTGCAGGTGAGAAGCTGATGGCTGAATGTCCTGACTGACAGAAACTGACAGTCCCCTGTTGCATGCTTTTCACTGGGAAGCGTGCTTCGGCTGTTAGCCAAACCCTGGCCAGGAATATTCTTTTGCCGCACCTGAAGAAGTCATCTCCTAACAAGCAAGCCCAGCATTGACCTGAGCAAGAGTTTTTTCTTACAAGCTTGAGAATCGTTGTTTTCCCATATCCGGATGCGACTCCGGATGATGCCGGCGCCCCACTCCTGCTCAAAAATTGGGCAGCAAAAAAGGAGCCGAACCATGAATTCCTTTCCTTTAGTACCGACATAACCGGCAGCGACCCAATTGGAGCACTACAAAGCTGGGGACGGCGCTGATAGACCGGTGTCCAAGGTGAAACCAGAGAAACATAAGCAGCGCCTCGACGAGATCTTGACGAACCGTGGGCTCATATCTGAGGCCCAAATAAGAGAAGCCCTATCGCGGCAAAAGGCGCACGGCGGAAGATTCGGTTCCCAGTTGCTGTGTCTGGGGTATATTGACGAACCCGGACTTGTAGGTGCACTCTCTATTCAACTCGGCTGCGAAGGAGTAGTGCTGGCCGATCTGAAAATCCCCGAAACGATCCTCGAAACCGTACCCAGGAAGGTTGCCCTTGCCCGTAAGGTGCTCCCATTCGAACAGGATTCTGAACAGGGTGTCCTCAAAATCGCCTGTGAAGACCCTACTGATCAGAACCTGATTGAAGAGCTCAAGTTCATCGCCTCCGGAAAAAAGGTAGAGCTGTTTGTGGCCGCTGAAGCGGCCCTTAATAGAGCCATTGCGAAGCACTATCTTGGGCGGGACCTTTCGTGGCACGACAGTCTGGCCCTTGAAATATCCGAAGCCCTTACCGAAGCCGGCAAGACACCGACCAAGGCCCAACCCCATCGGCCCCAAGATGCCAGGCCAGCTGTCCTGCTGGTCACCGATGAAAATGACACAGCACCTCTCCTGCAATTGCTGCTGGAAAAAGACAACTACAGGGTGATCATCACCGATTCAACTCAAGACGCGATCGATCTTTTAGGAAGTGAGAGATTCCACACGGTTTTTTTGAAAGACACCGTACTGGAAGACTGCAAAGATCTGGGCTCCAGGATACGCAGAATCTCCCCGAACACGGTGATACGTCACTACGAGATGATCTCCTCTCTCCTTTTGAACCAAGACACCAACTCTGTCGACGGCGATATGTACCTTGAGAATCTTGACCTCTTCACGTCGATTCTCTCCTGCAAGGCCAAGTTGACGACCAACCACAGCGGCCAAGTCGGATTGTATACAAACCAGCTTTGCCATAAACTCGGATTGTCAGACAAAGACCGACTGACCATCACCAATGCCGCATACGTTCACGATCTGGCCCGGTTTTATTACAGCAGCGATAAAGCCCAAGACAGCCTGTTGGTGATCCAGCTCACCATAAGATTACTGGAGTCTCTCAGCTACTCACCACGGGTGCTGCAAATGCTGCGCTCCATGTACATCAGTTTGCCCAAAGGGCACGCCGATGGCGTGCCAATCCACATACTGGGCGGCAACATCCTGACAATTGTCGACATTTTCTGCGACAGTATCCCGCGGAACGATCGGCTAACCATAGATAAGTTTGAAGATGTCAAGAAGAAGCTGCGCGACCTGCTGGGAAAGCTGTTTCTGGCCGAGGCGGTGGAGACATTCATCGAGATGATACAGGAAGAGATATTGCACGTGCGCACCGACCAGAAGGCCCTCCAAGTAATGATCTATGCGCAGGACTCGTCCTTCCGCCAAACCCTTGAGTTACGATTCAAAAACGAAGGATTCAGGGCCATCTCTCAAAGCTCACCCACAGCATTCATCGGGCTCTACAAACGAAGAGAACCTGACATGATAATCCTGGTGGTACCGGGTGAGCCCGAAGATGTAAAGTCATTCATCGGAAGACTCGCGGAAGGCGGTGTAAGTTTCGGGAATACCCCGGCCCTTCTTTTGACGGATTCCTCCCCCTCTCCCCTGTTCAGCCTGCTTGAGCGGGGCATCGAAGACATCATACCTCTGGACGATAACCTAAACTTATTGTTAAGCAAAATCCGCAAGCTGGAGATCAAGATATCCGCTCGGTGTAAAACAGCTGGAGAAATCGCCGATGGCTCTTCAATATCCCGGGGACGCATGGCGGAGATGAATCTGATCAAACTCCTTCAGATCCTGGGGCCATCTCGCAAGAATGTCAGGATAACGGTCCAGTCTAACCAACGGAACAAAGCCGCGCTTCTGCTGTACTTGAACCGCGGGCAGATAACCTTTGCCCGATCCGGGGATCTGGCCGGCGCTGAAGCTGTCTATGAAGGGTTGGCTTGGGTCCGTGGTACCTGGACTGTGGAATCGGCGGCAAGCGAGGACTTCCCTCCGTCGAACAACCATCTTTCCAATGAATCAATCCTGACGCAGGGCTGTCTCCTGCTCGACGAAAAGGCCCGCCAACTGCTGCAGGCAGGCTCACACATCTGAAACGGTGATTACATCTCCCGACCAAGAACGGATGCCTCTACACGCAGTCCAGAGCCGCAAACGCCTACAACATCAACCCCCCTAACCCCAACGGTCCTCAATGACCCGGTGGACTGTAAGTTTCTGAGTCATGCTTTTGGAAGTACGCTGCGCTGTGAAGACTGTCCTTTCGTCCGCCTGGGAACGGCGTCCCGCTGCCTCGCATGGTGACGCTGTTCACCCCTGGGATTCGGTACTTCTAACTTGCTTATGTCATCACCATCTGCTCAGAGACCCCCCGAACCTCTCCTTTAGGTTCACCAGTTCACCATTGATCATGATTTCGCTGATGTGGTATCTCTTGTGTAATTCCGCCATGGCTCTCATGTTGCCATGCTTTGCTTGCTTGCGCAGAACTTTAACTCTTTCTTGATAGCGTGTTGGCTTTACGGGCACTGTATCCTCCTTCCCTATACCTTCTTCGGGCTAGGTAACAAAGAGAATCAGAGCAATTCAGTTAAGAGCAAAACCCGCATTGATGCTTCGATTCTCGCTCGCTCAAACCCTTCCCACATCCAGAACGTAACTAAAGGCGCACAAGGGAGCTCAGATAAAGCGGACGGTTCACATAACCTTTATCTACCGCCTCTCTTCCATGAGCATTCTGAGCTCCCTTAGAACAATCCTTTCATAGGGGAAGATCTCAGAGAATTTCAACAAGAGGGATCTGTGTACAGAAGGGTAGCCTCTGTGAGTTCCACTCCGATCCCATAGAATCGCCCCAGTAGGGCAGAAAGAGGTGAGTTGGCCTGTCGATCTGAGATCTCCCCCAATTGCAAGCTCTCCTCTCCGGAATCGTTCCACGGAACTCCATCTCAAGAGACGGCAATCTGTCTTGACCGATTCACATTTTCAGTTTACGAAATCAGCTCGGCTCAGTCAACCCTAAAAACAGATCAAGGCTTTTCTTGCGGTATATAGGGTATTCGGAAAGGTGGTTGGGGGTCGGTGCCCCCCCTCCTTCATCAGAAATGTGCATTTCAGAGGGGGAGCTCAGACTAGTCCCCGCAGGTTTTGTGGGGACCGGGTCGTAGCTTATAACCCTGTAAGATCTGAGCCTCCCCCATTTTGAGTACTTCTCCACCTAAAATCATTCTTTGACAGCTACTTCACTGAACGCCATACCTCTGTTCGTCGATTATGCTTTTCAATTTAGCGAACTGCTTTGGCTTAGTCATACAGAAAAACGAAGGTCGGGTACGTTTTCGCTCGCTCCAGATTGGATACTGGGATTGAGGGCTTGGGTTCGGTCGGGCGTCCAAAAAAGTCTCAGAATCTGAAACGCATTCCCTTTGGTCTTTTTACTTTTACTTTTGACCCCGCAGGCGGTGGCTGTCCCCGCTTCTTGCAGATTCGGAGAATCTTCTACGTATTCCTGTCATGTTTGATGGCTTGGCGTCCGTGGGGACTACCTCACTCCCTTTAAGGGCTTCCGTTCTCTGGATCAGGGAGGCTCTCGTGGTTCCACCGCCCTCCGATACGGCAGGACATATGGCAAGCGGCATGGTAGGCCAACCTGAAATTCTTTCGACGCTATGTGAATGATCCTCGGTCCGAATCCCTTCGTTTGCCTCTGTCGCAGCACTGCCTTGGTTCTGGTAACTTTAAGGTAGATATGAAGTAAAAGCCTTTTGGAAATGTCCATTCGTGTCGGTTAGTCAATGCCGGAGGTCGGAGTCGAACCGACACGAGGTTTAAGCCTCACCGGATTTTGAGTCCGGCGCGTCTACCAATTTCACCACTCCGGCAACTAGATCAATTATACGGCAACACGAAGCTAAAGTCAATAAAAAACGATCTTGATTAGGAAAGTTAGCTTTTTAGAAAAACTCCTGTGGGAAGGACGGGCAACTTCAGTATTCGTTATCAAAGACCCGGAAATACAGGTAACGCACCTTTGTTCTATCTGCTTTGCAGAAAAGGAAATGGCATGGGAAGGGCTGAGACGATAGTATGCCATTTCAAATCCGTCCAGTTTAATACGCGGTGAGCAGAAATGAAACTGAGGGGAAACCATACGCGTTGTTGGATCGAATCGCCAGGTTTAGTCCGCAACCGGAGGCATCAGAATCGCAGCGTAAATACTGTCGTCTCATCGGGAGTCGATTTGAATGCAATGCTTCCCTTATGGAGTCGCATGATCTGCCGGGACAGACTCAGGCCTATGCCTGATCCGCCTTTCTTGGTGGTAAAGAAGGGAGTGAATATCTTTTCTTTGCCCTCCTGGGGGATACCCTGACCGTTATCCGTTACGGTGATCAGCGCCCTGCCTCGTTCATCCAACCGGGAGCGAAGCTCGATTCTCCCCTCCGGTCTGTTCTCCAGCGCCTCGATAGCGTTCAGGATCAGGTTTATCAGTACCTGTTCTATCAACTGTGGATCGGCCGTCAGCTCGAGACTTTTCGGATCGACCTCGATTCTCAAGTTTATACCACTCTCATCTAACTGGTTTTTAAAAAGCTGTGCCACCCGCTCAAGCAGTTCTGAGACTCCGAATATCTCGAAATTGGGTTTTGGGATTTTTGTCAGGTTTCGGTACGCATCTATGAAGTGCAGAAGCCCCTGGCTCCTCTTCTGAATAGTAGCTGCGGCTTCTCGGATGTCCTCCCTGGTCTCCACGCCGAGCTGCACCGAATCATCGGTCCTGGATTCCTCTGACTGTTTTACCAAATCGCTCACAGTCGAGGCGAGGGATGCTATGGGCGTGACCGAGTTCATTATCTCATGGGTCAGAACCCGGATCAACTTCTGCCACGCGGCCATCTCTTGTTCGGCCAGTTCGTTTTCAATGTCCTGCATGGAGACAAGAGTAATGGTCCGGCCGGGAATTCTGAACTCGGTTGGATATATGGCAAGGGTAAGACTTACGTCACCATGATCGATCTTCACCAGTGCCTTCTCTCCCGTCCTGGCACTTGTGAGGGTTTCCACCAGAGGCGAGGAAAACGCCCTCAGCGCACTGATATTGCGTAGGTGAGTCACCCGCAGCAGTCTCTTTGCCGTGTTGTTGATCAGGTCGACCTTACCGGTCTGATCGAAAGACAAAATTCCCAATCCGATGTGTTGGACCAGGGTTTGAAGATACCGGTACTGAGTTTCCTTCTCTGATCGAGCCTTCTGGAACTCGGAGATCACGTCGGCAAAGGCCGCATTCAGCTTCTCAAAGGAGCACCCTCTCTGACCGCTGGTAAAGGCCTGAGAGAAGTCAGAGTATCTTATGGAGGCTAAGAATCTGGTTAAATCCCGGTTGGTTTTCTCCACGTAGTGAACCAAGGAAACAACCTGAGCCACTATCGCTGCCCCCACGATAAGGCTGGTTGCCAGAAGTGAGGTTTCGCGAATGAGGTAGACCAATAGGAGAATGGTAGCGGCGAGCAGTATGATCCTCACGATGCAGATTAAGCGAAAGGATCTAAAGGCCATATTTCTGCATTCTCCGATAAAGTGAGGTTCTGGTGAGGCCGAGTTCCTTGGCTGCATGGGAGATGTTGCCCTGGTATTTAATCAGAACGGCCCGGATTACCTTCTCTTCGACCTCGCCCAGATTGTAGGTGTCCAGCGTCACACCGTCCCTGGTGGTCCTTGAATCCGGGAGAAAGAAGTCCTCCGGCCCCAGCGCATCCGAATCGGTCATGATCACTGCCCTCTCCACCGCATGCCGCAGCTCCCTAACGTTGCCCGGCCAATCGTACTTCTCAAGTCTTTTTAGAGTCGACGCCTGAATCTTCTTGGTTGACTTTTTGTATTTCCTGCAATAGATGTCCAGAAAGTGATTGGCCAAAAGAGGAATATCCTCGGTGTGTTCTCGAAGAGGGGGAAGCTCTATCTCCACCGTGTTGATTCGGTAAAGCAGATCCTGGCGAAAGCGGTTTTGTTCCACCATCTCATGAATTTGCATGTTGGTGGCGCAAATCAGCCTGATGTCTATGGATATGGGCGTGTTGGAGCCCACCCGGGTCACCAGGCGGTTCTGCAGGGCGGCCAAAAGCTTTGCCTGAAGCGGGAGATGAAGATTCCCTATCTCATCCAAAAAGAGGGTGCCTCCTGATGCCATCTCGAATCTCCCCGCCCGGTTTTCCTTAGCATCGGTGAACGCTCCTTTGAGATGACCGAACAGTTCGCTCTCAAAAAGGGTCTCCGCTACGGCCCCCATATCCACGGAAATAAAGGCTTCATCGGACCTGGAGGATTGTCGATGAATCTCCCTTGCCACCAGTTCCTTTCCAGTCCCGTTCTCACCCAAGATCAAAACGTTGGCATCGGTCCCGGCAACTTTTCGAATGGTTGAGAAAACCTGGTGCATTGCTGCTGAGTCTCCGATGAAATCCTGAAATTTCTGATTGAGATCAGCGTAAAGCTGCTTCTCTCTGGACTTGAGACTCTCCACCTTGGCCTGTGACCATTTTAATTTCATCCCTGCAGAGACGGTTGCCAAAAGCTTTTCGTTTTGCCACGGTTTCTGCACGAAATCAAAAGCTCCCGCCTTTATGGCCTGCACCGCCATCTCCACGTCTCCGTAAGCCGTGATCAGGATCACCACGGCCATAGGATCGATTTGCAGGATCTTGCCCAACCAGTCAAATCCCTCCTGGCCACTGGAGACGTCGCGGGCGAAATTCATGTCCAGGAGAATCAAGTCATAGTCCTCCCTGTCCAGAAGAGAAGGAAGCCTCTTAGGTTCCTTCTCAGTGCGAACCAGTGACACGTGGCGTTTCAGAAGGAGCCGGGCTGCCCTCAACACGTCCTCGTCGTCGTCAACTACCAATATCCTGCCTGATCCGATATCACTCATTTCCATCTCTTCAGAATCTCGCCGCTTGAATGATGTCAAGCGGCTTGGACTGCAGACTCAGATTCGAGATCGCCATTTCACATTCAGACTCTTTCTTCTCTGTTACTATACTGTACGGAATCGAACAGCAATTGTTTCACAACCGGATACTTATATTTACAGCAGCTTTGCCGATCTGTTTGACTTTACACGACTTAGCTGCCTCGGCATCTTATTTGCTCAATACAATAACTAAGAAAGAGTTCAGTTCTGGAAACGAAGTTTTTTGATAGTTCTGACTTGGATTCAGAAATGAAACGCGACATAAAAAACAGAAGAATGATTCCCGTCGAGTTGGCTTGGATTTGTGGTACAGCGGCCCTCCTTCTCGTTTTCTTCTGCACCCTGGCGATGATTGGCGGGAGTTGGACGCTGCGGCTGGAATGCAGTCAGGTGACGATCTCGATGGAGATTGATGTTTTCGATGACTCGTTCCTTGAATTGAGGATAAAGGATGGATCGCATCATACCAAAGAAGAAATGGACGCCCAAAAAGATCGCCTGGATGTCCGGTACGACGATCTTCGTCCTCCTTGTGGCCTATGGGCTTTTGACGGTCGGCGGTGGCTCCAATCTCAGGATTGAGTCCAGCAAATTGACCATCTCAGAGGTGGAGTTCGGCGATTTTCAGGAGTTCATCGCGGTCAGCGGAACTATAGTTCCGATCAAAACATTCTATCTTGACGCCACCCAGGGAGGGACGGTGGTACAGGTGTTTCTGGAGGAGGGAAGCTATCTCAACCTGGGGGACAGGATTCTCCAGCTGGACAACACCGATCTCCATCTTGACGTCATGTACCGGGAAGCCCAGCTCTTCGAGCAGATGAACAACCTGCGCAACACCCGGCTTCTCATGGAGCAGAACACTCTCATGCTTCGGGCAGATCTTCTGGAGATCGATCGCCAGATCGGGGATGCGAAACGAAAACATCAGCAGTGCGTAAAACTGAAGGAGAAGGGGTTGATCTCGCAGCACGAATATGAGCAGGCGCAAGATGAATATGAGTACTGGAACAGGAAAAGAGAATTGACTCTTGAGACCCAGAAACAGGATTCGACCCTTCGGGCTATCCAGATAAAACAGCTGGAGGCATCAATCGACAGGATGCAGGCCAATCTGAAAATCATCAGGCACAAGCTGGAGAATTTGGTCCTCACGGCCCCTATTGCCGGACATCTCACTTCTCTCAACGCAGAGGTGGGTCAGTTAAAGGCCTCGGGCGAGCGGCTGGGGCAGATCGACGTGCTGGAGGGATTCAAGATCAGCGCCAACGTGGATGAATATTATATCTCCAGGATCAGCACTGGACAGGAGGGTGAGGTGAAGATAGCAGGAAAGACATACCGGGTGGCAAGTTCCAAGGTTTATCCCGAGGTGAGGGACGGAAGATTCCAGGTGGATATGGAGTTCATGGATACAGAACCTGAGGGAATGAGAAGAGGGCAAAGCGTTCAGATAAGACTTGCCTTAGGCGAGCTGTCTCAGGCAGTTATGCTGGCCCGAGGAGGATTCTATAATGATACTGGGGGGAACTGGGCATATGTGTTGGATGAATCAGGAGAGTTTGCCACCAAGCGCAAAATCCGGCTGGGCAGGTACAATACCCAGGTCTACGAGGTGTTGGAGGGCCTGGAACCGGGAGAGTGCGTTATCACCTCATCATACGACACGTTTGGGGATTTCGATAAACTCACGTTCAAAGACAGATAAAGGAGCGTTCCATGATTCGAATAGTGAATTTGAAGAAGATCTACACCACCGAGGAGGTCGAGACGACGGCCCTGGAGAACATCAATCTTGAGATCAAGGAAGGAGAATTCGTCGCCATCATGGGTCCGTCCGGATGCGGCAAATCCACCCTTCTGAATCTCTTGGGGCTTCTGGATAATCCCAGCGAGGGCGAGTATCATCTTCTGGGGACGGAGGTGTCCAGGTATTCCGAGAGGAAGAGAGCCAATCTCAGAAAGGGAAGCCTCGGCTTCGTGTTTCAGAGTTTCAATCTGATCGACGAGCTTACCGTGTTCGAGAATGTGGAACTACCTCTGCTTTATCTGGGAATCTCTTCCTCTCAAAGGAGAAAGCGGGTTGAAGAGGTCTTGGAGCAGACGCAGATAATGGCCCGCCGGAATCACTTCCCCCAACAGCTCTCTGGAGGACAGCAACAGAGAGTGGCGGTGGCCCGAGCGGTGGTGGCCAATCCCAAACTGATCTTAGCAGACGAGCCCACCGGGAACTTAGATTCCAGACACGGTGATGAAGTCATGCAGCTCTTGAGCGCGCTGAACGAAGCGGGCACCACCATCGTCATGGTAACTCACTCACCCGCCTACGCCGAGTGCGGGCAAAGGACCATCAACCTCTTTGACGGACATGTCGTCACGGAGAACATCAGGGAGAAGTTCCATCTCTAGTGCCCAGGCAAAAGCGGAGCTTTCACCGCCTCCCGGTATCCTGACTAACCCGGCGGAAGCGGAATGGCATGAATAAGGAGGACAAAAGACGTGTTTAGAAATTACATCAATTCGGCGGTACGAAATCTGACCAGACAAAAACTCTATACCGCGATCAATATACTGGGCTTGGCCATCGGGCTGGCCGGATGCCTGCTTATCATCGGTTACATAAACAACGAACTGAGTTTCGAGAATTGCCACCGAAACAAAGACCGGATCTACCGAATCGATGGCCTATGGGCTCTTGGGGGTTCCCAGGTGTCCATGGCCAGCATAATGCCCGCAGTCGGACCGGCTGCAAAGGAAGCTTTTCCGGAGATCGAACGGGTGGTGAGGATCAGACGGCTTGGAGGTCGTCTATGGACCTTGCCCCTCGAATTCAAGCAGGATGGGATGGTTGAGGAGAGGGAGGGATTGGCCGCGGAGCCTGACTTCCTGAAGATCTTTACCTTGCCCCTGAAGGAAGGCAACCCTCAAACCGCTCTGGAAGCGCCTTATTCGGTGATCATATCCCAGGAACTGGGGGAGCTTCATTTCGGCAACCGGAGTCCAATCGGGAAGACCATCCGGGTGAAAGAGGAATACGATTTGCAGATTACAGGGGTTTTCGAGAAGATTCCCGCCAATACACAATTGAAGACAGATTTCGTAATCTCGTACTCCACTCTTGAAAAGATCGGGATGGACACCCAGTCGTGGACTGACCTTTTTCAGGATTACACCTATGTGCTCTTGAGGGAAGGCGCCAATCCCGCAGAAATCGAGAAGAAGCTCCCCGCACTTTTGCAGCAACATATGGGCGAGGACGAAGCTAAAAACTACCTGCTCCAACTTCAACCATTAAAGCATATCTATCTGCACTCGAATCTAAGCTACGAGCTGCCTCCAAACGGCGACCCGATTTACCTTTACGTTTTCGGATGTGTGGCATTTCTGATCCTGCTGGTCGCTTGCATCAACTTTGTCAATCTCTCCACCGCCAGGGTCTCTCACCGGGTCAGGGAGGTGGGAATTCGAAAGGTTCTGGGCGCATTTCGGTTTCAGCTGGTCAGGCAATTCCTGAGCGAATCGATTCTGCTGACCCTCATTTCGATGGTCTTTGGCGTCGCGCTTTTTGAGATGGCCAAACCCCGATTGGAAGCTTTCATAGAGCAGCAACTGGAGATCAGCATCTTCGGCGATCCACTGCTTTTGCTGTCAATGTTTGCCATGATCGTGATCGTGGGGCTGCTCTCCGGAAGTTACCCGGCATTGGTGCTGTCGAGATTCCAGCCTTCCTCGATTCTAAGGGGTGAGGTCTTCGGCACCCGATCGAAATCCTTTCTCAGAAGGTTCCTGGTTGCTTTTCAATTCATAATCGCCATCGCCCTTTTGTGCGTGACATTGGCCGTCTACCAGCAGATCGACTATGCCTTGACTACCGAATTGGGATTTGATAATAAGAATATCCTTTTGATAGACGCGGGACAAGAAGTTTCCCCGGAGAAACAGGAGCTGGTTAAGGCCGAAATCCTGGGAAGCGGCTTGGCCTCATCGGTTACCGTGACCGACTGCGCTCCCGGAGAGCCAAGACACCATCTCTTCGGCCTCCGCCCTCAAGATAAACTGGACCAGGATCCAACCCTTTTGCACGGTATGCGGGTCGATCCGGACTACCTTTCGACCTTCGGGATCCAACTGGTGAAAGGAAGGAACTTCTCCCAGGAGTTTGCAGCGGACGCTGGCAACTCAATCCTGATCAACCAGGTGGCGGTCAGAGAATTCGAGATGGACGAACCGATCGGATTCAAGCTTTACTTAAGCGACCAAGAATGCCAGGTAGTAGGCGTGGTGAGGGATTTCTATTTTCACTCGTTTCACGAGGAGATCCTGCCCATGGCGCTTTTTGCTGCCACAAAGGACAGGCGGCTGATTGCCGCCAAACTGCCGCCGGACTTCACCAGCCAAAGCATAACTGACGTCGAGAAGATCTGGAACCGAATCGCACCTGAGGTTCCCTTTGAGTACTCCTTTCTGGAAGACGTGACGAGCAAAAACTACGAGGACGACAGAAAGCTGGGCATGCTCTTCACCGCGTTTTCCCTTCTTACCGTATTCGTGGCCTGCTTGGGTTTATTCGGCCTGGCAGCTTTCAGCGCCGAGCGGCGAACCAAGGAAATAGGCATCAGAAAGGCTCTGGGGGCATCCGTAACCAGTATAGTCCGCCTGTTATGTAAGGAAATAGTGATACTGGTGCTCATTGCCAACGCCATAGCCTGGCCGGTTGCGTATCTGACCATCGGTCGCTGGCTGGAGACCTTCGCCTATCGCACCCACATCACCTGCACCTTATTTCTGCTCTCTGGATCTCTGGTCTTAATCATTGCCCTGGCCACGGTCAGTTACCAATCGATAAGGGCTGCCCTGGCCAACCCGGTGGACTCTCTGAGATATGAATGACCGGCTGTTCTGAAACTCACGCCTCTGGAGGAAAAGACTCATGTTCAGGAACTACCTTGTGGTTGCCCTCAGAAACCTACTGAGACACAAGGGCTATTCGTTTATCAACATCGCTGGTCTGGCCGTGGGGATGGCCTGCTTCATTCTGATAGTGTTGTGGGTTCGGGATGAGTTGAGCTATGATGAGTTTCATCTGAATGCAGAGAGGTTGTACCTGGTCACGGATTACGAGAAATATGCCGACGGGGACGAATTGACCTTTTCGGTCAATCCTCCTGACTTGGCGCCTACCCTGATCAGCGAATATCCGGAGATCGTTGATGCCTGCAGGCACAGAATCCGCCCCGGCAGGGTGATCCGGCACGAGGACAGATTCTTCGGCGAAGACGGTCTGGCATTTGCAGATCCATCGTTTTTCACCATGTTCACCTTCCGTTTCATCGAGGGGGAGCCCAGCCGGGCGCTTCCGTCGCCCAATTCCATAGTCATCACCCAGAGAATGGCAACAAAGTATTTCGGCGATGAGAATCCGATGGGAAAGACCCTTCAAGTTGACGGCCGGGTGAATTTCAACGTCACCGGGGTCATCGAGAATGTCCCCCGCAACTCGCACGTGGAATTCGATTTCGTGGCCCCGTTCTCTGCCGCGAAGGAATTCGACATGGCCGTCGATGGCTGGCATAGTTACGCTTACAGAACCTACGTACTGCTTGCCGAGAATGCCAACCCGGGTGAGCTGTCTGGAAAGATATCCGGTATCATCAAACGGCATGACGAAGAAGCGATTGTAAAACTCTCACTTCAGCCGGTGACCGACATTCATCTATCCGAAGACATGTCCTCCATTTATTTGTTTTCCATAATAGCTGCTTTCATTCTCCTGACCGCCTGCATCAACTACATGAATTTAGCCACCGCCCGCGCGGGGAAGCGGGGCAAGGAAGTAGGCTTAAGAAAAGTGGTAGGGGCCAGTCGGAAAGAGATCGTGCTCCAGTTTTTCGGGGAATCGATTCTGGTTTCACTGGTTGCCCTCTGTTTCTCTTTGCTCTTAGTCGAGATATTTCTTCCTCTGTTCAACGACCTTTCGGCCAAGCAGCTTTCCTTCAGTCTACTGAGGAACGGCTCGGTGATTCTCGTTCTTCTGGGCACGGCCGTCGCCACCGGCACCATATCCGGCAGCTACCCGGCCCTCTTCCTTTCCGCCCTGACTCCGGCCAGTGTGCTGAAAGGATCCTGGCGTTCGGGTTCGAGAGAGGCGGTTTTGCGCAGACTGCTGGTGTCTTCGCAGTTTGTGTTGAGCATTGCTTTGATCATCGGAACTGTGGTGATCGGTCGGCAGATTCACTTCATCCGAAATCAGAAGTTGGGATTCGACAAAGAACAGGTGCTCTGTGTCAACCTGAAGGGGGACACTCCCCGGAAATCCGAGTTGCTGAAAAACGAGCTATCCAAAACCGAAGGAGTGGCGAGCATTTCGGCAGTATCCGGTCCCCCGACCGGATTGCACATGTCCACACTGGTCCAAGAATGGGGAGATGGGCAGGTGCAGGGAGACATTCTGATCTATCGCCTGTTTGCTGATTATGATTTTGCCAGGACCCTGGGAATCCATATGGCCCAGGGAAGGTTTCTCTCACAGAAGTTCATCTCGGACACATCCCGAAGCGTGGTTATCAATGAAGCGGCCGTTCGGGCAATGGGCATGGAATCGCCCCTGGGAAAACAAGTCCTCGACGCAACCATCGTAGGAGTCGTGGAAGATTTCAATTTCAGCTCGCTTCGTTCCGAAATCAAACCGTTGGCCATTCACTACCGGCCCGATACATTCAGGTACCTCCTGGTGAAAATGAAGCCGGGCGATATCTCTCATTTGATTGGCTCACTGGAGGCCACCTGGACCAAGCTTGTCCCCGGGGCACCCTTCGAGTACCAGTTCCTCGACGAGAAAATCGACAGGCTTTACAGAACAGATCAGCGTATCGGGAAGATAATAAACTCATTTACCGTTCTGGCATTGTTTATCGCCTGTTTGGGGCTTTTCGGCATGGCATCCTTTAGTGCAGAACAGCGCACCAAGGAAATCGGGATTCGCAAGGTGCTGGGCGCAACCGTCCCTCAAATTGCCTCCTTGTTAATCAAGGAGTTTGGCAAATGGGTGTTGCTGGCCAATCTGATCGCCTGGCCGTTGGCCTATTTCACCATGAATAGGATGCTTGAAGTCTATGCTTACCGGATCAGTCTGGATGTCTGGATTTTCTTGGCGGCCGGTGCGGCGGCGTTGATTCTTGCTGTCGCAACGGTCAGCTATCAGTCGATCAAAGCTGCTCTTACCAACCCAATGGAGACGCTGAGATATGAGTGAACAAAAACTGCATGCAAAAAAGCCAGAGAAAAGCTCCGAGGAGCCTTCTGCGCGGAACGGAGTCGCACCAATGATAAAAACGACCAACATCACTAAGTGGTACCCTTCCGGATTCGGAAGGGCCTTCGTGTTGCGTAACATCAATCTGGAAGTGAACGAGGGGGAATTCATTACCATCATGGGTCCATCAGGAGCAGGCAAGACCACCCTTTTGAACATCATCGGGATGCTGGACGAGGCATCCGAAGGAGAATACCGCTTTCTGGATCAAGAGGCTCATGAACTGAACGAAAGGAAGCGGGCTCAGCTTTACAAACAGCATATCGGCTTCATCTTCCAAAACTACCATCTGATTGACGATCTGACCGTGTACGAGAATCTGGAGACACCTCTGCTTTACAAGAAAATCAAAGG
>Ga0315539_1001175_pt1 | contig 19464 bp, 17 predicted proteins | sample SalMarSW160150MG_FD_203097 | JGI IMG/M metagenome (GOLD analysis project Ga0315539, IMG submission 203097) | Salt marsh sediment microbial communities from the Plum Island Ecosystem LTER, Massachusetts, United States - Salt Marsh Sediment SW1601-150 ... | reverse complement strand
GTTGTGACCGAATATCTCAAGAATCTAACTTGGGGAAGACAGTTGGAATCGAAGACAGTAAAGAAATACTTAACTGGGACGAGCTTATTGGCAGATTGGGGGATGAGGAGTTGATCAAGGAAGTTGTACCTATATTCTTAAAAGATAATGAAGAACGGCTTGATAAGCTTACAGAGGCAACGAAGGCTGGCGATACTAAGGCGATCAAGTTCTATGCTCATGCGATAAAGGGAGCAGGTAGAAATATTGGAGCAAGACGGCTGTCAGATATAGCCTGTCGTCTGGAATGTGTTGGCAGAGAGAACGATGTGGACTCTGCCACGATACTCTTTGATAAGCTGAAAACTGAATTTGAAAAAGTGGTGACGTTTTTATCCCGGACGGACTGGATCGAAACAGCAAAGCGGGAGAAAGTGATTACGGATGAGAAGCTCAAAGCCAATATTACTGATGGAGGATACTAACCAAACTGCTATAACTCTGGACATGGTGGATAATAGGATCGTATGTCAAATTGAAAATTAACACAGACAAGAGGTTACTTATGGAAATGGGAATACAGGAGGCGCACAGAGCAACGCTGGGCACTCGCCGATGGTGCAGCCTTCTATTAGCTGCCACACTGGCAACCGGTGGTATCTTCATGGCGTTAAGTATCTCGAGTGTTGCGAACTTGCTGCCTAAATTTCAGATTAAGGACGAGGTCCTTCATGCTGTGTTTGAAACTCTTGGCTGTATGCTCGCTTTGGGAATTGCCAGCTTTCTACTGATGCGTCACGGCGAAAGTGGCAATGGCTACATGATGTGGCTGGCGTGCTCTGTACTTGTTACGGGGATTATAGACGCCTTTCATGCGAGTATGACACTTAGTAATGAGTCTGTCTGCGTCCGCAGTACAGCTCAGTTGATTGGTGGTTTGTGCATTGCCCTGATATGGCTACCTGAGCGGCTAACTCAGACGCGACTGGCAAAAGTGCTGCCCAAAATACTTGCGATGGCAGCCGGATTATTCGGCACGATATCGTTGATTTTTCCTGAGGTACTGCCTGCGGTTCTGACCGATGGGAGATTCACATTGACTGCCAAAACGCTTAACTTCACCGGAGGCATTTTCTTTCTTTCTGGAGTAGTATATTGTATCAGCCATTTTGACCGCAGCCGATACACAATATATGCGCTTTTTGCCACTTACTGCCTCCTTTGTAGTGTAGCCGGGTTGACGTTCATGTTCACTAAACTCTGGAGCCCTGGGTGGTGGTTGTTGCATCTGGTGCGCTTGGGAGCTTATGTCGTTGCATTTAAATATGTTTCAGCTAATTCCTCAGCAGAATATATGTTTCTCGTCAGGAGCAAGGAGACTCTCGAGCGTGCAAAGGTAGGAGCGGAAGAATCAAAGAAGGAGCTTGAAAGGGTCAACAAACAGCTCGAAACCTCTGTCCAAAAGGCGAATCTGCTGGCCAAGGAAGCCGAAGCTGCCAGTCAAGCCAAGAGCGAATTCCTGGCCAACATGTCACACGAGCTGCGTACCCCCCTTCACAGCATCCTCAGCTTCGCCTCGTTTGGCGTCAAGAAATACACTATTGCCAAACCAGAGAAGCTCCTTGATTACTTCAACAGAATTGAACAAAGTGGAAGAACGCTTCTGGAGTTACTCAACGATCTGCTTGACCTGGCAAAGCTGGAATCAAAAAAAGTGACGTTTGCGTTCGAGCCAACCGATCTTAGAATACTGGTCAAATCTGTGACGGATGAATTAGACACATTGCTATCGGAACGGAACTTAAACGTACGATACGAAGTGTCCAAATTCGATGAGCAGGTCGCACTCGATGCTGATAAGATCAAGCAGGTACTCCGTAACCTTCTGAATAACGCGATCAAGTTTTCGCCAGAGAGTGGGATCATCGATGTTACTATATACCGTGCGGGGAGCTCTGTTAGAGTTTCAGTTCATGACCAAGGTCCTGGGATTCCACAGGACGAGCTGGAAGCTGTGTTCGACAAGTTTGTGCAATCGAGCAAGACAAAGACAGGGGCAGGTGGCACAGGCCTGGGGCTCGCAATCTGTCGCGAGATCATCGCCGCTCACAGAGGCCGCATCTGGGCAGAAAACAGACCAGAGGATGGGGCGGTATTCTCATTTGAGATACCTGTCCCACCGAAAAACTCTATCCTGACGGGAAGTTGAAGCAATGACTAATGAAGTTTCTGATTTGCTGACCATACCAACTGCACCGAGTGGATTGTCAAAAGCCTTTCTGTATAACAGGCTGGGGAATCAGCAGGGAGTATTGAGACGGCTGCAGAAACTTCCTCGATACTCTAAGCAGCTACGTGTACATACCTGTGATGCAAACCTCCAAGTACAGGAATAGAGATGAGTTTGCTTGGGCCTAAAATTTGTGGTTGTTTCGTTTGTAAGACAGAGAGCAAGAAGAAAATCCGTCACAAGACTTATCTATTGTCGGTCACGCAGAACCAGAAACAAAGATCTGATAGGTCAATCTCTCGCACCCAGATCGGCGTGCAACCACAGTGAGAGGCAATCTGCCTATTGTTCAACCTGCCACGAGAAAGTAAAATAATTCTGGCAAGTGGACGGCGTTACTGGACTGTACGATTGAATTGAAAGGGTTTTAACAATGGGAATGGGGCATCATATCTCTATACCAGCTGACTTATCGCAGTGGAACTACTCCCTGTAAGTAAGGAGGCCTTGAGAGGAGCGCATCGGGTTGAGGACTTAGCCCGTATATACGTGATGGTTGGTGAATTTAATATGGCCATCAACCAGATCGAGTTTCTGCTTTCGATACCATCAGAACTATCGATTTCTTTACTTCGACTTGATCCGGCCTGGGACCCCCTACGCGACCACCCCCGCTTCAAAAAGCTCATAGAGACAGGCAAATAAGATTTCAAGAGGGTGACATACATGAGTGACTTAACGTTCTCGAGCTGCGCCAAGATACCTCTAAAAAGACCCCATTTTCATGCATCGTAAAATGCCAGAATTCTTCGAAAAGTCACCTCTTTCATGAGCTGAAAAACACCCTGATTTTCAGGTGACATCTTGGTCGAGTAGACGTAATATAGCTCTCTCATTTAGGCATGCTTTGTGAGTAGACAGGAGACTCCCGGAACTTAGGAAGAAGTTAGTTTTCTCTGTTTGCCGCCTGCTTTCGCGACGGTGCCACAATATCTCTTCCATATACCAGTCGTACTCCTGCCCCTCCCAGAACCGGACAAGCGGATTTCCCATACATACGGCTCCTCGGTTGGTCATTCAGTATGCCTCCGTCCTACGACAAGGGTTCAGGCCTTTGCGGATGCTCCCGGTCGGCCAATCAATACAGGCCAGGGCCTGACGAAATGATGGCCAGGTGTATGCCCTACGCTGACTCTTACGGTTGAGCCATTTGAACAATATGCGTTCCACGCAATAGACATAGTAACGGCACCTAAGGGTATATTAATTTCTATTGTAATTCTTGCATTTTAAGCGAAAAACCGCGACGATATTCTGTAAATTATAAGGTACATTATACTTGACTATTCAAAGTCAGGTAACATTTAGGCAGATGCTGATTTCGTTCGATCCCAACAAAGAAATTGTGAGTTTTCATGTCATATCGCCCTTGTCTTGGCGATCTTCCCGCCTGTCGCATTCCGCCCCTAATTGCGACAAAAGTGAGAGTTTGAGGGTATCATTTAACTGTGCCGCCTTACCTCCGATTGCGTCAAAACTGTTACATTTATAAGTGATTGCGACAATAGTAAAGCATGGCAAGTAACTTTGTACGTGAGCCTTTAAACGGTGAGGAATGCGATCGACTCGTCAACACCAGTATAACCTTCCGTGAAAAACTGGCAATCTGGACGCTTCTGGATACTGGCTTGCGCGTAAGTGAGTTTTGCAGCTTAAAACGCAATAACATTCAGTGGCAGGAAAACAATATGATTATCTGGGGCAAAGGTGGAAGATACGGCACACGCAAAAAACGCCGGGTAGTCCCCCTTACAGCAAGGGTCAAACAGCTCCTTCAAGTGTATTTCGCCACAAATGAAAAGATATGTTTTTCAGTCCGTGGCATCCAACGACTTGTCAAGAAAGTGGCCAACCGGGCAATAATTACCAAGCCTGTGACACCTCACATTCTAAGGCATAGCTTCGCTGTAAATTGTGTAAAGGCTGGCTTAAGTACGGCATCTTTGCGTAAGATACTCGGACATGACCGACTCCAAACCACTGAAATCTATCTGAATATCTGTCCGACAGACGCCTTAGGTGAATTTTTCCAGAAAGTTGCAGGTAATTAGTATCGATCACCGCTACAGGTCTACACTTTTGATTTACACCTTTGCGGTTGTGTTTACAGATATTTAACGCGCCCATTGACATTTATTGTGTCCCGGATATTTCCCAATCTTTACGGAAGCGGCAAAAAACACAGGGAGTACTTCTGAAGGTTGCGTGCAATTTTTGCAGGCGGGCTACAGTATTTTTTTGGGAAATAATCTTAAAGAATGTAATGTTCGGGTTAGTTGTATCTGCCATTGTCGTTTGCAAAGAAATACACTGAATGCGATCAATCTCTTCGCTTTAAATCAAACTGCGACGTTTTCCAAAAAGTTTTGTTCAGGTTCAATCCTACACCAACGAAATCTGATGTACATAAGCCCTTGTAAATAAACAAACACGAATTTTTGAGCAAGGCACGTATAATCTTTTTTCTAATCCTTTGTGTTATCAAACTATTTCCGGTTGGCTTGCTGCTGAAGTCTTGCCAATTTCAGTAGTGTATTATTTTGCAGTTTTAGTCTTTCAGGGATTTTCTCCCATCGGTAAATACTCGTACTGGAGACTCCAAGTCGTTTGGCAAACTTGGTAACCGATAGCTTAAGCTGTTTTCGCAATCTGGCTACGGACTTACCAGTTGGACGAATACGAGGGGGTTTTTTCGTGTTACTTGCTTTTGTTTTAGCCTTACCCGTTTGTGCACGAACAATAGGTTTCTTTTTCTTGCGGAGCGGTTTAGCTTGCCGGGAAAACCGTTTCTTGTGGGTTTTTGTCGCAGGGGCGCTTTGCCCGGTAATATCCAGATCGATATCAGTACCGAAAATATCAGCGAGTTTATCATCCGCGATGGTTTTAGCAGCAGCACTTGCATCGGTGATTGTCATCTCTAAATTGCCGCTAATCAATTCGCTTGCATCAACACCTCGCAAAACAAACAGAAGTTCCGGTTGGGTATCCAGCCGGTTGCCGATGCCATATAACACGGCGGCAACATGTTTGCACATCGTTGCCCAATCGGGGCAATTGCAACCCAACTTGATTTCGCCAGGCAGAGGCATCAGCCCGCTTTTTCTCTCCGTTACAATGCCCATAACATAATCAGACAGTTTGCCCTGAAGCAGTTCGAGCATCGAACCGATTTTACCGCTGCATTGTTTTTTGATTGACTTCCACATGGATTTTTTTAGCGGTTTTATATTGATAGAGACATTATAAAGTTCCGAGCCGCTGACAATCGCCTTGATTTTGCCGGGAAGAATCTTCAGGTGGCATACCGATCCATTGCGTGCGTATGTTCTGCCGCGAGGCAAACGATTGGAAAAATCCGAAAACGACTCCAGATGATTACACCACGCTTTGCCCCAAAAACTGCGGGCAATAGTACGGCCATTAATTTCAACCGGCTCAATCTTTTTGCCTTTTTTGCGAAGTTTTTGCATTTGTTTTAACGCTTTAGCTCTTCGCTTAGCCACCGAAACATACGGTCTCCAAGAGTAGTACGACACTGTATTTAGTCTCCTATAATTTTGCGCGAGTTACATCCAGGCTGACCAGTCGTAATATCTCATCATCAGGCAGCTCCGTCAGGTTCACCTCTTTGCCTGAAGAAAGGATTTCATCAGCCATTTTCTGTTTTTCTGTAATCATCGCATCGATTTTTTCCTCGACCGTGCCGGTGGTTATAAATTTATGAACCAGGACATTGTGTTTCTGGCCTATACGAAACGCCCGGTCGGTTGCTTGATTTTCCACAGCAGGATTCCACCAGCGGTCAAAATGAATTACATGACAAGCGGCTGTAAGATTCAGGCCGGTTCCACCGGCTTTGAGCGACAGTATAAAAAACGGCGGGCCGTCATCACTTTGAAACTGCTCAACCAGAGCCTGGCGTTTTTTCACCGCTGTCCCGCCATGAAGTATCACACCTGTCCGCCCAAAAACAGTTCCCAAGTAATCGGCTAAGGAGTCTGTGATTTCACGGAACTGCGTAAAAATAAGAGCCTTTTCCTGACGAGATGCGATTTCGTCGCAAATTTCACCGAGCCGAAGGAACTTGCCGCTGTCAGAAGCGATATAATCACCATCGCCGGTAAGTTGGCTGGGATGATTGCATATCTGTTTCAGACGCATTAACGATTGCAGCACCATCCCGCGACGAGCGATGCCATCCGCGTCTTTAAGCGTTGCTCTCAACGCCTTAACCGTCTGTTCATAAAGTTTTACCTGCTGTTTGCTTAGTTTGCAGTAACATGGTGTTTCAATCTTGTCAGGAAGGTCTGTAATAATTTTACGGTCAGTTTTCAATCGCCGTAAAATATATGGCTGCACTAATTGCCGTAACGGTGCAAACTGGTTGTGCTCTCTGTCCTGCAGGCTTTTTACAAATTTCTTGAAAACATTGGCAGAACCCAGCAGGCCCGGATTTAAAAAATCAAACAACGACCACAAATCACCAAGGCGATTCTCCACCGGCGTGCCGGTTAGAACAATGCGAGACCGGGCGGAAAGTTTTTTAGCAGCTTTGCTCTGGCGAGTTGATGGATTTTTTATCGCCTGTGCTTCATCAAGGATTACCAATTGCCAGTCAATATCCCCAAGCCAGGGTTGCCGGGTCAGCATTGAATATGTTGTTACAAGCAAATCACTTTGGGCAAGTGCCTTGTCGGGATTTTTGGTAATTTTTTCAAGTTTCTTACGATCTGTTTCTGCCGGATGTAGAAAAGTTAAATTCAAAGACGGCGTGAAACGCTCGGCTTCCTTACGCCAGTTACTGAGAAGAGAAGCGGGCACAATTAACAATGATGGCTTTGTCTTCTTCATCGTTTTATTTTGCTGATTGTATAACAGCAGTGCCAACACTTGAATAGTCTTGCCAAGCCCCATATCATCAGCCAGACACGCCCCAAGGCCAAGTTCTGCAAGAAATCGCAACCAAGCCAGGCCCCGCTGCTGATAGGGACGCAATTGTGTCTTTAGCGGCTTACCGATTTTTATGGAATCAAGATTGGCCGGTTCACGCAATCCAGAGAGAATTTCCAGCAAAGCACCGCCGGCAGAAATGTGAACCCACTGCTTTTCCTGGTTGGCCTGCTCGTCACTGGTCAAATCAGAAGACGCCCCCGCCAGAAGCCGCATCCCTTCGATAAATGATATCTCGCCATTTTCAGCTTGTTCTTGTAACCCCTGCCAGTGGTCTATCGCTTCCTGCAATTTCTCGCGGTCAACTTCAATCCACTGCCCCTTAACCAATACCAGCCCATCTCCGCCGGCCAAAATATCTTTTATTTCATCTGCCGAAAGCATCTCGCCGTTAAGGGCAACGGCAACATTAAAGTCAAGCAATGCATCAACTCCAAATTTTGACTGCCGCTTCTGGCCAATTGTTACCGATACCTGTGGTCGAGGACGCTTTTTCCACCAGTTTGGTATTCGCACAGTCAGGCCGCAGTTTTCCAGGCTTGGCACCGTTTGCAAAAACTTATGCGCAAAATATGCCGGCCATGCCAACGGTTGATAAATTTCGCCGGAGTCAACAAGATTGCCAACCCAGTCAATCTGCTTGGAAGCCTGTTCTACAGGCGAAAGCAGTTTTATCAAGGCGGAACGATTTTTGGCGCCGGCATATTGCTCCATTGCTCTGCGAAGCGGTATGTGTTTTACTCGACCGCCTGAACCGAATCCTATGGAATAAGTAGCTAAAAATGCAAACGGATATGCCTCATTTGATTTATTTTCGGCAAGATGGAAACAGACCCTGCCGACCTGATGCCATTTGGGAGCGTGTGTTTGCAAAAAATTCGCCAATCCCCCAGCTGGGCCAATAGCCTGATTGCCCCACCTGCTCAGGCTAATCCATATTTGGCGCAAAACAGATAAAGTAAGGTACTCTCCTCCCGACATTGGCGGTGCCGACAATAGTAATGTCGAAAAAACCGACTCGGAAGGCGGACTGACAACGATATCATCCACTGATTCCGGTATATGGCACAGCCCCGTCAAATAATGTTCTGCAAGCCCCTGCCAATATCCTAATGTCAGAGAATTCGTTGTTTTGTATTTGTCCGCAGCAAGTTTGAATAGCCCTTGAGGCCAGTCCTGCTCAAATGATTTCTGTAATTTCGCGAATTCAGGCGGCTGCGGCTCACCAAAAACAGCCTGCCAGCGAAGTTGTCCAGACGGTGTCAATCTTATCTCACTCATCGCTGTTATTTGCTTCTTAGCAAATATTCCATGGCAAAATTGTCAAATCTTTTATAGAAATTTCTATAGTGTGGTCTCAAGAGCTTGATTATAAAACTGCACTCAAGAATAGACAACCACTTTTTAGCTGTAGCAGGGCCAAAAGTTGTCATACTACACTTCTGATTTACACTTTTGCGATTGTATTTTCAGACATTTAACAAGTTCTATTGTATTCGAAATTTTCCGAAACACCTATAGAGCATTGATTATAATAATACCCAAAAACTGGGCGCATGATTAAGGTGGATTTGTCGCCTGAGACGATAACGTATTCAGGAGACAGATTTATGAAGAACAAAAGGCGTAATCACAGTGCCCAGTTTAAGGCAAAAGTTGCCTTGGCAGCGGCAAAAGGCGACAAAACGATTGCTGAACTGGCCAGTCAGTATGAGGTTCATCCGAATCAGATTACCAAATGGAAAAAGCAATTGCTTGAGTCATTGCCAGAGATATTCAATCGTTCTCGGAAGAAGGATCAACACCGGAAGGATGAGCTAACAGAACATTTGTACCAGCAGATAGGCCAGTTGAAAGTTGAGCTTGACTGGCTTAAAAAAAAATCTGGATTTGACGCTTGAGCAAAAGCGAAAAGCTATTGAGCCGAGCCACAAGAAGATACCGATTTATCGACAGTGTGAATTATTGGGACTGCATCGGAGCAGTTTATATTATAAATCTCGTGGTGAAACACAATATAACGAGCAGTTAATGAAATTGATAGACGAACAATATATCGAGACCCCTTTTTACGGTATTGACAAGATGACCGAGCAGTTGCGTCGTATGGGCCATCAGGTCAACCATAAACGCATTCGGCGACTGATGCGACAAATGGGCTTAGAAGCCGTTTATCCACGTCGAAGGCGTGGTTTGAGCATACCAGACAAGCAGCACAAGATATATCCATACCTGCTCAGAGATGTACAGGCAATCAGGCCTGATCAGGTCTGGTCGGCAGATATAACATATGTTCGTATGTATCGCGGCTGGCTTTATCTGGTAGCGGTAATGGACTGGTTTAGCCGTTATGTTCTTAGTTGGGAAGTGTCGGTAACATTGGAGTCAGAGTTTTGTGTTTCGGCCTTGGAGCAGGCTTTGAGCTTTGGCAGACCGGAGATATTCAACACGGACCAGGGCAGCCAGTTCACCTCAATAGATTTTACAAAGATATTGTTGAATGCAAGTGTTCGAATAAGTATGGATGGCAAAGGCCGAGTATTTGATAATATTTTTTCGGAGCGTTTATGGCGAACGGTGAAAGTAGAGGAGATTTATCTTCGGGACTATCAGACGGTGGCTGAGGCGAGGTATAACCTCAGCCGGTATTTTGAACTTTATAATAATCGGCGATTACACCAGGCTTTGGGCTACCGTACCCCAGCCGAGGTGTACGGCGTAGCAGTTGGCACTCCGGTCGCCCTCCGGGCTCCCTCCGTTCCAACTGCTTCAACACATGGTGATAAGTCCACCTTAAAAACCCCAAGTTTCTGTCTTGACAATGGGTAGGGGTATAGATGAACACAATAAGCCTCCCCAAGATAGCAGTCGGTCTGTGCAGGCAGTCTTTGTTGTTTACGAGGAGATATACTTCCGTACCGTACCATCAGATTAATGGTTCCCTATTAGCCGTGATGTAAAGCCCTGAGTCAGGGCAGCCCTTGGTCTGATGCATGCCGCGGCATGCATCGCCGGCGGCCCTGTACTTTTAAAGGCATCGACCCATTTACACTACTATTATGGTAGATGGTACGGTTCACCCATATTTTCTCGGGTTGCACTGAAAGGCCCGAGCCCCTTACATTTTATTTGGAAAGGAGTATGGGAAACCTCTTAGTTAAGTTCCTGTGCCCAATTTGTAGCAGGATTGATTCAGCCTGCATCCATCAGCCTCCAGCTTCCCCTCTTCATCAGCCTGCTGATAGTATACTTGGCGCGTGTTTGAGGTAGTAACTGATACCTCGGCCTGACCAATTTCGCTGCCTGGCCTTCTTTAGAGAATGATAGGTTTCCTTGATCCGGGTGTACGTCTTCAGAGGGTTATTATTTTCCTTTATGATGCCTCCGTACCATCGCTTGAAACCGTAAAAACGTGCAACTTCATGTTTTAGATAGAATTTATATTCGGGACTAAGGTTAGGGTCGATCCTGCAATAAACTTCATACTTGCCCTCACTGAAATTATTGTAGGCCTGTTTCCTTTTGTCCGCTTTTGCGATAATTGAGGCAGCCACAGGAAAAAGACCCAGAATTCGCTTCTTATAAAAAACATTTTCACTCTGTCTCTTGCGTTTAGGACGGATAACAAAACGTTTTCGGTCTATGACGCACGAGTTGTAGAGTCGCAGCAGATGCTCCAGTACGGTAGCTTTTCTGACATTATCCTTACCATAGACGAATTCCAACTTGCGGAGTATATCAGCTACCCGAAGACTCGGCGGCTCCAGAAATAAACTTAGCAGTATCCCGTTCCTGTATTCGTAAAACTTACTGCTTTGCGTCCCCCTTTGCATAGACTGTCAGCATTTAATTGGTAGAGCGCCCTTAAAAATGTGATGTTCGGCAAAAATAGGGGCAATAACGGCGGGTCATAGCAATTTGCTGTTGTATTTTAAGAAATAGGAAGAAGTATGAGGGCGGCGGAACGCACAGATTGACAGCCTATGCAGCGGCCGCCCCGATGATCATCCTTCAGTTAGCAGGCCCGGATGATTGCTTTATTATTTGTATTGGTGGTTTAAATAGTTATCGTTTTTATCTCATTTTTACTGCGGCAAAATTTGAGACATTTGAGACATCTGAGATGGTTGGTTTCTTTCAAAAACGCGATACGCCGTGGCCCTCGAACAAGCGCCGGTTTCTATAAGCTGTCTCACAATTTGAGACTTTGTCTCACCGTGAGACAATTTTTCCTGCACGATCTTGTCCAGGCTCGTCTCTTTGATGATTTTTTTCGCCGTTGCAAGTGTAAGCAACTGCTCTCTAATATCTGAATGTGCCTCCTGTATCTGCTTTTTGATTATCCCATGATGCTCACGAAGGAATCCCATCATAACATCGAGTCTCGCGAGGATTTGGTTTGCCTCATTTGTCTCGAGACTTTGAGACAGTTTTGTCTCAATTTTCTGAGACATTTGAGAACCGTCGCCGCTATATTGCGATTTTGGGATAGATTTTTTCCTGCGTTTGTATTTTTTTCGCTTGGGTTTTGCTTTACGAGACGGAAATTTGAATACCATGTTGTATTATTGGGTGAGGATATTAAAAAAGCTATCCCCGCAAAAAGAGACGTCTAACAGTTTTTCTACCTGAATTCGCCTTTCTTCCACGTTTCCGGTTTCTTACCTCTCTTCATAGCCGCCTGCGAAAGGAAGGTCCATTCCTCATCCGGAACCTCCAGCAGATCCTTAAGCGGCTCCCAGGCATGTTGTTGCATAATCTGTTTCTGCCTGTGGAAGTCACCAGCTACCGGCCCTTTCATGCCGAAGAATTCCTCGGGAAGCTCATCGGGATGTATATTCTGCTCCAATGATTGGACGGCAAGTCTAAGAGCAGTTACCGACTCCTGGTACGGGTCTTTTGCACCGCCTCTTTCATATATTACATAGACCTTCCTGTTTTTGCCAAAGCCCGTTTGTCTCATATAATAAAGAAGCTGGTATATCCTAACATCGCCTAATTCCAGCGGGATATGCCCATGCATAGGATTCGGTGCATTAGCGTGTACGGACAGCGTAATTTCGCCCATATCCGGCGCGACCTTGACAAGTTCTTCAGCTTCTTTTATTGGGTCAAGGCCCTGTGTTGCAAGGTGCTCCCAGTCCTGGAGCATCCAGACCCTGTCATTGCCCATCTCTTCTCTGATGGTCTTGACAGCGGCATAAATCTGCTTGGGATGCCAGAGCAGAAACAAACCTGCGTGCATAGGATCCCTGGCATCTGGCAGTTCAATAGCAAACTTGAGATTTTCCGCTATGGTTATCAACTCTTTTCTTTCAGTGGGATCCTTTATCCTGGCAAGCTCATTCTTTATGAACTCATCTTTTACCCATTTCTCTAATCTTTCCAGGTGGCCCTGCAGGAACTTTGCCCCAACAACGGCATAAAAGAATTCCTTGAACTGCCGGTCGTTGTTCTTCTCAGCCTCATGCCACGCCCAGTAGAGCCAATTCTTATCACCATAGTTTATTTTATATTTATTAAGCACATTCTTGTACATCTCGGCCATCTTCTCCCACATCTTGTCCCTGGTATAAAATATATGATGGGCCATGATGTGATACCCATCTATAACACCCACAACACCTCTAAGCTCTTCACTTCTCCATCTGCTGCCACTCTTTAGGTTTTCCCTTATGGCTCTTTTGTAGTTTCTTTCTGATATCTCAGCGTGTTGTCTGGATGTCCTGAAGCGTATCTCGTTCATCAGGCCCTCTACCCTGGTCTTCAAGGCGATTGCCCTTGGGTGATTACGCAGCTGACTGGGCAGCCTAAGCACGCCTGCCGTGAGCATACTTTCAACTATGTAATCGATCTCATCCGTACCGAAACCGTCCTTCTTCAGTGATTTTGTAAGCACCCTCTCTGTTTCCTGACTCCGGAAGTTCTCGGCCTCAACGCTTGTACTGGCAACGGCCTTTTCCATTTCATCTGCCGTTAATATGTCCCTGACGTAATCGTCCCAGCGTTCCTGTATGAACCATTCTCTAAGGTCCTTGTTCTCCTTGAGAATCTTGCCTATGAAGTTGCCCTCATGGTCGCAAAAGACCAAAGTCAGCTTACGGCCGGCGTATGTCATCAACTCCAGCCAAACATTAAGGCATGCATGGAAATCCACATACTTCGCTCCAGAATAGACTGCCGAGCGAACTGATTTTGTCATGTGATCCTGGGCATCCCGCCATTCTGTCCTTTCAGGTATGCACATAGGCACGGTAAGTGATCCGTGCCATAAAACCTCAATGCCTTGCTTTTTGGCTATATACCTTATCCGCCGGCCATCTGTCTCGGTGACCTCATGCGAGACGTCACCTGCTATCTCTATTACCGATGTACCCCTTGTAAGGGCAAAATCAAGCTTCCTTATAGTCGTGCTCAGTTCCTCTGCTCTTGCGACTGTATACAAACCCGTTGTGACGCCGACCTTGTATGGCATAATATCATCAATTTAATTTATAAGGCGGCATCCATATATAATTATCGTGGTCTTATGGCAAAAATGATCTTGTTTGCAGACGCCGACAAAATCGATAGGCAGGAATTTGAAAAAATACGAGAGATACTGTGCGGACTATCCTGAATAGTTATTACCAGTCCTGTTCGAGTATCACAGGAGCTTTGATTATCTTCACTTGTGGGTAAGGTGACAGAGAAGCGCGTACTTTCTCATCAGCCCGGGCAGAAGTGGTTGCAATAATAATTCTGTCCACTCCGGCATGAAGACATTTTTTGACATTGGCGGCAATATCGGATTTACCGGTCTCGATCTCAAAGGCTGTTTTTTTGCCATCTTTAACAGCCAGGACATCTATTGTTTTACCCTCGCCTGCAGGGGCTTCTTCAGTGACATTAAAATCCTGAGATCTAAGGTGCTCGGCGACAGCCTTGACCCAGTATCTATGCTCAGGGCTGCCGTGTCGATTCGATTGGCTGGGTCTTATTCCCAACACCTTCTGTCCTTCACTCGTTAACAGCAGTCCTTTGACCCCACCCTTGTAGAAAGAAAGATTCACACCACAAATCAAACCCTTACTAACAAGAGATTTACTGATATCATTGCCGGCCCTGAGATTGAGACCAAGATGATTATACCTTTTAGTAACCGTTAAGGTTATATGTTCTGAAATGTTCTTCAAGAACATTAACTCATGCGCTGTAAGCGTAACCTTTTTCTGTCTATCTTTATAATTGTCTTTATCTAATTGTGAAATAGTTGTAATACCTGAGTTATAAGGCTCTTTCGGGGACAATTGGTTTTCTTTCGTTGAAATACTTGTGGAGAATTTTCTATAGGGGCTCAAAAGGCTACAGAAGTCTTCTTGCTTTTGTTTTGTTATAACTCTTAGTCTTTCGTCGGATATCAGGCCTTTTTCGAACTTTACCAACGGGAACTTCACCAGGAACGGCCAAAACCACCTTCCCTGGAGTCTGACAATCGACCATCCCACTTCGAGCCTGCCTAAATAGCCTGCCTGCTCTGAAGTTAAGAGCAAAGAGTCTTGGATCATGGCGATGTCGCCTCTATGCTTCAAATTCATCGCAAACGTTGTATATGTGTTGCCCAAAGCAGGCTTGGATATGAGACTGGGGTGCTGATCCAGGCAGATAATCGATTCGCCTAACTCTCGAATCTCCCGCAAAAGGACATCAGTGATAGTTTCTTCTCCCGTTGCCTCTTGCTTTTTACGCAATAGAATATGGTGGGCCTCTTCGATAATAATGGCGTGCTTAAATTTTTCTCTCTGATCCTGGGCCATTCGATAATGATGTATCCATAAAAGCAACGCCTCTATAAGAAATGTTTTGTCAGCATTAGTCAAGGCGTCAAGTTCAAGTACCACTTGTTTGTCCAGCAGTTTTGGTATATCAAAAAAAGGACCATCATTTAAGACGTTCCCCACCTCACCGAAGCATAATGTCTCTACAGCTCGCACGGCCGACTCCATCCAGCTTCCTTCTCGCCCTTTTGCCTTGTAATCGCTGAGCCACTTTCGCACATCGGCAATGGTTGGGATACTGTCAGTCCTGCCTTCATAGAGGCCGCAATCTCTGTAAAGAGCGTCAATTGCTCTTAAGAGCAGTATTGACACCCCCTCGCCAAGAAAATAGGCATGACACATAATCTCTATCAGCTTCTTTAGCCAAACCTTGGCCGGTGTCCCGGGTGGCGGGACCAGGGGGTTGAACCTGAAGGGGCAGATATCCCGTCCCACGGTAAAGATGTACATATCAGCAAACTCCTTTCGGCTAAGCAGGTCCCGGTAGTTTCTTTTCCAGTCGAAGATCAAAAATGGTTTGTCGGCCCTGACAAGGCCCTGCAGGATAAGATAGGCCAGGTTGGTCTTGCCCGAACCTGATCTGCCGAAAATACCTATATGCTGAATAAATTCTTCTTCCTTTAAGCCGAACTCAAAGTAGCTCTTATTACCATAGTGAATCGTTCCCATCGGGTACTCGCCTGCTACTAATTCCTGCGGCGGCAGTTTTAGCAGTACATTCTCGGATTCAAAGGTCTCTCCGAGTCTGCGGGCCAATTGGACCCTGAGAGTCTTTTCGATCACCTTCCGCAGGGGAGGGTCAGCCACTAAGTATTCCTGCCATAACCTGTCCAACTGTTTGCCGCAAATCGGCCTTAGCTTATAAAAGACATCTTCTATTTTCATAGCTACTCCAACCTCTTCTTGGCAGCCAGGAGCTCATTGTATTCATCTACCAGCTTGCGTCTGTCCATTACCAGCTTTATTACATCCTGCCAGTATTTGAGCTCCTCTGTCCTGCTGTCTTTGGCCCTGCTGGTAAGACTCTTATGGAAGCTAAGACGAAGGAACTCAATTTCAGGATAAAAGCCTGTCTTCCAGGGCTCGTTAAGAAAGCTGAGTTGATGTGTTATCTCTGCTCGTTCTTCGGTAATCTGCTCTAAGAACTTTTCGTTCAAGGCCTTCCTTTGAATAAGTGCGGTATCGATCTCGCCGATGGCCTGGACGAGGTTTTCTATTCTTTCAGAGAGCAGGCCTGTAACGTTAGTACTATCCGCAGGATCAGGGCTAAAGACAGGGCTATCGGTATCCTCTTTCTTCTGTCTGTCCCTGTCCTCTTCTTCGCTGCCCATAACATTCTATGCCTTTATTCAAACCAGGGAATACCACCGCGTGCAGAATCTATTCGGCCGGTCTCCAATACCTTGTGTGCGGGCTTGATAAGGATTTTGGATTTTGGTACGGTAAAACGCACTACAACGAATGGCTTTTGTCCCTGTTCTTTTGCGAGTTCGATTTCCTTTGCAAGCTGCCGCATTTGTGAAGGGCTTAGTCTCTTTGTCTGTCTCTCAGCAACGAATAGAAGCCAGCGGAAACTATTATGCTCGTCACAGTGGGAAGTGATTACATATATAACCTGGTCGGGGGGGTCGGGGGCATGAACTTCGTGTCCTCTATGCTGTAAAAAGTTTGTCCATGCTTCCTGCAATAGCTCAAGGGAATATTGTCTATTCATAGATTCCGTTTCGTTATTGTTACTCTTAAACTTAACGTGCGTAGCTTGCCGGGCAGGTACCGATAACTTTATAAAGCTTACGGTTAATTACTATTTTCAAGTAGTGACAAATAATGTCCATAGGGTGATCTGATGAAATTCAATTCAGACTCGCAGATAATCGAAAGAGCGGAGTTCCTCAGTCCTGACATTCTACCGGAGAAGGTTACAGGCAGGACCGGGCAACAGGATAAACTGCGTCAATGCCTAAAAACCATGGAAGAAGGCTGCCGGCCTATATCAGCCTGGCTATGCGGACCGGCAGGAACGGGCAAGACGACTATTGCCCGTAAAGTCGCAGATCAGGCCTGCAGTTCACAGTACAGGGTATCGTTATATGTCAACTGCTGGGAGAGACCGACGCTGTACTCTGTGGTCCAGGCATTGTGCGAGCAATTAAGGATTCTCGGTGCCGATGCACAGGATACGAACGTAAAACTTACCCGGTTAAGGCAGGTCCTTAAGGACAAAACCGCCCTTATCGTACTCGATGAGATCGACCGACCAATGGCAAAAGAGCGGGAGTCGATAATCTATCAACTGCTTCAACTGCCTAAGACAGGGGTTTTCTGTATATCATCCGATACTTCAGCATTTTTCGAGCTTGATACAAGGGTCCGCTCAAAACTGGGCCCCGTACAAATACATTTCCCTAAATATTCCACCCGCCAAATCAAGGCTATCTTAGCTGAGAGGTCTATGGATGCACTTACAGTTGAGACCTGTACCGAGAGCATCTTACAAAAGATCGCTTCACACGCCGCAGGTGACGCCAGGGCCGCCCTGAGTATCCTCTTAAAAACCGCCATTGCCGCCGAGCAGGATCGAGCCGATAGTATCACCGCAAAACATATCCCGGATATTTCAGTTTGGCAGCAGTTGGAAAAAAAATCAAGAATAGAATCCCTGCCGCATCATCAGCAGCTTATCTACATGCTGGCAAAAAGACATGGCGAAATATCTTCAACGAAACTAAGGTGGCTTTACCTGCTCAATTGTCACAACCAATCTATCGAATCCATCCCGCAAAGGACGTTTTCAAGATACCTCGTCCGGCTTGCCCATGATAACTTCCTTAGCATCGAACCCCAGGCTGTCGGTGGGCATGGCAGGTTAGTAAAGGCGATGGTTTAGAGGTATGTCCGCATTTGAGAATAATTGAATCTCGATTCAAACACAATTCAATCATGATCTTCTGGTGTTTTTAGGCGTAACGATTCAATCGTGATTCAATCATGATCCAATTATGATTCAATCGTTATGCTGTTTTTGGTGAAACAATCCTTTTAAAAACAGAGAGGATATGTGCCCGCATAGTAGTAGACGTGTTATAAGGAATCAAAACCTTTAGGCCGATAGGCTTTATTTACTATACGTAAAAATTTCTCGTTCTTGTCTAAACCGGTTTTGTATTTTTTATTGGCCTCTCTCTCGACCGCTTCTGTTAATCCTACGTTAATGAAACCGTCCTGGCGTTTTTTACAAAACAATCTTCGTTTGTCGACGTCCTGAAAAAGACGATTAACAATACCCCTTGTCGTAATCAGGCTGATACCGAGCCGTTCGGCCATATCCTCATATGTTATCAAGCCGTTCTGAAAACATAACTTAAAAAGTTTTTTTTCCTGTGGCGTCAGCTTTCCAATAGTGTCCATAATCCAGTTCCCTCCTAGTGAAGCCGGTCTGGCCCGCTCCGTTGACTGCTGCTTCCATGATGAGCTCATTATTTCCAGAACAGACTCCTTAATCCCAATAAGCAGGGGTGAAAGGTTTTCCGGAACTCGCTCAATAAGTTCTTTGGTATTGCCGCGAATCTCTGAGACTTGCCTTTCGATTCGGCTAAGAGTTGATTCAGATCGAGCTTCCATACCTGCCCCAGGGTCTTTTAGATCGGCCTGAATTAGTTCAGCCTCTTTTGCAATGTAACGTGAGAATTCTTCTAAGTCCATATATAAACTTCTGTACGAGCTCGCTTATAAAATTTTAAGGTCCCTTCAGTTGATACGGGATTTTCTATAAACATTCTTACCTGGCTGCAGAAGTTTTCCCGATATATGATTTTCCATTTTCCCTCTTAAATCCGGTCGGCAGCCACGTATAGAGTACAGGATCAACGGCTTTTGCTTACGCTCAGTAGAAAATGATTGACGAACAACCAGGCCCTCTGCGGCGAGCTCTTCGAGATATTTCCTGATCGTGCCCCAACTGCCCTGGGGTGCACCGGCCTGAGCCAATGCCTGTTGAATAGTACCTGCGGACACGGGATAGGGATATTGGCTAAGGGTGTTGCTGATTTTTTCTCTGAATGTCATTCTTAATGCCGGTCTTCCTCGCCTCGTCTAAGTCACCTCTCGAATCGAGCTGTGTAACCGCCGAATAGGGGTGATTATACATATACATAATTTTGAATCGTTGATTTATAAAAGTTACTGTTCGTAAAACTATGCCCTCAGAGGGACGCTGCGTGTCAATTCTGAGGGTTTCGGACGCCTGCTTTTGCGCAAAAAGGGACTTCCATGCCTGTATTTGCTCCGGTATGTGTTTAACCTGTGATATGGACCAGTAATTGACATGCAAATTGAAATTAGCAGCTAGTACACTACGACTCTTAATTTTAGCAGCTTGTAGGTATTTGCCGATATAGCTTTCAGAATATTATTTATCTGAAAGGAATC
>Ga0315539_1001168_pt1 | contig 19518 bp, 13 predicted proteins | sample SalMarSW160150MG_FD_203097 | JGI IMG/M metagenome (GOLD analysis project Ga0315539, IMG submission 203097) | Salt marsh sediment microbial communities from the Plum Island Ecosystem LTER, Massachusetts, United States - Salt Marsh Sediment SW1601-150 ... | reverse complement strand
AGAAAACTCCTAATTCAACTGTCTGACTTGGCCCAATTGTCAAGCTTGTCGTACCAAGAGTAACAATCCCATCAAGATTTTCCTGGCTAACATCAACAGTCGCTGAACTTGATGTCCTAAGATTTGTAACTTTTATCACTCTTGAAACAGCTGTATTTATCACTAAATCTTCATCAAATCTTGTCGGCTCAACTAGAATGGAAATGGAAGGCGTGCCACCTCCTCCACCCCCTTCTTCTTCCTCTTCTTCCTCTGGTGGTGCTTCGGCAGCTCCTCCTGGAATTCCAGAGAAAAAGCCTTCAACATAATTGTCAGGAGTGAGAACAAACTCTTCTCCGCCTCCAGAATTTAACGAAATAACATCTGCAGATGTTACTTGTGAAAAAAATATTATCAGTGTGAAAAAAAGTATTAATAAAACACTGCTGCGTTTCCTTACATCCATAATTTTCTTCATAAATTATATAGTAAACAACACATTATAAGGATTTTTGTTTTTTTAATGCTACCAATCACTAACATTTATTTTCTACCATCCTTCAGTTTCCTTATTATTTCAACATCAATTTTTTTCATTTTAATCTGCAATATCATCTTCGCCTACAATATGCCACTCATCACCATCTGAAACTATAACTATAGCTTTTGCTTTTTTTAATTAAGGACTAACCAAGTATCGGCGTCCCCATCATACATATAAACAAATGAGGGAGAACTATAAAAATTCATAGCTATGTCCCCGGACTGAGCATAAGCGTCAAATGACTGGTCGGAAGGGTTTGCCGGAGCGTCGTATGTAAAAACCTTAGGACATCTACCCTGCCCATCTCCCGAGCCAGAATGTATGTCTCCAACAACATCTATATTGCCTTCAACAACAAGATTGCCAGTTCCAGGGTCACCAGCAGAACCTCCAACATGGATTCCCCCATCTGCCCGTAAATAATCACCAATCCAAAAGATACCAGGGGTATACACACCACCAGAAAAATGTCCTTCATCATTCAATCTCATCAAATCATTTCCACTATATCCAGATATTGCAACCATTCCATCAAAGCTTATACCCTCTTCTGCCGTTGTTGTATTTATATCAAGTTTATTTAAAGGACTCGACGTTCCTATCCCCACTTTATCATCATCATAACTTACAACCAAAGTGTTTGAATCTATGTTTAAATCAGTATCAAGAGTCCAGCCAAATCCTCCGTCAAGCTCGCTGTCAGATACAGCGTCTGCAGCTATTTCAGAAGAATCCACGTCATTCTGTGTTAAAGAGTCTGCTTCAACCCGATTGCCTGTTACAATAGTGGTTCCTGCAGAATACCAGTCCCCTGTTGCATTAAAGGTTCCAACCACATTCAAAGTGTTTTGAGGGGTCTCTGTTCCGATGCCGACGTTGCCACCTATGAAAACACCCGCATAGTCATCAGCTTCAGCATAAATCCCATAATGAGACCCTGTTCCTGTTATTTCAGCTTTAAACCAACCTCCATAAGCATTACCTGAGCCGTAATTTTCACTGAAAGCCTTTATACCATATGAATGAGCTGATGAAGCAGAAGAAGCTGAACCTTCTGTGCGAATCCCTGCAACACTCTCAGAGGCACTTGAAGTATGAGTATACATACCATACCTTTCACTTTCTGAAGGGAAAAACCTAACATAATTAGTTGAATCAGGAGGATGAATATCAAGTCTTCCATCAGGCGTTGTATCTCCGATACCAACATTACCATCTTTATCTAAAGTAACATAAGGAGTTGTTCCAGGAACTATTCCTTTTCCTATCTGTAATTTATCATCGTCATCTCCTGCATTATCATTATCAATACCAATCCAATAATCAGTATCTCCACCATTATCATCAGAAAGAATAATCGCTGGTCTATCTGTAGCATTGGCAGCTATCTCAAGATTACTTTCAGGACTCGCTGTACCTATTCCAACGTTTCCATCATTGTAATATATATCACTCCCAGATGAATCCCATAAACCTCCACTTCCACCACTAACATTACTTAAACAATTCCCGCCTGTTATGCAAATATCCCCTCCTGTTGAATTAATGTTTCCTGCTACCTCCAATAATTCACCGGGAGATGTTGTATTAATGCCGACATTTCCACTGCTATCAATAACCATTTTGGTTGTCCCACCTAACATATCTCCTGAATACTCCCTAATTTCAAAATAATTTTGATTAGCCGAGGGATTTTGAACAATAACTAAACCAGCATCCCCATCCCCCCCATACACAGATAATTTAGCTGGCAAATCCTCATTATATTGGGGTTCACCATGGTCTCCTATAGCGACGTTGGATGTATCTGTTCCAATTTCAACAGGTAGTCTTATTGCTTCAGATGTAATTGGAGTTACAGCATCAATTCCGGCCATACGATCTCCTGATATGTACCGAAATGCTGAATGTGTTGAAATGCCAACAGAATCCGATTCTGTAATCCAGAGTTGCCTATTTCCAGGTTCACTGTATCCAAGGACAAAAGCCACGCCTTCACTGGAGAGAGTCCCACCTGAGTATCCAGCCCCACCTAACACAATCCCTTTGTAAGCAGAACTGTCATATATGTGCAACTTTGCCCCCGGACTCGTCTCCCCGATGCCAACGTTGCCTCCGTTTAAATATGAATCTCCTGCTGTAGATAATCTAATTTTTATAGCATTATCGGAATCATACATTACTCGGAAAGCATCGTCTCCTACTGTAATCTGTTCTACCATCCGAAGATTCCCCGCCGAATTTACAATTCCAAAAACATTTCCACTTGCTGAGTTTAATTTAACAGTTAATGGATAACTCGGACTCGTCGTCCCGATGCCCAACCTCTTATTTGTATCATCCCAAGTAAGATTTCCATCCTGTTCCATTTGCCCAAATAAAACCTGTCCTGAACTTAATTCTGAATAATTTCCAGACCATAATGGTTCTCCACCAGAACCAGAATCACTCAAACAATTCCCGCCTGTTATGCAAACATCAACTGTGCTGTTTATTGTTTCATTTGCTAAGATGCTTCCATTTACGTGAAGTGTTTGTTGAGGGCTTGTTGTCCCGATTCCGACATTACCACCAGTTGAAATGGTAAATGGAGCAGAAGTTATAGGTGTTGCGCTATTAAACATTCTCAAAGAATTTTGGTAAGGCTGTATTGTCCAGTCCTGATAACCCCCTCTGCCTTCTAAAAATAATGTTCCTTCTGCTGAACCATCAGAACCTCCATCTAAGGCATAGGCTTTCAAAATTCCTCTCGTGGTTGTAGTTTTTCCTGCTAAAACATTCCCGATAACTTGAAATTTATCATCTGGACTCGTCGTCCCGATTCCAACATTCCCATTGCTATCCAAAACTAATTGATTTGTATTAAGTCCTGATGTGCTGTAAGTTTCTAAATGCATACGCCCTGGGGGATATGCGCTGCTTCCAGCGTCCTCATAAACAATTATTCTTGCAGCAGGATTAAATACTGTCTCAGCATTATTAGGGGCTTTGAACTCAATCTTACCCATAGCTGTTCCAACATCTAGTTTAGTTATTGCTCCTTTAGTAATATTTTGAGATTTCCTTAAAATTAAAGCGGGAATATTACTCCCCCCTGTAGATGATGTATAAAGGTCATTTTGAATAGTTGAATGAACTCCTAATCCATTTCTTTCTAAATGTAATATCTCTGAGGGATTGTCTGTCCCGATTCCAACATTTCCTGCTCTTTCTATCGTCATAAGAGCTGTTCCACCAGTAGTAGTATCATAAAAAATTAACTCATTTCCTAAGCCTTTATAATAAAGTAAGACTCCAACATTCCCACCCTCCATAAAATTAAGTGAAGCATTGCCCTCTGAAGTAGTTGACCTGATTCTTATTTGTGGTGAACCAGTACCTTCTACATGCAGAGGAGTTAATGGTGTCACCGTTCCTATTCCAACTCTATGATTTACTGAATCAATAAACAAAGTTCCGCTATTAAAATCGTAATCCCCTGTCGGTGCTGTGTCGCCTGTGTTTAATAGATATTGGTCTGCTGTCCAATTTGCTGTCCAGTGGGGGTCTGTTTCTGATATACTTGTAAGCTGACTTCCATTTCCATAAATTAATCCAGTTGCATTTATGTCACCAATAATATTCAAAGTGTTTTGTGGGGAAATCGTCCCGATTCCGACATTACCCAAAAAGTAATTATCTCCTGTGCCGTTGCTTGAAATTTCCCCGCCAAGATACAAATCTCTCCATGTTCTGTCAGCAGAGCCTATATCGAAAACCTTGCTAAATCCTTCCTGCGGAAAAAGGCTTCCGTTGATATTTAAATTCGAAACAGTTAAACTAGTAATATTATAAACATAAAGTGTCTGTGTATAAATATCTCCGCCTGAAATACTTACACCTCCTCCTATCCAGCCTCCATTAAAATCAAAATCTCCATAAACGCTTTTATTCAGCGGCATGAAAAAGCCTGAGTCATAACCATCAAGAAAATCAGAATTATTCACACTTCCAGAGCTAATCTTGGAATCAATTGTTGTATTTAACTGACTTTCATTAAAATCAAGCTGTGTTCCGTTGAAGGTAAAATAATTTTGACTTGAAACACCCACAATCCAGTCATAAATCCCTTTAAACCAAGAAGCTGTCACATTAAAGCCAGTCATATTTAAATTAGAATCCACAGTTATCTCACTCAGATTAACTTGTGTTGCTCTGAAAGAATACGGAACACGGCCAAGCTGGGAAACATCTTTCAAACTTCCGTCACGGGAATAACAGAGATAATACTGCTTATCAAAATCCAGCTCACTCAAATTACCACCGCCAGAACCAGCTGTCGGCAAATAAATTGAAACAATTCCTCTTGTATCTGTGGTCTCAGTTAATGAATGATTGTAAACAACAGGTCCTGAACAGCTTGAACTTGAATTCTCTGTTATGTTAAATGCAAATGTGAAAGTCCCTGACTGAATGGTCCCATTGTCATATGTTGTCTGGAGATTTATATGAAGAGTGTCATTAATCTCAGCTGAAGAAATCACACCAAAAAAAATGACTAAACTAAAAGTAAGGAGAATATTAACAAATACTTTTGTATTATATCTTATTTTTAGAGACTTTTCCATATTTTCCTCTTTTATTAAAATTAAACAGTGGGAAGTTTTCTCTTCTCGCCTGTTAAATCAATGGTTTTATCTTTTATAAATTTTACTTACACTAAGGAAAAATATACTTTTACCGACGGAAGAAATGTTTTTCCTTTTTACTTACATGTAGAGATTGTAAGGTAAAAATGCATTAATTGAAAAATAGAACAATTCTGAAAATTATTGGATTAAGAACTAAATTAGTCCCCAATATTTACCTTAGTAGAATGGAGTATAATTACTACAGGGGATATCTGTTTTCTGGATGAAAATTTAAGAAAAATGCTGAAAGTTCTGTTCCCTAAAAAAGATTAAAATATTCTAGATGAAATTCTATAAATTTATAAACATTTTATTTCTTAAGTAATAAGGAGCCTGTAGCTCAGCCGGGTCAGAGCACTGCTCTTATAGGAAGTTAATTCGCAAGGATTAAAATCTCTTGGATTTTCTAAGAGAGGCAGGGGTCCTCGGTTCAAATCCGAGCAGGCTCATTTGAATTAAAATACTCAAATGGTCAAAAAAAGACTTTACAGAAGCAGGAAAGAGAAAATTATTGGAGGAGTTTGTGGCGGATTAGGAGAATTTCTTGACGTTGACCCAACAATAATAAGACTTTTATGGGCTATTATAACTGTTCTCTCCATGGGAGCTGGAATAGTGGCTTACTTGCTAGCATGGATAATTATTCCTAAAAGAAAGAAATGAGAATCCAAAAAAATAGAGAAAAGAAGGGAAAAAGAAAAGATTTCATAAAAGTTAATCTTTAAAAACTAATTTTGATAATTCTTTTTATCTACTAAGCCCCGATAGTTCAGAGGCCAAGAATGCGGCCCTTTCACGGCCGTGACCCGGGTTCGAATCCCGGTCGGGGCGTATCTTTTAAAACATCTTTTGAAGTCCACATATTCTTATAAAATAACCTTTAATCTTTGAATTATGAAAGTAAAAACAAAAAAACTGGATAGGGGAAAAGTAACAAGGCTTGAAACATCAGGTGAATTAAAGGAAATAATAATTAATGAGGATTTTGAAAAACCAAAAAATGCAAAAATTGCCCTATGTTTTAGAGGAGACGAGAGCTCAGGAATAATTGAACTAAACACAAAGGAAGTTGAAATACTCAACAAAGAACTAACTGAAAAAAAACATTTGCTTGGAAATATAAAAATCCTTAAGTTCAAGAAATAATCAAGATTTTCTTAACATATCAAAAAAGTTCTTTTTTTCAAACAATGTTATTTCTGGTTTTCTCTGCTTACCTTCCAAGTCAATGTTTACTTTCAGAAGTCCAAGCATTGAAACAAAAACAGTGCAGACAAGAAGGTTTTTCCCTTCATGACTTTGCAGAGAAAAGATTATTTTCTGAATCTTATTTTTCACACTCTGCGCCTCCATCTCATCAAGAATCATTTTTTCTATCTCACTAAAGTAAAAATCAAAACCCAAATCCATTTTTATTATTTCAGGAGCATTTTTATTTATCATCTCAACAGGAATTTTCTCAACCTGTCCAGCTTTCTCAAATTTAAAGCTAAACATCTCTCCTTTATTAGGGATATAAAAATCAAGATGGCGCTGGTTATCTTTTCCTTCCTTGTCTATTGTAAAAAAACCAGAGCACAAATACGCCTTTGGATTTTCTTTCATAAATCCCTTAAAAACATCAGACAACCTTAATTTTTCCAGATAAAATTGAAGATTCATAATATTTTAATAATTAGATTATTTATATTTTTTCCGCCTAGAACTATTTCCTCTCTGCAATTTCCTTCTTAATCATTTCTGCAAATTTTTCCAGCTTTATTTTCTTAATTTTTTTGTTCCCGCGAATTCTTAAAGCTATTTTTCCTGATTTCTGCTCTTTGTCGCCTGCAACAGCAATATAAGGAACTCTCATAAGCTCAGCATCTTTAACCTTGCTCTGGACAGTGGTTGCCCTGAAGTCTGCATCAATTCTCAAGCAAGGAACTTTTTCTGCAAGTTTTTTTATTACTTTCTCGGCATATTTCTTGTTCCTATCTGTAAAGCTAAGCACTCTGACCTGAATCGGAGCAAGCCACGTAGGAAGCCTCCCGTTTGTGTGCTCTAAAAGAATTCCGATAAATCTTTCCAGGCTGCCAAAAATAGCTCTGTGAATCATCACAGGCCTTTTCCTCTTGTTGTCTTTATCATTGTACTCAAGCCCAAATCTTTCAGGCATGGAAAAATCAACCTGGATAGTTCCGCACTGCCATTTTCTTCCAAGGGAATCCTTCAAATGAAAATCAATTTTCGGTCCGTAAAAAGCACCATCTCCTTTATTGATTTTGTATTTTATCTTATTTTTCTTCAAAACATTTTCAAGAGCTTTTTCAGCCTTATCCCAAACCTCATCACCCCCTATTCTTTTTTTAGGTCTTGTCGAAAATTCTATTTCATATCCAAAACCAAATTTATCATAAATTCTTTTCATTAGTTTTATTGCCCTCAAAACTTCTGATTCTAACTGTTTTTCTTCGCAGAAAATATGTGCGTCATCCTGCGTGAATTCAATAACCCTGAACAATCCAGACAAAACCCCTGAAAGCTCCTGCCTGTGCACAATTCCAAATTCTGCAATCCTCAAAGGAAAGTCCTTATAAGATTTTGGCTTTAGCTTAAAAGCAATCAAACCCCCCGGGCAATTCATTGGCTTGGCTGCAAATTCTCTTTTCTCATATTCAGATAAAAAAATATTTTCCCTGTATTTTTCCCAATGACCTGACAAAAGCCATAATTTTTTGTCGAGGATTTCAGGGGTTTTTATTTCTGTGTATTCTTCTTTTTTTAGCTCTTCCCTCATAAAATTAACAAGTTCATTATAGATAATAAGTCCGTTGTTGTGCCAGAAAGGGCTGCCAGGCGCCACGTCGTTAAAAGAAAAGAGGTCCATTTCCTGTCCTAAAATCCTGTGGTCATTTTCCTTCAGTTTGCTTCTGTCGAGAATGCTTTTCCCAATGCTCCTTAAGATATTCTTGGAGTCAATTTTCTCTTCTTTTCCTTTGATAAAAGGTGAGCCAATTTCCCTCGATAGCTCACTCAAAGGATGCCCCTTAACTTTCAGCTCAAATTCCTTATAATATCCAAAAGGCGCTTTCATAACTTTGAAATCTTTCCCAAGTTCTTCCCCAGCTCTCTCCAAAACTTCAACTGCAATTTCAGGGGGAGCAAGATTATTTGAAAGATGCGCATAAGGATAAAGAACAATCTTTTTCGCCTTGACCTGCTCTGCGATATCCTTCACATTTTTCACAAACTCTTTAACACTTTCCGCAACACTATCTCCTTTTTCAACAGCTGCCAGCACAACCAATGCCTCTGAAACATTCTGCTCTTTTTTCTCTGACTCAGAAAGTTCCTTTGCAAACTTAAGTGCTTTTTTTAGCGGCTTAAACTTAATGTAGTCAACATGGAGAGTTAGGATTTTCATTTTTCTTTGTAAATAAATTTATCAATTTCATTTTTAGCCTTTTCCCTTTTTTTCTGATGCTCTGATAAGAACGCATTTATTTTCTTAATCAGATACTCTTTTAACTCAGAGGTAAGCATTTTCCCGTTCCTATAATCATCCTCAATCTGTTTTAACTTTTTATCATCTGGCTCAAAAAACATTTTCAAATATTGAAATGAAACATCAACATCCGGGTTTCCTCCTTTTTTCCGATGCTCTTTTGTAGTATCTTTCCCGCCTGAAAATGCATATTTTTTTATTTTCCTCTCAACTTCTTTCGGGGAGTCTATTGTAAGAATTGATGCGGCAGTGTCGCTGCTGGACATTTTTCCATTTACCCCTATTAAAGGAGGTAAAAATATACTATGAATAATTGCTGGTTTATAATAACCTAAATTAGGATAAATATCTCTCGCAAGTCTAAAATGGGGATCCTGGTCAATAGCCAAAGGGATTAAACACGGGATTTTCTTTTTCTTCAGAACACTTGGAATAATCGCAGGAACAGCCTGCATTGCTGTATAAAAAATTTCCCCAATATTCCGGTTGTTAGTAAACCCAAAAGCAGATTTGATAGTTGAGAAAGTTATTTTTTTGGCAAATTTTATTGCTTCTGGATATAACAAGCCAGCATGTTTTGTATCAATAAGAAAATGTGTCTTTTTAGGGTCAAATCCTAAAGCGATTACATCCAACATATTTTCATAAGTCCATTTTTTTATTTCATTATATGATTTTTTCTTAAATAAAAATTTCTCGTCATCAGTAAATTGAAACCATAACTCCGCATCAAAAACATCTTGTAACCATTTTGTAAAAATCCATATTCCCAGATGTCCTAAATGAATCGGACCAGAGGGACCACAGCCAGTGTAAAGAAAAAACTTATTTCCTTTTCCAAATTCATCTAATAACCAATTTAGATCTCTATGTGCAAAAAAGATTTTTCTTCTTAACATAAAATGCAGCTCTTTTGTGTATTTCTTAATTCTTTCAAGAGTTTTATCATTTAACTTTTCAACGCCAAACTCCCTAATCAGCCTTTCATAATCTATTTTTCCTGAAACCTTCCAAGGAGTCACCTTAACTGAGCCTTTCTTCATATCAAATACATGCAATTCTTATTTTTAAACTTTAACAAAAACGACTAAATATTTATAAATAATCTCCGACTTTAATATCTATGAAAAAAAGAAAGGTGTTTCCTTCGATTCTGTTATTTGTATTTTTGCTTTTACCCCTGATATCTGCAGAGATAATAATTAATCAGCAGCCAGAGGAAATTTACAACTTGGGGGATACTATATCTGTCCCTGTAACAATCTCAACAAAAACAGAAAAAAGTGATTTTTTGAACATGGAATTAATTTGTGAAGACACAACGAAAAATTTCCCGCAAGGGATAATCTCTCTTGAAAAAGATGGGATAGAAAGCAGAAATCTTATTCTGCCTCTTGAAAAGAAATTCATCGATGATCTGAAGGGAAAATGCAGCATAAAAGTTTTATTTGGAGGTAAATCAACCTCAACAAAAGATTTCAAAATTTCAGATAAAATAACAGTAAATGCAGAGATTTCTGCCACAGAGATCAATCCTAACGGAAGCATTTTAATTGAAGGACAGGCTATAAGAGAAGATGGAAATCCTATTGTAGGTTTTATAAAAGTTTCAGTCAACTATGGAAATAAAACATTATTAACTCAGTCTGAAAAAGTCAACAAAGAATTTTTTTCAATAAATATTGACATTCCTGAGAACATGGCAGCAGGAGCATATATACTAAAGATGAATGTTTATGAACTTGACACAGAAGGGCAAACAACAAATGAAGGATTTTTGAACCGGAACATAAGGATAAAACAAGTCCCAACAAGTCTTGAGATAATCTTTGATGAAAAAAAGGTAGAACCCGGAACTAATCTCCGAGTTAAAACAATACTTCATGATCAGACAGGAGAAGAAATTCCTTCAACAGCTACTTTGACAATAAAAAATAGAAGGAATAAAATCGCTGAACAGAAAGAGGTTGAAACAGGCGAGTTTATTGAATTCTGGATTTCAAAAAATGAGCTTCCCGGCGAATGGAAAGTTACTTCAGAATGCGAGGAGTTCAATGCAGAATCTGTTTTTGAAATAATCAAAAAAGAAGACATAAGCATTGAAATAATAAACAGGACTCTAACGATTACAAATACAGGAAATATTCCCTACAATAAAACAGCCCTTGTTAAACTAGGAGATGAGACGCTCAGAATAGATGTTTATCTTGATTTGGGAGAAAGCCAGATTTACAGATTAAGTGCACCTGATGGTCATTATGAAGTAGAAGTCACATCAGGGGATTATTCTGTTTCTAAGGAAGTTGCACTTACCGGAAAAGTTACAGACATCAAAAGAGTATCAGGAAAAATAAGTGTAATAGAGAATCCTATTGTCTGGATATTCATAACATTACTTTTGGGATTTGTTACATTTATTGTATTTAAAAGAGGATACCAGAGAACTTTTGTAGGATACATTAAATCCAAAGTCAGAAAAAAAGGGAAGAAAGGAACAGGAACAAAAACAAAAGAGTCTGCCTTTGCCAAGCCCTTTCAGTCTTCAAAAAAAGCTCTCGTAAAGTCAGGAAACAAAGCAGAGTTCTCTCTTTCCATAAAAGGAGAAAAGCAAAATGTAAATGTTATTGCTCTCAATATAAAGAATATCAAAGACATCCAGACAAAAAAAAGCAATGCAAAAGAAACAATTCAGAAGATAGTTGACTTCGCAGAAAGCCAGAAAGCAGTAACATACGAAAGCAACAATATTTTATTCTTTATTATTTCCTCAATAAAAACAAGGACGTTCAAAAACGAGCCAGCAACAATTAAAATTGCACAAAAAACAAATGAAATACTTTCACACCACAACAGGATGTTTAAACAAAAAATAGACTTTGGTATTTCATTAAACTACGGAACAATAGTTGCCAAACAGGACAGAGAATCAGGAGTTTTCAAATTCATGAGTCTGGGGGCTCTTATGACAGCTGCAAAGAAAATTTCCTCTATTGCAGAAAACGATATTTTAATAAGCGAAAAAATGAACGATCATTTAAGATCTTATATAAAAACAGAAAAGCATGAAAAAGGCGGTATGGCGGTATTTTCAATAAAAGAAATAAAAACCGGCAACGAGGATTATAAAAAATTCATAAGAAGGTTCCTCGAAAGACAGGAAAAGGAAAAATCTGACTCAAAAAATCATAAAAAGTAATCTCATTTCTTTGACTTCTTTAAATTTTCTTCCTTTTTTTTCCTCTTTTGCAGCTGCTCCTCTTTCTTTTATTTTATGAATTTCCTCCTTTATAATTTCAAGGATATCTCTCTTGGAAAACTTTTTCTTAAGGGAATCATCTTGTAAGAATCTCAAAGCAATGCCTGCAGAAAATATGATTAGGCCAGAGATAAATAAAATCCAGAAAACAGTCCCTGTTTTACTAAAAAACAAACTAAGGAAAACTAAATAGATTTTTGTGACTCCTTCAAAAATATTTTTAAACCAGAGTAAAACAAATGAAGAAGACATCATCAGAGCTCCGATTATTAAGGGAGTATTTTGTTTTTGCCCTGTCAATAAGAAAATAAGAACAGTCAAAACAAGCAAAACAATAAGGGCAGAATTAAACTTTTCATGCCAGTAATCTCTTGCTTTTTCTGAAACAAGAAAAAGTGTTCCTTTCCACCCTATTTGTTTTTCCCTGAAAAGAGAGGAAAAAGAAAAATCCGGCGCAGCTTTCTTAAAACAGTCCCAGAAATTGCAGTCATATTCTTCGTAGTAAATATGATTCACTATGTTTGAAATTCCTGATTCAGTCAAAGCCTGAGGATTTTCATCAAGCTCATCAAGCAAACTGCAGGGAATAACAAAAACATAACCGCCTGCTGAAAAAACGTAAGACACAGGTAAATCTTCAGAAGACTTTTGAACATCAGAAGCATTTTGATTTTGTAAAGTATCATTTTGACTGTTTTGAAGTGTATAACTCTGATTGCAATGATCAACCATAAACTCTGAAGCCTTTTCCATTTCTTTAGTCAGATTAAAGTCTTCTTCAATAAGATTGAACTTTCCATCAGTTAAATTTTCTGCAATCACAGGAAATTCCTTCTCAACGTTTTCATATTTCAATGAAAGGGATATTGTAAGAAAAACACACCCAAAAATGAGCATTACAAAAAACACAACAGAAACAATAAACAGCAAACTTCCTTTAATAAATCCCATAAAAAATAAAAGCTGGAGGTGTTTATAAATTTTGATAATAAGAAAATCAACAAAAACCTTTATTAACTAACTTGACTTTTTTTAGAAATGGAAAATAAAAAAGAGGTTTCAGCGGTAATAAAGGAAAAAAAAGAAAAGATAAAACACCCTGATTTCATAAAATGGTTTTCTGAGCTTGATAAAAATTCGGGAAATGTTGCAGGGGGAAAAGGGGCAAATCTTGGAGAAATTTACAAACTTAAAATTTCTGTTCCGCAGGGATTTGCCGTCACAGCACAGGCTTATAACTATTATATAAAAAAAGCATGTCTCGATGAAAAAATAAAAGAAATTCTCGGGAAAATTAATTATGAGGAAACAGACGAGCTGAACAGGTTTACAAAAGAGATTCGCGAAATGATAGAAAAAGCCGCAATGCCTCCTGAAATGGAAGAAGAAATTATTGAAGCTTACGAGGACTTGGGAGCAGAAGAAGCCGGATTAAAGGAGCAACCAGCTTATGAAATTATCAAAACACCTTCAGTATCTGGAGAACCTTTTGTTGCTGTCCGAAGCTCAGCTACAACAGAAGACCTTGCAGATGCAAGTTTTGCAGGTCAGCAAGAAACTTTTTTAAATGTAAAAGGAAAAAAGCAGCTTTTGGAAAAAATAAAAGAATGTTTCTCTTCACTTTTCACGCCGCGGGCAACATATTACAGAAACAAAAAAGGATTCAAGCACGAACAGGCAAGCCTTTCAGTCATTGTCCAAAAAATGGTTGATTCTGACAAGTCCGGAGTTATCTTTTCAAAAGACCCTTCTATGAAAAAAGACGATGTAATTATAGAAGCTGTATTTGGTTTGGGTGAGGGAATTGTCTCAGGACAGATTTCGCCTGACAGGTATGTTCTCTCCAAACCAGAATCAAAACAAGGCAAGGAATCAGAATTAAAAATTAAAGAAAAAGAAATTGGAACAAAAAAGATTGCCATAACCCGTGACTCCTCTGGGAAAAAGCAAGTCGTGAAACTTAAAGAAGAAAAATCAAAACAGCAGGTGCTCAAGGAAAATGAAATAAAAACTCTTGCTGAAATTGCCTTAAAGCTTGAAGACCATTACAAAAAACCCCAGGACATTGAATTTGCAATTGAGAACAATGAGATTTACATTGTGCAGACAAGACCAATAACAACTCTTGAGAAGCGGGCAGAGGCAGGTACTATAAAAGAACTTAGCGGTGAAGTCATACTAAAAGGGCTTGCAGCATCTCCTGGAATCGGCTCTGGAAAAATCAGGATAGTAAAAAATCTTGACGATTTAGGGAAAGTAAAGAAAGGAGATATCCTTGTTACAGAAATGACAAATCCAGATATGGTTGTAACAATGCAAAGATGTGCAGCAATTGTCACAGATGAAGGAGGACTCACAGCGCATGCAGCAATAGTATCAAGAGAAATGGGAATTCCTGCTATTGTAGGAACACAAACAGCAACAACAAAACTCAAAGAAGAAGAGGTAATTACTGTCGACGGCTACACAGGAAAAGTATACAAAGGAAAAGTTGCTGAAACTGCCCAGAAAGAAATCAAGAAAGTAACTGCTGAAACAAAAACAAAACTTAAAGTTATAATTGACCTTCCGAGTTTTGCGCAACGTGCTGCAAAAACAGGTCTGAAAAGAGTTGGTCTTGCAAGACTTGAAGGAATAATTGCTGAGTCAGGAAAACACCCCCAATATTTCTTGCAGAGTAAAAATATGAAAGGATACGAGGAGATTATCTACAAAGGACTCAGTGAAATAGCAGAATATTTTGAAGAAATCTGGGTAAGAACATCTGACATAAGAAGCGATGAATTCCAAAATCTCGAAGGTGCTTCAAAAGAAATAGAAACAAATCCAATGTTAGGAATGCACGGTATAAGATATGGCTTAATACATCCTGAAATTTTAAAATCAGAATTAAATGCAATGAAGCGTGTTTTCGAGAACGGAAGCAAGATAGGCATCCTAGCACCACAGATAATCTCTGTTGAAGAAATCAAAAAAATAAAATCGTATATCAATGAAATCGGATTCAGCCAGGCAAAAGTAGGAGTAATGATAGAAACACCTGCATCTGTTCAGGTTATAAAAGAACTCTGCGATGAAGGCATAGATTTTATTTCCTTCGGAACAAATGACCTGACCCAATATACCTTAGCTGTTGACAGGGGAAATGAACAAGTCCAAAATATTTACAATGAAATGCATCCTTCTGTCCTCCACCAGCTTGAATATGTAATAAAAGTCTGCAAGGAAAAAGGTGTTGAAACAAGCATCTGCGGTCAGGCAGGAAACAGGAAAGAAATGGTTAAATTCCTTATTGAAAAAGGGATAGACAGCATAAGTGTAAACTCTGACATGGCTGCAGACATTGCTTCTTATATTTCTGAACTTGAAAAAAAACCGGAATCTGGATTGTCTAAAGATGAACAAAAACCTGAAGAAGCGAATGAACCAAAACCTCTTCCTCCATATACCGGAGAAAAAACTCTGGAAGAAAATGAAAATAAGATTGTTAAAGAAGAAGCCCCAACGATAAAGGGAGCAGAACCTCTTAAAGAGATAGAGGAAGAACAAAACACAGAACCAGAGCTGGGAGTTATAAATGAGGTAAAAGAGAACATAGAAGAAGGAGCAGAAGCAATAGAAGAAATTGTTGAAAAGGTTGAAGAAGCTGTGGGTGTGAAGCCAAAAGAAGAAGAAAAGGAAGAAAATGTTCTGGATATTTTTTAAATATTAAATATTAGTATTTAGTCTTCTGCCAAATATTTATAAATAAAAAACACCACTAATATACATGGCTAAGACTTCTAAAAAGAAAAAGGGCACAGCTAAAAAAAAGAGGAAGAGAAAAGCAAAAACTGTAACAGTAAAAAAGACAAAAAAAACAACCAGGAAAAAAAGAGGTTCGACAAAAATAAAATATGAATCGGTAAAAGAAATAAGATTGGACAGAGTACTCACAGATAATTTCGTTGCTCTTCAAAAAGTTATGGTAAATCTCTCTAAAAAATTTGATGATCTTTCAGGCGAAATCTCAAAACTTCTTAATTTATTTGAAATTTCTGCTCAAACTCTCGCAAAAAAAGATCTGGAATCAGGAGGAGATAGCAAAGACACAAAAAAAATTCTTAAAAACTGGATACTATTTCCAAGCATGCAGGTCTGATTGGGAAAGGATTAGCTCTGATTCATGAACAAGGTAAAGAAGGAAGAGAGGAATATGAAGAAAGCTTCCCGGAAATGCAAAGATATTCTCCCCCCCAGGTTCAGAGACCAATGATGCTCCCCCCTCAAAGACCTATGAAACGCCTTCCTCCAAGACAAGGATTCTCTGAACAAGAAGACCACATGCACATAGAATCAAATGAAGAAAAAACTAATGAAAGAAAAAATTCTTTTTGATTAAAATGCTCAATCAAACGTCGAAAGGCTTTAGAAAAGTCTTCATTCTTGAATTCACGAAAGAGCTGATAAAAAATACTAAAAAATACAGAGAACTGACAATAAAAAGAGAAGTAAAAAGAATTCTTAAGGATGAATCTCAAGAAAAAAAATACAAAACAGAAAAGATAATAGAAAAGAAATTACCTCCGAAAGAAAAATTAAAAAAAATAGTTCATGAAAAGCTTAAAGAAGAGAATAAGAGAGTATTTCAGCTAAAGAAAGAGGAAACTCCTTTAATTGGTTCTATTGAAAACATAAAAAAAGAATTTAAAAAAGAGCCTAAATACCCTGTTAAAATACCCGCAACTAAGAGACCTTCTCATTCTTTTCTACCTCTTAGAATTTCAGAACCCCCTCTTCCGGAAACAGTCAGATACATAAGACCTGTGCCAACTCATAGAGAAATTGATCTCGGAAAATTAAATCCTCTGATAAATGATCCTTTTGTAAAGATAATAGAATGTTTTGGTCCTGATCAAAAAATCTTTGTCTCTGGGACAATGGGCCGTAAAAGTACTCCCATCATACTAACAAAAGAAGAAATTGATGATGTGATAAAAAAATTCTCAGAATCTTCAAGGATTCCTGTCCACGAAGGAATACTCAATATTGCTTTTGGGAGACTGCACTTATCATCAATAATTTCAGAGATCACCAGTCCAAAATTTATTATAAGAAAAATGCTTAATCTTCCTCCTAAATTTTAAACAGACCACTCTCCTAAAAATTCATCCCTTTTTTCACCTGGTTCCTCTTCATGCGAAAGGGTCATTGCAATGTCTTTAAGAAATTTGATTCTGTCCCTTTCCATAAAAGACTCAATGATTTCTCTGTTTAAGTCAAGGTCATAAGAACGAATCATCTTGTAATCTGCAAGCTCGTATTTCAAAACAAGGAGATTGTTCTTTTCCTTCGCCTCACTGACATTCATAGTTATATTCTCTCCAAATTCCCTGAAAAGGATGTCTCTTTCTGAATCACTTAGTTCAATAACTTCTGGTAAAAAAATCATTTTTGTTTCATTAATTTCTGTGATATTCTCTCCTATTCCGCCCTCCTCTACTATTGCTAAGAAAGAAAATACTTCTTTTCCAGAACCGGGCTCAACAATTTTTATCTTCAATTCCCCCAGCACAAAAGTCATATTCAGATCAGAAATATTAATAATTAAATCAGTGCCAGAAAAACCTTCAGCGATTTCAGAATAATTAGTAGAAACAATCACTTTGCAGTCTTCAATTTTTAATTCAATATCTTCTTCAGATAAATTTTTTGAATCTGTCCTGACACTTCCTGGTTCAATCACCACACTCTCCAGCCCTTCTCCTTTTTCAAAATTATGAACAAAATCCTGATTAAAAGAGACTTCTCCTGGAATAACCACAGAATTTTCAGTTGCATAACCAGTTGTTCTTAAACTCAAAAAAAAGCCAGAAATAATCTTCGCGATTTTTAAAATAAGCATCTGATTTTCAGTCTCTGAAATTGTTTCTCCTGTTAAAGGAGCTTCACCACTCTCTTCACCAGCTTCATTAACTTCATCCTCTTTAGATTCTTTTTCAATTACCTCATCAGTTTCAGTCTCTTCAACCTCGCTTTCACTAGTTACAACATCCTCGCTATTTTCGCTTTCTTCAGTTTCTTCAGTGGTCTCATTTGTTTCATCATTAGATTCATTTTCTTCAATAGTTTCATTAGCTGTTTCCTCTCCTCCGCCAGTCGCCTGACCGCTTTCATTATCACCCATAGTTTCGTTAATGATTTCAGTGATAGTTTCGTTAATGGTGATATTGGTTTCAGTTTCTTCGGTATCTTCTTCAGTGGTCTCATTTGTTTCATTAATCTCAGAAACTTTCTTTCCAAATTCAACAATCAAATCAAAATAAACCAAATGAGGAATTTCCTTCTCAATAATTTCTGAATCATGTATTAAATCCTTTAAATAAAACTCTGAAATATTTCCCCCATTTTCAAAAATGATTTTTGATGTCGCCGGAATAAAATCTTCTTCCTCTAAAGAAAGATTCAAACTACCCTCAACAATTCCTTTTTCTAAATAAGAATAATTCACATCAAAATCAAGAACAGCCCTCCCCGTTACTTCGCCTTTAAAGTTTCTAAGAAAAAAAACAAGCGTTAAAAAAACAAAAATTCCTAAAAGAACCAGAGAAATTTTTTTGTAATTTATTTCCCTCTTCTGAGGACCTATATACTCTGACACAACTTTTCCATCAACCCTTTTGCTATGATAAACATATGGTCCGTAAGTTTTACCACCTCTCTTAATATATTTCTTATAAGCCATCTTAATGTGTAGGGTAACTACAAAAAGAGAAAATAAATAATATATTTAAAGGTTTCTTAGAAAAAATAAGCATTCATATTTATTCATCTCAGGAAGTTCCTGTCGATTGATTCTCTTCAAATAACTCAGGGAATCTGTCAGGGAAACATTCTATAGCTACAAGATACCTAACTTGTGTATTCCCTTGCTCATCCTGTCCAACAGGCAATATAATTGGCTGTTGCTGACACTGGACTGCTCTTTGTGCAATATCCGCGATAGCATCATTATATCCAAGACTAACATAACCACTAATTTTTGGCCTTACCAAAAAAGTATAAGCAACAATAGAAGCAAGAACTACAATTACTGCAACCAAGATAGCTATAGTAACTTTTGTTTTTTCAGCCATAAAGAAATTTAAGCATACTTCCTTTAAAAACTTTGTGTGATTCTAGTTTATGGATACCTTAATCCGCTGTTGTAATCTCAACCAGAGTTGTAACATCGCCCCATGTAGAATTTCCTGCGATAGCGTCACTACTTGCTCTCAATAGAACAGAAATAATATCTCCTGCTTCAAAATTGACAACATCAACAGACTGGACTGCATAATCTCTTTTTACTCCTGAGCTCACTGTACCAATCAAATTTCCAAACCCAACTCTCTCACCGTTTACATAAACAACAATTTCTAAATTTCCTGAAGATTCTTCAAATACCTCAAGATTTGTTGAAACAGCTGTAATGCTGCCGTCATGAACCATGACATACCCTTTTTCCAGACTTGTTTCAACCTCTGTTGCTGTCTTCAAAAATCCAGAACCAGACATTATTCCTGAGTAACCAAAATTCAAGAGCATTGAAACTTTAGATTCT
>Ga0315539_1001167_pt1 | contig 19525 bp, 31 predicted proteins | sample SalMarSW160150MG_FD_203097 | JGI IMG/M metagenome (GOLD analysis project Ga0315539, IMG submission 203097) | Salt marsh sediment microbial communities from the Plum Island Ecosystem LTER, Massachusetts, United States - Salt Marsh Sediment SW1601-150 ... | reverse complement strand
TGTAAATTGGGGTTGAACTTGGGCGCCGAAAGGCGCCGCCCGACCCGCCGCCAGCTCCCCGCTGGCGGCTTTTTCTGTCTCATTTCGTGCCATCATACACCTCCGTAGATTGCCCGGCATGCGCCGGCGCATCGCCTTGGTCGGCGGGCGGGAAAAGCCCGTGCCGTTGGGCCTCCTGCAATAACATCCGCCGCGCCAACGTTGATGCTGGCAATTGCTCGACCTCTGCCAGCCTGTTGATTGCTGTACGTTCCACCCTGTGTAGCCGGATTACGAGCCTATCGGTTCGGTACATCTACCACCTCCCTGCGCCCGCCCAACAAAAAGAGGGCGCTGTTGCGCCCTCATTATCCCACCGCGTGCACGGTATGTCTATGATAGTGATGTCAGAAAATATCAGGAATTTTGTCAGATTATATCACTTCTCCGCCTTTACTGTGTATGGCCGTGCTCAGCATCGTACTTCCCTTTTAGATTCGCAATGTGGCCGCGAGAGTATCCCGTGTCATCGGCCATATCTTCCAAGGTGTACTTGCGTTTCGTTTTCTTCATCTCGTAGTAGTACGCAAACCACGCATCCCAACCCCTCTGTGTTTTACGCTCAGGCTTGGCCGGCTTCTCTGGCTTGCGCGGTTGTTCCTCCTCAGCCCGGATAGGTTTGCATCCCACCGCTGTACTGACTCGCACCGCCCTGTCAGCCAGCCTCACTACTTCGACCTGTGCCTTCTCATCGCCGTCGTGAAATGCCTTCAACACGAGTTCAAGCCTATGGCCATCTGGCAGTTGTGAGCGAATCTTCAAAGCCCGCCCAAGTATGTCGTCCAACTGCTGTGCCGATTCCGGATCATTGTATGTCTTCATCCTCCATACACAATGCAGGGCCTCCGATAGCAGTGACTCTGCCACTGATAATGGATCCACAGGATATGCACGTTTCCGCGCCTCGACCACCATCTCTAGAGTAGCGGCTCTGCCCTCATTGCCCGCGCCCTCCCCGGCGGCCGGCTTTTTCTGAGAAACAATATCTCCCTCAACTTCCCCGTTGAGCACGCGTGTTCCGGTTCCCCTCGCCTCTACCGCCACACACGATTTTGGCCAGCGCAGTCTTATATCCCTTCCCAACTCTTGAAAGTAGTCCGTCACCGCCGGTTCTTTACATTCGACGGTTACCTCTAATCGCTCAGAGCCAAGCGGCAACATTCTAAACCTGATTAGCCAGGAGGCTGTTGGGAGAGTATCTGCCGCATCTCCGCCTTCCTCGGGCAGGAAGACGTGGAGGCCCCTCATCTCCAACCAGGCATTGATAGGGAGTGGCCGAGGAAAGCGCACCGGCTCCAGGGTGTAATAACCACTGCGATAGCCATCGCGTGCGGGCATCGGGAACCGGCGCAAGACTACTTCTCCTGTGTGTCCCTCAAGCCACACAGCAAACCAATACGGGTTCGTATCCTCCAGGATGAAGGTCTCTTTCTCTATCACAAAAGCCTCCTCCTCTTGACGGCGGCGGCCTGTTGTGCTATCCTATCCTCGCCAGGCCGCCGCTTCCGGTCTGGCCATCGCCCTGGACGCTTCCACGTCGCAGGGCGTCTTAGCGTCCCGTGAGTTCCCTCAACAGTTCATCCCGCTCCAGCCCCAGGCGCTGATCGCTCGTTGCTACTAGGGACACCCCTCGGAGGCGGTGATTACGACGGTGAAGGTCACCGGCCCCGGGCTCGCGTCAGCAGTGGGCGTCCAGCCGAAATCGAGATACCCGGTCCCATCGTACTCCACACACCTGTTGTAAAGCGTGTGTTTAACGACTGCGACGTCGGGCCGGCCAGACAACACCGACCAGTCATCCAGGAAAATCTCGGTGCTGCTTTCATTTCTTACCCAGATTGCACAGCCGTTGGTACCGCCGGGTATTGCCTCACCACAATAGGCAGATAAGACTCGAAACGTGCCGGCGCCACTGGGCTCGATCACGACGCCGAAGGCATAGCCGGTCTTTGCCTCCTGCCACGCCGCGTAGCCGCCAACGGCCACGATCAACGTGACCAGGAGGGCCAGCAGCACGGCCACTGTAGCCTTGTGACACATTTTTTACCTCCTTTCTTTCACCGGTCTGTGTACATAGCCAAAACGAAAGCCCACCCCGATCTTGCCAGGATGGGCTTGCTTTGCTATACTTCTCCTCACTGGGGCGTTATGCCCGCCCTGGTCGTTGCCCTGGACGGTTCTACGTCGCAGGGCACTCTTATTATAGCACGCCGCCTCGCCCGTGCCAAATCCCGCCTCTCCCCTCAGTGATCCTTGCTTCTACGCCCGGTTCGCACGGTCGGGGCGGCGGGCTATGCGTCTGTTAAAGGTACAGTGTCTCGCGGAAAAGGTTACTCGCCCGCCCGCGCCCCCAGATCAACCGGTGCCGGCAGATCCAGCGTAGCGGGGTCAATCCCCAGGGCGCTGGCCAGGTAGAGCATCCCGGTCACCCAGCCTAACTTAAACTGCTGGGGGACCTCCCCCAGGTTCAGCGTCGCATACTGAAGCGCCACCGCGTGCCTGAAGTCCTCAGCCGTGAATGTGTCTTTGTCCTGCATCTGGAATACCTCCGTATGGTCGTGGCCCGCGCCCTCCTGGGCGGGGATCTCAAAACGGGATGAAGTCAGATACCGTAACCTCCAGGTCGAGTTCGAGGTTGAGATATCGTTGCGTGGTCGCCACGCTCGCGTGTCCCAGCAGGATACTAATCTGCGTGATGGGCACCCCGGCCTCGTAGCCCAGTTGGGCGTAAGTGCGCCGCAGATCGTGGGGGGCCAGGTCGGGCTTGCCGATCATCGCCCCGCGCTTCTGCACGACGTTGAAGATCGCTACGGGTGATATGCTGCCTTTCGGCTCCCTGCTCCGTCCCAGGCTTCGCACGATGCGGCCCTCGTGGCCCACCCGTTTGCCCCATTCGTCCAGGGCGTTGGCCAGCCGGTCGGAGATGGGCACGACCCTATCCTTCGCCCCCTTGCCCTCCACGTCGAGCACGGTCCTGAAGCGGTCGCCTACCGGTTGCAGTTTCACGTCCTCGAAGCGCAGGTTCGCCAGTTCCTCTCGTCGTAGGCCGGCCCCCACCAGCAGCCCCAGCACCAGACGGTCACGCTGGCCCACGATGCCATCCCCGCAGGTGGCCAGCAGCGCCTTGACCTGGGCCTGTGAAAGCCACGTATGCGCCTTCTGTCCTTGGGGGGTCTTGACCTTGACGGCCTCCTGGAGGGCTTCCAGTTTCATTAGCCTGGCCCGAGCAGCGTCCACGGTTTCAGGTGTCACCGTCGCCTTGATCACTGTGCCCAGCCTGTCGGTGTACAATCGTACCGCTGCCTTCAGATGTGCGCGGTCGGTGTTGCTCACCGTCTCGGCGTAAGTGGCCAGCGTTACCGCGTCGAGCAGGTCACCGCCGGCTTCCAGGTAGCGGGTGACGGCCGCCGAGTATTTGGCCTTGGTTGACTCGGCCAGGTCGGGCGACAGGTCGATCATAGTCAGCACGTCGGGCGCCACGATTGCCAGTTCTGTGTTCATTTTAGCCCCTCCAATACTTACGGAAATACGTGTTTTCGTCAGTGTACCGCAGTTGGACACGGGCCGTCAAGCCGCCCCGCTGGGGCGGGCCTGGTACACCCCTGTGAGTACGCGCGTACTCAAAAACCCGAAAAACCCGTTCGCTTTTCGTTCGCTTTTCGTTCGCTTTTCGTTCGGCTCTATCGAGCAGTGTCTTCGACACAGCGGATCGCGTCTGCCCCCCACCGTCGCCGGTGAGGATCAGCGTTCCCCGCCTCTCAGCGTACCATCCACGTGGTAGAACAGACCGCCCTCGCTCAGGTAGTGCTGCCGCAACCACTCCGACAATTCGACCCCGGCCACGTCCCGCTCGTCGTCGCCGAACACCGTCACGACGAACGTCCGCCGCCCGCGCAAGTGCCGGTTGCTTTGCCACTGGCCCCAGCACTCCTCACGTCCGGCCAGCACCGCAAGCGTGTGACCTTCGCAGTCCTCGATGAAGCCGCCGCGTGTGACTACTCTCACGGCGGGGTTGCCGCGCAGCAGGTAGTACGCTCGCCGGCGTTCCGCATCGTGCTCCTGGAGCGCCAGCAGGCCGGCTCCCTCCCGATCTATGTGTAACGTGTACTCTGGCATAGTTCCTCCTTGCGTCGTCCGTCTCGTGGCCTCCCGACCTGGCCCCCGCGACGAGAGCGGGGCTGTTGCCATTATGCTGCCCCCTCGGCCAGCAACCCGGCCGCTTCAGCCAGCGCCTCGATCAGGTGGCGTATCTCCCCAGGCCAGAGGATCACTACGCCGGCCTCGTTGTCGCGGTCGCCCGCCAGGTCTCGGCTTCGCAAGAGCACTAACCCGACGTCGCCTTCGCCGCCCGGGTACCATACTTCGAGTTCCAGATCGTCCGTCACTTGAATTGTCCTCATCGCCGTATCCTCCTACTCCCACCCACGTATCTCCGACTAAAATAGCCCACGCTGCTCGTCTCGCTTCTGCCCCCCACCGTCGCCGGTGAGGGGCAGTACCAGACAGTCAGTCGCCTTCCACCGCCCACACTGCGCGAAGCGCCCGCGCCATCACGTGAAGCAGGTCGCAGGTCACGTCCTTGAGTCGCGTCAGGTCGCCGGCCTCGCCGCTCCTGGCGTCCTCGGCCGCCAGCGCCGCCCGGTACAGCGCCTCGGCCAGGTCGCCCATCGCGATCGTCAGGTCGGCCAGGCCGGTGTCGTCAGACCGGTCGTCGAAAGCCGCCTCTGCGAACTCCACGCTGAAATCTCCCTCAGCACCTTGCATTTCGCTTGTCTTCAACTCTCCTGTATTGGTTGCAGTGTCTTCAACACAGCGGATCGCGTTGCAACCTTTACCCTCACTTTACCCTCATTTCACCCTACAACCGGCCGCACTGCAACAGGTTGCAAAGGGGGGTTGCAGAAGCCTTTCATTCGCTTGTCCATTAAGTACCCTAAAGGTAGCCTGACAGGTATCCAACAGGTAGTCTTCACTCAGGGTTGCCCTGCCTGCCGGCAGATGAGGTGAGTACGCGCGTACTCACCGCCTGGCTTCTGCCCCCCACGTCCTCCACGTGAGGGGCAGCGTGCCAGCCGGTCAGTCGCTCGTCGCGCGCACCTCGCACAGCGGGCCGTACAGCGTGCCGTCACTCATCACCGCAAGCCAAATACCGCGGTCGAGGTCTGATCGCATCTCTCGCACTCGCACTCGTCCCCGCGCAGATCGCCAGGCCGGTCGAGTCGAATGTAACCTGGACAAAGCACGCCGTCCTTTTGCTCTGTCATCGCTCACTTTCCCGGTATGATTGGCTCAAAGGCTGAGCAGCCCTCTTGCCGCAGGCCCAGGATGCAGCTGCGCATCGTGACGGGCAACGCACCGCGCTTGCGGGCGTATTCCTCGGCGTTGCGCGAAGCGCGACTGTAGCGGCAGCCGACGCAACTGCCGTATTGCTCTGCCGCGCTCAGGACGGCCCTCTCTACGCCGTCCAAGTCGTCCAAGTCTAACAGCATCGCCGCGCCGGCGTAACTCTCTGCCACGGCTACGACGTTGCTCAGTACCGCGCCGGCCTGATCGCCGTAGCGTTCTACCAATTCCTCTGCGTTCATCTTGTTTTGCCTCCTTCGTGTTCTGTGCTAAAATGCTCCTGGTGGCCCGCCTACTCTCGTGGTCAGCGGGCCACCGCCCTGGGCGGTCAGGCGCAAACCTGGCCGCCTCGCCTATGCCGTGTCACCGCTCAATAGCATCACCTCCCCTGTCACCGCCCTGTCACCGCCTGGGCGTCCCTGTCATCGCCTGTCACCCCTGTCACCGTATCACCGCCCCTCGTCGTCCTGGTAGGGGCAGCGTACAAAGCGCCAGCAGTTCGGGCGTTACCTTGCGCGGGTCGGTAGCGTGGGCGGGCGTGGTCAGCCACCCGCGCCGCTCCCACTGCTGGGCCAGCGTGGTCAGCCGCCGCTTGCTTATCTGCCCCGCAAAGTGAGCATACAGCCGCCCGATGATAAAAGCGCCGTTCAGTTCCTCGATTGCGTATTGCACCAGCGCCGTCTCCAGGTCATTGAGGGCGGGGCGCTTCGGTGTGGTCACCTGTTCGGCTATCTCAGCCGCCGCGCTCCCGTCCACCCGCAGCGTTTGTACCGTCTCCCACCGGCCACCGATGAAGGTCAGGGCCAGGCCGGGGCGGTCCAGGGCCTCGGCTCCCGACTTGCCCAGGATCACCCGCGACTCGACGTCGGTTCGCGTCTGAAAGGCTATGGCAGTCGGCAAGTTCGCCCGAATCTGAGGGTCGATCACCTTGCTACTGGGGCTCTGCGTGCCCAACACCAGGGACAGGCCGAAGGCCCGGCCCTTGCGGGCCACCTCTACCAGCGTCGTCATGGTCGGTGTCCTGGTGAAGTCTGCCGCTTCGTCTACCAGCAGCACCAGCAGGGGGATGGACTCGCCCTCGATGGGGTTGGCGTTGTAGTGCCGCCAGTCGGCCACGTCAGCAGCAGCCATCACCGCTTGACGGCGTAGCCGCTCGGCCTCCACCCGCTCGATGAGTTCCGCCGCCTCCTCCAGGTCGTGGGCGATAGGGGCAAACAGATGGGGCAGCCGCTCGTAGTCCGCGCCGAAGTCCACTTCCTTGGTGTCCACGATGGCAAACTGCACCTCAGAGGGCGTGTGCTTTGCCGCCAACTGTAGGATGATGGACTGCATCGCGTTAGTCTTGCCACTGCCAGACGTGCCGCCTATCAGGATCGCTCGATGGTCACCGGCCAGATCGAGGGTGACGGGGCCGCGCTTCGTGTGACCCAGGGTGATGGTGTAGGGCGGGGCGGGCAAGTGGTCATGCGTCAGGTAGATCACGGCCTCCACCCGCTTCCGCCGCGTCCCCGGCCGGCGGGCTACCGTGATAGCCAGGCCGCCGCCGTCGGAGACAAATACCCGCCGCCCCTGGAGGGCCGCCCGCCACTGCGCCCACAGCCGGTCATCCAGCCAGGTCTCACGGGAGATACCGGCCAGCCGTTGCATATCCAGGACGTAGATCGCCCGGTCGGGCAGCAGGAAGACGTCGGCCTCTGGCAGGATCGCGCCGCCCCGCCGGGGGCGCTCCCGCAGCAACCCGCGTTGGCCCAGCGTGCCGATCAGTTGTCGCCAGTAGATGATCGCTTCGTCGCTCATTGCTCCTCCTCCCAATCCGCCGCCAGCGCCTCAATTAACGGGGGCGGTAGAAAGCCCGCTTTCCCAGCCTGGTCCAGCCGCCGCAGTACCCTCACAGATCGCAGCCCTGGGGCCGGGGCCTGTGGAGGGGCGGGCAGCGCCGGGGACTGGCCTTTGTGTCCCGCCCCCAACTTCGGGCGGCTCGTCGCGTCCACCAACTGGTCGCGGGCCGTCGTGCGCTCCTCCTGGCCCGCAGACCGCAACAGCGGGGCCGCCACCTGCCCCGTAGGTAGCACCGTCAGGGCCGGCCCGGGCTGCCGGTCCAGGTCTACGAATGTATAGCCGCCGCCTTGCACCGGCACCGCCATCGGCTCGGCGTCGCCCAACACATTGCGCGGGTAGACTACGGGCCGCCGTGCCTGCTGGCGCACCGCGTAGACGATGAACGCCAGCAAGCCGGCGCCCAGGATCAGCAGGACGGCGGGTATCCCGTAATCGCGCCCGTAGCCCAGCACCGCCTCCCGCTGTTCGGCCTGGCGGGTCATAGTGGCGTGGGCCACCTGCACCGTCGCCTGGTGACTCTCTGCCGTCGCCGTCGTCCTGCCCTCCCAGGCTTGCCGCGTCGCCGTCGCCACGTCCGCCTTGTGCTGGGCCGCCGCCGTGGCCGCCACGTTGCGGGCCTCGGCGGTAGCCGTCGCCTCATAAGATCGTTGCTCGGCGGTCGCCTGAATCGAAAGCGCCTGGGCCGTCGCCGCCATTGCCATTGCCTGGGCCGTAGCCTGGGCGCACTGTGTAGCGTTTGCGGCTTGTTGGGTGGCCCACTGGCGTTGTTGCTCTAGTTTCTGTTGGGCCGCCTGCTGGGTAGCCTGGACAATGCCCACCTGGGCGGTAGCGTTCGCCGAACTTTGCGCCGCCTGCGCCGTAGCGTTGGCCGACTGTTCAGCCGCCACCGCCGTAGCGTTGGCCGCAGCCTGGGCCGCCTCCACCTCGATAGCGGAACTGGTAGCGTACCGCTCAACCGCTATGGCCTGGACGGTCAACTTGTCCGGGCCGTCCGGGTACTCGGTCGCCAGCCGCGTCAAGTCCCACGCCGAAGGGGTATAAGTGGCGTATTGCTCGCAGCCGCTCAGGGCCAGCAGCAGCGCCGCCGTCAGGATCACCGCACCTCCCACAATTGCAAGTCGCCTGGTCATCCCAGCACCTCCCAATCATCGGGCGGGAGAAGGCCGGCCAGCGGATCGGGCCGCTCCTCTTGCATCATCTCTATCATCCGCCGGAAGTCATCGAGAGTCGGTTGAGGGCGTTGGCTTCCACCCGGCAGCACGATGACGTTGCCGCCAGCGGGCATCGAGGGCCGCCGAGGGGCAGGCGGCAGCCGCGCACCCTGTAGCAGGGCGTACACCTGGGCCTGGGCCAGCGCCTCCCGCATCTTCTCCCGTCTCTGGTGGCGCTTCCACCACTGCCGTCCGATGGCCGCGCCGGTGACCGCCAGCACGAGGGCCAGGATGACGGCCAGCAGGAAGGCAATGATGGACGTTGCCGCCGAGGTCGCCGCCTGGGTGCGGATCACCGCCTGCTGCTGTGCGTGGCCGGTCACCGCCAGGGCCACTACCGCGCCCAGGGCAAAGATCGCCAGCAGTGCCACGATGGGCCAGATTAGTCGTTTCATCCCGCCACCTCCTCCCTGCGCTGTGCCATCACCCACGCATCCTGGCGTGCGCCGGTGTATTCACCGATGCACCTGGTCTCAGTCTCCGACCGCCGCCAGCCCGCCAGGTGACGGGCCTCGGTCGCGTTGTGGGCTACCACGATGGCCCAGGCAGGCGGGTCGTCGTTAAGGTGTCGAAGGTGATAAACTTTGAGCATTTGAGCACCTCCCAAATTGTGCTATACTTAGCCTGGGGGCGGGGGAAGGTGAGCACCTCCCACCCGTCCCCCCGCGCCTGGGGCGGTCCGGTCTCTCTGCCCCCGCCCTGGGCGCTCGCTCTCTGTTGGCCGCTAAGGGCCAGATTCCTTGCTACGTCCTGAGATACCTCCAAAACCTTAGCGGGCCTCTCAGTGCGCCCTCCGCTACCAGGTGCGCCACCAGGTGCGCCACTGGTGCGCTACTACCCTGGTATTGGTGCGCTACTACCCTGGTACTACTGCTGGTGGCGCACCAACCTGATCCGCTTGCTTTCATCGGGCTTTTCGCCTTAATCGTTGCCGCACCTCAACCACTTCCTCCACCAGGTCAAACTCGCCGCGCTCGTATGCTTCCACAGCAGCCGCCAACAGGTCCTCGATGACGGAGGAAGCAATGATGCCCTCGCCGTCCTTGCCGATGTGACCCTGAGCCTTGCAGATCGCCCGCAGCCGTCGAATGAGTTTGGGGGACAGGGTAGGGGCAATCTTCTGCCTGCCGGCCTCGGAGGGCATGCGCTTGCGCTTGCGTGCCTCGTCCCGCTTCGCCCGCTCTGCCGTCTCCCCCTTGCCCACTTCCGGCACTTCACCGGCCTCTTGCAGGGCTCGCCAGTCCTCGCTCAGTTGCCGGTCGTCGTCCTCAGCCATTGGGCCTCCTCAGTCTCACGTCAGCCACCAACCGCTCCAGGATTGCCTGCATCTCCCGCCTGGAAGTGTTCAGGCTCTCTCTGGTGGCCTGCACTGCCTCCGGCGTCACGTCCCAGATCGGGCGGGCCGTCCGGTACAATTGCGCCCACACCACACGTTGGGGCAGCCCGACGAGGCCACGCGGAGGATCGTAGTACACCAACAGTCCCAGGCCGTTGGCCCGTTTCCAGTCCTGGATCGTCCGCTTGTGCTTTTGGCTCGTGACCACTACCCGCGTAGGGATCAGCCCCGTGATGGTCCGGCCCAGGCCGTGCAAGTGTTGTCCTATCTTGACTATCCCGGCCTCGGTCGCGCCTTCCGGTATGCCCGGTACAAACACGTGGTCTGCCGCCTCCAGTACCGCCTCCTGGAGTTTGCCGGCGTAAGGGCCGGTATCCACGATGACGGTCACTCCCTTGCCGGTGAGAGGACCTAGCGCCTCGGCCAGCACCGCACCGGGGCGGGGGCGTCCAGGTTGCCACAGGTCGGCCTCCACCTCGCCGGTCACGTTGTAGCCGCGCAACAGCGCCAGGTTGGAATAGGCCGGGCAGGGGAACAGGTAAAACGTGATGGGCGGTCGCCGGTCGGCTCGCAGGAATAGCACCGCCCGCAGCAGTTCGGCCACGTCGTCGGCGGGCTCGATTCCCAGGAAATGGCTCACCCCGCCCTGGGTGTCCAGGTCCATCAATACGACACGATGCCCTCGGCGGGCCAGCCAGGTCGCCGTGTGGATCGCCAGGGTTGTCTTGCCGACTCCGCCCTTCTCGTTGCAGAAGCCAATGATCACCGCGTCGCCTCCTCGAATGATAGCGCCAGTTGTCGTGCGGCTCCTGCCGCGCCGTGGGCCGCCGGAGGGGCCGCGAATGCACCGGCCCCTCCGTGGCCGTTCAGCGGGCCGGCCAGCAGGATGCAGCCGGCCCGCACCACCTCGGCCGGAGCGTAGCCGTACTTGCGCTCAAATAGCGCCCGCACCCGGTCCAGGTCGCCGGTCAACGTGTAGCCCTGCCACTTGCCGCGCAGCAGCCGGCCGTTACTCTCGTCACCCATCGCCGCCCTTCCTTCGCCCCCGCCCCTCGCCCAGGTCCTCCCGCCAGGGGTTGTGCTTCTGCGCACCCAGGGCGTCCATACGGGCTTTGTACGCCAGAAGGCTCTCCTTGTTGACCAGCCAATCCCGCTGTACTTTGCGGGCCTCGATCCGGCCCTGATTGATCAGCCAGCGCAGGTATTTGACATTGTAGCCTGTCAACTCTGCCGCGCCGGTGGTCGTTAGCCACCCTTCAATCGGTTCGGTCATCGTCTCACCTCCCGCGATCATACCTGTACCTGTACCAGGCGCGCGACCAGCAGCGCCACAGGCACCAGGATGATAGGCCACAGGACCAGAATTGCCTCTCGCATTCGCTTGGACATCGCTCACTCCTTTCGTGCTCGACAGATCGGACACAGTGCGGGGCGTCTCCGGCCTGGTATATGGCCCCTCGCGCTGGAGTTCGACGTGGCAATTGCCGATCAGCCAGCCCACCCGCTCGCAGGCGTCTTGTGCAAAGGGGGCCTCCACCTCGTAGGTCTCCCCTGTGATTCTGTTCCTGACTCTGTAGCGTGGCATCGCTATGCCTCCTGTTGGGGTTTCGGTGGGGGCGCGATCACCGCCCGTCCCCGTTGCTACCGTTGCTGTCACTGTTCCCGTTACCGGCCATCAGCCGCGCTTGAACGTCAGCCACCCACAGCCGGGCCATCTCGTGAGCATCCTTTGGCTGGGCCTCCCGCTTCAGTTTCCCGTAAGCGTTGCGGGCGTGCTGCAGCGCCTTGAACGCGCCCCGCTCGTAGCCCCAGGCGATAGCCGTCTCCGCGTTGGGAAAGACCTCGGGGATCCCGTTCTCGATCCCCTCCTGGTCCGCCTCGCTCAAGCCGCTGTAGACTGCCTCCTCGATCTTCTCCGGCATCCCCCGCCAGCAGCCGGTGTCGTCCCACAGCGTCATCCCCGACCGCCCGCGCCTGGCCCACACCACCTCGACACCTCGCCGCTCGCCGTCCTGGACGATCTCCAACTGCATATTGATCGAGCGGGTCAGCCGGGCTAGTTCCGTCTGGCTCACGGTGGCCCGGGTCAGGGCCTTGCCCCTGGCGTCGCGGGCGTCCATCAGGTGGTAAATCCACAGCACGTCGGTCGCCCACCTGGTCACCGCATCCTGCAACTGCCGCATCGCCAGCGCCTTCGTGCGGAAAGCCACCGCCAGGTTCTTCTCCCGGCCGGCCTCCTTGTCCACCATCGCCTGGACCACCAGCGGAGTGATGATCGCCGTCAGGCTGTCCACGACGATGGTGGCCACGTCGCTATCTGGCATATTCCCGGCCAGGATCGCCGCCACCCGGTCGGGATCGGTGTTGTCGGTGGCCACGTCGCTCAGTTCGTACACCTCCCGCTCACCGGCCAGGTCGAGCACCTCCCTGGAGCGGTGATCCGCGTCCACCACCAGCAGCGGTCCGCGCATCTGCGTGGCAAAAGTTGACTTTCCCGAGCTCGGATACCCCACCAGCGCCCACAGCCGGGGCGGGTACTTCGTCTTGCTCATTTTCTTGAAAGCCATCGTCATACCTCCCTGCCAAAGATCGCTTCTAATGCGGTAGCCGGCTGCTCCGCGCGTTCCTCACCCTGTACCGCCGCCGCCAGCGCGTCCAGACCACCACCAGCGGGGTTGCCGTCTGCCCATCCGTCGCCCATCGCATCGCACAGCCGACGAAGGGCCGCGTCGAAGTCACCGGGTTGCAGTTCGCCGCCGTGTTGCCACCAGACGGTCAACTGGTCTTTCCATTCTGAGAGTGCATTGATCGCGTCAGTTGTGCTTTCAACCCACTCCACCATCATCCCGTACTTGTCCATCGCTGCACCTCCTCACCCTCCCAAGGCCGGCAGGGGCGCCAGGTCGAGCATCCCCAACCTGGTCGCCTCGCCGATCAGGAAGTCCCGCCGCTGGTCAGGCAGATACAGATCGGGGCGGGTCTCCCAGGTGGCCTCGACCATCGCCCACTGTTCGGGACTCAGGTGAGCCTGCAACCTCGCCGCCAGCACCTCCGCTTCCCTGCTGGCCGCCAGCCGCTCGTCGCGCCGCCGCTTTCGCAGATACCGCGCTCCCTTGCGCCTTGCCATTGCTACCTCCTCGTACAAACCGAAAGCCCCCGCCGGTCTTGCCTGGCGGGGGCCTCTCTGTTATACTTGAGGTAGCCTCCCGCGCCGTCTATGCCGGCGTTGGGGGTCAGCCCTCCGGTCGGTGTGTAAGCGCCGCCGGGGGACGTCTTGTCACTAGTGTCTATACTAGCAACTTGGCTGTTAAAGATGGGGCTGACTTTATAGCCCCCACACTAGTAAGTATACCACGAAAAAAGGGGCTTGTCAAGCCCCCCCAACCTTAAAATTCTCGACTAACTTCCCGTCGCCTTCTGCCGCGCTCCCGTCCTCCAGGGGTCGTGCTTCGCTGGGCCAAGCCGCTTCATTTCGTCAGCATAGTCTACCGCGCCTTTCTTGTCAATCCAGAAGATACCGCCCCGTTTGACGGCATATATCTTGCCCTCGTTTACCAGTTGGCGCAAGTACCTTACGTTGTACCCCGTCAACTCTGCCGCCTCCGCGGTCGTGATCCATTCAGTCATTGCCCCCGCCTATGGCTGTAACTGTTGTAACCGTTGTAACCACCTGTAACCGCTGCAACCGATCCGCCTCCCCCTGTTACCACTGTAACCGTTGTAACCGGTTTTGCAGGGGGAGAGGCCCATAGTGCGTACCGCGAAGTGTAGCAAGTGTAGCAAGTGTAGCGGTGTAGCAGTGTAGCACTATGCTACACTTCCCCGCCTATGGTCATAACACCTATAACTGCTATAACAACCTATAACTACCATAACCAACGAAAAGCCCCACCGGTGGGGTGGGGCGGTCGGAGAGAACATCCCGGCATCAGTCCCACCAGTGCAACACCTCTAGCAGCGCCTCCTGGAATTCCCGTAGACTGGCCTTCTCGATCAGCCACGTATCCCCTTCGCGCCTGGTGTCCAGCGCCCCATCCTGGATCATCCAGTGCAAGGTGTCCACATCGTGGCCCGACAATTCGCACGCCTCCCGGACCGTCAGCCATTCCGGGGCTGCTATCCAGGAGACAGGGGTGATCACCCGTCTCATCGGGAATTCCATTATCGTATCGCCGGAAAGCGCCACTTTCCGATTAGTGACCCGCACAGGACTCGAACCTGTAACCAAGGGATTAAGAGCGCCTCGATTTGCCATCTTCGTCACCTCCTAGCAGTTTCGCCACCGGGCTGTGGCGCCGGTGTTTCTCTTGCAACTCCCGAACGGTGAAGATCGCGTAACTGGCCTTCGTAACCTCCACGCTGCTATGACCCATCAAGTCGGCCAGCGTCGCCAGGTCGCCGCCGTTCATGAGGAACTCACGGGCAAAGAAGTGGCGAAAAGCGTGAGGATTCACACGCCCCTTCACGCCCGCCCGCTGCGCCCTGCGCTTGAGCATCTGCGCCACTCCGCTGGATGAGAGCCTGCCCCTCGCCCTCGGCCCCAGGCTCACAAACAGCCATGGCCCCTGGTGCTGGGAACGCATCTTCAGCCAGGCTTCCAACGCTTCTGCCGTAGGGCGATTGAACGGTGCGAACCGGGTCTTATCCGCCTTCTCCGTCAATACCGCCAGCCCAGCCTCTAAGTCCACATCTTGCACCCGCAGGCCGCACAGTCCGCCCACTCTGCAACCCGTGTCGGCCAGGAAAAGCAGGATCGCCCGATCACGCAGGTCGGCCACGCTCTCACCCTCCGTAGTGGCCAGCAACGCCAGGAAATGCTCCAACTCGATTGCCTTGGGCTCCCGCCGCTTCGGTCGGGGCGTCCTGATTCTCCGCGTCGGGCTGATCTCAATTACGCCCTCCCCCTCTAGCCAGTTGAACAGCCGCTTGGCGGCTCTGACGTGACCGGCGACGGTGAATGGGGAGAGGCCGCCCGGTCTCTCCTGATGTTTGGGGTGGTCGCGCCAACGGGTAGGTCGCTCCATCAGGTGGACGATGTAGCGCCGCAAGTCGCCGGTGGTGACTTCCTCCACCGGAACGTCTCCCAGGAAGGCCACCAGCGGCTTCAGTTTCCGGCGGTAGCCCTTCACCGTCTCCTGGCTCCGCCCCTCCACCCTGGTGCTTATCAGCAGCGCGCCTATCGCCTCGGTGAGTAGCATCGTTGCTTATCAGTCAAACAGTGTCAATTGCTCGTAGGCCAGTGGCTGTAGCCCGGCCACCCAGAGGGTGACGCGCTCAGGGGGAATGTCCAGTTGCTCGGCCAGGTCAACCCCGGCCGTCCGCAGCCACCGGCGCGCCGGCGCCGCCAGTCCAGGATCACTCGCCTGGGCATCGAGGGCGGCCCTGGCCATGATCGCAGCAGCCACCCGCCGATAGTTCGCATCAGTCACCATCGTATCCGTGCCCATTCTCTCCCCACAGAAACTCCAGCACCGCCCCCGCGCTGTACCAGCCACCCCACACATCAGGGACCGCCAGGCGGGGATCGTCGCCGGCCGTGTCCCGTGCTGCCCGCAGCAGCAGCGCCGCCAACAGGCGGCGGTCAGGGCCGGTCGCCACCCCCGTCCTCCTCGATGATCTGCCGGTACGCAGGCCGCGTTGGCACTTCCCACTCGCCGCTCTCTATAGCATCCAGGCCGCGTCTCAGCAGGAAGTCCACCAACTGACCCGGCCACACTCGCAGCCTCTCAGCCGTCGCCTCGATCCGGGCCACAATCTCAGCATCCAGCCGGTAAGTCCTGGCCTTCTTTTCAACCTGCCTGGTGTGTGTAACGCGGTGATATACCGATTTCGCCATCCTTTAGCCTCCTGCTGCCGAAAAAATTTCCCTGAGCACCTGACTTATGACTTACCTTTCACTCTCCTCTCAACCCGTCAATCCTTCCCCCACACCCTCCTGCACTCCCTCTATCTTTGTCACCGCCGCCGCCACCGCCGGCCGCAACCGCTCCAGCGCCTCCTCTGCCGCTCTGCGCGAGGGGAAGCCCCACGCCAGGATGTACCGCCGGCGCGCATCGGGAGCCCGCTCCTCCAGCAGCCCGGCCCGGATCGCCGCCTGCTCGGCGGGCATGTCAGCCCATACGTACCACGTTGGGCAGTCTCCCCTCTTCGCCCCAGTCCTCCTCACGATCACAACTCCCCCCATCCTCCCGCCAGTCAAACAACTCCGTCTCCCAGTGGTCAAAGCAGGCATCGTAGGCCTCCGCACGGCTCAGCCCCTTCCCAAACATCTGCGTCCACATCTCCTCGGTTGCCGCCGCCCACCCGTCTACGTAGCCCCGCCGGTACTCCTCCTCGCGCATCTCCTCCGGTGGCAAGTCGGGCAGCGCCAGTACCTGGTCCGCCGTCATCACCCCGAGGGGAACAAGTTGCCTGTCATTCATCTGGTCACCTCCTGCACCTCCACTCCATCGAGCCCGACTGCCCTCATCGCCTCCACCACCTGGTCGTACTCGGTGTTGAGGCCATCCCAGTGCGCCAGCAGCCGCTCCGCCTCGGCATCGTCGCAGCCGGTGGCGGCCGCCAGTACCTCCAGGCCCCGCTCCAGGCGGGTCACCAGTTCGTGCCGCCGCTGCCCCAGCGCCAGAGCCACAGCGACTCGCAGTTCGGCGCGATTGTAGGTGGCCACGATCCGCCCATCCCGCCGCTCCCAGCGGCCATCAGGAACGCCCAGGGGTGTGTCGCCCGGCAGAGAGAGGGTGATCGTCTTCCAGGTCGGGACCTGGGCGGGGGTGGAAGCGTCTCCCGTCCCCCGCCGGTGTTGTGCTTTCAATTCTGCCAACGTCGCCACCGCCTATCCTTCAAAATGCAAATCGAATAGGGGGATACCTCTAAAAGCTGCCATAGCTGCAAAACCTGCCATAACCTGCAAAACCTGCCACGAATTCGGTCTTTTTGTGGCAGCTTTGCAGCTTATTGCAGCTCTTGCAGGTATGGCAGCTTTTCAGAGTAACCCCACTTTCAAAATGCAATTTGCTTATCCTCCTCACCACCACCTATTTTTTCTCCCGGTATCTGCACGTCGTACCGCTGTAGAATGTCCAACACGCCCACCTGAGTGATGATATATGTGCTGCCCGCGCTAGTGCGCTCCCGCTGAAAGCCGAACTCCCGCAGCCGATAACCAACCCATTGTGATGTGACCCGTGCGTGATCATCCACATCCATAAAGTCGGCCATCGCGCCCCTCACCTCTTTGGGCATCACGTGGGTCTTGCCGATGGTCGCCAGTTTATACAATGCCAGCACCACCGCCGTGCGCCAGTCGTCCAGGTTGCCGATCTCCGCTTGGGCCGCCTTGCACCTGGCATACTCCTGCACCGGCGCCAGCAACCCATCAGCACCGCAATCGTCCAGGTAGGTCGCGATAGCCAAGAGGGGCCGCCACAGTTCGGCCTGGCGGTTGTTCAGCCCCTCTGCCCCCGCCCCACGCAAGTAGCAGTCGCGCACGCCGGTGAAATGTTGCAATGCGAAGCAGTAGAGACCATGCCGCGCCCTGGCCCAGCCTTCGCCGTACTCGGAGACGACCAGGTTTCCCTTCGGCCCAGCGGTACGCAGCATATTAATCAGAATGCAGCGGCTTTCCAGAACATCCTCCAACCCCCGGATGCTGGCGATCATCTTCGGCCCGTAGACCTCAAACTCGACGACCTTGTGATCGTCCCCCTCGCAGCGGATCGCGGGGCTGCCCCGTTTGTAGCCGGCGTTGAGCAGCAACCGCAGGTCGGCAGCGACTGGATCCTTCGAGTTGCTCAGCCGCTCGGCCTCATCTATGCCCAGCATCCCCCGTGTTGCCTGCACGACTCGAAAAAGCGAGGCAGGCGACATATTGCTAGATACACGGGCGTTGAAAGCCAACTTTGCCACAATGCTCAACGTTTTCGTCTTGCCGCTGCCCTTTGGCCCCATCAGCCCCATGTATGGGAACGCCTCAAATAGCGGGTAAAGGTAGGTGCCCATCGCCCACAACGCTAACACATCGGATGTACCCTCGTCGCGGAAATCTATATACCCATCCAGCAGTCGCTCGGTCTCCAGGTAAACCTCGACCGGATCAGGAGTGTTCCCTTCCAGGTAGGCTTGTATGTCAGAGTACTCCCAGCGCGTCACATTCCCCAGGGCGGTCGGTGGATCGCGCAGGACAACCGTCCGCCCGCCGATGTCCACCATCCGCTCGCCATCGGCGGGGATCATCTGCCGGTCGCTGGTCACCAGGTAGGGGAAATGAGCCAGCCGGCCGTCCACCTTCGCCAGTAGGGGCACGGTCACGACGGCCAACCCATCCAGGAAATCCAGTGCCGGGGCAACGACCGGATATTGACCCTCCAGCACCTCGGCAGGGGTGTGTTCGTCGGCCTTGGCCCCTCGCTCTGCTTTCAGGAAGCGATCAAAGTCCCGCGCCCCGACCTCCTCCAGCGCCTTGGTCACTCGTCCCTTATAGCGGACCAGTGTGATGGGTGGCAGTTGCGCCAGGAGAGGGAAAAGGGCTTCGATAGCTCGGTCCCTCGTCGCACCCTTGGCCCTCGCCGCTCCCTCGACTTGCAGATCGAGCCAACAGGGAGCCGCGTCCAGCCGCTCCCGGAAGCCCTCGGCAGTCGCCCCACCCTGCGCCCAGGCATTCACGTCGGCCACCTGGTCGGGCAGCGCCACCACGCGCAGCAGTGGCCCGACCGCTTCAGCCAGGCCCTCCACGTCGGTCCTCCCGTCGCCGTCCGGGACGATGTAGAGGGTTGCCCCATGCTCGACGTGTCGCTTGAGACGGCCGCCCAGGTCGCCGGTCAGCCCGGATCCGGCTAATGCCAGCGCGGGGAAGCCCCACCCGCCGAGGGTCGCGGCGTCCGCCTGGCCTTCGACGACGATCACCTCCTCGGCTCGAGTCGAGTAGGTGGCATTAAAATAGGGCAGCTTTGGGCCGGCCAGGTCAGCCGGTGGATTGCGATGTTCCTTGCCCTCGATTGACCGCCCCGCCACATAGACAACGCGACCGCCCTCGCGGTGCACGTAGATTAACGCCCCACCGACTTTCCCCGCCCAACGGTTCAGCGCCTCAATGACCTTCTGTGCTCTAGCGTTGCCCAAGTCTGGGAGAGGCCCGCCATCGGCGTGGCCCAGGCCCTCGATGCGGATCACCGCGTCCGGCCAGGCCCGGGCGTGAGCGTATGCCAGGGCCGCCGGCGTCTCCTGGAGGTGGGACGCGAAGTGGCGGGCGGCCAGGGCCAGCGCGTCCTCGTACTCGCGCCGCTCCTGCGCCGCCTCCTCCTGCTCAGGTCTCCAGTCGGGTTTGGAGATGCCGGCTCGCCGCGCCAGTTCTTCGAGCGCGCCCCGGAAGTCCAGCCCATCCCGCTTTTGCAGCCAGTCGAAGGCATCCCCGTGCCAGCCACAACCAAAACAATGCGCGTGGTCGTCGTAAATAGCCAGGCTGGCCGTCCGGTCGTCGTGGAACGGGCACAGCACCATCACGGGCCGGCCGCCTGGACGGCGGGGTAGCGGCCCCGTCGTCTCCTCGACGAGGGCGGGGAAATCCACCGCCTCGCGAATCGCCTCGATCATGTCCCGCGAGGGGGCTTGACGCCCCCAGGGGATTGGAGTAAAATGGGGTTGAACTTGGGCGCCGAAAGGCGCCGCCCGACCCGCCGCCAGCTCCCCGCTGGCGGCTTTTTCTGTCTCATTTCGTGCCATCATACACCTCCGTAGATTGCCCGGCATGCGCCGGCGCATC